>Ga0208372_10011_pt1 | contig 157685 bp, 153 predicted proteins | sample Subbio2Dec_QV11A_FD_184832 | JGI IMG/M metagenome (GOLD analysis project Ga0208372, IMG submission 184832) | Serpentinite rock and fluid subsurface biosphere microbial communities from McLaughlin Reserve, California, USA - CR12Dec_QV11A (SPAdes) | ecosystem: Environmental > Terrestrial > Deep...
CCGGGTCTCCCATAACTTTTGCAGCTCGGTTTTGTTCATATAAAAAATCTCCCTCCATCTATAATCTTGAGGAAGATTATCTTATAAAGCTGAAGATTTTACCAGGTGGGGAAAGTTTTACGCTCACACAAGATGTTAGCTACCGTTTGGAGCGGTGAAGTCAAATACACAAAACGTTTCCAGCTGGGGAGTCTGTGGCAGGGCTAACGAATCCGTCATATAAACAAAAATAAAAACATGGATTATATGACGACAATTGTGTATAATGTAACCAAGGGGGTGTGTTTATGAGCGATACGCTCGAAAGCAAGATTAACATTGGAAGCAAGCTTAAGTCCATACGGGAGCGAAGCGGCTTCACTCAAAGCAACATTGCCAAGTATTTAAGAGTAGACCAAAGCTTTGTATCAAAACTTGAAACCGGGGAACGAGTGCTGACAACAGATATGCTTGAAAAATTGGCGGCATTGTTTGGGGTTAGCCTTGCGGTTTTTTTGAATGATACTGTCGGCGAGGATAAACCTTTGGCCCTTACGCTTAGGGCAAATGAAATCAGCGAAGAAGACATGGACGTAATTGGCGCCATAAACAGGATTGCTTTGAATTGTGATTTTATGACACAGTTGCTTGGGGGTGCGCGCGATAATTAGCAAGACGGATTTTAAGGTGGATTTATGGAAAAAAGCGCTGACCCTGAGAAAAAAATTGGGTAAAGATGCCGCGTCTCCGGTTGATATTTTTTCAATGGCCCACTCTGTTGAGCGATTAACGATTGTCTTGTATCCAATGGGCAGCAATCTCAGTGGCATGTGTGTAAAAAGCAGAACCTGTGCCGTTATTGCCGTCAACTCCTCCATGTCGGTCGGAAGGCAGCGCTTTTCTTTGGCCCATGAACTTTACCATCTTTATTATGATGACGATTACCTAACCGCAATATGCGCAAAGAGATTGGGAAGCGAGAAGGCCAAAGAAAACCAGGCCGATCAGTTTGCATCATATCTGCTGATGCCACCGGATGCGTTGGCAGATATGATTAATCGCACTAAGAAAAACAAAACAGACAGGTTATCCGTTGAAAATCTTGTCCGTTTGGAACAGTATTTCGGAGTAAGCAGGCAGGCGATATTATACAGGTTAATCGAGGATGGCGAAATTACGCAGCAAGAAGCCGAATCCATGAGGCAAGGAATAATTTGGTCGGCGCTAAGCTTGGGTTATGACGATACCTTATACAAACCATTGCCTGCAAATAAACAATATATGACCTATGGCTTTTATATCCAGCAAGCAAATGAAGCTTTCAAAAAGGGTTTAATTTCAAGCGGTAAATACGAAGAGCTGCTTTTGTCGGCATACAGGCATGACCTTGTTTATGGTGACGAATCCGAAGGGGGCGAATTGATCAATGATTGATTCGCTTTTTTTCGATAACGACTGCTTGTCGTCCTTTTTGTGGGTAAAAAAAGAAGATATGCTGGTTAACCTGTATCCAGGCAGAATTATTATCCCAATGCCAGTATACGATGAACTGTCGTATCCTGGCATCTCTCATTTGAGGGCCAGAATTGACGCAATGATTTCAGGTGGCCAGGTGACATTGGCAAGTATCAGCATTGATACGTGCACATTTGAGTTGTATCGCGAGTTAACGGAGGCACCAATGGGCGGTTGCGTTGTTATTGGCAAAGGCGAAGCAGCCTCAATAGCATTGGCAAAAACTTGCAGTGGCATAGTGGCAAGCAACAATCTTCGGGACATCGCTCCATATATAGGTAGATTTGCCCTGAAACATTTGAGTACCGGCGACATATTAACAGAGGCGCTCAAGAAAGGATATATCACAGAAATGCAAGGAAACTCGCTTTGGTGCTCAATGTTAGCAAAACGTCGCAAGTTAGGTGCAAAATCGTTCACGGAATTTTTGTCAAAAACGCCCAGGTAATAGATATCTCCTCCGAAACGGGTGCCGGTGGCGGGCGAGCGCTTTATCCAACCCAACCTGGCGCTGGGGACGTAAGCGGCATTAAAGGGGATGACGAGGGGGGGATGACGAGGGGACGGGGTTCTTGGCACATTTTCCACCAGTCATATTTATGCCCGGCAAACAATGCCCCGGTTAATCCCAGTTAGTCTAGCGATCTGCCTGATTGAAAGTTTGTATTCATCCTTAAGCTTTTTAATGGCTCAACACCGACTAGCAGCAACAGGTGAGTGTGCTTACCCATTAAACAGTATGCATATAGGCTATAGGCGCTACTTTCTTTATATATAATAGAGCTGCAAAGCATCGAGAAATTTCTGGTTATTTTCCCAGTCTTCAAAGATGTTTTGCCGGCTGATTCCTCATTAAAAAAAAAGTGTTAAATTCCGCTACTGCTCTTTTCCCTGGCCCGTTTTGGCACAAACTACAACTCTTTGCCACATTAACCCAGAACTGGCAATGTGCCAAGAACCCCGTCCCCTTGGCACTCATGTGTCAAGAACCCCGTCCCCTTGGCACCCGCCAGAACTGGCAATGTGTCAAGAACCCCGTCCCCTTGGCACTCGTCCCCTTGGCACTCCTCGTCCCCTTGGCACCCACCCTTGGCACCCAAGAACTTCTTCCCCATGTCTTCATATATTTTCTTGCGTAATTGTACAATGTGCTGTACAATATAACCCAGGAGGTGTTAAAAAATGATTGCAACAACCTATTCGTCAGTCAGACAAAATTTCAAAAAGTACTGTGATAAAGCCACGATTGATTTTGAAACCATTATTATTACTCGTGAACGTGGCGATAATGTGGTTATGATGTCCGAAGCCGAGTACAACAACCTTTTGGAAAACCTTCACGTCAGAAGTAATCCCAAGTACTACAACGAACTATTGCAGTCCATAGAGCAGCTTAAACAGGGCAAAGGGCAGAAACGGGAGCTCTTTGAATGAATAAAGTGTTTTCAGGTATAGCTTGGCAGCATTATCTATACTGGCAGACAGAGGACAAAAAAATTCTCAAGAAAATAAATGAGCTGATCCGGGATATTGAAAGAAATGGGAACGAAGGTTTAGGTAAGCCGGAACCATTAAAGCACGAATTATCTGGCTTTTGGAGCCGGCGGATTACTGATGTTCACCGACTAATATACAGTCTGGACGATGCAAATATTTATATCGCGAGCTGTCGGGATCATTATTAATAGAGATGCAGTCGCCTTGCCGGTCTCCAGGTTGCAGATATTAACGGTAGTCAGTCCGCTTTCCATCGCCAGGTCCCTGAACGACATCCCTTTGACAATCCTTGTTTGGCGAATACGATCCCCCAGATTATCCCCCATCCCAGAAAGCCCCAAGAACAATGGCAGTTGTAGCTCCGTGTTAAAGCTCATGTCTTCACTGCAGTTGAATTGTTAGCTTTGGCGCATAACGAGGGATATTGTGGTGATATTAAAAACAATGCTATTTCGAAAAGAGGGGCTTAAAGTAATGCGTAAAATTATTTTACTGTTATTGTTATTGTTTATTACCGCCTCTGTCCTGGCAGCCTGCCTCCGCAGGCCCGCTGAAACGCCGCCTCGGGAAATAAAGGAAACTGTGGTTCTGTTTTACGGAGACCAGGGCAATGAACAGCTATTAAGTGAGGAGCGTGTAATATCTTACCGGGAAGGAGAGGACCGCTACAGCGTAGTCTTAACAGAGTTGATCGCCGGCCCGCAAAGCGGGAACCTGCGAGCCAATATTTCTCCGCAGACACGCGTCTACGGTACTATCAGACAAGGCGACGCTTTAATCGCTAATGTAAGCAAAGAATTTGCCCAGTTTAGCGGTAGCGTGGCCGAAGTGTTGGCTGTTCTTTCGGTGGTCTCCACTTTGACACAATTTGAAGATGTCCGTCTGGTTAAAATCCTGGTGGAAGGGGAAGAGCTCATTGGTCCCAGCGGCCAACCCCGTGGTTTTATGCCGATTGCAAAACAGGAACAGGCCCCGGAAACACTGACACTCTATTTTGCCAATTCTCAGGCCACAGCAGTGTCGCCGGAGAAAAGGAAAGTTACTTTGCCGGCTGGCAGCAGTTTGGAGGATAGGCTGAAAATTACCCTGGAAGAATTGATTCGCGGTCCACAGATCGCCGGTTTGTTCAGGACTATACCCGAGGGAGTACGCATTCTGTTAGTTGCTGTGGAGAAAAACATCGTCACAGTGAATTTTTCCCGGGAGATGGAAACTAATCACCCCGGCGGTGCTGCGGGAGAAAGCATGACCATTAATTCCATAGTAAATACTTTAACTGAATTTGAGGGTATTGACTTAGTGGCTATGACTGTGGAGGGCGAACCCATGTCCATTGAGCATATGATTCTGGATGCGCCTGTTCGACGTAATGAGGCGATGATCGAGCGCTGAGAACAGTTTGAAGCTTGAACAGTAAATCTTAGCTGAAGATAAACCTCAGACGGATTATCCTGAAGGATTATCTTACAAGGCAGGCTGGCGCAGGTTTGTGCCAAAGCCTGTCTTTTTATAGGTAAACAAGGATTATTCAGGAACACCATAGTGCCGGGGCGTAAAGAGCGGTGTACTGTCAGCGAACCCCGCACCTGTAACAACTTCTACTGACCAGACTATCTCCATGGCAACGATTAATTATGGAGGCAAAATAGTGTGACACAGATATGGCAGTGGCAAAAAATAAAGATTAAAAACAGGCGGGGATTGCGCCTGGCAGGATTGCTGCACGGCAGTCCACTGATCACAGAACAGGTCCTTGTTATCGCCCATGGTTTTACCGGAACAAAGGAGGGAGGCGGCCGGGCCGTTGCCATGGCTGAAGGCCTCGTCTCGCTGGGCTTTGGAGCCTTATTATTTGATTTTGCAGGCTGCGGAGAAAGCGAGGGGGAGTTCAGGGAGGTCTCTCTCAGCAACCATATTGATGACCTTAGGGCGGTATATGACTACTGCCGTTCCACCGGGTTTTCCAGAATTCTGCTTTCAGGCCGGAGCTTCGGCGGAAATGGGGCTTTATGCTTTGCAGCTATGGAAAAAGATGTGGCTGGCGTTTGTACTTGGGCAACTCCCGCAGACCCATGGCAATTATTTAACCGTCTTTTCCAGCAGGCACGGCACTTGCCAGGCGGCCTCCTGGAACTGTCCGGAACTAACGGACAGGTTTTTCATTTAAAGGAGGATTTTCTGACTGACCTTCTTCAGTATGATTTAAGACAGGCAGCAGCCAATATCGGACCCCGCCCGCTGTTAATTATCCATGGCGACCAGGATGAGCTGGTGCCGGTCACCGATGGCCACTGCTTAGCGGAGGCTGCTGTTGAGCCAAAGCGACTGATAGTAATTTCCGGAGGGGACCACCAGTTTAGCAACAACTACCAGGAAGCTAATTTGGCGTTAAAGAAATGGCTTCAGGAGTTCTTTCCGCCCCTAACAAAACGTATCTAATTTTCATTCCTTCTTCAAAAAGGGATTAAACTGAAAGCGGCCCGTTGAGTATGGTGAGGTGTGCTATGACTGATTTCATTACTTGCGCCAACTATACGCTGCGCCTGACTGCAGCACATGCCACTTTGCACTTGATTCTAGCTCTACTTGCATTCGCGGCAAGTAAATGCTAAAGTTATACATTCAACGCTGTAATAACCGCAAATGAAGGGGAGATGCACTACGAAATATATTATTGTTCTAGCTGATGGAATGGCTGACTATCCCATCAAGGAATTAAATAATTCTACACCAATGGAATACGCCCACACCCCCAACATGGATTATATGGCCAAATACGCCGTCATGGGTATGGTGAAAACAATTCCCCATGGTTTTCCGCCTGGCAGTGATGTAGCCAATCTTTCGATAATGGGATATGACCCCAGGTTATATTATACCGGCAGGTCTCCTTTGGAAGCTGTCAGCATGGGAGTTCCTCTTACCTCGAAAGATGTGGCCTTTCGCTGCAATTTAGTGACCTTATCAAATGAAGAAAATTATCTGGAAAAGCGAATGATCGATTACAGCGCTGACGAAATAACTACTGAAGAAGCCGCTTGTTTAATTGAGGAAGTAAAAAAGAGGTATGACACTGATTATTACAACTTTTATCCTGGGGTTAGCTACCGCCATTTAATGGTCTGGCACAATGGCCCTTCTGAACTGGAAATGATTCCTCCTCATGACATTGCCGAGCAAAAAATAATTGATTACTTACCGAAGGGTCAGGGAGCAGATCAGATTTTGAAGTTTATGATCCTAAGCAACGAATGGCTGGAACAACACCCGGTTAACCAAAGAAGAATAGAAATGGGCCTTCGTCCAGCCAATTCCCTTTGGTTCTGGGGCCATGGTAGAAGACCGGCTCTTACCAGCTTTTACGACAAATACTTTTTAAGAGGCGGTGTTATTTCCGCTGTAGATTTAATTAAAGGTCTAGGAATCTGTATCGGTTTACATCCAATTGCCGTTCCTGGAGCGACCGGAAATATTCACACCAACTTCAAAGGGAAGGCACTGGCCGCTTTGCAATTGCTTGAAGAGGGGCTGGATTTTGCCTACATCCATGTGGGAGCCCCGGATGAGGCAGGGCACAGAGGTGACTTATCAGCGAAGATTAAGGCCATAGAAGAAATAGATGAGAAGGTAATTGGAGTGTTACTGAAAGGACTGCAAGGATTTGCAGACTATAAATTAATGGTACTGCCTGACCATGCTACGCCACTTTCACATAGAACTCATACCGCAGATCCGGTTCCCTTTCTTATCTCAAGAAAGTCAAAAAAATATCCTTCTGGACTTGAAAGTTTTTCCGAAAAGAATGCTGCTCTGACCGGATTTAGGATTGATGAAGGATTCCGCTTAATGGATCATTTTATTGGATAACTTATTTTATACCGATTTTATGGCCGGCATATTTCCTGAAGTCATGGTCAAAAATTTCTTTCAGCCAAAAAATCCTTTTGTTTGCAGCAGGAATAAGCTGCCTGCTAACGAAAGAAATACCTCCAGCAGTTCAGAAATGCTAATGCTATTTAATAACTGCAGGGGGTTTAGGTGTGGGGAAAGAAGAAAATAAAATTTATTTGGTTGCCCTTATTTCCGCTCCATCAATAAATACTAAAAGCTGCGCTAAACTCTGCCATTGGTTTGGCAGCCCTCGTGCAGCCTGGGAAGCCAATGATAAAGAACTCAAACCTATCTTTGAAGGAAAAGCTGAGGCGATGGAACAGTTTATTCATTACAGAAAGACAAACACCCCAGAAAAGTTGTGGGCCAAAATTGAAACAGAAGATGTCTGGGTCACGTCGATTGAGGATGAAACTTATCCCATCCCCTTAAAAACAATCCAGGATCCTCCCCTGGTGCTGTTTGGGAAAGGCAAATGCCTATCTTATGAGAAGGCTGTTGCAATTGTTGGTTCCCGTAAGGCAACCTATTATGGAAAACATGTAGCTGAAACCCTGGCCAGGGGACTGTCCGATGAGGGGTTCTTAATCGTTAGCGGTATGGCTAGAGGAATTGATACTGCCGCTCATCTGGGCGCTTTGAAGAGCAATGGGATAACAACTGCAGTGTTGGGGTGTGGTCTGGATATTGTATATCCACCGGAAAACAGAGAATTGATGGAAAGAATACAAAAACTAGGAACAGTAATGTCTGAATTTCCTCTTGGAACAAGGCCAGAATCTTGGAATTTTCCTGCTCGAAACCGGATCATCAGTGGCCTTTGTCTTGGGGTTATCGTAGTTGAAGCCACCGAGAAGAGTGGGGCACTTATTACAGTAGATTATGCCTTGGACCAGGGAAAGGACGTTTTTGCTGTCCCTGGTCCTATTACAAGCCCCAATAGTGCTGCTACTAACCAGTTGATTAAAGAGGGAGCTAAAATGGTAACCTCAACACAAGATATACTTGAGGAGTATAAGTTACCTGCCCAGGTCGCGTTCAAGTGGGGAGAAGAAAAACCTCCCATGAATTTAACACCAGATGAACAAAAAGTCTTCTCAGCTTTGGGTTCCATGCCGATTCACGGCGATGCTCTAGTCCAAAGTCTTGCTTTACAGGCTTCAACAGTTCAAAGCATTTTACTGCATCTGGAATTAAAAGGTTTAGCCAAACAGTTACCTGGGAAGTATTTTGTTAAAAGTTATTGAGAGGACTATCTCTTGTTACAATAATGATCAAATAAACAGTGTTTCGAGAGGGTGGATTCTTTGTCAAAAGTGCTGGTAATTGTGGAGTCTCCGGCAAAAGCAAAGACAATCTCCAGGTTTCTGGGGAAAAAATACTTGGTCAAGGCCTCGATGGGCCATGTGCGGGATCTGCCTAAAAGTCAACTTGGGGTTGATGTTGAAGCAGGCTTTGAACCTAAATATATTACCATTCGCGGAAAAGGTGAAATAACTAAAGAGCTGAAAGGTGCTGCAAAAAACGCTGAACAGGTCTTGCTGGCAACTGACCCGGACCGTGAGGGTGAAGCGATAGCCTGGCATTTACAACAGGTTTTGGAGATCAGTGCAAAAGAGGCCTGCAGGATCGAGTTTAACGAAATTACCAAAACAGCCATCTCTGCAGCAGTAAAGAAACCCCGGCCCGTAAATCTGAATTTAGTTGACGCTCAGCAAGCCAGGAGGATTTTAGATCGACTGGTAGGTTACTCGCTAAGCCCACTGCTTTGGCGAAAGGTAAAAAAAGGGCTAAGTGCAGGCAGAGTTCAATCTGTAGCTGTGAAATTGATTGCCGATCGGGAAGAGGAAATATCTCGCTTCGAGCCAGAAGAATACTGGAGTTTAACTGCAGGTTTAAAACAAGGAAAGAAAGGTCCTCTTTTTCATGCCAAGCTGGTAAAAGAAGGGGAACAAGGCATTTCAATCACTAACAAAGAAGCAATGGACCGGATTTTGCACCTCTTGCGAGATAAGACTTTTAGTGTAGCTGCAGTAAAGACCAGAGAGAAACACAAAAATCCAGCAGCACCTTTTATTACCAGTAGCTTGCAGCAAGAAGCATACCGAAAGCTAAATTTTACCGCCAGAAAGACAATGATGGTTGCCCAACAGCTTTATGAGGGAATTGACCTGGGTAAAAAGGAAGGAATTACTGGTCTCATAACTTATATCAGGACTGACTCCACCCGGATATCTAACCAGGCTCAAGATGAAGCTTTCAAATATATTTCCGAAAAATATGGTAAAGAGTACCTGCCGCCTAAACCCAGGCAATTTACAGGAAAGAAGCAGGCACAAGATGCCCATGAGGCTATCCGTCCAAGTTACGTTCTGCTTACGCCAGATGAGGTGAAGGGGAAACTCACTCCTGATCAATATAAACTTTACAGGTTAATCTGGTCCCGTTTTGTTGCCAGCCAAATGGCCGCAGCGGTTCTCGACATAACCACAGCGGAAATAAAAGCCGGAGATTTTTTCTTCCGGGTTAGCGGCTCAATAATAAGGTTTCCAGGCTTTTTGCAGGTTTACGAAGCCGAGGAAACAGCAAGTGAGGACGAAAATGGACAAATACCGGAATTGAATGAGGGCACTGTTCTAATTCTGGAAGGTTTACACCCTAAGCAGCATTTTACTCAGCCGCCTCCACGCTACTCGGAAGCCTCCCTGGTAAAAGCTTTAGAGGAAAAGGGGATCGGGCGCCCGAGCACCTATGCTCCAATTATAGAAACAATTCTTAGCCGGGGTTATGTTGCTCGTGAACAAAAACAGTTTTTGCCAACTGAGTTGGGGATGATTGTTATTGAGCTGCTTTCCAAATACTTTTCGGAAATAGTTGATGTAGAGTTCACAGCCGGTATGGAACAAAAACTTGATCATGTTGAGGAGGGGGAAGTAGACTGGAAACAGGCAGTTGATGATTTCTACCGCTCTTTTAAAAAGATGCTTGTTACTGCCGATAAGGAAATAGAACAGGTTCAATTAGCTGATGAAATAACTGATGAGATATGCGAAAAGTGCGGCAGGAACATGGTTCTAAAGCTGGGCCGGTTCGGCAAGTTTTTAGCCTGTCCAGGTTTCCCTGAATGCCGAAACACCAAGCCTTTATTGGAGAATACTGGCGTTAATTGTCCTTTATGCTCTTCTGCGATAGTAGTCCGAAGAACAAAAAAAGGTAGAAAATTTTTTGGATGCTTTGCTTTTCCCGATTGTGAATATACTTCTTGGCATAAACCCACTATGCATGATTGTCCTCAATGCAAACAAAGGATGGTTGAAAAAAGTACAAAACAGGGCATTCAAGTGGTCTGTCAAGGGCCGAATTGCGGTTTTCGCCTTGAAGAAAAAGATGATCATAAACAATAGTCCTTAAAAAGGCAGGTGTTCTTTGCCAGATATGATTACAATTATAGGTGGCGGGCTGGCTGGTGCCGAGGCTGCATGGCAAATTGCCCTAAATAACATCCCTGTTCAGCTTTATGAAATGAGGCCGGTTAAATCCACTCCTGTTCACCATACCGATCTATTAGCAGAATTGGTTTGCAGCAACTCTTTACGAGCTGAAAACACCGAAAATGCTATTGGGTTATTGAAAGCAGAAATGAAGAGGCTAAACTCTCTGATTATAGAGTGCGCTTATCAACACAGGGTTCCTGCAGGCGGAACCCTGGCTGTGGACAGGTTTGCCTTCTCCCAGGAGGTAACTAACCGGATTGCCGCTCATCCAAAGATAACCCTGCTTCGGAGGGAAATAACCGAATTGCCAGAGACCGGTATTACTATTATTGCTACCGGGCCGTTGACTTCCCGAGAATTATCCGATACCATTGCAAAAATGACGGGCCACGAATACTGTTATTTTTATGACGCTGCTTCCCCGGTAGTCCTTGGTGAAACAATAGACTTTTCCAGGGCTTTTTGGGCTTCCAGATATGGCAAAGGAGGAAATGACTATATTAACTGCCCTATGGACGAAGAGGAATATCGATCATTTTATACTGAGCTCATCAACGCTGAGCGCTTTCCGCTGCATTGTTTTGAAAAGGAAGTTAACTTTGAAGGTTGTTTGCCCATAGAAGTGTTAGCTAAAAGGGGATACCAGACACCGCTATTTGGACCAATGAAGCCGGTGGGATTATTTGACCCTAAAAGTGGCAAACGACCTTATGCAGTTGTCCAGCTCAGGCGGGACAATAAAGCAGGAACCCTTTATAATATGGTTGGTTTTCAAACAAATCTCAAATGGAATGAACAAGCCAGAATTTTCAAGATGATACCAGGCTTACAGGATGCAGAATTTGTAAGGTTTGGGGTAATGCATCGCAATACCTTTATCAACAGCCCACTTCTTTTAAAACCTACTTTACAGACCCATTGGAATGAAAACTTGCTTTTTGCTGGTCAGATCACTGGTGTGGAGGGGTATTTGGAATCAGCTGCTACAGGTTTGGTAGCAGGTATAAATGCTACAAAAATTTTAAAAGGGCAAGAACCCCTTGTGTTTCCATCATCCACTGCCCATGGCGCATTATGCAGTTATATTACCGCTGGTGCTGTAGCAGATGTTTTTCAACCGATGAATGTTAATTTCGGTTTATTCCCGCCTTTGGACAGGCCAGTACAGGGAAAAAAGGAACGGGGAAAGGCGATGGCCCAGCGTTCCCTGGAGGTATTAGCCAGGTTCATCGAAGAAAACAAAATGGGGCAAAGGAACTAAAGAAAAATGAATATGAAGTTAGAGCTTCAAGATATGTTGGAGAAGTTTAATATTTACCTGAATGTTGAAAAAGGTTATTCTAACTTTACGGTAACAGGATATCAGACTGACCTCATGCAATTCTTTACTTACGTAGCTGAACATGAGGGATGGGATTTTTCCACCATAACTCCAGATAGAATCCACTATTTGCATATCAGATCTTTTTTAGCAGTTCTTCTTAAGCAGCAAGCAGCAAAGACTACTGTTGCCAGAAAACTGGCATCCTTGCGTGCTTTTTATAGTTACCTGCGCAAAAAAGGTTTTTATAGCTGCAACCCTGTTCGCAACATTTCAACTCCCCGGCAAGAAAAAAAGCTGCCTAATTTTCTTGAGCTCCATCAACTAGAGCCCCTTTTGGATGGGGCTCCCACGAAATCGCCGCTTGACCTGCGCAATAAGGCTATGTGGGAAGTGTTATACGCGACTGGGATTCGCGCCAGCGAATTGCTCTCCATCAATCTTGAGGATATAAATTTGGATGCTGGATTTGTCCGGGTTTCAGGGAAAGGTGCAAAGGAAAGAATTGTTCCTTTCGGCCAGCAGGCAAGAAGGGCAATTCAGGAATACCTGATTGAAGGGAGAAGTTGTCTGCTTTACGAAAAAGAGGCAACTAAGGCCTTATTTTTAAACTGTCATGGAAAGAGGTTATCAAGCAGAGGTTTACGGCATATCTTATCCGTTGAAGCCAGAGAGCTGGCCCTAGAAAAAAAGCCAAGACCTCATTCCTTCAGGCACTCCTTTGCAACGCATATGTTGGAGAGGGGAGCGGACCTGAGAGTAGTGCAGGAACTGCTTGGCCATGCCAGTTTATCATCTACTCAGATTTATACTCATTTGTCCAAAAAACGATTGTTAAATGTATATAAAAACAGCCATCCGCGGGCCTAGGGGGATTAATAAGTGTTTGAGGGAACAACTATTGTAGCGGTAAAAAACAAAAACAGCCTGGCTGTAGCCGGAGATGGCCAGGTTACCATGGGAAACGGGATTATCATGAAACACAGGGCAATCAAAGTCCGGCGGCTTTTTAAAGGAGAGGTTATTGCTGGTTTCGCTGGTTCGGTTGCCGATGCATTCACTCTTTTTGAAAGATTTGAGGCAAAACTAGAAGAATACAGAGGTAACCTTCAGCGCGCTGCTGTTGAATTAGCAAAAGAATGGAGAACGGATAAAGTGCTGCGCCGGCTAGAAGCATTGATGATTGTGGCGGGCAAGGATAAACTATTAATAATTTCAGGCGCAGGAGATATCATTGAACCAGACGACGGCATTGCAGCAATTGGCTCCGGTGGTCCGTATGCACTTGCTGCCGCAAGAGCCCTTGCAAGGCACACATCACTGGGGCCGGCGGAAATAGTGAAGGAGGCAATGCTAATCGCCTCTTCAATATGTGCCTTTACTAACAGTGAAATTGTGGTGGAAGAAATAAATGCTGACTAAAGATGGAGGGTGACGCTGATGGAAAATCTTACGCCCAAGCAAATAGTTGCTGAACTGGATAAATATATAGTGGGACAGGATGAGGCTAAAAGAAGTGTGGCAGTTGCCTTGCGCACACGCTATAGAAGGAGGCAACTCCCCGATCATATGCAGGAAGAAATAACCCCGAAAAATATAATTCTGATTGGCCCCACTGGAGTTGGGAAGACAGAGATTGCCAGGAGATTGGCTAAACTAGTTAATGCTCCCTTTATAAAAATAGAAGCAAGCAAATTTACAGAAGTTGGTTATGTTGGCCGGGATGTGGATTCAATGGTGCGAGATCTGGTAGAAACCTCGATCAGAATGGTTAAACAGGAAAAAAATCAAATGGTATTTGCAAAAGCCCAAACTGCAGCAGAAGCCCGGCTACTAGAAATAACTGCTCCATTACCAGGGGATGAAAATCCGGCAAAAAATCCTTTTGAAGCCCTGTTTGGTGGACAGGGAAACATTGGAAGCAGTGAACAAGACTCATTTTATCAACAAAAAGTCCGGCGAGCGGAAGAGATAAGGCGAATGATGGCCCAAAAATTACAAAATGGTGAGTTGGAAAATGAACTTATTGAAATTGAAGTTGAAGATAGCCAGGCAGCTCCTATGGGATTTTTTGGCGGTGCTGGCATTGAAGAAATCGGTATTAATCTCCAGGAAATATTCGGCGGCTTAATGCCAAAGAAAAAGAAAAAACGCAAGCTTCCATTAAAGGAGGCACGTACTGTTTTGATCCAACAAGAGACAGAAAAGCTAATTGATCCTGAAGAGACGATTGCAGAGGCTGTTAAGCGGGCAGAACAGGAAGGCATCATTTTTCTGGATGAAATTGACAAGATTGCAGCCGTAGAAAAGGGTGCTGGCCCTGATGTTTCCCGTGGCGGTGTCCAAAGAGATATTTTGCCTATTGTTGAGGGCAGCACAGTGATGACTAAATACGGTCCGGTAAAAACAGATTTCATTTTATTTATTGCAGCAGGCGCTTTTCACGTTTCCAAACCTTCAGATTTAATTCCCGAACTACAGGGCAGGTTTCCAATTAGAGTCGAATTAGGAAGTTTGTCAGTGGAGCATTTTATCCAAATATTACAAGAACCCAAGAACTCCTTGTTAAAACAATATATCGCGTTATTGTCGACTGAAGGAGTAAATATCGAATTCACACAAGATTCTATTGCAGAGATTGCTGAAATTGCTTATACTGTTAATAAACAAACAGAGAATATCGGTGCTCGCCGTCTGCATACCATTTTGGAGAAGGTTTTGCAGGATTTATCATTTGCGGCTCCAGAAATGAAAGGGGCTTGTATCAGTATAGACAAAAACTATGTAAAAGAAAAATTAGCTGACGTCCTGTTAAGCCGGGATCTTAGCCATTACATTTTGTGAAAAGGATAATTACCTGAATATTATAGTAGCGGCCAAAGAAATGCTACTAAGGAGGCAAATAATGGAGAATTTACTTGAAAAAACCCGAAAGATTAATCGATTGCTGCAAAAAGCCGCCGGCAACCCGGTGGATTTTGAAGAAATGGCGATTGTCCTCAGGGACGTGATCACATCCAATGTTTATATCGTTAGCCGTCAGGGGCTGATACTAGGCTATGCCCTTATTGAAGGTTTCTCCTGCGAAATAGTGGAAGACATTGTGTACCGCTCTGAACGTTTCCCTGAGCACTATAATGAGGAACTATTAAGAATTAATGAAACAAACGCAAATTTCTCCCAATCCTCAAATAACTGTGTGTTCACCCTCGAAAAAGAATGCATCTTTAATGACAAACTAATAACCGTTGTTCCTATAATCGGCGGCGGCCAGCGTTTAGGCACTTTGGTTTTAGCTAAATTTAATGTAAAATTCACTCATGAGGATTTGGTTCTTGCTGAGTATGGTGCAACTGTTGTCGGGATGGAAATATTGCGTTCAAAAGCTGAAAGGATTGAAGATGAGGCCAGAAAAAGAGCTGCCGTGCATGTGGCTTTAGGTACACTATCTTATTCTGAGTTAGAAGCTGTTGAGCATATTTTCGCTGAATTGGAAGGCGATGAGGGTGTTCTGGTTGCCAGCAAGATTGCTGACAGGGCTGGCATCACCAGGTCAGTAATTGTGAATGCCCTGCGCAAGTTTGAAAGCGCCGGAGTGATTGAATCCAAGTCCCTGGGAATGAAGGGTACCTATATTAGGGTTTTAAACGATAACCTGCTTGAAGAATTAGCGAAAATGCGCCATTAAAGGCACTGGCGGCCAGTTGGCCGCCAGTTTTTATGTAAGACGCAAAATAAGTATAGAATTGCATTGGCTTGGGGAAAATGTTGGCATATTCGAAAAGAGTTGTTGCCTCAGCCAAAGGAGCATGCTATACTATTTACTGGTGTCATCACACACGGGACTGGAGTTGCAGAATATGGTGCCTGTCTGACAGGTGTTCTGCCATTATGAAGGTTTCCGGAGGTAATAACCAATGGGGGGAGGTGTAAACATATGGGTGTAATTTCGATGAAGCAGTTGCTGGAGGCAGGTGTTCATTTTGGACACCAGACCAGACGTTGGAATCCCAAGATGGCTCCTTATATTTTTACTGAACGTAACGGTATTTATATTATTGATTTGCAGAAAACCGTTCGTAAAGTTGATGAAGCCTATAACTTTATAAGAGATACCGTACAGCAGGGTGCAAAAATCCTTTTTGTGGGGACAAAAAAACAAGCTCAAGAATCGGTAAGGGAAGAAGCTATCCGATCTGGCATGTTTTTTGTTAACGAGCGATGGCTGGGTGGCATGCTCACTAATTTCCAAACCATCCGTCAACGTGTCAACAGGTTGAAGGAATTGGAGCGGATGGAAGATCAGGGCGTCTTCAACGTTTTGCCCAAGAAAGAAGTGGCTCAACTCGTTGGCGAACGGGAAAAGCTTCAGCGCTTCTTGGGTGGAATAAAAGAGATGGAAACCTTACCAGGAGCACTATTTGTTATCGATCCCAGGAAAGAAAAAATCGCTATTGCCGAAGCAAGGCGATTAGGCATTCCAATTGTAGCTATTGTAGATACAAACTGTGATCCTGATGAAGTTGACTACGTCATTCCGGGGAATGACGATGCCATCAGGGCTGTAAAACTCCTAACTGCAAAAATGGCTGATGCTGTAATTGAAGGAGCTCTTGGTCAAGTTGAACCTGAGGATGCTGGCGAAAAAGGAACCGATGATGAAATAGCATAACCATGCAATGAAACCGGGGCGAGAATTATTTTCTTGCCCCGTTTATCCCTAATTCTTCTTAAGTGCGCAAAAAACCTATTGATTAGGAGGAAATCTGATGATTTCATCTGTTCAAGTAAAAGAGCTGAGAGAACGTACAGGTGCTGGTATGATGGATTGCAAACGAGCCCTGGAATCGACCCAAGGGAATTTGGAAAAGGCAGTAGAATTTTTACGCGAAAAAGGCCTGGCAGCAGCCGCGAAAAAAGCAGGACGAATAACCTCTGAAGGCGCTGTCGAAGCTTACATACATGGCGGAGGAAGAATTGGCGTCTTAGTGGAAATTAACTGCGAAACAGATTTCGTGGCTAAGACGGATGAGTTTCGTGAATTATGTAAAGATATTGCCATGCAGATCGCTGCATCCAAACCTGAACATATTTCGAGAAATGAAGTTTCATCGGCAGTTGTTGAAAAGGAAAAGGCCATACTTAGAATACAGGCTCTTAATGAGGGCAAACCCGAGAAGATCGTTGACAAAATGGTTGAAGGAAGAATAGAAAAATACTTCAAAGAAGTATGCCTGCTCGAACAACCATTTATAAAGGATCCTGATATTAGTGTGCAAGATTTAATTTCAAAAAAAATCGCCAAGATTGGTGAAAATATAACTGTCCGGCGTTTTTCTCGTTTTGAGCTTGGTGAGGGTATCGCAAAGAAGGAGACTAATTTTGCTGAAGAAATCGCTGCAATGACCAAACAGGTGGAATAGGGCGCCTTCAGTGCCCTTTTTTACAAAACTTTGCCAGAATAAAAGGAATTTTTTTTAATATGTAGAAGATAACAGTTGCAACGGGGGACTGTTGATGATGGTTAAACCCAAATATAACCGAGTTGTTTTGAAGCTAAGCGGCGAAGCCCTGGCGGGCAGTTTAGGATATGGTATTGATCAGGAAATACTGCAAACCATAGCGCGGCAAGTTAAGGAAGTAAAACAACATAATGTGGAAGTAGTAATTGTAGTTGGTGGGGGTAATCTCTGGCGAGGGGTTGCAGGAAGCGCCAAAGGAATGGACCGGGCAACTGCTGACTATATGGGTATGCTGGCAACGGTTATGAACTCTCTTGCCCTGCAAGACGCTCTTGAACAACAAGGCGTGCATACCCGGGTTCAAACAGCCATCGAGATGAGACAAATTGCCGAACCTTATATTCGGCGCAGAGCAATTCGTCACTTGGAGAAGGGACGAGTAGTCATTTTCGCTGCCGGAACAGGTAACCCCTATTTTTCTACTGATACTGCAGCTGCTTTAAGAGCCGCTGAAATTGAAGCAGATGTTATTCTCATGGCTAAGCGGGTAGATGGGGTTTATGATGCTGACCCGGTGATAAATCCTGGTGCGAAGCGATACTGCAATCTGCAATACATTGAAGTTTTAAATAAAGGACTTGGGGTTATGGATGCAACCGCAGCTTCGCTTTGCATGGATAACAATATTCCACTTATCGTGTTCAACTTAAATGAAAAAGGGAATATTTTAAGAGTTATATTGGGTGAAAAAATTGGGACCTATGTAGGGAGGGATATAGAGTGATTGAATCTCGTTTTAAAGAAGCTGAGGATCGGATGAATAAGGCTGTTGATGCCCTGCGAAAGGATCTGGCTACATTACGGGCCGGACGCGCAAATCCTTCATTATTGGAAAAGATCTCAATTTCCTATTACGGCGTGCCTACGCCTATTAATCAGGTAGCAAACATTTCAGCTCCTGAAGCACGGCTGCTGGTTGTTCAACCGTGGGATCGTTCAATTCTGCCGGATATTGAAAGGGCTATACTGAAATCTGATTTAGGTCTCACTCCTTCCAGCGATGGTTCTATAATCAGGATCAATATTCCCCAGTTGACCCAGGAGAGAAGGATGGAATTGGTTAAGACTGCTAAGAAAAAGACAGAGGAAGCCCGAGTTGCCGTTAGAAATATTAGGCGGGACTTAATTGAGGAAATTAAGGCAATTGAAAAAAAAGGAGAGATTACCGAAGATCAGCTTAGAAAAGGACAGGAGCAGATGCAAAAACTTACTGACAAATTTATCGAAACTGTTGATAAAGTTTTGGCATCTAAAGAAGCTGAAATAATGGAAGTGTAAATTCAGATGGATTATTCCCCTTTATTACTAATGGAGCTAACGGAAGCCCGAGAAGTTTTAGAAAATGCCGGTAACAAGATTAGAGTCAATGTTACTGGATCTTCTATAGAGAATCAACTTGATCTTAATTTGAGGGTTATTCGTCAGAAAATAATCGACCATAATCAAATTGAGCTGGTTGTTGCACATTTTGAGCATTCCAATGCTGGGTGAAGGGGGGTGTAGTCAATGGTCTACAAGATTTCTGAAGAATGTTTGGCTTGCGGGGTGTGCCTGGATGAATGTCCGGCTGGTGCAATCAAAGAGGGAGACGATATTTTTCTAATTGATTCTGAAATCTGTACCGAATGCGGTTCCTGTCTTGACAGCTGCCCAAACTCAGCCATTGTGGAGGACTAATTAATAAACCCCCTCACAAGAGGGGGTTTATTAATAATCAGGTAGAGCCAAATCCGGGAGGGCAAAAAATGTTGCGCTGGTTAACGGCAGGAATAAGTAGTCCCTTTAAAAAAAATGAAAATGCTCTGCTGAAACAACTGGATTTAAATCGAATGCCCTACCATATAGCTGTGATTATGGACGGCAACGGCCGATGGGCAATGAAGCGCAATATGTCCAGAGACCTTGGCCACAGAGCAGGAATTAAATCCTTGCGCTCGACCGTGGAGGCCTGTGGTGAATTGGGTATTAGAATATTAAGCATCTATGCTTTCTCAACAGAAAATTGGAAAAGGCCGAAAGAAGAAGTTGAAATGCTAATGGCTCTGTTAGCTGAATATATATACAAGGAGCTACCTCAATTACTTTCAGCTGGGGTTAAAATTGTTCCAATTGGAAGAATTTCAGAGCTGCCAATAGAATCTCAAAACGCCTTGATGGAAGCGGTAGAAAAAACCAAGAATAATACCAAGATTACGATCAATATCGCTTTAAATTACGGTGGCAGAGCAGAGATAATTGATGCGGTAAAAAAGGTGGCGGCAAAAGTACAAGCTAAAGAGCTGGAACCTAAAGATATTACAGAGGATATACTTGCCAGTAACCTATATACAGAAGGGCAACCTGATCCAGATTTAGTCATCAGGCCGTCAGGGGAGCAAAGGATTAGCAACTTTCTGATCTGGCAATCTGCATATGCTGAATTTTATACCACAAATGTGTTATGGCCTGATTTTGGGAAAAAGCATTTACTAGAAGCAATAATAGCCTATCAAAAAAGGGACCGGCGTTTTGGGGGTCTTAACTCAGGGGTGAGGCAGTGCTAACGTTAAGGATTCTAACTGCGGCAATAGGGCTTCCTGTTATATTTGCAGCCGTTTATTACGGAGGGCTTCTTTTTTTTGCATTAATTGCTACTATTTCCCTTGTTGCCATTGTAGAATTTCTTAATTTGTTAACAAAGATCGGCTTAAAACCAAACCTTTCTTTTAGCTGGGTTAGTTCTCTGGCCTTGCTTTGGATTATGTTTGCGGCTAGCAAAGGGTCGCTGGAAAGTTACATGTATCTGCCAGGTTTGTTCTTTATTATGGTGCTATGGGCTGCTGTTCTGGTCTGGCGGGAATATCCTGAAAATATTTTGCCCGGCCTGACAGCTTCCTTTTTCTGCGTTTTTTATCTTGCAGGCATGTTGGGCCACCTGTTTTTTTTGCGGTACTTAACCCCTGATGGATGGTCCTTTGTCTTTTTTGTCCTGTTGCTAACCTGGGCCAGTGATACTGGAGCCTATTTCGCAGGTACAAAATTTGGCCGACGCAAGTTAGCTCCCTTAGTTAGCCCTGGGAAAACATGGGAGGGTGTCTTGGGTGGCATTCTATTATCCTTGTTGGTTAGCTATATTTTAGGTGCCTGGCTGGATTTGCCTGTATTATGGAGAATAGTTACTGGTATTTTGGTTTCTTTAGCAGCTGTTATTGGGGATCTTTTCGAATCGGCTATTAAACGCCATGCCGGCATGAAGGACTCGGGTACACTGCTGCCAGGCCATGGGGGTGTCCTGGATCGCTTTGACAGCCTTTTGCTGGCTGCCCCATTAGTATATTACATGCTCTCATTGTTCATAATAGGATGAGGTGTTAAATTATGCCAAAACAAACTCCTAACCTCATCCGGCTTCTTATTAAACTGATCGTAATAATTGCTGCGTTGCTGGTAGCATACTTGTTGTATTATTTGATTCTTCCGGCAGGACTTCAGGTAATATCATTCGTTTTTCCTTTGATTGCACCTTTTTTGTTGGCTGCCGTACTGGCAGCAATTATTGAACCCCTAGTCAGCTTTTTCGAAATTCGTGCCCGGATGAACCGTACCCTGGCTGTTGCGACAGTGATTACCCTGTGTATTGGATTAGGGGCAGCATTGCTGATTATGTTTATTTCCCGCTTAATAGTTGAGTTGGCTGTATTAACAAATACCTTGCCGGCTCATGTGCATAACATGGTGACTTATCTTTGGACCTTATACCATAAAATGCAGGAAATATATTTTGCCATAGATATTCCGCCTCAAATAATGGTAAGCATTGAACAACTGTTAAGAGAAGCAACTGGTTGGGCTACTAATTTTTCATCCAGTATATTTACCGGATTAATCGAATTTTTAGTTTCTCTGCCCGGAGGTTTTATATTTATTTTATTCTTTTTCTTAGGATTATTTTTCTTTAGCAAGGATGCTTACTTAATAAAGAAATCATTATTGCATTTATTCCCAATAGACTGGAGAAATAGCCTGAGCAATATCGTCGGCAAAACCTCACAGGCCATTATTGGATTTTTAAGAGCACAATCAATCCTGATGTTCATTACTATAATTCAATCTATAATTGGCTTTTATTTTCTAGATGTTGAATATGCCTTTACTCTTGCTGTAATTGTTGGTATCGTAGATCTACTGCCAGTTGTTGGTCCTGGTCTCGTCTTTTTACCGTGGGCTATGTGGCTTTTCTTAACAGGAAATATGAAACTGGGCTTTGGACTGCTTATACTATGGCTTTTTGTGGTTGTAGTACGGCAGATTTTAGAACCAAAACTAGTCGGCGATAGTGTAGGGCTGCACCCGTTAGAAGCTTTAATAGCCATGTTCGTTGGTTTAAAGGTTTTTGGGATAGCCGGTGTACTTTATGGGCCTATCCTCTTAGTAGTACTGAAAGCAACGTGGCAAGCCGGTATCTTCAAATGGCCTTACACCCAATAGATTTTGAACAGGATCAAGGCTAATCTGCTCTTTTAGTTTAGTATGGAGGATATTATGACTAAAAATATTGCGCTCCTGGGCTCAACAGGTTCTATCGGTCAACAGACGCTGGAAATAGTGGATGCATATCCTCAAAAATTTAAAATTAAGGTTCTGGCAGCCTTTAATAGCGCAAAAAAAATTGAGGAACAGGCACGGAGATTTATGCCAGAATTAATAGTTCTTGGTGATCATCAGGCTGCACTTGGCTTGCGGGAAACCCTGAAAGATCTTCCGGTACAAGTCCTTGGCGGCAAGGAAGCTTTTGACGATTGCGTATTGCTGGCTGGAGTTGATACCGTTGTAGTGGCGGTAAGCGGGATGAAGGGCATGGTGCCTACTTTAAAGGCAGTGGAAGCTGGTAAAAATGTATTACTAGCTAATAAAGAGGCTCTGGTTACCGGAGGAGAACTTATCAGCCGGGCCGCCAGGGAAAAAGCTAAACCTATCCTGCCCATAGACAGCGAGCATTCCGCATTATGGCAGTGTATGCAAGGACAAGAAAAGTACGTTGATAATATAATTCTTACTGCTTCAGGAGGGCCTTTTAGGGATTGGGATATTACTCAGATGGGGAATATTACACCTGAGATGGCTTTAAGCCATCCTAATTGGACTATGGGACCTAAAGTAACAGTAGATTCTTCTACTTTAATGAACAAAGGACTCGAGGTAATAGAGGCCCATTGGCTCTTTGATATTAAATATAGCTCCATCAAAGTAATGATTCATCCTCAAAGCCTTGTTCATTCTATGGTTGAGTTCAAGGATGGATCGATTCTGGCACAGTTGGGAAACCCTGATATGCGGCTGCCGATCCAATATGCCATGAGCTGGCCCGAACGGTGGCCCAGTAACTTGCCACGATTAAATTTAACCAGGGCAACAAGTCTTTCCTTTTATCCTCCGGATACTCAAAAATTTCCCTGCCTGGAATTAGCTTATCACGCCGGCAATACCGGGGGGATGGCGCCGGTGATACTAAACGCCGCCAACGAAGAGGCAGTAAATTTGTTTTTGTCCCGTAAAATAAGATATTTAGATATTCAAAAAATTGTTGCGGAGGCCCTGGAAAAAATTTCGTCGCATGCGGCAATTGATTTAGAAACAATAATTGGAACTGATGCTGAAACCCGCAGGTGGGTGCAAGAATACTGGTAAAAATTAACTTGTTAATTTATAATTTAATAAAATATCATCTGGAGCATGGGCTCAAAGAGGAGGAAATAAATGACCACAGCGCTTGCAGCAATCCTTATTTTCGGTCTTTTGATTGCCACTCATGAACTAGGACATTTCCTTGTCGCTAAAATGGTTGGTATTCGGGTTCACGAGTTCAGCATAGGAATGGGACCGGTGGTGCTGTCATGGAAAAGAGGGGAAACCATTTACTCTCTACGACTTTTACCAATCGGCGGTTTTAATCGTATGGCTGGAATGGAAAGCGGTGATTTACAGGACCCCCGCGGATTTAATACCCGGAGTGTTCTCCAACGAATGGCCGTTATTGCGTCTGGTTCTTTAATGAATTTTTTACTGGCGATAATTCTGTTCATTTTTGTCTTTATGGGCATTGGCGTACCATCCAATACTACAACTATCGGGGGATTGCTGCCTGGACGGCCCGCAGAAGAGGCCGGATTTCAGGTCGGCGACAGGATTGTGTCAATAAATAATACAAATGTTAATACATGGGGACAACTAGTGGAAGTTATCCATAAAAACCCCGGGCAAAAACTGCAAGTAATGGTAGAACGCGACCAGCAGTCTTTGTTGATTCCAGTAGTCCCGGAACTGGACCCCCAGAACAAGGTTGGATTAATTGGGATTGAACAGACCTGGGTCAAGCTTGGGTTGTTTTCATCTATTCTATTAGGCGTACAACAGGCACTGGCTGTCGCAGCCTTGATTATTACTAGTTTGATAAAAATGATTACCGGGCAATTGCCGGCAGAAGTTGCCGGCCCTGTTGGCATTGTTCAAATGGCTGGAGAGGCTGCCAGATTAGGGCTGGCAAACGTTTTGAATTTTGCCGGCTTGTTAAGCCTGAATTTGGGAATAATAAACCTTTTTCCAATACCAGCATTAGATGGTAGCAGGTTACTTTTTCTTGGGATCGAAGGCATCCGCGGTAGACCTGTCAACCCCGAAAAAGAAAATATTATTCATTTAGTCGGTTTTGCACTCCTGATCTTTCTGATGCTAGTGATAACATACCAGGACCTGCTCCGACTATTTAGCTAAAGGTGGGATTAATATTCTTGCAGATAGAAGGAAATCTCGCACGGTTAATATCGGCTCACTGGTTATTGGAGGACAGGCTCCAATTTCAGTACAATCTATGACCAATACCGATACCAGGAATATTACTGCCACTGTATCCCAGATTGAAATCTTGGAAAAAGCAGGGTGCGAGCTGGTCAGGGTTGCTGTCCTCGATCTAGAGGCGGCAGCGGCCTTGAAACAAATCAAGGAAAAAATCAAGATTCCATTGGTGGCAGATATTCACTTCGATTACAAGCTGGCACTGGCGGCAATTGAAAATGGTGTTGACGGCTTAAGGTTAAACCCAGGAAACATTGGTGGCAAGAAAAGGGTTGAAGCTGTTGTTCGTGAAGCTAAAAGAAGACGGGTTCCAATTAGGATAGGAGTAAATGCTGGCTCTTTAGAAAAGACCTTGTTGGAAAAATATAAGGGTGTTACGCCTGAAGCAATGGTGGAAAGTGCCCTGCACCATATCATACTGCTTGAAGATATGGATTTTTTGGATATTGAAGTTTCATTGAAAGCTTCAGAGGTTCCGCTCATGATCGAGGCTTACCGCCTTATGGCCCAAAAAGTTAGCTATCCTTTTCATATTGGCGTAACAGAAGCAGGAACAGTTTTTTCCGGTTCAATTAAATCTGCGGTTGGTATTGGGATATTATTGTCTGAAGGAATCGGTGATACTTTACGGGTATCTCTGACGGGCGACCCGCAACAGGAAGTAAGAGTGGCGTACCAGATTTTGGGGGCATTGGATATCCGCCATCGGGGCGTGGAGATCATTTCTTGTCCAACTTGCGGCAGGTGCCAGATCGATGTTATTAGTTTAGCAGAGACTATAGAAGAAAAACTGCAAGAAGTAACTACCCCTATTAAGGTTGCGGTTATGGGATGCCCTGTTAATGGTCCCGGGGAAGCTAAACGGGCAGATGTTGGTATTGCTGGGGGCAAGGGCTTTGCGCTAATCTTCCGCAATGGGGAAGTTGTAAGAAAAGCGGAATCTAATGATATGTTAAATTGTTTATTCGAAGAGATTTCCTGCATTATCAGAAGCAGAGGAGGAGTTTTATAATGCGCACCAAAAGCCTACTAGCACCTACTTTACGGGAAGTTCCAGCTGAAACAGAAACTATCAGTCATCAACTTCTTGTTCGGGGCGGTATGATCAGGAAATCTGCTGCTGGAATGTATTCTTACCTGCCATTAGGCTGGCGGGTGATCCAGAAGATTTCTAATATTATTCGTGATGAAATGAATAAGGCTGGCGGTCAGGAACTTATGCTGCCAATTGTCCAGCCCGCTGAACTGTGGCAAGAAACAGGGCGTTGGCAGGTTTATGGAGATGAGATGTTCCGCTTGATGGACAGGCACCAAAGGAATTTTTGTTTGTGCCCAACTAATGAAGAGCTGATTACCACAACTGCCAGAAATGAAATTACTTCTTACAAACAACTTCCCCAACTGCTTTATTTGATTCAAAACAAGTACCGGGATGAAAGAAGGCCTCGCTTTGGACTGATGCGAGGCAGGGAATTTATCATGAAGGACCTTTACTCATTTGACATAGATGATGAGGGAATGCGAACCAGCTATCATAAAATGTATGCTGCGTATAACAATGTTTTTAAACGCTGCGGCTTAGATTATCGGGTGGTCGAAGCAGATTCAGGAGCAATTGGGGGCAGCGTTAATCATGAATTTATGGTACTGGCCCAGACAGGAGAGGCGGAGATCGTACATTGCAAAGCATGCGGATATGCAGCTAATGTAGAAAGGGCGGAGTGCATTTTAACCCACCATGAAAGGCCTAAAACTGAAGAGGGCACTTTGCAGGTTATAGAACTTGTTCATACTCCAGGAGTACATACTGTCGCGGATTGGATCCCTCATGGCGTTATGCCTGAACAGGTGATCAAAACCGTATTCTACAAAGCTGATAAAGATATTCTCGCAGTATTAGTCAGAGGCAACAGGGAAGTAAATGAGACTAAATTGAAAAATCTATTGGGCTGCATTGAATTGCGCATGGCTACGGAGACTGAAGTCCTGGAAACGACCGGTGCGCATATTGGCTCAGTAGGACCGGTTAATTTAACAGTTCCAATCTATGCTGATAACGAGATAACTCTATTGCAGGAAGGTGTTGCTGGCGCTAACAAGGATAGCTACCACTTCATGCATGTAGTTCCCGGGCGTGATTTTCAATGGACGGTACTGGCTGACCTGAGGCTAGCTAAAGAAGGAGATCCCTGCCCTGTCTGCAAAGCCAATTTGTTTGGGGTCAGGGGGATTGAAGTTGGTCACTTGTTCCAACTAGGCACGAAATACTCAAAAAAACTAGATGCCTACTATACCGATAGAAACGGTGAAGAAAAGTTAATGGTTATGGGATGCTATGGCATTGGTGTCGGCCGAACGGCTGCAGCAGCAATTGAGCAAAACCACGATGAAAAAGGTATGATCTGGCCATTTGCCATCGCTCCTTACCACGTAGTTGTTATTCCAGCGAGCAACAATGAAGATGCACAGGCTAAGACTGCTGAAGAAATCTATTGCAACCTGCAAACAGCCGGTATAGAAGCTGTGCTCGATGACCGGGATGAGCGAGCTGGGGTTAAATTCATGGATGCCGATTTAATTGGATATCCTGTAAGAATAACTGTCGGACGCAAGACAGTTGAACAAGGGACTGTTGATATAAAGCTCCGTAAGACAGGGGAAGAGTTTGCCAAACCGTTGCAGGAGGTAGTTGAATTTATAAATAATATGGTGTTGAATGGCATGAAAAATGGGTAAATATATCAACTTGCAGATATTACCACAAAATGCTTGTACTTGCAGATTTAGCCTTGCACTCAAAATAATTGTGTGATACAATTGAAAGCAGTAAAGTTGGTTTTTGATTTTGTCGTCTCCTGGAGTGGGTGTTCGCCCACTCCTTCGTTTGTATTGTTGATCTGGGTCATGTTATTGTATAATCCAGGAATATTCCCTGGACCAAATTAGACAAAATAGGAAGTAGCAGAATGCAGAGGTGGTTCGGAAAAAATGAAAGCAAACATTGCCGACAAGATTCAAGAACTTGTAAGACCGATAGTAGAAGAACAGGGTTACGAACTGGTTGATGTTGAGTATCTAAAAGAAGGACAAAACTGGTTTTTAAGACTGTATATCGATCAGCCTGGTGGTATCAAACTGACAGACTGTGAAAAGATTAGCAAAGCAGTCGACCTCTTGCTGGACGAAAATGATATAATTCCTCATAGATATTATCTAGAGGTTTCATCCCCCGGCATTGAAAGACCCCTGAAAACCAGAAAGGATTTTGAACGTTTCGCTGGACATAGAGTGACAATAAACACCTATACACCTGTTGAAGGGAAAAAGAGCATTTCCGGGATGCTCTTGGGTCTTAAAGACGGAGCAGTGGTAATCGAAGACGGAGATTTCGTGACATCTATTCCGTTAAACCACATTTCCATTGCTCATTTAGCACCCGAATTTTAGAGGCTGGGACTTGTAGGAGGAAACAAGACGATGAATTTAGAGTTTCTTGACGCATTAAAAGAGCTAGAGAAAGAAAAAGGTATTGAGTCCGGAATTATTATTGAGGCCGTTGAAGCAGCCCTTCAATCAGCTTACAAAAAAAACTTTGGTTCTCCCTATGGGAAGGATGCATCTGCCGTTCCCCAAATAAGAGTGGAAATCGATAAAGAGATAGGCACTGTGAAAGTCTATGCCAGAAAAGAAGTTGTTGAGGAGGCTGTTGATCCAAAAGGTCAAATTTCTTTAAAAGAGGCCAGAATAATTAACCCCAACTATGACATCGGTGATATTATTGAAACAGAAGTAACCCCAAGATCCTTTGGACGTATAGCTGCTCAAACTGCTAAACAGGTAGTGGTTCAGCGGATCAGGGAGGCAGAACGAAGCATTATATATGATGAATTTGCAAGCCGTGAAGAAGATATCGTGACAGGGGTTGTGCAAAGGCAAGAAAGTAAAACTATCTACATTGATTTGGGCCGTATAGAAGCAGCCCTGCCGCCGGCTGAACAAATGAGCGGTGAAGAATACCTTCAAGGCGCCAGGATAAAAACCTATGTGGTGGAAGTTAAAAAGACAACCAAGGGGCCCCAAGTTTTAGTGTCCCGTACCCATCCAGGGCTCTTGAAACGCCTTTTCGAGTTGGAAGTACCAGAAATCTTTGATGGAATTGTTGAAATTAAATCTGTTGCGAGGGAAGCTGGCGCCAGGTCCAAAATTGCTGTTTTCTCCCGGGATGAAAATGTTGACCCTGTTGGGGCTTGCGTTGGTCCTAAAGGGTTGCGGGTGCAAAATATTGTAAATGAGCTCAGGGGGGAAAAAATAGATATAGTTAGATGGAGTCATGATCCGAAGACCTATGTGGCAAATGCTCTCAGCCCTTCCAAGGTCTTGTCTGTTAATGTCGATGAAACAAACAAGGTTGCAAGGGTAATAGTGCCAGATTATCAATTATCCTTGGCTATCGGGAAAGAAGGACAAAACGCCCGGCTAGCTGCAAAGCTTACTGGTTGGAAAATTGACATAAAAAGCATGTCCCAGGTTGAGGGTTTTGGAGATTCCTTTACTGAGGGGGTTTAATTCTATGCTTAGAACAAGAAAAATTCCTCAACGGATGTGCGTTGGCTGCCGGGAAAAAAGAAATAAGCGGGAACTAATCCGGATTGTCCGGACACCAGAAGGGAAAGTGTTAGTTGATAAAACGGGCAAAAAATCCGGCCGCGGCGCTTATATATGCAATGACCCCCAATGCCTTACCAAAGCCATAAAATCCAAATCCCTTGAGAAGGCTTTAGACGTTGCCATTGCTGAAGATATCCCGGAACTTCTGCAAAAAGAATTGAACTAGTTATGTTGAAGGAACTTAGAACCTTTTTAGGTTTCGCGCAAAAAGCAGGCCAGGTTGTATCTGGCGAAACTTCGGTCAGATCCCATATGGTAAGGCGGAAAGTATTTCTTCTGGTTCTGGCAGAAGACAGCTCTCAATCAGCTAAGAATGATTTCTTGCAGTTGAGTGAAAAAATGCAAATTCCTGTTTTTATCCTCGGAACAAAATCCGACTTAGGACTGGCTATTGGCAAGTCGCCTCGCTTTGTTCTAGGAATAAAGGACAGGAGTTTTGCTGAAAAAATAAGCAAACTATTTGGTGTTGAGTAAGAATCTGGATTTAATAACGGGGGTGAATCAATGGCTAAAATTCGTGTTTATGAATTAGCTAAGGAATTAAAACTAACTACCCAAGAAATAATGCGGGTGTTGTCAATTCTAAATATTTCTGTAAAAACCCATATGAGCACATTGGAAGATGACCAAATAAAACGTATCCGCGACCACCTGATTGAGATACAAAAACCGATGCCTAAACCAGTTGAAGGAGAAAAGAAAAGAGAAGTTCCTCCAACTCCAAAGGTAGAGGTAAGACCTCAAACTGAACAAAAGCCAGACATAAGGAACAATCAGGCTGCCACTGGACAGCCTAGATTCCCGCAAGAACAAAAACGCTTTGACCAGAATCGAAACCAGACCGGCCCTGTTAATCCTCAAGCCAAGCCCTTTTTCAACAGAACAGGGGAGAGGTCAGAACAAGCCAGGCCTGTTCCTAATCGTTTTGGGGATAAAAATGAACCTAACAGAACATCACCTAACCGTCCTGGAGAAAGACCTGACCAAGGAAAGCCTTATCCTAATCGTTCTGGAGACAGACCCGGCTATGGTGGCCAACCCCGGACACCATTCGTACGCAATAACCAGGAAAATGAACGCCCGATAGGTTTTCAGGGACAAGCTAATAAAGGTCCGGGAACCGGTTTCGGGGCCAGCGACCGGATGCCTTTGCCCCCTAGCCAACAAGGCAGTGCAACATGGAATCCGACCAACAAAACTCAACAACAGCCTTTCCGGGACCAGCGGCAAGGACCTAAACCTGCAGCGCCTGCTGCCTCTGTGCCCGGAAAAGGATTAAAACCAACTCCCCCAGCAAAAGGCGGAAAGCCTGAACAAAAAGCTAGGGATACCGGAGAAAAAAGCAATAACAGACGAACCCGTCCCAATGCCTACCAGGATTTTCGCAAGAAAGATATTGTTGAGATCGAAGGTAAATTCAAAAGTCCGCGCCCGCATCGAGGGAAGTTGATCGGGCGCAATGAAACTCCAAGTATAAAAAAAATCACCATTGGGGATTTCATTATTGTTCAGGATTTAGCGAAAAAGATGGGGAAGAGCGCCTCGGACGTGATCAAAAAATTGATGGCATTAGGTTCGATGGTCACAATCAATCAGGAAATTGACGCTGAAACAGCTACTCTTCTAGCCAATGAATTTGGGGTTGAAGTAGAAGTCAAATCTGAAAAGGCGATGGCAGAAGTCGCAGATATTGAAGATGAACCGGAAACCCTGGAAAACAGGTCACCGGTTGTCACCATTATGGGACATGTTGATCATGGAAAGACATCTTTGTTGGATGCGATTCGTCAAACCAATGTAACAGCAACTGAAGCTGGAGGAATAACCCAGCATATAGGCGCCTACCAGGCAAAGATTAAAGACAAGACAATTACCTTTTTAGATACGCCGGGACATGCAGCCTTTACGGCAATGAGAGCTCGCGGGGCTCAAGTTACAGATATTGCTGTCCTTGTTGTAGCTGCGGATGACGGAGTTATGCCGCAAACCATTGAGGCCTTAAATCATGCAAAGGCTGCAGGAGTACCGATTATCGTTGCGGTGAACAAGGTAGATAAACCCGAGGCTAACTCTGAACGAGTAAAGCAGCAACTGACAGAATATGGTCTGGTTGCTGAAGAATGGGGCGGTGACACCATTTTTGCGGAGGTGTCCGCACTAAAGAAACAAGGTTTGGAAAATCTCCTGGAAATGATCCTGCTAATAGCAGAAGTTATGGAGTTAAAAGCTAACCCACGCAGGCTTGCAAAAGGAATTGTAGTTGAGGCCGAATTGGACAAAGGGAGAGGTCCTGTAGCTACAATGCTGGTCCAAAAAGGTACCTTGAAAATCGGAGATGGTGTAATAGTTGGCACAACTTCTGGCAAAGTAAGGGCAATGTTAAATTACAAAGGGGAACGGATTAAGGAGGCAGGTCCTTCAGTACCTGTTTTGGTTGTAGGTTTATCTGAGGTTCCCCAACCTGGCGATATTTTTCAGGTTTTAAATGACGAGCGCCAGGCCAGGGATATTGCCGGCCATCGGCATAATCTCCGGAGGGCTGAAGAGATGCAAAAAACCAACCGGGTCCGGCTGGACGAGTTATTCAAGCGCTTGGGAACCGGGGAAGTCAAGGAACTGAATATTGTGCTGAAAGCGGATGTTCTCGGTTCTGCAGAAGCAATTTGCCAATCCCTGGAACGACTTAGTACTCCGGAGGTAAAGGTTAACATAATCCACAACGGTGTGGGGGCGATTTCTGAAACCGATATTATGTTAGCTGCAGCTTCTAATGCTATAGTAATCGGTTTTAATGTAAGACCTGATGCTAACGCTCGCCGGGCAGCGGACTCCGAACATGTTGATATCCGCCTGTACCGGATCATCTATGAGGCTATAGATGATGTAAAAGCAGCCATGAGTGGATTATTAACGCCTGTTTTTAAAGAAGTGGTAGTTGGAAGAGCCGAGATACGGCAAGTATTTAAGGTTCCTAAAGCAGGAACGGTAGCCGGCAGTTATGTTTCCGAAGGAAAAATCAACAATAAAAACAAGTTAAGGATCATCAGGGACGGTGTTGTTATTCATGAAGGCACTCTTGGTTCCTTACGCAGGTTTAAAGAAGATGTTCGAGAAGTATCTCATGGATATGAATGCGGTATTGGAATAGAAAGATTTAATGATATCAAAGAGGGAGATATTATAGAAGCCTTTATAATGGAAGAAGTAAGGCGAGAGTTATAAACGGGGTGAAATCAAAAAATGTCCCAGAGACAACTTCGGGTCGCTGAAGAAATGAAAAAAGAAATTGCAGATATTTTACGGAATGAGGTAAAAGACCCCCGCGTAGGATTTGTGACGATAACCTCAGTGGAGCTTTCAACTGATCTTAGAATCGCCAAGATATTTGTCAGCATTTTTGGCGACAAAGAGGAGCAGCGCAAGTGTCTGGAAGCTTTACACAAAGCAACAGGTTTTGTGCGGCGGGAAATTGGACAACGCATTAAACTAAGACATATACCTGAGTTGGTTTTTAAATTTGACAGTTCCATTGAGCACGGCGATAAAATCGCTAGATTACTGTCCAAGATCGTTGAGCCTGAGCCTGAGCCTGAGAATGGTAATAAATAATGCTTAATTTTTCCGAACTTCAGCAAATACTGAATAACCAACGCAGAGTTTTGGTTGTATCCCATTTGTTGCCTGACGGTGACTGCTTAGGTTCTGCCGTTGCCTTGTCGCTAGGCTTAAAACAGAGCGGCCACATTGTACAGAACTCAAATGGCGATTCGATACCTGAAATGTATGAATTTCTTTCAGAGATTGGAGGATTTTTACTACCTTCTTGCATTGAAAAAACACCAGAAATTGCCTTCCTGGTAGATTGCTCTGATTTTGGCAGAATAGGGCCTAAGCTTCAACTGATACTTAATGATTGTCCTTGCATCATTAATATTGATCATCATCTGACAAATAAATATTTCGGGCACTATAACTATGTTGACCCGATGGCTGCTGCTACAGGCGAATTGATATTTAAAATGCTCCAGCAATTAAATTGGCCTATATCAGTTGAAATGGCTACAGCCCTGTATACTGCGATAGTTACGGATACCGGATCGTTTCAATTTGAAAATACAACTGCTGAAACTCTTAAACTTGCTGCTACCTTAAGAGAACTAGGAGCCCAAGCGGATGTGATCAGAAAATGGCTGTGGGAAAGCAGGCCATTGGCCGGATTACTGCTGTTGAAGGAAGCCCTTAACTCCATGCATTTGGAAGCTGATGGTCGCCTCGCATGGATGGCGCTGGAACAGAAAGCATTTGCACGAGTAGGAGCAACAAATGATCTTGCAGAGGGAGTAATTAATTATCCCCGTACCCTGAAAGGGGTTGAAATCTCGATTTTATTTCGTGAGGTTAGCGAAGAAGAGATAAAAGTTGGACTAAGATCAAAGAATTATGTTGACGTTTCTTTATTGGCTGCTCAATTTGGAGGAGGAGGTCACAAGAGAGCTGCAGGCTGCACAGTGCATGGAACATTAACAGATGTAATTGTTAAGGTTTTAACTTATGCCAAAGAAACTTTGGGGAAACATACCCCCCTGGAGGACTAATGGAGCAGCAATGTCTGCAAGGAATAATTAATGTTCTAAAACCACCAGGAATCACCTCTCATGATGTGATAAATAAGTTGCGCAGGATCTTAGGTTTAAAGCGCATCGGCCACGGAGGAACCTTAGACCCCGGTGCAGCAGGTGTGCTTTTAACCGCTGTTGGAAAAGCAACGCGGGTGTTAGAATTCTTAACCGAGGAAAATAAGACATACCTGGCAATGTTGCGCTTGGGTGCCGCTACAACTACCCAGGATTCTTTCGGAACAACAGTGTTCCGCGGCGAGTATTCCCATTTGACAGATCATGATGTGCATTCAACATTTGAAAAGTTTCGCGGCATGGTTTGGCAAACCCCGCCCATGGTTTCTGCAATTAAGCATATGGGCAGAAAACTTTATCAGCTTGCCCGGGAGGGAGTAGAAATCCCCCGGGAACCCAGACTGATAAAAATTATATCTCTTAAAATCATCCAGATTAATTTTCCCATCATAACTTTTGAAGTAACCTGCTCCAAAGGGACTTATGTGAGAACTTTGTGTCATGACATTGGTCTCACCCTCGGCTGTGGCGGGCATCTTTATTGTTTGCTCAGAACTTCTGTCGGCGATTTTAATCTGGATTCAAGTTTTACTTTAGAAGAAATTACATCCTATTACCAGACAGGAAACCTTTTGTTTTTGTCTCCAATGACTACGGCCTTAAAAAAATACCAAAAAATATCTATTCCAACTATCTTGATCGAACAATTAAAAAATGGGCGAAACATAGCTGTTGATTTGAACTACCCCTGTGATGGCAATAAAGAGATTTTTGTTGTCTCAGATAAAGACAATTTAATTGCCATCGGTCATTTAAATTGTTCAGATGGACGTGTATTGTTCATACCAAAAAAAGTGTTTCTTTAATGGAGCGACGTTATGATAGCAATTAATGATTTTAATCAATTTGCTTCTATTGATCATCGCGGTTTAGTGATGGCAATTGGCAATTTTGATGGAGTTCATCTTGGACACAGAAAATTGTTAGCTTCAACCATTGAGAAAGCAAGTCAGTTTAACGCCAGATCAATGGTATTAACATTTGAACCACATCCTGCCAGATATTTCAAACCAAACCAGGCACCTAAAATGCTGATTAGTCAACAGCACAAAGCTGCTTTAATCAGGGAAATGGGTATAGAAATTCTTTTTACTATTCAGTTTAACCAGCAATTTGCCGAATTAACGCCAGAAACCTTTGTCAAAGAAATACTCCATCAAAGGATTAGACCTAAAGCAGTGCTGGTTGGTTTTAATTTTTCTTTTGGAAGACATGGTTTAGGAAATACAAAAATCTTGCATGAACTTGGCGAATATTTTGGTTTTGAAGTGGAAGTAATTCCGCCAGTATATCACCAAGAGCTTTTAGTTAGCAGCAGTTTGATCAGAGACGCATTAACGGATGGAAACGTTGAGTTAGCACGGCAGCTATTATCTTATTGGCCTGTACTGGTAGGTACAGTGGTTCGGGGATATGGAAGGGGGAAAACCATAGGGTTCCCCACCGCTAATTTAAAGATAGATGATGAAATATTAATTCCAGCACCTGGCGTATATGCCGCAATCGCGGAAGTAGAGAATGAAACCTATAAAAGTGTGATCAACATCGGCTGTTGCCCTACTTTTACTAACCCTAACCCCACTTTAGAAGCGCACTTGCTAAATTTCGATGGAAACCTCTATGGAAAAAAGATTAAATTAAACCTTCATAAAAGGCTGAGGGCAGAGGAGAAGTTTTATAGCATAGAAGAGCTGAAGAACCAAATACTCAAAGACATTGCCGAGGCAGATTTCGCCTGCAGCAGATAACACCTGCATATTTATCGGCACCAGATAATTTCCAGCTATCTTGACAGAGTATGGGAGAACTCGTATAATTTACTTATCGAACAAATGTTTTGGGGGGCAGAAATATGACGGACAAGCTTCGCGCATTAGAAATAGCCCTTGGTCAAATAGAAAAACAATTTGGCAAAGGCTCTGTCATGAAACTAGGCGAAACAACAATTAATTTAACTGCGGATGCCATTCCTTCTGGTGCCTTAGCACTAGATATTGCTTTAGGTGTAGGTGGAATACCCAGGGGCAGGATAATTGAAATATTTGGCCAGGAATCTTCGGGCAAGACTACAGTTGCCTTGCACATTATTGCTGAAGCTCAAAAAAATGGTGGCTTTGCAGCATTTATTGACGCTGAACATGCTTTAGATCCTACTTATGCGCGAAATCTTGGGGTTGACATTGATAATCTGCTAGTTGCACAACCGGATACTGGTGAACAGGCACTGGAAATTGCAGAGGCTCTGGTTAGAAGTGGAGCTGTTGATGTTATTGTAATAGATTCTGTTGCCGCCTTAGTTCCTAGGGCTGAACTTGAAGGAGACATGGGTGATGCCCATGTAGGTTTGCAAGCCAGGCTAATGTCTCAGGCTTTACGCAAACTGGCAGGAGCAATTAACAAATCCCGCACTACTGCTATTTTTATTAATCAATTGCGCGAAAAGGTTGGGGTTATGTTTGGCAATCCAGAAACTACTCCAGGCGGAAGGGCCCTTAAATTCTATGCTTCCATTAGGTTGGAAGTACGCAGAACTGAAACCCTGAAGCGAGGAGAGGAAATGATTGGTAACCGCACAAGGGTAAAGGTTGTCAAAAATAAAGTGGCACCTCCGTTTAGGCAGGCTGATTTTGATATTATGTATGGAGAGGGAATTTCTAAAGAAGGCTGCCTTGTAGATTTAGGCACAGATATGGGTATAATTCAAAAGAGCGGCGCTTGGTATTCTTTTGCTGACGAGCGCCTAGGACAGGGCCGGGAAAATGCTAAGGACTTTTTGAAGCAGAATTCTCATATTGCCCGCTTAATTGAAGAACAGATAAGAAAAACTATTGCAGATCTTAATGCTCGCAAAGCAACCAATTAATATTTAGGTCAGGTAAGTTAAGATGGAAAAGGATAAAAACAGAAGAGAGCAAGATGCTCTTCACTACGCCTTTAAACTATTAGCTATTAGAAACCGAAGCGCGGCTGAATTGCTGAACCGGTTCGAATTAAAAGGTTTTTCCCGTTGTGAAAGTGAAAATACTGTCTTACTATTACAAGAAAAGGGTTATGTTGACGATACTGTCTTCACAAGATCCTGGATACAAGAACGAATTAAAAATAAGCCTATGGGCCGAAAAAGGTTATTAAGTGAACTGGCTAAAAAAGGCATCTCCCTGGAACTTTGTCAAGAAGAAGTAGCAGCTCTGTTGCCAGGAGATACAGAATTGAGAATTGCCTTGCAGTTGGCAAGAAAACACTGGGAAAGATCCCCCCTGGTTTGTCCTCATAAAAAGATCGTTCGTATCGCATGGCTTCTGGCTAGACGGGGATTTTCTAGTGGTACCATCAATCAGGTGTGTGCTAAATTATATTCAAAAAAAGACGTATCACAAGAGATTGAATTGTAAGACAGGAAATCAGCTAACCTTGACATTATTTGCAAAAAGACTTAAAATACTATAAGAGAAACAAGGTAAGAACCACTACCATATGGTTAAGCATAGATTTTTAGTAGAATTAGGTTTATTGTTTATAATCTAGTTTCTACAAATATTCCTTTCGCTTTGTTTTTTCTGCTATTTTAATGATATATTTCGTTGTTGAAGTTCTTCCAACAGATGGAATTATGATTATGAGTGCAGAAAAAACTCATGCATGGTAGATAGTTCTGGATACCGAGTTTCAAACTCGGTTTTATTATTGCATTTTACCAAGACAAAAAACAGGAGGTGAAACTTATTAACTATGCAACTTTATTTGCCATTATTTCGGGTCTAACCATAATTGGTTTTTTTGCTGGATATTTAATTAGAAAACATCTGGCAGAAGGCAAAATTGCCACGGCTGAAGAAACAGCAGCAAGGATTATAGATGAAGCGCAGAAAGAAGCTGAAGGGAAGAAGCGGGAAGCTCTGGTTGAAGCAAAAGAAGAAATGCATAAAATGCGTGGTGAATTGGAAAAAGAACACAGAGACAGAAGAAGTGAACTTCAGCGAATTGAACGCAGGCTTCTGCAAAAGGAAGAGTCTCTGGATCGGAAAACCGATTCTCTGGAAAAAAAGGAAAATAACCTGCAAAAGAAGGAAGAAGAAGTTGAAAGCGTTCGTGCTAATTTGGATGAGATCTATGCAAAGCAAGTATCTGAACTCGAACGCTTATCGGGTCTCACTTCAGATGAAGCTAGAGAATTACTCTTATCCAATGTTGAAGATGAGATGAAACATGAGATTGCTGTCAGGATAAAGGAAATTGAGGCACAAACCAAAGAAGAGGCTGATAAGAAAGCGAAAGAAATCATTACCCTAGCCATTCAAAAATGTGCGGCAGATCATGTAGCCGAAACGACTGTTTCAGTTGTTAATTTGCCTAATGATGAAATGAAGGGACGGATTATTGGTAGAGAGGGAAGGAATATTCGTACCCTGGAGACATTAACAGGAATTGATTTAATTATTGATGATACCCCAGAAGCTGTTATTTTATCAGGTTTTGACCCTATCAGACGAGAGGTTGCCAGGATAGCTTTGGAAAAGCTGATTGCTGACGGCAGAATTCATCCGGCGCGGATTGAAGAAATGGTTGAAAAAGCTCAAAAAGAAGTGGACCAGAAAATCCGCGAGGAGGGTGAGCTTGCTACTTTTGAGACTGGAATTCATGGCCTGCACCCAGAATTAGTGAAATTGCTTGGCCGTTTAAAATACCGCACAAGCTACGGTCAAAATGTTCTGAAGCACTCGATTGAAGTTGCCCACTTGTCCGCCATTATGGCTTATGAGTTAGGTATCGATGCTGTCCAAGCAAAACGCGCAGGTCTTTTGCATGATATCGGAAAAGCTGTTGACCATGAAGTAGAAGGACCACATGTTACAATTGGAGTTGATTTAGCCCGTAAGTATCGCGAATCCCCAGAAATTCTTCACGCTATTGCCGCTCATCATGGTGATATTGAGCCTCACAGCCTTGTAGCGGTTATTGTTCAAGCTGCAGATGCCATCTCTGCCGCGAGACCGGGAGCAAGAAGAGAGACTCTGGAATCCTATATTAAGCGCTTAGCCAAACTTGAAGAAATTGCCGACTCCTTCGATGGAGTAGAAAAGGCATATGCAATTCAGGCTGGACGGGAAATACGCATTATGGTAAAGCCAGACAGAGTGGACGATTTATCTTCAGTAAGAATTGCCCGTGAAATAGTAAAGAAGATCGAAAACGAATTAGAATACCCAGGGCAAATAAAAGTGGTGGTTATCCGAGAAACCAGGGCTATTGATTACGCAAAATGATTTCGAGCGGTTGCTTCAACCGCTCTTTTTTTTGGTAAAAATTTATATCCAATATTTCAAAGTAACCTGCAGGATTTGCATTGAAAAATGCCGAAATAGGCTTGTCATTTGGCAAAGGCAGGTGCTTATTATTATATGGGATTAAAATATAAAAATGGCAACGATGTATCAGATAGCATCAGCTTATTGATATCTATTTTGGTAAGATATCCGGAAGTAGCCAGTATTAATTATGAACCTAATTCCCACGTTTTGCGTTTCACCTTCATGTGCACGAAAGAAATTCCTGAATGGGACAATTTCTCGTCAGAAACCATATCATGCTTAGAAGCATTCAATTTTTTTGAGAATCGCAAAGCAAAAGTGATTGGTTTATCTCACTCCAAGTGTGATCGGTTAATCATGATTGAAATACAAAGAGATGTAAATACTCTTACAGCCGGGGAAATTGCCCTGATCATTTCCCTGATGCGCAACTATTTTCCTCAAGAATTATTCTCTGATGATAACGACTATTTATTATTAGAAGAGGACTTGTTAGTTCAAGAAGAGCTAATCTGTAACATGCTTGAAATTATTAAAGATGAGGCTCCTAACCAAAAAATCATTGCTTTTAGAGAAGACGGTAGGGTTTTAGTTTTTAATAAATAGTGGACTTGCTCATTGTAACTGCATTTATTTTGTGGGGGTTTCGCATGAATGTATTGATGATTGGCGATATTTTTGGAAAACCGGGCCGCAGGGCAGTGAAAAAACTCTTGCCTGAAATAATACGGAATTATCAGGTTGATTTTGTTATTGCCAATGGAGAAAACGCAGCAGGAGGCACAGGGATTACTCACGATACAGCTGATGAGCTGCTTTCTTCGGGCATTGATGTGCTTACCATGGGTAACCATGTCTGGGATAAAAAAGAAGTCTTTAATTTTATCGATATGGAAAAAAGAATTTTACGGCCAGCTAACTACCCTCCCGGCACCCCCGGCTTGGGGTTTAATGTTTTTCAAGCACATAATAACTTGGATGTCGCCGTAGTTAATCTGTCTGGCCGGGTCTTTATCGGACATCTGGACTGCCCTTTTCGAATACTTGAGGACATACTTATATCCTTAAAAAAGAAAACGCAAATTATATTTGTGGATTTTCACGCAGAGGCTACTTCAGAAAAATTAGCCATGGGTTGGTACTTAGATGGCAGAGTCACCGCTATTTGCGGAACTCACACCCATATCCAAACCGCCGATGCAAGAGTTTTGCCAGGTGGCACGGCGTATATAACAGATCTTGGCATGACAGGCCCCAGAAACTCCGTTTTGGGAGTTGAGTCCAGTCTAGTAATCCAAAAGTTCTTAACTCAAATGCCTGTTAAGTTTGAGGTCGCTGGAGGCCCTGCTCAATTTAATGGTGTAATTATCGGGCTGAATACTGTTACTGGCAAAGCTACCGGCATTACGACACTGTTTGAAATTCTGGACTAAAATCTTATTTACTTTGTTTTCGCAATTTTTTGCATTTTGCATAAGTATCTGAAGGATTTTTATTAGCCATCACGAATGAATTTAGAGTAACGGCCCCATTTAGAACCAAAGGAGGACGCATCAATGGAAGTATTTAAAGTATCAGCAAAATCGAGCCCAAACTCTGTTGCAGGCGCTTTAGCTGGGGTATTAAGGGAAAAGGGTGGCGCTGAAATTCAAGCAATCGGGGCTGGAGCATTAAACCAAGCAGTAAAAGCAGTCGCGATTGCGCGTGGCTTTGTCGCTACATCAGGAGTAGACTTGATCTGCATTCCTGCTTTTGCCGATATTCGCATCGATGGAGAAGAAAGAACAGCTATCAAATTAATTATTGAACCCAGGTGAATTTTGTTTGGAAAAAAATATTATTATCATAACAAGAGCCAGTTTTTAAGTAATAAACTGGCTCTTTTTTTATATGGATAGAACTGATCTGCATTATTCAATCAGGGATGCAATTAAGGGGGAATGATCATTGATGGAAGAAGAACAAGATAACACTTATAAGTTTCGGGTAGCGGACGCTCACTGCGACACTTTAAACCTTCTTTTGAAAACAGGAACCTGCCTATCATCAAAGGCTCCATCCGGCCACATAGATTTATTAAACTTAACAGAAGGTTGCGTCAAATTGCAATTCATGTCTGCATTTATTGGCTCTGAGTACAAACCTACTGGTGCGTTAAGACGAAGCATGAGATTAATTGACCAATTTTACCGCATGATTCAAAGCATTAATAATGGGGTTTTTGTGAAAAGCCCCTCTGACATAAAAAAGTTTATGGAGAGTGACAAGATTGGATTTCTCTTAGCCATTGAGGGTGGAGAGGTATTGGAGGGGCAACTGTCTGTTCTTCGCATATTGTACGAATTAGGTGTGCGAAGTATTGGGCTGACCTGGAACCAGCGCAACGATATTGCCGAAGGCATCTGGGAATTCGAAGCTAACGGAGGTCTCACCAGATTCGGCAAAGAGGTTACTCTTGAAATGAACCGGTTAGGCATCTTAATTGATGCCGCCCACATGGCGGAAAAGAGTTTTTTTGACCTCCTGTCAGTTAGCACACAGCCTATAATTGTGTCTCATGCTAATTGCTACGCGCTATGTAAGCATCCACGCAATCTGACGGATGAGCAAATGCAAGCTCTTGCCAAAAATAACGGCTTGCTTGGAATTACCTTTTGTCCCGAATATTTATCCGAAAAAAAAAGTGGGGTTGAGGATGTAATCCGGCATATCGACCATGCCTGCAAGGTAATGGGGGTAGAACACGTAGGATTAGGCTCTGACTTTGATGGGATAGAAACAACTCCTTTCGGAATAAATAATGCCTCATCCTGGCCTTTGATCTCCTCGGCACTGTTTAAAAAAGGATACCTGCCTGATGATATAGAAAAAATAATGGCAAGAAATTTAATTAACCTTCTAATAAAAGTATTAAAAGAGAATTAATCATGTCTATCATCTCTGTTATTCACTTGAATGACATTTTTCCTTGCAATTACTAATCTGGGTACGGTATAATTTGATTAATTTAAAACATCAAAAATAGGTGCCATCGGGTTAAAAGGGAATTCAGGTGCAAATCCTGAGCGGTCGCGCCACTGTAACCAGGAGCAGTTTTGTGCATGCGCCACCAGCCACTGGTCTGGGAAGGCAACAAAACAGCGTTGAATGGGAGCCAGGAAACCTGCCTGTTTTTGAAGCCGTTTTCGACCCTCGCGAAAAGGGAGTTGGCTTATTTTTAGCTTGCTCGATTATCTAAGATGGTCGGGCAGTATTTTTTTAAAGGTGTGAAAAAATGCAGGAGATTAGATTTGCGGAAAAAAACAGCGGAAGAATTGTCCTCGTTACCGGAGGGGTGAGAAGCGGCAAAAGCCTTTTTGCTGAACAATTGGCAGCTTCTCTTGCAAACAAAGTCCTTTATTTGGCTACGAGCGAGATCAGGGATCAAGAGATGGCTATCCGGGTAAGATCACATCAAAACAGGCGGCCTTCAAATTGGTCTACGATAGAAGAGCCAATCAAAATCAAAGAAGTGATAGCTGCCATTGGGCAAGAATACCAGGTGGTTTTATTGGATTGCCTTACATTATTTGTTGCAAATCTAATGGCTAAACACGGGTTAATGCATGAAACCGAAGACAATTCCTTATCTGTGATACCTGAACAGGAAAATCTGATTTACCAAGAAATAGAACAAATATGCCGGCTTTTGAAAACAGCCCGTGCTACAACAATAATTGTTACAAATGAGGTAGGTTGGGGAATAGTGCCTGCCTACCCTGTTGGCAGGCTTTTTAGAGACTTGGTGGGCAAGTGCAACCAGATCGCAGCATCCTATTCTGATGAAGTTTATTTATTAGTCGCAGGCCTGCCAGTAAGAATTAAATAAGGCGGAGTGGATTAAGTGCATATTGCAGAAGGAGTGCCGCTGCAGACAATGGGAAAGGCTGACGATGCAGAGGCTGATTGCAAATATCTTGGCGGCAGGATTTTGCGAAAAGGCTTCACAACGGGGGCATGCGCAGCAGCAGCTGCCAAAGCAGCTGTCGAATGCCTGACGAAAAAACAAGCTCCACAAAATGTCGAAATTTGGCTGCCGGCAGGAAAGGTGTGGAGAGCCGGAATTGCTAAGTTTGAGTTAACAGCAGACAGCGCTGCCTGCTGTGTTATTAAAGATGCTGGAGACGATCCAGATATCACAAATGGCTTGGAAATCTGGGCGAAAGCAAAATGGTCAGTTGAGGGAATATCCATTAAAGGTGGCGATGGTGTTGGGATTGTTACCTTGCCTGGAATTGGGGCGGAAGTCGGCCAACCAGCGATTAATAAAGTCCCCTTAGAAATGATCCGCCGGGAAGTAATGCAAATCCTCTCCGAAAATTCACCTGGGGTAGAGATTGTTATTTCCGTTCCCGGAGGAGACAAAATTGCAAAGAGGACGCTTAACCCACAACTTGGGATCATTGGCGGGATCTCAATTTTGGGAACCACTGGCATTGTTGAGCCAATGTCAGAAGAAGCGTTCAAGAACTCTTTGGTCCCTCAAATTACCAAGGCAATAGAAATGGGTTTCAAGACTGTAGTTCTGGTCCCTGGACGCATTGGTTACAAACAGGCTGTTAAAATTGGTTTTTTGCCTGATCAGGTATTGATGATGAGCAACTTTATCGGTTTTATGCTTGAGGAATGTGCACGGCTGGGAATTAGAAAAGTAATCATTATGGGTCATATTGGCAAGCTGATCAAAATTGCAGGGGGCATCTTTCATACCCACAGCAGAATTGCCGATGCGAGAATGGAAATTTTCACGGCTTGTTCTTTGGAATTTGGCGTTGATACCTCTCTGATACGTGCTGCAATGAACTGCATTACTGTTGAAGAAGCCGCCAGGTTGTTGGCAGACAATAACCCAGGGCTCTTCGCTCATATCGCAAAGCGGATCAGCCGCAGGGCTATGATTTATATTAGAGAACAGTTGACAGTAGGAACTATTATTACTTCCCTCGAAGGTAAAATATTAGGATATGATCAAAACGCTGTTCTTATGGGGAGTGAAATAAGTTGGCTGCAAAAATCCATGTAGTAGGCATTGGCCCTGGATCCAAAGAATACCTTCCCCCAATTGCTGTTGAAATAATAAATAAAGCAGAAGTTCTCTTTGGCGGACAACGGGCTTTAAACATGTTTAAAGAGCTAGAGTGTGAAAAATTAACAATTGACAGTAACATCGAAAATGTTCTCACTATCATCCAGCAACGCTACAGGAAACAGAATGTTGTAGTTTTAGTCTCCGGAGATCCTGGTTTCTTCAGTTTATTAAGCAGATTAAAAGAAAAAGTGCCAGAAGAGGAACTTAATGTAATTCCGGGAATTAGCTCTGTTCAATTAGCATTTGCACGGATAAAAAAGCCTTGGCACAATATGCAGGCGATCAGCCTCCATGGCAGAGATATATCTGAGCTTGAACAATACCTTACTGTTTCTCCTCTGGCTATCTTGTGTGATCAGAACCATTCACCACAGATAATCGCAAGATATTTTTTGAGCAGAGGAATTGCTGACCGGCAAGCCTTTGTTTTTCAAAACCTGAGTTACCCGGAAGAAAACATAGCTTCCGTTAACATAGAGGAAATGGCGGGATATCAAACATGTGGTAATGCACTAGTAGTTATTACTTAAAGAGAGGCATCAGTTATGATTGAAAAAACCCAACAGCTAGGGGCTCTCGGACTGCCGGACTCTTGTTTTATTAGAGGCGAAGCCCCGATGACCAAACAAGAAATACGCTGGCTGACTTTATGCAAAGCCAGAATTGAGCCCTCGAACTGCATCTGGGATATTGGAGCAGGTACTGGATCCATTTCCGTGGAAGCAGCCCGATTGGCTCCACAGGGTCTGGTTTACGCTATTGAGAAAGATCTTGAGGCAATTGACCTTATAAAAGATAATGCTATGCGTTTTCAAACTGCCAATCTCGAAGCCGTTTTTGGTTTCGCCCCACAAGCTCTCACTGACCTGCCTGACCCCGATCGGATTATTATTAGCGGCAGCGGAGGAGCTATGGAGGCCATTTTAGACTGTTGCACTAACAGACTGAGACCCAAGGGGTTGATAGTTTTTAATGCCATCACTGTCGACAATCTAAACAGGGGCATCTCATATTTCAAGTCAGCCAAATGGCATCTAGAGGGTATTATGACCCAAATTAGCAGGCTAGAAGAAACAAAAGACGTACACATGTGGAAAGCCCTAAACCCGGTTCAAATTATTGTCGCAACAAGGGAGGCAGCCAATGCTTGGTAAATTATTTGGAATTGGCGTCGGTCCAGGGGATCCGGATTTAATCACCCTCAAAGGATATAAAATTTTAAGGGAAGCAAGTCTTATATGTGTGCCAAAGTCTAAAAATGAAGCCACTAGTTTGGCATTAAGGATTGTTCAGCCCCATCTAACCAAAAACCAAACAATAATTGAAGTAGTCATGCCGATGCAGGAAGACCCGGAAGTTTTAAGCTCATATTGGAAAGAGGCCGCTAAAACAATCGGATCCCACCTGTCTCAAGGGCAAGATGTGGTTTTTCTTACTCTGGGGGATCCCTCATTTTACAGCACCTATTCTTATCTGATCAGAAGCCTCAAAGAAGCGCTTCCTGAAATTACTTGGGAGACAATTCCTGGCATTATGTCCATTTCTGCCGCCGCTGCCAGGGCTGGAATTGCCCTGGTAGAAGGACAGGATAAAATTGCCGTCGTAGCCAGAAATTTTGACGAAGTTGAGCTTTCTTCAATCCTTGATACTTTTAATACTGTTGTCCTGATGAAACTAACAAGGGATTTTGATGCAGTTGTCGACCTGCTGTTAAAAAAAGGGCTTGCAGAACAGGCTGTACTTATAACCAGATGCGGGTTGCCTGGTGAAAAAATTACGTCTGACCTCAAAACATTAAAAGGTCAACCCATTGATTATTTTTCACTCCTAATAGTAAAAAGGGGGTAAAACTTTGTTTGTCCACTTTGTTGGCGCTGGTCCTGGTGATCCTGAGCTTCTAACAATAAAAGGAAAGCGGTTGTTAGAACAGGCTGAAGTGATTATTTACACTGGCTCATTGATAAATCCGGATTTACTGAGATACACCAGGAGGGATGCCGAAGTATATAACAGTGCTTCGATGACCCTTGAGGAAATAAGCAATTTAATTGTTAGTTCTGTCCAACAAGGAAAGCAAGTTGTGCGGCTACATACGGGTGATCCTTCTTTATATGGAGCAATTCAGGAACAAATCGACTTCCTGCAAGACCATCAGATAAAATGTCAGGTTGTTCCCGGGGTAAGTTCGTTTTCTGCTGCTGCAGCACTACTTCAGAAGGAATATACCAAGCCGGGGGTTTCTCAGACACTGATTATTACACGGATGGGAGGAAATACACCGGTACCACAAAAAGAAAAACTAGAGGTTTTAGCAAAACATCAGGCCTCGATGTGCATCTTTTTAAGCGTTCACATGATGAAGGACATAGTCAGTGAACTGGTGACCGGTGGTTATCCTTTAAACACCCCTGTTGCTGTGGTTTATAAAGCTTCCTGGCCTGAAGAACTGATTATCCGAGGCACATTGGAAAATATTCTTTGTCGAGTTGAAGCCCAAAAGATTGAGAAGACTGCATTAATACTGGTAGGCTCCTTCTTAGATGAGGAACGCACAAGGTCCTGCCTGTATCATCCTGGCTTTACCCATCTTTTCAGGGAAGGTACTGAGACAGAGTGAAAAACTTAAAAATTATTTGTTTAACAAAGAAGGGTCTGGTTCAGGCAATACAGGTGGCAGAAAAATGGGACGGGCCGTGCCAGATCTTTGCTTTACAAAAAGCCATGGACCGGAATAATTTCAATCGTGCAACTTCCTTTAACCAGCCACTAAGCAGCCTCTTGAGTGTGCTTTGGCCGGAAAATAATAATATTTTATTTATTGGAGCTTTAGGCATTCTTGTCAGAAGTTTTGCCGCTTTATTAAAATCAAAGTTTACTGACCCCGCAGTAGTGGCAATGGACGAAAAAGGACAGTTTGTCATTAGCGTGCTTTCAGGCCACTGGGGTGGCGCAAATGATTTGGCCAAAACCTTGGCCGAAAAACTAGGCAGCCAACCTGTAATAACCACCGCTACCGATGTTTGGGGTAAGTTAGGAATCGATGTCTTGGCAAAAAAATGGCGCTTAATCCCCGAACCTTATGAAAGCCTGAAGACCATTAACGCATTGCTAGTTAGTGAACAACAGCTGACAGTATATAGCGATTACAATGTTTCTAATTTGCTGGAGAAAGCAGGCTCAGGCGTTACAGGGCTTTTGTTTAAACCATCGAGTTCTTTGTGCTCTAACCAAACTGAACAGAACTCTCCTTGTGCTGTGATCACGAATAAAGACCGGGACCTGTTTCCAGCTGCCTGGATTTTGTTGAGGCCTGCAAATCTGATTGTCGGTATTGGCTGCCGGAAAGGGGTATCTGCGGATGAGATCACCAGTGGAATAAAAGCCGCTTTGAAGCAGGTACAGAAAAGCATTTTTAGTGTAAAATGCCTCGCCAGCGCAGATATTAAACGCTCGGAACCCGGCTTACAAGAGGCTGCCCGGCTCTTATCGGTTTCATGTGTTTATTACAAGGCAGAGGATTTGAATACCTTTACTGAAGCCAATTCGACCATAAAAACCTCCATTACAGCATGGCAAAAGAGGGGAGTAAAGGCGGTATGCGAACCTGCAGCAATGATGACCGGCAACAAATCAAAACTGATTCTTCCCAAAACTATCTTCTCCAAGGTAACCATAGCAATAGCAGAGGAAAACTGGCCATTGTCGGGATAGGCCCTGGTGATGCAAACCACTTAACCCCTAAAGCAAGGGAAGCTATTTTAGTTTCTACGGTAATTGTTGGCTATTCTACTTACTTAGACCTGATACCTGAGCTGATTAATACCAAGATATTGGTAAAGACTGGCATGACCCAGGAAATTGACAGATGCCGCCAAGCCATCCAATATACCCTTGCAGGGGAAAGGGTATCGGTAATATCCGGCGGGGACGCCGGTATTTATGGAATGGCTGGGCTAATCCTTGAGCTTTTACATCAAACCGGGAAAGCTCAACAGGTCGATGTGGAAATAATTCCGGGCATTAGTGCATTAAACGCAGCTGCAGCTTTGGTTGGCGCACCGCTAATGCAGGATTTTGCCGCGATCAGTTTGAGTGACCTTTTGATTCCTTGGGACATCATCCAAAAAAGAATTGAACTGGCTGCCCAGGCTGATTTCGTGATCGTGTTTTACAACCCCAAGAGCAAGAGACGCAAGGTCCAAATTATAGTTGCTCAAGAGATTATTGCGAAATACCGTCCTGGAAATACTCCGGTTGCTGTTGTAACAAACGCAACCAGGGCCAACCAAAAGGTTTCCATTTCTAATCTCAGCGACTTTACCGACCTGCCAATTGACATGTTTACCACCGTTATTATAGGCAATTCATCTAGCAAGTCCTATGGAAATCATATTATTACTTCCAGGGGGTATCCTGTGTGATTTTGGTCTTGGCCGGTACGGCGGAAGGCAGGTCATTAGTTGAAGACTTACTCGGGGCCGGTTTTAAATTGCTTGTTTCTACTTCTACCTTTTATGGGGCATGGCTGGTAGAACGAACAGGGATAAATTGTACCAGGTTCGGTCCTTTGTCGCTTGATAGCATGGTGGCAGTTGTCAAAGAAAATAACATCACGACAATAATTGATGCAACCCATCCCTTTGCCGCTGCTGTTTCTAAGATTGCCCACGAGGTTGCTAATTCATGCCAAATTCCGCTAATCCGATACAGCCGGAGCAGCACTGAAATCCCATTGAACCCTCTCATAGAGATTGCAGCATCTTGGGAGGAAGCTGTGGAAAAAGCCAAAACCCTGGGACCGAACATTTTTTTAACGATCGGAACCCGTAACCTTCACTTGTTTGTTACAGGATTAACTGGTTTAAATGTCAGGCTTATCCCCCGGGTATTACCTTTGCATGAATCAATTATAAGATGCCAGGAACTAGGCATCCCCCCAAAAGATATAGTTGCGATGCAGGGGCCCTTTTCAAAAGAACTTAATCTGGCCTTGATGAAATTTTATGGTATTACAGGCATGATCAGTAAAGAAAGCGGGCAAGAAGGCGGTGCTGAGGAAAAAATAGCTGCTTGCTTAGAAAGTTCCGTACCCTTAATTTTGGTCAAAAGGCCGTCTTATTCCGGAGAATGCCTTAAATCTAACAGCGATGTAATTCAGCGTCTTAGAGAGCTTCAAATCAGCTAATTGGGGGTGTTGTAAAATGACTTGGGGTATTATAATCCTTGGCCATGGCAGCAAAAGGCCAGAGGCTGTAGCAGGTATGCTTGCGGTAGGAAACGCCATCAAGCAAAAGCTAGCTAATGTGGCTGTGGCCACCGCATTTATGGCCCATGCCACGCCTGGTATCGAAGAAACAGTTGCAGCATTGGTAAAAAAAGGGGTCACTGACATTATTGTTGCTACTTGTTTCTTGTTTGAAGGTGTTCATGTGTTAGAGGATATTCCTCGGATCCTGGAACAACTGCAAGACGAGTATCAACATAAAATTAGGTTTACCTGCACGTCCTCCTTGGGTGGAGACCCAAGGCTTGTAGACATGATGATCGATAAAATCAGGGAGGTTTCCTGATGGAACACCTGATTAATCCCAATGAAATTGAAACCTTAAGCATGCAAATAATTGCTGCCCAAACAGGGATTGATTTGACTTCACCTGAAGGTCTGATCGCCGGCCGGGTAATCCATGCTGCTGGAGACCCTGCTCTTGTCCGCGATCTGATCATCCATCCGGAAGCTATTATGGCCGGCAAAAAAGCATTGTCCAACCGGGGGCATATAATCACCGATGTAAATATGGTTAAAACAGGCATTAGCCAGGTTTTATCTGAAAGGTTTGGCGTCAGTATTCTCTGTCATATAAACCATCCGTCTGTAATTAACGCTGCAAAAACTTCAGGCCATACTAGGGCCAAGGTTGCGATAGAAATGCTTTCTCCCTGGATGGACGGGGGCATTGTGGCTATCGGCAATGCTCCAACTGCCCTATTTCAGTTAATTGAATTAATTACACAGAAAAAGGTAAGACCAGAACTGATAGTAGGAACGCCCGTTGGGTTCGTTGGTGCGGCAGAATCAAAAGAGCTGTTAACCTCAATTCAAACACCCCATATCACAATCCGGGGAACTAAAGGGGGAAGCGCCGTTGCAGCTGCCATTGTTAACACCCTTTTTAGGATAATGCTGCAGGAGGAGGAAAAGCATAATGGCTAAAGCACTGATGCTGCAGGGTACCAGTTCCAATGTTGGCAAGAGCGTAATTACAACAGCCCTCTGCAGGATTTTTTATCAGGACTGCTGGCGGGTAGTTCCTTTTAAAGCGCAAAACATGGCCTTAAATTCCTTTGTTACCCTATCTGGCGGTGAAATTGGCAGGGCACAGGCAGTGCAAGCCCAGGCTTGCGGCCTGTTGCCTGAAGTGGAAATGAACCCCATTTTACTTAAACCAACAGGCAACAGCACCTCTCAGGTTATTGTTCTGGGTCGTCCGGTTGGCAACATGTCGGCCATTGAGTACCATAGCAATTTTAACACATCGGCACTGGGTATTATCGCTGAATGTTTGGCAAAATACCACCAGAAGTATGAAATAATTGTAATCGAAGGGGCAGGAAGTCCGGTAGAAGTAAATTTAAAATCCAGGGATATCGTTAACATGAGAATTGCAAAAATGGCCGACGCTCCTGTTATCCTTGTAGCTGATATTGATCGGGGCGGTGCACTGGCCTCCATTGTGGGTACTCTAGAGCTTTTAGATCCGGATGAAAGAGATCTGGTTGCCGGTATCATAATTAATAAATTTAGAGGTGATATTGACCTGTTAAAACCGGCCCTGGATTTTTTGGAGCAAAAAACAGGCAAGCAAATACTAGGTGTATTACCATTCTGGAGTGATCTGCAGATTCCCCAGGAAGATTCCGTAGAATTGGAAAGATTAACTGATAGACGGCCCAGAGACAACAAGCATATCGATATTGCTGTCATAAAGCTTCCGCGGATTTCTAATTTCACTGATTTTGAGCCTTTTCTTTGCGAACCTGATGTACAATTAAGGTATGTCCAGGAAACGGCTGAATTTGGAAAACCAGACCTGGTAATCATTCCGGGCAGCAAAAATACGATTGAAGATTTGATCTTTTTGGAAGAAAAAGGTCTTGCCACTGCCATTTTACAAGCAATAACAGCAAATACACCCTTAATCGGGATCTGCGGCGGTTTTCAGATGCTCGGGGAGAAAGTAGAAGATCCCCACGGAATGGAAAGCGCCTATCATAGCAAGCTTGGTTTAGGCCTGATCCCCATGTCTACCCGATTGCACAAAGACAAGATTACGACTCAGATCACTGCTGTTATTCAAGAAAACACAATTCCCTGGCTAAGAACCATGGTTGGAGAAACAATATCCGGATATGAAATTCATATGGGCAGAAGCGAGCTCCAATCTGGAACTCGTCCAGTGTTTATTTTAGATAAACCCGCAGCTACAGAACCGGGGGTTTGGGACGGAGCAGGTGCCAACCAGGGTATGGTTTTTGGGACTTATCTACACGGGATCTTTGAAAATGATGGTATTAGATGGAGCCTGATTAACTGGCTGCGGGAACGTCGCGGTTGGGCTCCCTTGGAACGAAAAACCTCATATTTAGAAACCAGGGAGCACCATTACAATCTCCTGGCCGATATTGTACGAAAAAATATAAATATGGCAAAAATTTATCAACTCCTTGCTACAAATCGCAATTAACATGGATATATTCGCGATCATTTATTATTCCTGCATTATAACCGATATTATTGTCGGCGATCCAAAATGGATAATCCATCCTACTCAGATTATTGGCCGCGTAATCATTAAACTGGAGGCTCTCTTGCGTTTTGAAGGGCAACCGCCCATTATTCAACGCCTGACTGGTTTTCTTTTGGTTGTTATTGTTGTCGCAGGGACTTATACTATTACTTATTATGTTTTAAGACTATGTTTATTTATATCGCCTGTGGTAGCCCTAGGGGCAAAGATATGGCTCTTATCCACTACCATCGCCATAAAAGGTCTCTCCCTTGCCGGATATAATATTTACCGATTGTTGATTGAGGGCAACCTACAAGAAGCAAGGCTTAAATTAGGGGAAATTGTTGGTCGCGATACGGAGAATCTGCCTGAGACAGAAATTGTCAGGGGCACTGTCGAGACAATAGCTGAAAACACAGTTGACGGGATAATTGCTCCTTTATTTTTTGCCTTACTGGGTGGTGTCCCCCTGGCTATGGCTTATCGGGCAACCAATACCCTGGACTCCATGTTAGGATACAAAAATGAACGTTACCGGTATTTTGGTACCGCAGCAGCTCGTTTGGATGATGTCGCAAACTTTCTTCCTGCCAGATTAACTGGTTTATGTATGGTGGCGGCCAGCTTTGCGCTAAAGCTGAATTATAAAAATGCTTGGCAGACTATTGTTAATGATGCTAAGAAACATCCCAGCCCAAACAGCGGCATCCCGGAAGCAGCTACCGCTGGCGCTCTCGGCATTCGGCTTGGAGGCACTAATTTTTATCAAGGCAACCCATCCTTTCGCGCTTTTCTAGGTGAAGAAAAATACCAGCTGGGTCCAAATCATATTAAAACTACCATTCTTTTAATGGCAGCAACTACTGCTCTTTTTGCAGTCTTATCTGCGTTAGTTTTTTTAGCCCCTTGGATTCTTTCATCTGTGAGGTGACCTGATGCATACCCCACGCATAATGATCTCTGGAACCCATAGCGGAGTCGGAAAAACATCCATTGCAGTTGGCCTTATGAAAGCCTTCTCTGCCAAAGGTCTTCGGGTGCAACCATTTAAAATAGGGCCGGATTATATTGATCCAGGATACCATACAGTTGCAGCTGGGCGGACCAGTAGCAACCTTGATGCTTTTCTATTGCCTGAATCAACCCTCATAGAGCTATATGCCCGGAATTCTGCGGACTCTCATATATCATTAATTGAGGGAGTAATGGGTTTGTTTGATGGAAAACAGGACAACCCTACCAAAACCAGCTCTGCCTACATCGCAAAAATTCTTAAAACCCCAATTATCCTCGTTGTTGACGCTTCTTCAATGGGGCATAGTATTGCTGCCCTGGTAAAGGGCTACTCCTCTTTTGATCAGGATTTAAATATTGTGGGAGTAATTGCCAACAGGGTGGGCAGCGACCGCCATCTTCAGATTATCCGGCAAGCAATAGAAGAAACATGTCATCTGACTTTTTTCGGAGCCATCAAAAAAGACTTCCTGCCAAGCCTCAACAAGAGACATTTGGGGTTGTTGCCGGTATGGGAGCAAAAGGAATTAACAACTATTATTGATATGTTAGGTGCAGCCATTGCAGAGACTGTTGATTTAAATTTAATCATTAAAAATGCAATGCAAGCACCCCCGATAGCCGTTAATTCAAATAGCCAGGTTTTCAGATCAGAACGTCCACAGAAAAGTGTACCCATTGCTATCGCGCGGGACTCTTCCTTTAATTTTTATTATCAGGACGCTCTCGATTTTTTAGAAAATCAGGGTGGAGAGCTAATCTCCTTTAGCCCGGTAAAGGATGAAAAAATTCCAAAGGAAGCAAAAGGTTTGTTATTGGGCGGAGGATTCCCGGAAGTCTTTGCGGAAACATTAGCCAGTAATCATCGGACCTTGTCTTCGATCAGGGAATTCGCAATTTCAGGCAGACCAATTTATGCTGAATGCGGCGGGTTGATGTATTTATGCGAACAATTAATAGGTTTTGACCAGAGATCCTATCAAATGTCAGGAGTAATCCCAGCTACGGCAATTATGGAACGTAAAATTCAAGGATTGGGTTACAGGGTCGCGACAGCCCTCAAGGATAATGCGATTGCTCCCGCAGGCATTCAATTGTACGGACATGAATTTCATTACTCAAAACTAATTCATTCTGAACCATTTCCATGGGCATATCACTATAATGGACATCAGGAAGGAAGCATGGAAGGCTATGCATCCGGAAATATTTTAGCTTCGTACCTTCATCTTCATTGGGCTGGTCAGCCTGAGACGGCAGCACGTTTTATCAGTAGATGCCAGAGCTCTTTGGAGGACAGCTTCGCATGACATATCTGCTTGTTTTCTTTGCAGCCCTGCAATTTTTAACCAGAATACCTTTAAACCTCCCTTTTTTAAACGGTAGGATTACGGGGGAAATAATGGCCAAAAGCATTTCCTGTTTTCCATTGGTTGGCCTACTAATGGGTTGCATAGTTTGGGCTTTTTTTATTATTGGAAATCACCTTTTTAATCCCTGGACAGCAGCAGCCATGATCATAGCAGTTCAAATCATATTATCCGGTGGGCTTCATATTGATGGTTTTATGGATACAAGTGATGCGCTTTTCTCACATAAATCGCGCCACCAAATGTTGGAGATTATGAGAGACAGCAGGGTGGGAGCGTTAGGTGCAGCGTCCGCAATTGTCCTTTTGTTATTAAAATTCTCGCTATTGGCCCAATTAACTTTCGAAGCCTCATTTGTAATTCTCACAAGCATGTTGGTTCTTTCTCGCTGGACCTTAGTCATTGCTATCGTCGTTTTTCCATATGCCAGAGAAGCAGGCCTGGGGAAAGCATTCCAAGGCAATAAAGGATTAAGCTCCTTCTTGGTTGCCTGCCTGTTTACCTTTTTTATTTTATTATCCCTGCAAACACCCTACCTTTTCTTGGTTTGGCTCGCTGTTTCCATTTTAACCTTTCTTATTGGCAAGTGGCTGTCCAGCCTCTTAGGTGGTTTAACGGGGGATACTTATGGCTGGCTGTCAGAGATTAGCGAGATTATCTGTTTGATGCTCCTGATTGTATATTTAGTTTGAGGAGGTTATGATATGGCCTTTCTTCCCCCACATGGAGGAAACATTGCTCTGGCCAGTCAGGTTTACGGACTATCAGAAAAGGAGATCATTGACTTCAGCGCTAATATTAATCCTCTAGGCCCCCCACCCAAGGCATATGAGGCCATTATCAAGAACCTTGCTTTAATCACTCGTTATCCCGATCCTTCTAGCAGGGCTCTGAAGGAACAACTGTCCCTTCACATAGAGGTACCGCAGGAAAACATCCTGGTTGGCAATGGTGCTAGTGAAATAATTTATTTGCTAACAAATTCTATTCGCCCCAAAAAAGTAATGGTAATGGCTCCAACCTTTAGCGAATATGCTCTAGCAGCGAAAGCTTCCGGGGCGGAAGTGATTGAATATTCCTTGCAGCGCAATCATGATTTCTCCTATAGTTCTGATGTTGCTGCAGCGATGAATTCTCACCAAATAGACCTATTATTTCTTTGCAACCCAAATAACCCAGTCGGTAATTTAATACCCCCGCACTATTTAGCGACAACTATAGAAGCAGCACGTAAACTCGGCATAACTGTTATTCTTGATGAATCTTTTTTAGATTTTACCGGCCAAAGAAACATCCTGACAATGGCCAGAAAGGCTGTTATTGAGAAAGGATTGATAGTCTTATATTCTTTAACCAAATTTTATGCCTTGCCAGGCTTAAGATTGGGGTGCGCTGTATCAACAGAGAATACCATTAAGTTTCTTGAAGAAAATCGCGATCCCTGGAGTGTTAATGTATTGGCACAGGTAGCTGGGGTTCACGCGTTGCAGGACAAGGCGTTTATCAAGCAAACCTTGGATTGGCTAGATTCTGAGAAATCCTTTCTATACAACAAATTGTCAAACATTAAAGGGTTACGCCCCCTTAAACCTGAAGTCAACTACATTTGTATTGAGTTATGCGATCCCGGTTTCAATTCTCATGATCTAACTTACGCTTTAGGCAAGAAAGGATTTCTGGTCAGAAACTGTGCTAATTATTCAAATATGGGTCTTTCCTTTATCAGGATTGCGATCAAAGAAAGACCTCACAACGAACTTTTGCTAAAATGCCTGCGGGAAATCTGCGGTGCTTTTGAAGGAGAGGGGACAAATGGGAAGATTTTATCTGATTAGGCATGGAGAAACTTTATGGAATACTGAAGCCCGGTATCAGGGCCATACAGATACTTCTCTCAATGAAAAAGGCCTGTACCAAGCTAAAAAACTACAAGACAGGTTTATTAAGGAACCTTTCCATGAAATATTTAGCAGTGATTTAAGCCGGGCGGCGGATACAGCAAGAATTATCGCCGAGCCCAAAAATATTCCTGTCCACCTAACTGCTTCGTTACGAGAACTTTGTTTTGGACAGTGGGAAGGATTTACTTACAACGAAGTTATTCTCAAATACGGGGACTCGATAAACAAATGGTACAATAACCCCGATCGGATTATGGTGCCAGGGGGAGAACCCCTTTTATCCATGATAAAAAGAATAGAAGACTTTATTTACTCCCTGGCCACAGCTCAGCCTGACAATTGTTTCGTTATAGTAACCCACGGGGGCCCGATCAGGGGTATTATAGCAAAAATAAATAACATTCCTTTAAACGAAATTTGGAAAATAAAAATTGAAAATGGGTCAATTACTACCTTGGAAACTAATAACAATGCTATCAGGGTTATCGCTATAAACGAAACGAGCCACTTGTATTAGTCAGCCCCGAAGGGATTATCCAGGTACAGACGGGAAATACTAGCCATTAACTAACAATTCAGGAGGTATAGCTTGTGGCTGAAGATTTTCAGTCTCGTGTCCCTTGGAGCACGGAACCTGGTTTAAAACAGAAGACAAGAGAAGTTGGCATTGATTTTGACAGGTTTATAGAGCAAATAGCCGCTAACAGATCAGATGTAGAAATTGCCTCTGATTTTGGTGTGCCGATCAAAGTTATAACCCACTTACGCGATCATTTTCTCCACTTGGGGATTCACTCAATTGTTGGGCAAGACTAACAGCAGGCTCTGGACCTGCCTTTTTTCTTTACATCCGGCGCAATACATTTTAAGATTATAATGATATATTTTTATAAAAAAAGAGGCGAAACAGATGATTTTCTGGCTGTTGGTAATTGTACCCCTCATAGAGTTATATATATTGCTTCTAATTAGCAACTATTTAGGCCTCATGAACACAATTGCCCTGGTAATTGTTACAGGATTAGCAGGGGTCTTTTTGGCGAAACAACAGGGTTTGACAGTGTTGCTAAAGGTAAGACAACAACTGCTCGAAGGCAGGGTGCCCGGCGAGCCACTTCTAGATGGTTTGCTTGTTCTTGCAGGTGCCTTACTTTTGTTGACACCTGGGCTTTTGACCGATCTGATTGGTTTTTGCTGCCTGATCCCGTTTACTCGAAAAATATTTAACAGTTGGCTTAAGAGAATGATTTTCAAAATGTTGGGCCGTGGCTCAATAAAAGTATGGTTTTGGCGCTAAAAATTCCTGTAAAGCCTAAGCAATAGTGTGATATAATATATGGTAAAAAAAGAAAAGAGGGCGGGCTTCGATATGTTCCTAGACAGGATTATAGGTGAGGGTTTAACTTTTGATGATGTATTGTTAGTTCCAGCAGCTTCAAATGTCTTGCCCAGAGATATTGATATTACTACTTTTTTTACTCGAAATATACGATTAAATATTCCAATTGTAAGTGCAGGAATGGATACCGTTACTGAAGCCCGGTCTGCAATTGCCATAGCCCGCGAGGGAGGAGTCGGGATTATTCATAAGAATATATCCATAGAACGTCAAGCCTTAGAAGTTGATAAGGTAAAAAGATCTGAACATGGAATTATTACAGATCCTGTCTATTTAAGCCCCAATCACAAGGTCAGGGACGCCTTGGCAATCATGGAAAGGTACCATATTTCAGGGGTTCCCATTACAGTCAACGGAAAACTAGTAGGTATTCTAACTAATAGGGATTTGCGTTTCGAACAAAACTTCGATCGGGACATATGTGATGTAATGACAAAAACTAACCTGGTCACAGCACCTATTGGCACATCCCTGGAACAGGCCAAAGAAATCCTGCAGCGCCATAAGATTGAAAAATTACCTCTTGTAGATGCAGATTTTTATCTGAGAGGGTTAATTACTATAAAGGATATTGAAAAGGCACGTCAGTACCCAAGCTCTGCTAAAGACAGCCGTGGCCGCTTGCTTGTGGGAGCAGCCGTAGGTGTTGGGTCCGATACAATGGAACGCGTAGAGGCCTTAATTGGAGCAAAGGTTGACGCCATAGTTGTAGATACTGCACATGGTCATTCTGCAATGGTTTTAGAAACGGTAAGAAAAATAAGGACCAACTGGCCACAGATCGACTTGATCGGCGGTAACGTGGCTACAGCAGAAGGGACTGCAGCTTTAATTGAAGCCGGGGTAGACGCAGTAAAAGTCGGAGTGGGACCTGGCTCTATCTGTACAACCCGAGTTATTGCTGGCATCGGTATTCCCCAGATAACTGCCATTATTGACTGCTCTCTGGAAGCCAGCAAATATGGAATTCCTGTTATAGCTGATGGAGGAATCAAGTATTCCGGCGATATTACCAAAGCAATTGCAGCTGGAGCAAGTACGGTCATGATTGGAAGCCTATTTGCCGGAACCGAAGAAAGTCCAGGTGAAATCGAGATTTATCAAGGCCGCAGCTTTAAAGTTTATCGCGGCATGGGTTCTCTGTCCGCTATGAAAGAAGGAAGTAAAGACCGTTATTTTCAAGAAGAAGTACAAAAGCTGGTACCTGAAGGTATTGAGGGAAGAGTGCCTTACAAGGGACCTCTGTCAGAGACCATTTATCAGCTGGCTGGCGGTTTGAAGGCTGGAATGGGCTACTGCGGAACCTCGACTATCGAAGAGTTAAGAACCAAGACAAAGTTTATTAAAATAACCAGCGCTGGATTAAAGGAAAGCCACCCCCATGATGTTACTATAACTAAAGAGGCTCCGAACTACCGCCTATAGGCTTTTTCACCTGTCACACGCAGGATTAGTGTTGCATTTGTTTCTTAAATATGTTGCTCAGGTATCGGATGCTTTTGTATGGAATGGGTCGAGTAATTTCAAACAGGAGTGTCTTATTTGAAATACTACCAAATGGAATCAATCCAAGCAAAAAAGTTGCCCCTCGATTTTCAGCAACATCTCTACCAGGGACTGGAACTGCTGTTGCTGGACGAATGGGGCGGCCCTAAAAGTAAGCTTGCGCAGATCTATATCAAAGATATCATTATTCCTGACTTGGTTAATTCTCTGTTGATAAACTATGCTTTTATTCAAAATAGAATATTTGCTTCTATTCTAGCTAATAAGTTTCAAACCCAGTATGGATACCCTGAAGCCTTTGCACAAGGAGTCTCCGGAGAAATTTTAAGTTTTGCCGGCCGGCTTTTGGCACAACACCAAATTGCATATCCGGCAACATCCTTGTGGGACCCCTGGGAAAGATTATTCAAGCTTTTAAGCCTCGGCGAAAATATTTCAGTAATTGCAAAAAAAACAGGTTACTCTGAAGACTATGTTGAGCTGGTCAGAAATAAGTACCTCAGGTTTACCAATCATTGCGGCCATGAACCTATCGATATCCCTGGGGATAGTTTTATTGCCGATGAACTTACCCGGTTTATGCGAGCTTTTTCCTCTCGCTTCGAGAACCGCAAAGACTACATGCAAATTCTTCTTGCTGAACAGTTGATTTTTGACGGGAATCTGCCACTCTCTCCAGAAGCAATTCTGGATATTTTTATTGCCGTCCATAATTGGGATGGAGCTCTAAATATAACGGAACTTTATTCCCGACTTAAAAGAAATAGTATAAATTTTGGGTATAATAAACAAAATGAATTTAAACGGTTAAATATGAGAGGCTTCTCCCAAACCTTATCTTTCTTGTATGATAAAAGATATTTGACTTGCGATACCGAACGTGGTCAAAAAATATGTCTGGCGGCAAACGGGGCTAAACTTGTGGCTTCTTTAATATGCCCACATGTTAAAGAAGAGATCCTCCAAATTATTATTTCCTCTGTTCCTGACCGGTTTAAAAAAGCCGCAGCAATTATTACTTCTCTTAATCCTGAGGTTATTGTGCATTTGTTAGAATTGCTGGTAAATGCAAATAATAACGAAGTAATTCACCTTTTATACTACCTGCCTCTGAATAAAAACAAGCAACTATATCTTAAAGCCCTATGGGCCTGCGGGAAAATAAAAAGTATTAGCGCCATGGACCTGCTTGTGGGAGCGTTAAACCATAAAGATGGCTTAATTCGAGCAAAAGCATGCGAAGCACTGGGCCTTTTAGGAGATAAATCAACCTATTTTCTGCTGATAAAGTGCCTGAAAGACCCTCTTAATTTAGTGCGAGAACAGGCGTTAATGGCTTTGGGAAACCTCAAACTGATTAGCTCTTTAAAACATATTGAAGAAATCCTGTCGATTGAGGAGGACTACAGGGTTAGATCGGTGGCACGAGATGTTCGAGAAAAGATTATCAAGGCATGCCCTGTCAAAAAATAATCCGCCTAAACTGCTATTGTGACTTTTGTTAGCTATGCAGGAATAACTTTTATCCTGCAGAATAGAACTAATAACCGAGAAAACAATCTGGAGGTGGCTTGATGCTTTTTAGAAAATGCGCTGGAGGAATCGTGTTTTTTACTGACCAGGTCTTTCTTTTGCAGACTGATAAAAAAGAGTGGGTTTTACCGAAAGGCGCTATCCGCTCAAGCAGTTTTCCCAGTGAAGTCGCACTGAAAAGAGTAAAAGAAGAAACAGGAATCCAGGCTGAAATAATCGGCCCTGCCGGGGAAACAAGCTACGAGTTTTACTCGTTTTCACGTCAGCAACCGGTATGTAACCAAATCACCTGGTTTCTTATGAGATCTAAAAGCAGCGATTCTCAAGTGGCGCAGTCCGAAGGGTTTATTAATGGAGGCTTTTTCCCGATTGATGAAGCATTAGAACAGATTACCTACAGTCAGGAAAAATCCCTCGTTCGCATATCATATCATAAAATGAAAAAACTGCTGGAAATCGGGGCATAACAGCCCCTTTTACTTTGTTGAGAGAGTATATTCTTTATCCCGTGACACAAGATAAGTCCAGCATTGATGAATTTCTTTGGTTTAGTTATTCTCATAGCTATGGTAAAATAATCAAAGAATTGATTTCTAAGATTGGAAAGGCGGATAAGATTTGAAGTATTCTCTTTTGACCTGGGGTTGCCAGATGAATGAACATGATTCAGAGGTAATCTCAGGCATATTAGAGCAATTAGGCTATCAGCCGGCATTAAACGAATTGGAAGCAGATTTAATATTACTCAATACATGTTGTATAAGGGAAAAGGCTGAACATAAAGTATACGGCAAACTAGGTGAATTTCGAAAATTAAAGAGCAAAAACCCTGCTCTTCTAATTGGAGTATGTGGATGCATGGCACAGCAACCTGAGATTGCTGAAAACATCCGCAAAAGGGCTCCTTATGTTGACATAATATTCGGCACTCATAATGTCCATCGCTTACCGGAATTAATTGCGAAGGCAAGGGATTTAAACAGTCCAATTATTGAAGTGTGGGAGGAAGAAGGCCCGATTATCGAGGAACTTCCCATAAAACGCGTGCCCGGTATAAAGGGCTATATAACCATTACGTATGGCTGCAATAACTTTTGCACTTACTGCATTGTGCCTTATGTGAGGGGCCGGGAACGAAGCAGATTGCCGCACGACATCATCCGCGAAGCATCTCAGTTAGCATGCGAAGGGTACCTGGAAGTGATGCTATTAGGTCAAAACGTAAATTCCTACGGGAAAGATCTGCATGACAGAATTGATTTCGCCGGACTGCTAAAACAAATAAATGATGTTCCGGGGCTACAGTGGATTAGATATATGACCTCCCACCCAAAGGATTTTAGCGACAGGCTGATCGATATTAGTGCCAGTCTGCCAAAGGTGTGTGAGCATTATCACCTGCCTGTTCAATCTGGAAGTAATAATATCTTAAAAAAGATGAACCGTGGTTACCTCAGGGAATCATATCTGGAATTAATTGAAAAAGTACGCAGCCGAGTAACTGATGCATGTATTACAACTGATATTATCGTTGGCTTTCCTGGAGAAACAGAAAAAGATTTTGCGGATACCATGGACCTGGTAGAAAGGGCACGCTTTGATGCAGCTTATACATTTATCTTTTCCCCGCGTGAGAATACTCCTGCCGCCAGCATGACAGAACAAGTGGAAGACAGCGTAAAAAGGGAGAGGTTTAATAGCCTGATTAAATTGCAGAATGACATTTCTCTTGAGAAGAATACAAAGCTGGAAGGGCAAACAATTCAGGTTCTGGTTGAGAGCCAGAGCAAAAATAATAAATCTATTCTGACAGGAAGGACCAGGACTAATAAAATAGTAAATTTCGCTGGCTCAAAGGAGTTAATAGGACAAATAGTACCTGTCTGGATTGCAAAAGCCAAAACCTGGAGTTTAGACGGCCAACTTATCCCTGAAAAACCCTGGAGGGAAAACCATGGTTGAAATTACACCGATGATGCGCCAATATAAAGAAATCAAGAGCAAACACCTGAACGAGGTTTTATTATTTCGGCTCGGGGATTTTTATGAAATGTTTTTTGATGATGCTATCACAGCCTCAAAGATATTGGAAATTGCCCTGACATCGAGAGAAGGGGGCGGCTGCCGGGTACCAATGTGTGGCATCCCAGTTCATGCGGCAAATAACTATATTGCTCGATTATTGGATAACGGTTGCCGGGTAGCCATCTGTGAACAGGTGGAGGACGCCAGCCAGTCCCGTGGTTTGGTCAAGAGAGAAGTAGTTAAAGTTATTACTCCCGGAACAGTAGTTGACTTGGGAATCCTGGAAGAGAAAAGAAATAATTATTTATTAGCAATTGCCGCCATGGATAATTCCTTTGGGGTCGCATATTGCGACATTTCTACCGGAGATTTTTCAGCTATCACAATACCTTTCAGGAGAATTGATCTTCTTACCAGTGAGCTGCACAGGATTCAACCAAAAGAAGTCCTGGTATTTGGTTTAACAACTAAAGAAAAGGACGAATTGCTAAAGGTGCTTAGGAACGCAAACATAGCCCTGGCTCAGAATAATGAACCTGTGTCAAAAGAAGAAGTACTATCATTAATATATTCCTGTGATCTATTTTCATCTAATGCTGTGATGACCATTCCCGGCCAGGAATCCGCGGCTTTTGCTGCTGGATTAGTCTTGAAATATCTTTTAGCAACTCAAAAACAATTGCCCAAACACTTAAGCAAACTGTTTTTTAACAGGATGGAATCTTGCATGTTGCTTGACCACAACACCTTTAGAAATTTAGAGATTACTGAAACCCTAAGATCCAGATCAAAAACAGGCAGCCTTTTAGGAGTTCTTGATTTCACCAAAACATCGATGGGCGGACGAAAGCTTCGCCAATGGATAGAGAGGCCCCTGTTAAACTGTGCTGAAATCACACATCGTCTTAGCCTTGTAAAAGAGCTGACAGAAAACATCTTCTTTCGTAATAACTTGGCAGCGGTATTAAACGATATCTATGATTTGGAAAGGCTAATAGCAAAAGTTTCTTTGGCTACTGCAAATGGAAGAGACCTGGTAGCATTAATGACATCCCTACAAAAAGTACCCAGATTGATTGACATAATTGGTAATAGTGCAAGCGAGAAGTTTTCATCTTTTATAAGTAGAATTGATGTATTAGAAGATATTGCACTTTTAATCGAAGAGACCCTGGTCCAAAATCCCCCTGTTACAATTAGAGAAGGCGGCCTGATTAGATCAGGCTATAATTCCGAGGTTGATCACATGCGGGAACTGTCCTCTAAAGCAAAAGAATGGCTGCTTGATCTTGAGCAAAAAGAGAAAAACGCCTCTGGGATTAGATCGCTAAAAATTAGTTACAATAGAGTATTTGGCTATTATTTTGAGGTGACCAAGGCAAACCTGAACAGCATACCCACGCATTTCCTGCGCAAGCAGACCCTGGCTAATGCCGAACGATTTGTGACAAATGAATTAAAAGACTTGGAAAATCAAATTCTAGGTGCTTCAGAACGCCTGGTAATTTTAGAACACCAGCTTTTTTGCGAACTAAGAGATCATGTAAGCAGTGCTTGTTTTAGGGTAAAACAAACTGCTCAAGTTGTGGCCGAATTAGATTGTCTATTTAGCCTGGCTGAGGCCGCAGTCAGGAATAACTACGTCATGCCGGAAGTAAATTCTGAAAAAGCAATTAAAATTCTTGCGGGCCGACACCCGGTGATAGAAAAGACTTTGGTTGACCATGAGTTTGTACCTAATGATGTCCTGCTTGACCAATGGAGCAACAATATTTTAATTATTACCGGTCCCAATATGGCAGGAAAATCCACTTTCATGCGACAGACGGCCTTAATAGTATTAATGGCTCAAACAGGCAGCTTCGTTCCGGCTAATACTGCATCCATTGGAGTTGTTGACGGGATTTTTACCCGCGTAGGGGCAACTGATGACCTGACGGCAGGCAAATCCACTTTTATGGTTGAAATGTCTGAAACAGCCGATATTCTGCGATGGGCTACCGCTAACAGTTTGATTTTACTGGATGAAATAGGGCGGGGCACGAGTACCTATGATGGAATCAGTATTGCCCAAGCAGTTTTGGAGTATATACATGACAATATCAGGGCAAAGGTGTTATTCTCAACTCATTACCACGAGTTAACAGCTCTGGATAATTACTTATCCAGAGTTAAGAACTATTCAATGGCAATTAAAGAACAAGGCCAGGATATCACCTTCTTGCGGAAGGTTACTCCAGGCAGAGCAAGTCGAAGTTATGGAATTAACGTGGCAAAACTATCTGGCTTGCCTTTGCAAGTGATTCAGCGAGCGAATGACATTTTATTTTTATTAGAAAGTGCAGAAAAGGAAATCGCTGTCTCCCACAATAATTTTGAAAATGAAATATATATTCAGCCAAAAATATTTTCCGAAGAAGACGCTAGCAGAAATGAAGTTCTGTCTGAAATTATGACAATTGAAATTCCTCACCTCACACCACTGGAAGCCCTTTGCTTTCTGGATAGGATGCAAAATAAATTAAAAGGGAGAATCCTTTAATGCCGCCCATTATTCAGTTGCTTGGAAGGGAAGTAATTGAAAAAGTTGCAGCTGGGGAGGTAATTGAAAGACCAGCATCTGTTATTAAAGAATTAGTTGAGAACTCCTTGGATGCCAGCAGTACTAGAATATCCGTAGAAATCCAGGGAGGGGGAATTGATCTAATTAAAGTAAGTGATAACGGGATCGGGATCCTTCGTGATGAATTGGTTCTTGCCTTTACGCGCCATGCAACAAGTAAAATAACTACACTAGAGGACTTATACCGGTTAAATACCCTGGGGTTTCGCGGTGAGGCATTATCCAGTATTGCTGCTGTGGCTAAGGTTCAGGCATCTTCTAGAAGATATGATAAACTTGAGGGATATAAAATATTAATTGAACATCATATTAAAACTGAAATCGCTCCTGTAGGTATGCCTATTGGAACAAGCATTATTGCAAAGGATCTCTTTTACAATACTCCTGCCCGAAGAAAATTTTTAAAAAGCCCTAGTCGAGAAACCAGCATCATTACTGACTTAATTGAACGGTTTGTGCTAACCCATCCCAGCGTCGGCTTCAGCTATATTGCCGATGGGAGGGAAGTGTTGATTACCCCTGAAGGAAAGACTATGCGAGCAGCTGCCGGCTATGTATATAATCCTGGTCTAGCACAACAACTTATTGAGTTCTATTTTCAGGATGACAAGTTGGAAATAAGAGGCTTAATATCTCCTCCGTGGAACTGGAAGACAAATAAAAGCTACTATACAGCCGTTGTAAATAAAAGGTATATAAAAAACCGGCTCATTAATCAAGCAGTAGAGGAAGCTTGGGGTGGTCCAGGAGATACAAGCAAATACCCGGTCTTCATCCTGCACCTTTCGATGCCCCCTGATTTTTTTGACGTTAACGTTCATCCCCAAAAAACAGAGATAAAATTTGTTGAAGAAAACAAAGTTTATGATGCTGTCTTCAAGTCGATCAGGTCGGCAATGCAAAATATAAAGCCAGCTAAAGAAGCAAATGACTTCCGCACTGTTATTTATGAAATCCCTTTTTCAGCTGGAAAACAATCTAAAATAAAGGACGTTAATGGGCCAAGATATGCCCCAAATTCAAAAGATAACAACGATGACCCCGTAGTTCTCTCGCAGGACTCGTTTTTTTCATCTAGTTTCATCGAAGCTGATAATAACAGCCCTCATGCAAAGAGTATGACTAAAACCTTGCCTGGTAATACTATCGAATTATTACAGCCCATTGGACAGCTTCATGGTAGATATCTTTTAGCCGAAGGAGGGGAAGGTTTATATATAATTGATCCTCATGCCGCCCATGAACGAATTCTTTATGAAAAATATATCTCTGAAAGCCAACAATCGGGGGCAATTACCTGCCATAATCTTCTTATTCCAGAAACCGTTACATTGAATACATTAGAAACCCAATTATTAATTGAATCTCTTCCTAAATTATCTCGGCTCGGCTTTACAATTGAATACTTTGGAAATACAACTTTTGTTATCAGAGCTGTTCCAACCGGGTTAGATTGCCGTAAAGGAGAAGTCTTTGATTTAATCACCCGGTTGATTACGTCCAAACATCAGATAGCATCTGAAGATTTTTTTATTGAAGGCCTGAAAATGCTTGCATGTACTCATGCAATTAAACTCGGAAAACCAATAAGCCATGAGGAATGGGTTTATTTTTTAGAGAAACTAAGTAACTGCAAAGAACCTTACCACTGCCCCCATGGACGTCCTACAATTATATTGCTAAACCACAAAGAATTAACGACACGTTTTTTAAGGCAATAACAAAGATAATAATAAGAGGCAGGAAATACACTTGAAAAACCCCTTAATTATAATAATCGGGCCAACAGCTGTCGGCAAAAGCAGCGTCGGAGTCGAACTTGCTGCAAAAATTAATGCTGAAATAATTTCCGGAGATTCAATGCAAATTTATAAAGGAATGGATATTGGCACTGCCAAGATAAAAATCAAGGATCAATTTGCCTCAAACGGTTTTTTTATTCCCCACCATCTAGTCGATATTTTGGAACCCGATCAGCCATTTAGCGTTTCAGACTTCCAACTCTTAGCAAGGCGCCTTATCAAGAGTATCCAGAAAAGGGGCAAAAAACCATTAATAGTAGGAGGAACCGGTTTATATATTCAATCAATAATAGACAAATATATTTTCATGCCCCAACATGATGAGCTCTTAATAAAAATCAGGAAAGATCTGCAGCAAAAACTGGCTGAAAAGGGCAACCTAGCCCTATACGATGAATTGCAGAAAACTGACCCCATTGCAGCCGAAAAAATACATATTAATGATGCAAAGCGCATTATTCGGGCATTAGAAACTTTTCACCTAACAGGACACAGGCTATCAGACAACTGGCTTTTAAAGTCTCCAGGTTATCAAAGCGAGTATAATCCTTTATCTATAATAGGCTTAACCATGAGCAGAGATGAGCTTTATCAAAGAATAAATGCCCGGGTAGATCAGATGATAACAGATGGGCTGGTAGGGGAGGTGCATGAATTATTAGTAAAAGGATATCATGAAAATTTTAAATCCATGCAATCTATCGGCTATAAAGAAATCTGCAGTTACCTTAAAGGGGAATACAGTCTTGAGAATGCTATTTCGCAAATCAAGATGGCAACACGACGTTTTGCCAAAAGACAGCTAACCTGGTTTTTAAAAGATAAGCGGATTAAATGGTTTAATGTCTTAAATTATCGAAGTGTGCCCGAAATTGTTTCTGAAATTGATCAACACCTTGGAGGACAACATCCAACTATGTAGAATAACCCAATAAATAAAAACATTACATAAAAATGAAAGGTACGGAGGGTATACATGATGACTAATCGTCAACTAAATTTACAAGATGCTTTTCTAAATCAGGTTCGGAAAGAAAACATTCCCGTTACCCTGTATCTTGTAAATGGGTTTCAGTTAAAAGGCATGGTGAAAGGATTTGATAACTTTACTGTTGTGCTGGAAGTTGAAGGCAAACAACAAATGGTGTATAAACATGCCATTTCAACTTTAATGCCTTTGAAGGCTGTTAATTTGATGCTTGAGCAAAAGCCATAAATAAGTATCTGATAACGCTTTTTGTTATTAGTTCCCCTCAAAGGGGAACTTTTTTAGTATTTTTTTTGCGTATAATGAATAACAAGAGGACCACAATGCCCATGATTAAGGGAAAATAGGTCCGGCTAGGGGGCAAGTGTTTGAACAGCTACAAAACACTGGAAACACTGGTAGACAGAACAGATCTGGAGATAGAGCCCAATCTTGACCCTGTTGACAAGCTGTCATTTGCAAATCATCAGAAGGTATTAAAATGTTTTCAGGATTTAAAAGTCTCCACACTTGATTTTCATGGCTCTACAGGCTATGGTTATGGCGATTTGGGCAAAGAAAAACTCGATCGGCTTTGGGCTAGAATAGTAGGCAGCGAAGCCGCTCTCGTACGCCCGCAAATAGTCTCAGGCACCCATGCTATAGCCCTTTGTTTTTACGCGATTTTAAGACCAGGTGATCGGCTTGTTATTGCAACAGGGAAACCGTATGATACCTTATTAAACATAATAGGAAAGAGAGAAGACCCCCACAAAAATTCTTTACTGGCAATGGGGATTGATGTTGTAGAGGCAGGCCTTAACCCGGAGGGTACACTCGATCTGGAGGCTATCAGACGGGCTTTAACCAAAAAAACTAGAATGATCTTTATTCAACGTTCACGGGGATATTCATGGCGAAATTCAATTTGCATAGAACAGATCGAAGCGCTGATCTACTTTGCCAAAAAAATTAACTCAAATATAATTACATTGGTGGATAATTGTTACGGGGAGTTTGTGGAACTAGTGGAGCCAACTGGGGTTGGAGCGGATCTGATTGCTGGCTCTATGATTAAAAACCCTGGAGGCACATTGGCCCCCGGCGGGGGGTACGTTGCCGGGCGAACAGATTACGTCCAACTGGTTGGTGAAAGGCTGACAGCACCGGGAATAAGCTCTATTGGTTCGTGGGAAGCAGGGTATCGACAATTCTATCAAGGGCTCTTTTTTGCTCCGATGATTGTAGGACAAGCAGTAAAAGGGGCAATTTGGACTTCTTCGCTGATGGGTAAAATTGGTTTTCAGGTGTCGCCTCGACCTGAAGAAAAACGTACTGATATTATTCAGGGAATAATGCTCCAAAATCCTGACGCAGTAATAGCCTTTTGTACTGGGCTGCAAAAAGGCTCCCCAATTGATTCATTCCTCCTGCCGGAACCGTCATCTATGCCAGGCTACAACGACAAAATTATAATGGCAGGAGGAACTTTTGTGCAAGGTTCTACTTTAGAATTAAGTGCCGACGGCCCAATTCGCCCTCCTTATGCTGTTTATCTGCAGGGAGGCATTTCTCTCAGCTATATCAAGCTAGGTGTATTATCTGCTATAAAGCATATGATCGAAAAAGATTTGCTCCGTTTAGATCAACACTAATAATACTTGCCTGAGTAAATTTGGCAGATCGGGCGGCCTGTAAAGTATTACAGCAGACGAAAGACACCAATCACCTTTCCCAATATCTTAACGTCTTTAACGATTATTGGTTGCATATGGCTATTTTCCGGCTGTAGCCGGATATAGTCATTTTCTTTATAAAATGTTTTAATAGTAGCATCTTCGTCCAATAATGCCGCCACAATATCACCGTTACTTGCATAATTCTGCCTTCTAATGAATAAAAGGTCCCCATCACGAATCCCGGCCTCAATCATACTTTCTCCCTGAACAGATAACATAAAAACATCAGTATTTCTGATCAGGCCATAGGGTATCGGAAACACTTCTTCGATATTCTGAGCAGCTAGAATCGGCTCCCCGGCAGTAATTCTGCCTACCAAGGGGACAGAAACAAACTCTCTCTTAATACAACTCCAATCATCCTCTAATACTTCAATTGCCCTGGGTTTAGTAGGATCCCGGCGAATATAACCTTTTTGCTCCAGTTGGGATAAATGGTTATGGACGGTTGAACTTGAGCTTAGTCCAACAGCCTCCCCAATTTCCCGGACTGAAGGAGGGTATCCGCGAACCCGTATTTCTCTCTTAATAAAGTCTAATATTGCATTTTGCCGGCCTGTCAAATCATCCAAAATATCACCCTCTATACATAAAACTGAATCTTTATCAATGGGATTATAGCATATTCTGCCATGATATGCAAACATTTGTTCGTTATTTTCATGAAACCCGTTGACGCCGAACAATTGTTCTGTTATCCTGTAACCAGAACAATTGTTCTGGGGGGATAAAAATATATGGTAAAGTATACTATCAGAAAAACCAATCTCATCAAGCTTAAAATAATTCTGGTAATATTAGCTTTAGCGGTGTTTTTGGCAATAGATGCCGCTGCGACCTCAACCAGGAAAGAGGTTTTTGTAGTGGATATGGCTCAGCACACCAAAGTTATAGTGCGTCCAGGAGAGTCTTTATGGAAGATTGCAAGAACTCATGGCAACCCCAGGCATGATATTAGAAAGGTTATTTATGAAATTCAAAAAATTAATCAGCTGCAGTCTGCAACTATTCACCCAGGCCAAATAATCCTGGTTCCACAAGAATTATCTAAATAATCCAGTGCTCTCAAATATCATTGGCGCACAGATTAAGTCAATTCCAGATAACTACCGATAATATATATTATGTTAACTTATTTTGATTGGCCATAAACATATCATCATATTATAGTGAAACTATAAAACCGCCTCAATGTTGGTCCCCTTTTTTTAATTTTTTTTAATTAAGGAATAATAGCAACCGGCCATCTTTTCAGCGCAAGCTTGAGATGAAATGTCCCGTAAATTCTGAAGAGAGTTATCGCTAAAATTTCTCCTTAAACCGTGATTATTAAGCAATGTTACAACTGTGTTTTGAAACTCTTCCAGATTCAATTCCGTTAAGATGCCGTCATTACCTGTTTTCACCATCTCAGAAGCACCGTTAGCCTTAACAGCAACAACTGGTAATCCGGCAGCCTTTGCCTCACCTAAGACTATCCCCTGGGTTTCTGTTAATGAGGCAAAAACAAACAAATCTGCCCCGCCGTAAGCCTTGATTACATCCTCCCTCGGCAGGAAACCAACAAACAAGACATGATTACTAATACCAAGATCGCTGGCTAGTTGTTTCAAATCAGCAGATTTCGGCCCTGTACCAACCAAAACCAGACAGGCTTCTGGAACTTTTTTTATTATCCCTGCAGTTGCTTGAAGCAGAAAATCGACATTTTTTTCTGCCCCCAAACGTCCTACGTGCAACAATACTTTTTTGTTCTCTCCGATTCCGTATGTTCGTCTTAACCACCCTCGGTCAAGATTCGCAAATTCTTTTATTTCAATACCAGTTGGCAAAATTTCAATGGGTTTATACACCCCTCCTTCGGCAAGATAATCACCGACCACTTTTGTTGGGGCAATGACCAAGTCACATAAATTACAATAATCGAGGGTTATTTTTCTGACAAGTTTTTTGGCAAGGTCCTTGACGATCGGAATATAATGGACATACTGGTCATATAAAGTGTGGTAGGTAAATACCAGCGGAATCTTGTTCCGCTTGGCATGCCTGGCCCCGAGGCGGCCAAGCAAAAATGGAGAATGGGTGTGGATAACCTCGATACCGGTTTTTTGAATAGTTTGTTTTAAGTATAAAGAAAAAGGTATTGCTAAAGTAAAATCTTTGTTTGTAGGTGAGGAAATTGAAAAATATCTGAAGACTTTATCTTCTGGTTGACATAAAGGATAGTTGGGCGCAAAAGTGTAGACAGTATGTCCTAATGCAGTCAACTCACGAGAATACGTTTCAATTGAACGAACTACTCCACTTGTATAGGGACGAAAGCTATCCGTAAAAAACCCGATTTTCAAAGTGAAAACTCCTCCTAGATAACATATCTAACAGACAAATAATATTTCAATTTGTGCAATGGCAAGTCTCCTCTAGCCACACTTGCTAAAACCGCAGGTACATGTCAAACACCCTTCTGAGAAACGAAGATTAGATTTGCATTCAGGACAAAGGCCTCGTTTAAGCAATTCTTGTTCAGATATACCGGGCCCATGGCCGCAGAATGTTGTGGCTGTTGCACTTAATTCATTAAAGGTTGCAACCAAACTTTCATAAGCCAGATTCCTTTCCTTGTCTGCCAAAAGTTTTAAATTCTCAGTCAGTATTATCCCAATGATATCCGGGCATGATTTGCCAACAATACTCTTATCAGTGACTTTTCTTCTAAGAAAATTTGGACAGCTAACTGAAGTAAGTTGATCAATAATGGCTTCTGGTGCTAAATTAGCTCGAAGTGCTAATGAAATTAACCGGCTGACACCTTCAGTAAAACCGGAGCAGCCACCAGAGGAACCAGTAGTTATAAAGGTTTCAATTAGGCCCTCTCTATCAGCGTTTACTGTAATATACATTTTACCGCAACCGGTCTTCACCTGTTCAGTAACACCCAACGTCCTCTTCGGTCTTGGCCGGGGGAGGATTTTTGCCCTATTTGCTTCAGGTCCATAATTGGCGTTTTTAGAGTCTTTGGCAACACCAGCAACAAGGACTTCGGTTTCCCGGCTGCCAGACCGGTAGACGGTAACCCCTTTGCATCCAAGAGCAAAAGCCATTCGATACACCTTATCAACATCTGCAATAGTTGCATGATAAGGAAAGTTAACTGTTTTTGAAACAGCATTATCACAAAACTCCTGGAATGCTCCTTGCATTTTGATATGCCACTCAGGAGCAATTTCCAATGCAGAGACAAATATCTTCTGCACATCTTTTGATAATTCATCGATACCTAAAACTGACCCCTTTTCAGCAACCTGATTAAACAGTCTTTTTGCGGTTTCCGGAGAAAAATTATTATAAACATAATTTTCAAAAACTGGATTAACCTCAATTAAGGCAGCTCCATCAAGCACGTTTTTGGTGTAGGCAAGTGAAAATGCCGGTTCAATTCCGGAAGATGCGCCTGCGATCATGCTAATAGTTCCAGTTGGTGCAATTGTGGTACAAGTTGCATTTCGCATTAATGTGCCCTTGTAGACGCTCGACCCGATATTTGGGAAACTGCCCCTCTCTTTTGCCAGATCAGTTGAAGCTTCATGTGCTGCCTGTTGAATATGCCGCATCATTTTCCTTGCCAGTTCAATTGCCTCTTCAGAGTTATACGGAATTTCCAACTTAAACAAGGCATCTGCCCAGCCCATCACACCCAAGCCAATTTTGCGGTTCCCAAAAACCATTTCTTTAATCTTTTCAATCGGGAAAACATTTATTTCTATAACATTATCCAGAAATCTCACTGACCATTTAACAAGATCGGATAATTTATCCCATTGGATTGTCTTTCTTTCATCGACTATATTGGCCAAATTGATTGAACCTAGATTGCAGGCCTCGTAACCTAATAGAGGTTGTTCACCACATGGATTAGTAGCTTCGATTTCACCCAAACTAGGGGTTGGGTTGCTCTCGTTTAGCCGATCTAAAAAAATTATACCGGGCTCGCCATTTGCCCAGGCTCTTTCCACAATCAGGCTAAACACTTCTTTAGCTTTGAGTTTGCCATAAACACTTCCATCAAATGTCAATTGGTAATGCTCATCATTTTCCAATGCAGTCATAAATTCCTTCGTAATTCCTACGGAAATATTAAAGTTGGTAATATCCATATTATCTGCTTTGCAGGATATAAATTCGAGTATATCAGGATGATCCACACGCAATATCCCCATATTGGCACCTCTCCTGGTGCCACCCTGTTTAATCGCTTCCGTTGCTGCGTTGAAAACTTTCATAAAGGAAACCGGGCCTGACGCAACTCCTCCAGTGGATTTTACCGGACTATTTTTTGGCCTAATGCGAGAAAAGGAAAAGCCTGTCCCTCCACCGCTTTTATGAATTAATGCAGCATCTTTTACTGCTGTAAAAATTTCCTCCATACTATCGTTTACGGGCAGGACAAAGCAAGCAGATAATTGCCCAAGCTCTCGACCAGCATTCATCAGTGTGGGACTGTTAGGTAGAAAATCCCATCCTACCATCATGGAGTAGAACTTTTGATATATTAATGACAAGTCATCATCAGAAATATGTGGATTGAATAATCTTTCTGCATTGGTCACCGCACAAGCAACCCGAGAAAACATATCTTCCGGTTTCTCAATTACCTTGCCATTTTCTTTTTTCAGGTAGCGCTTCTCTAAAATAGTCCTTGCATTAGGCGATAAGTTCAAACAAGAAACCTCCTCTAACAGCCATAAGTATTATTAGCATATTATTCGCTTCTAACTTTCCTTTTTCCTCTTGTATGGAATATCTTATTATAGAATCTGCTTTTTGTTAAGAACCTCCATTGTTTTAACTAATCCGTCTGTTGACATAAAGGGCTAACTTGCGTATAATAAATAATGCGTATGGCGCAGGGGAGTAGCTCAATTGGTAGAGTAGCGGACTCCAAATCCGTTGGTTGCGGGTTCGATTCCTGTCTCCCCTGCCATATCTTATTTTCTACTCATAAAAACACTGCCAAATTATAAGCAGTGTTTTTTGTTTTTTAAAAAATTAAAGGGGCAACCCATTGGATGCCCCTAAACAAGCGATTTGTTAATTTGCCCTCTCCTGTTTTGCCGTTTCAATGATTTTATCCGCTATATGGGCAGGCACCTCTTCGTATTGGGCAAATACCATAGAGAAGCTTCCCCGGCCTTGAGTAATGGATTTTAAATCGATGGCGTAGCGGTACATTTCAGATAAAGGAACCTGAGCTTTTATAATCTGCTGTTTTCCCTGTGTTTCCATTCCGAGGATTCTCCCTCTTTTCCCATTCAGGTCACCCATTATATCGCCCATAAATTGCTCAGGAACCCTTATGTCAGCAATCATAATCGGTTCGAGCAAAACTGGCTTGGCTTGCTCCAAGGCTTTCCTGAAAGCTAGACCCGCAGCTAATTTAAAGGCCATTTCAGAAGAATCAACGGTGTGATAAGAGCCATCGGTAAGCGTGATCTTGATATTGGTTACAGGATAGCCTGCCAGGATCCCCTCGATCATGGCTTCACGAACGCCTTTTTCAACAGCGGGAATATATTGACGAGGAACTGAGCCACCGAAGATGGTTTCAGCAAATTCAAATTCCTTACCGGTGAGAGGCGTGGCATCGATAAAGACATGACCATATTGCCCATGGCCCCCGGATTGTTTTTTGTGTTTACCTTCAACTCTGGTAACACTGGATTTTATTGTTTCCCTGTAAGGAACTTTTGGATGAGATCTTTCGACTTCCACCCCAAATTTTCTGGAAAGCCTTTCAATGATAATATCCAGATGAAGCTCGCCCATCCCTGTTAGCAAGGTTTCCTTTGTCTCGACATTTTTGGCTAACCTGAGGGTTGTATCTTCCTCCAAAAGCCGAGCAATGGCATTGCCAAGTTTATCTTCATCGCCCTTGCTCTTGGGCCTGATTGCAACAGTAAGGCTTGGTTCGGGGAACTTGATGCCGTCTAAAATTACCGGGTTTTGCTTGGTTGTTAGTGTATTAGCGGTTGTTGTTTGTTGCAATTTGGTAACAGCACCAATATCTCCAGGTTTCAGCTCAGCTACAGAAGTTTGATTTTTACCTTGCAGAATAAAAACTTGACCGACTTTCTCATCCGCTTCCTTGTTGGCATTAAAATAAGTTGTGTCTCCTTTGAAAACTCCAGAATAAACTCGCAAATAGCTAACCTTTCCAACATAAGGGTCAGCCAGGGTCTTAAATATAAGGACTGAAAGAGCACGCTTTTCTAATTCAGCACCAGTAACCCCAGCCATATCAGATGGCGATGGGAGGAATTCTGCAACAAAATCAAGCAATCCTACGATGCCGATATTCTTTATTGCAGATCCACACAGGACAGGGACAAAATCCCCAGATTTAATAGCTTTTTTAAGCCCTGCTACTATTTCTTCCTGGGATAACTCCTCTCCTTCCAGGTATTTCATCAGCAGCTCGTCATCGCCTTCAGCAGCAGCTTCAATTAATTCTCCCCGATAACTAATGGCTTGTTCCAGATATTCTGATGGAATAACATCTTCCTGAGCAGAGCCGTCTGAATTATACTTTAATGACTTCATCTTCAATAAATCGATAACCCCAACAAAAGAATCTGCTGCTCCAATGGGCATCTGAACCGGAACAATCTTGCCGGATAGCTTTTCTTTCATACTACCAACTACTTTTGAGAAATTGGCGTTCTCCCGATCCATTTTATTTATAAAAGCAATTTTAGCCATTCCCTTTTCGGTAGCTTCTTCCCATATAACTTCGGTTTGCACCTCTACTCCAGATACACCACAAACAACCATTAGCATTGTTTCGGTTACCCGTAAGGCTCCTTTAACATCGCCAATAAAATCAGCATATCCGGGAGTATCTATAAAGTTAAGTTTTTTACCTTTCCAGTCACATGGAGCTAATGAAGTATTAATGGTTACCTGCCTCTTTATTTCCTCTGGATGATAATCAGTTACAGTATTGCCATCTTCAACTCTCCCAATTCGTTTCGTTACACCGGAATTAAACATAATAGTTTCTGCAAGAGAAGTCTTTCCTGCGCCACCATGAGCAACTATGGCCACATTACGAATTTGTTCTGTTTGGTAAACTTTCATATACGTCCTCCTTTATGGAATTTTGCTATAGGGCCATATTGTAAATTGCCATACTGTTTATATAATTACCCTTTAATTTTGAAAATCCTTTTTTTGGCCATGCTTTTGAACAAAATCTTTCACCACAGACTTTATGCAATCGAACTTGTGAAGAAACATGTTAATGAATTTATGATTCATCCTGTTTTATTAGTATTTAATTCTTCAGGTCTTATTAACGATTCATGTCCTATCAGTTATTCTAACCAATGTTAAGCCAACTATTCCCGTAATAAGAAACAATTACCTCCGCATACCTTTTATCAGGTGCGGAAGGAAGTGAGCATTATGAAGAAACAGTCATTGATCAAAGGCGCTCTGATATTAGTTGGAGCAGGGATCATTAATCGAATCATTGGTTTTGCCTACCGGATTGGAGTGATGCGGACAGTAGGGCCAGAGGGTGTTGGGCTTTACGAAATGGTTTTCCCTTTATATACCTTGGCGCTAGTGATAATAACTGCCGGCATTCCCATAGCCTTGGCCAAAACAGTAGCTGAATTGGAGGCAAAAAGACATTTTAAATCTATCTATAAATTAATGTTTTTCAGCTTATGCTTTATGACTTTCACCAGTGTTTTAGCCATCATAATTATTGTTGTATTGAGACCAGTCTTGTTGCCAAAGTTATTGCCTGATCCAAGATCTATCTTCCCTTTTATGACCATGGTACCAGCTCTGATTCTTGTAGCCCTTAGCTCAATTCTTCGTGGCTATTTTCAAGGACTTCAACAAATGACCCCTTCAGCGGTAAGCCAGATCTGTGAACAGGTGGTGCGCACAACTCTTGGAATAACACTAGCCTATAAACTTCTACCTTATGGTCCAGCCTATGCGGCAACAGGACTGGCTGCAGGTATGGTTATCGGAGAAACGGTTGGGTTGATCTCGTTATTGGTTTTTTATAGGTTTAGCTCATTACGCAGGAAAATCGATTCTAACGCCAGCACTGAGGAAAATTTTCATTCTTTGATACGCAAAATCATGACTTTGTCTTTTCCTATCACATCGGCAAGGATAGTGACTGCATCTATTATGAGCATTCAAGCTATATTAATTCCCAGGAGACTGCAGGCCGCAGGTTTATCAGTAAGTGAATCAACTACTGTCTTTGGCGAATTTACTGGAATTGCTCTTTCTCTAATCAGCCTCCCTACATTGTTTAGCAATTCAATGGCAATAAGCCTTGTTCCTGCAATATCAGAGGGCTTGGCGAAAGGCCAAAATCAAGCGGTCCAACGCCGGATTCAAGTAGCTTTGTCAGCTACAATCATTACCGGTCTGCCCTGGGCAATTCTTTATTTTTTACTGCCGCGTGAAATATCCCAGATGATCTTTGGCGTTAACGGAGCCGCCCAAACTTTGCAGCTTCTGGCTATGGGTTGTGTATTTCTGTATATCCAGCAAACAACAATTGGCATACTTCAGGGCTTAGGTAGAGTAGATATTGCCTTGAAGCATATCGTGCTAGGAGCTATACTTAACCTGGGTCTTGTCTACCATTTGACCGGGATAGAATCTCTGTCTATTCGCGGCACAGCGATTGCCTACAGTGCAACTTGGTTCTCAGTTTCAATGCTAAATCTTTATCGGCTGTTGGAATTAAAACAAATCAGTCTGGACATTAAAGAAATGGTCGTTGCGCCTGTAATCGGTTCAGTTGGCATGACTATCGCAATTATTCTAACTTGGTGGCAGCTGCAGCAGTCTTTTTTCCCCCCCGCATTTTGCACGTTAGTTTCAATTGTTGGCGGTCTAGCAATTTACTTTGGATTGGTTTATTTTAATTCTGACACCTTAAGGTCTTATGCCAAGATTCGAAAACTTTAAAGCTTTATGGCAGATTAATTTTCATTGATTTTAGCCTATCAATTATTTGGTAATTTGTTAAGTCAAAATGAATAGGAGTAATAGAAATCCGTCCTGCCTTAATAGCAGCAACGTCTGTCCCTTCCTCCTGATTGGAATCAACAATTTCTCCTGCCAACCAATAATAAACCTTTCCCCTAGGATCTTCCCGCTTATGAACGGTGTTATCATATCGATGGTTACCAAGCTTGGTTATTTCGACTCCTTGAATATTTTCTTTTTTCCGATCAGGTATATTGACATTTAATAAGATATCAGAAGGTAGCTCTCTCTCAAATAGTTTAGAGCACAAATGACTGGTAAACTCAGCTGCGACCGAAAAACAATAATCATCGCCAGTGACGAGCGATACTGCAATGGATGGACAACCTAAGATTGATGCCTCAATTGCCGCAGAAACTGTACCGGAGTATAATACATCTGTTCCAAGGTTAGCCCCAAAATTTATCCCGGAAACTACAAGGTCAGGTTTATTTTTCTTTACGAGAGCATCTATAGCTATTTTTACACAATCAGCAGGGGTTCCAGAAACTGACCAGCCAACAGTTCCATCATGGTAATTATATGTTTTTACGCGCAACGGTTTATGGACTGTAATCCCATGGCCGGAAGCGCTCCTCTCTCTTTCTGGAGCAATAACGGTAACTTGAGCAATTTTAATCAATTCTTGACGAAGAATTGTGATGCCCTCAGCAGCGATTCCATCATCATTTGTCAACAGAATATGCATATGCGCCTCCACTTTCTAGTCATTACGTTTCGTATATAGAAACAACCATTTTATTTTCAGTTTTATGCTTACTTAATCCAACAATAATGTTTTTATCTTTTAAATTTTTATTTAAAAAGTCAACAACCTTATAAAGGTGTTCCCACTCTGGAACAGATTTTGTGGCAATAAGTTCCAGTTTGCCTTCATAATTACTCATCAGTTTAACCTCCATGTAAATTTTTCGCTTATTATTGTACCATTATATTGGTGATACTTACACTTATTTGAATAATTTCACCAATAAAAAACGCCTGGATTTTCAACAGGCAAGATAAGCTTTTTTAATTCTTTTGCCACGTCTATACTAAACCCCAAGCCTGATTGTAGTAAGAAAGAGCCTCAGTTTCCTCCATTAATTCTTCGTGAATTTGTCCTAATAAATATAAGCCTACTGAATTATTTGGAGAAATCTTCATCGCTGTTTGCAGAACTGATTTTGCTTCCTTACAGTCCCGCAAATAAATCAGACATTGTGCCTTATTGAATAACAAGAATAAGTTATGTTCTTCCTGGCTGATGGCTTTGTTCAGACATCTCAAAGCAAGTTGGTACCTGCCAGATTCCATCAAACAAGACGCCAAATTATTTATCATTGTTGTGTCCTTTGGTTTTTTTATAAAAACCTGATCAAAATAGAAAATTGCTTTGGACCAATTCTTGTTTTTTGCATGAGCAATGGCCATATTCGATAAAATTGTTTCGTCGTCTCTGAGAATTGTTTCTGCTTTTTGCAAACAAAAAAGAGCTTTATTCAGTTCCTTCATCTTTATAAGATAACAAGCGATGTTATTTAACATGTCAACATTCTCCGGTTGCTGCTTAAGTACTAAATCAAACCATTCAATAGCCTTTCTAAAGTTATTTTGCTCGTAAGCTGTAACACCAATATTAAAAATTATATTTAAATCTCGCATGTGCTTTCTCATAACTTTGTGATACCTCCCCTTCAAGGTCTTAATATCAGTTCGAGTATTATTTTCGGCGAGTTTTTACTCAAACCCTTTCATCAGCAGGAGGCGATCGCATGACAAATCCCCCAACAAACTGACAGTTTATTGGGGGATTGTAAAAAGGCTATTTGATTAATGACAATCTTTGCAATGGCCGTAAATTTTCAATTGGTGATCAAGGATTTCAAAGCCCCTTTTCTTCGCAATAGCCGTCTCTAGAGTCTCTAGAAGATCATCCTCAAATTCTGCAACTTTCCCGCAACGAAGACAAATTAAATGATGATGATGATGCTCATCTTGATCATTAAATTCATAACGGCTTCTGCCATCATTAAAGTTCATTTTCTGCAGGATTTCCAGGTCTGCCAGCAAATCAAGGGTCCGGTAAATTGTCGCCAATCCGATTTCGGGGTTTGTAGTTTTTACCAGGCTGTATATATCTTCAGCGCTTAAATGTTGAGAGGGGTTCTCCATAATAGCCTTTAAAATAACCTGGCGCTGCGGCGTAATTTTATATTCCCGATCATGCAATTTCCGAAAAATCCATTCTAGTTTTTGAGCCACATTTGACACTCCTTGAACAGATAATAATTTTTAAATATATTGTAATACAGTATTAGCAAAAATGCAAAATAGCAACAAATTATGTAAATTGATAAGGTTTCTGCTTAGGCATTCAATTATTTCGACAGGTGGCAAAAGATACCTTCACGGCAAAAAAGAGATTCAATAATATTTTTTTTTGGCTTGCATACAGATACAATAAGAAATTAGCAATGAAAGGAGGCAGGCCAGGATGCCAAAAATGGCCAGCTCTGCTGGTGATGGGGGTTTTATTGTACCAATAATGCATGGAATCACTAAATCTATTATCTTAACTATTGCTTTGTCTTTGCTTTTTGGGATTATTTTTTATTTTACAAATCTATCTGAAAACCTTAGCCCCCCAATATCTTCTGCCATTTTGGTTTTATGTGCCTTTTTAGGGGGAGCAACTGCTGCTAAAACCAAACAATCACGTGGTCTGTTGGTTGGTTTATTAACAAGTGCTGTATACTTTCTGCTACTGACCATCTTTTCACTGGCTGTATTAAAAACACCGTTTTATGGGTCAGGGCTGTTACAAAAAGGCGTATTATGCCTGTTTGCGGGCGGACTGGGAGGTATTTTTGGGTTAACAAAGAGTTGAACAAACAATGCCGCCGCCTGCACCACAACTGCTGTTTTTCATACTCTATTAGTGACGCAGATGGCATAGGTGTCTATGATAAAAAAGAGAGTAGAAAACTCTACTCTCTTACTGATTGAGTACCTTCCTAAGTAACGCCTTTAAAAAGCCTGGCAGCGGGATAAAGTAAACCCTCATCAATATCACTCCTTAAGATATCCTTCTGCACGATCCATAATATGACTTATTGCCTAAAGTAGTTACAGTTGTTTGATAATAAAATATTCGCCTCAAATGTTTTCGTATTGCCGAGATTTAAAATTTTTAAATCCTTCCAATAGAAAACAGCTAATAATAGACCGAAAAACGTACCGTAAACAATGTAAGGCGGTCCATAACCCAAAAAAAGAAAACAGAAAGGTAAAAACAAACTTGTAACCAGGCCACTTACACCAAATTTCTTAAAAATGATGATTAAGCTTAACCACAAAGCTGAACAAACCCTCACAACGTCAGGTGCGGTTAGAAGTAAGGATCCCAAACAGGTTAAGATTAATGTCCCGTCCCTATTTCGCCCGCTATAGGAGATGGATGCACCCAAAGAAGTAACTAAGGCCGCAGCAAGCATAAAACTTTCCCCAGCTCTAAGATGATTCATTAAAGTGATTGGCAAAATTCCTTTTAGTATTGAGCCAATGCTTAACATAAGAAATCCCTCAAAGCCGAAGTCTAGAATTGATTGTCTTAACCTGTTAATTGAATATTCCCCTCTAAAGCCTTTTCCATATCCAAATACTCTTACAATTAGCCAGCCAATTGGCAATAAGCCCCAAGTCAAGCAGCCAAAGAAAAAAGCAACACTTTCTAATGTACTCAACGGACTGCTCCTCTCCCTTAATAGGATGCTGGTCCCTATACATTATGAAAGATTGCGGCAGAATATTCACTTCACTGAAGTATCAGCGTATATATTAATGCCTTCCTGATAAAGGTCGCCGCCGTAGCAATCATTGACGACAAAGAGCGGAAAATTCTCTACCACAAGGCGATGGACAGCCTCCGGGCCTAGATCCTGATATGCGACAACTTCGGCCTTTACAATTCTTTTGGCGATTAAGGCAGCTGCTCCTCCAACTGCAGTAAAATAAACTGCTTTACATCGAACAATGGCGTCCTTAACTTCTTTTGAGCGTTTCCCCTTTCCAATCATTCCCTTTAAACCGGCAACCTCAAGCAATTTAGGTGTATACATGTCCATGCGATAGCTGGTAGTAGGGCCTGCCGAACCAATTACTTGTCCTGGTTTCGCTGGGCTTGGTCCCACATAATAGATTACTTGTCCGCACAGATCAACCGGAAGCTTTTCGCCTCTTTCCAATAATTCTGCAAGCCGTGCATGGGCTGCATCTCTTGCCGTAAAAATGACACCATTTAATAGCACTTGATCTCCCGAACGAAGTTTTTCCAAACTATCATTCGTTAATGGAGTGGTTATGTTTATAATGCTAATGGTTTTCCGCCCCCTCTCTTTACAATATAATCTCGCTGTGTCTCGAGGCATGGCAATTAATGTTTACTGCCACAGGTAAACTTGCGATGTGACATGGATAGACTTCAATATTTACGCCTAATGCAGTGGTTAAACCTCCTAGGCCTTGCGGCCCGATGCCCAATTTATTAATCTCCTTTAGAAGTTCATGCTCCAGTTTCGCAATATGAGGCAAATGGCTTGGCTGGCCTAATGTTCTAAGGAGAGCTTTTTTGGCCAATAAAGCGCACATCTCAAAATTGCCACCTATGCCTATGCCGACTATAACCGGTGGACAAGGGTTAGAACTTGCCTCTTTCACAGTCTCTAATACAAAACTCTTGATCCCACTTACTCCATCTGAAGGGGCCATCATTCTAATTCTACTCATGTTTTCACTCCCAGCGCCTTTAGGAGCAACAGTAATCTTCAAATTCTCCCCCGGAACAATACGAGTATGAATCACAGCAGGTGTATTATCATCCGTATTCTTTCGAAGTAGAGGGTCGCTAACCATTGACTTGCGAAGGTAGCCTTCAATATATCCTTTCTTGACTCCATCGTTGATTGCGTCATAAAGGTAACCGCCTTCAATTGCAACATCTTGTCCTAATTCCAAAAATACAACTGCAACACCAGTATCTTGGCACATAGGCACTTCTTCCGCCCTGGCAATTTCTGCATTATCTATTAATTGTTTTAATATATCCCGACCCGTTGGAGAAGCCTCGGTTGTTATCGCAGTCTGCAAACTGCGCAAAACATCCTCCCCCAAAATATAATTTGATTCTTTGCATAATTCTGCTACTTCTCGAACAATCTGTTCGTATGAAATTACCCGCATCAATCAAACCTCCTCTCGATTAAGATGTTATGTTAAGCCGTTACTTGGAAAAAGCAACGGCTTAACAGCTTTAGATTTTAAGAAAGAAACGAAATTAACACTCCTGCTGCAATAGCTGAGCCGATCACTCCAGCAACATTTGGGCCCATAGCATGCATTAACAGGTAGTTTCTCCTGTTTTCTTGTTGGCCAACAATTTGGGATACCCTTGCCGCCATTGGCACTGCGGATACTCCAGCTGAACCTATTAAAGGGTTAACTTTTCCTTTGGTAATAATATACATGAGCTTACCCATTAAAACCCCTCCAGCAGTCCCAAAAGAAAAGGCAACCAGACCTAAAACAATAATCATTATCGTTTCGATCCGCAAAAAATTTTCTGCACTAGCCGTCGCTCCAACTGTTACGGCAAGAAAAATAGTAACAATGTTTATCAATTCGTTTTGAGAAGTTTGGGCCAGTCTATCTACAACTCCGCTCTCACGCAATAAGTTCCCCAGCATCAGCATTCCTAATAAAGGAGCTGCTGGTGGAACGAACAAAGAAGCAAGTACTGTTACAATGATGGGAAAGAGAATCTTTTCCGTCCGGGAGACTGGCCTTAACTGCTCCATAACTACTTGGCGCTCTTTTTTTGTTGTTAAAGCCCGCATGATAGGCGGCTGTATAATTGGCACCAAAGCCATATAGGAATATGCCGCTACTGCTACTGGACCAAGCATATGTGGAGCTAGTTTGCTTGCAACATAAAGTGCTGTCGGCCCATCTGCGCCTCCGATTATTGCAATGGATGCTGCCTCTAGCGGGTCAAAAAAAGGAAGGGCGATAGCTCCTAAAAACGTAGCGAAAATGCCTAACTGGGCAGCAGCACCTAAAAAAAGAGTGCTGGGATTAGCCAACAAAGGCCCGAAGTCAGTCATTGCACCAATCCCTAAGAAAATCAATGGCGGATAAATACCTAACTTTACTCCCTGGTATAACCAGTATAACAACCCGCCTGGCTCCATTAATCCAGTAAGGGGCAGGTTAGCAAGCATCATCCCAAAAGCAATTGGCAATAGCAGTAATGGCTCATATTTTTTAACAATTGCTAAAAAAATAAAGAACCCAGACACAGCCAGCATCAAGATCTGGCCCCAAGTGATGGCCTTAAAACCCATGCTATCAAACAAATTCAATAAGCTTTCTATTATCAATGATTGTCCCCCCTATGCAGAAATTGAGTTGCCAGAAATTATCCGGGAAAATATTTAGAGTGGGGGTAGTCCATTCTGAGCGTCAAGCCTAATGGCAAAAGTCATCGCGAATCCAAGATAGTATCTTTCCCTGCTGTCGATTCTTTTTCACCAAAGAGGTGTTTTAACATAATAATGACAACAACCAGGAGGCCTAAGACCAGGAAAACTGTTAACAAGCCTATCATCATTAAATTTAGCCCGAAATTCCAGACATCTGACATGTTTTGTTCACCTCCTTAAGCCTTGATACTGAAATTTACAAAGGTATATTGCCATGTTTTTTTGCCGGCCGTCCCTCCTTTTTGCTTGAAATAGCTGCAAGTGCAGTGGCAACCGTTTCCCGAGTATCCTTTGGATCAAGTATTATATCTACTAATCCACGTGCAGCAGCACGATAAGGATTTAAAAATTTATCCCTGTATTGATTAATTTTTTGCTGACGGACTTCCTCGGGGTTTTCAGCATTATTAATTTCATTACGGAAAATAATATTGGCAGCGCCTTCTGGTCCCATCACTGCAATTTCGGATGTTGGCCAGGCAATAACCTGATCAGCGCCCAGGGAACGGGCGCACATTGCCAGATAGGCGCCCCCATAGGCTTTTCGAAGGATGATGGTAATTTTAGGTACATTTGCCTCGGAATATGCATATAGCAGTTTTGCCCCATGGCGGATAATTCCGCCGTATTCCTGCTCAGTACCGGGCAAATAACCGGGAGTGTCTACTAGAGTTATTAACGGGATATTAAAACAATCACAAAACCTAATAAATCTGGCACCTTTATCCGAGGCATTAATGTCTAGACAGCCCGCCATAATTCGCGGCTGGTTAGCAATAACACCGACAGTTTGGCCCCCAATTCTGGCAAATCCTATTACAATATTAGTCGCCCAACCCTTGTGAATTTCAAAGAAGTCCCCCAGATCCACAATTCTCTTAATAACTTCCTTGACATCATAGGACTTATTTGGCTCTGCCGGTACTACATTCCGCAGGTTTATGTCTGCACGTGAAATAGGATCTCCAGATACCACTACCGGGGGTAATTCTGAACTGTTAAGTGGTAAAAATCCTAAAAGTTTCTTAATTTGAGCAAAACAATCTGTTTCATTCCCTGCCTGGAAATGAGCAACACCACTTATTGTGTTGTGGGTACGGGCTCCTCCGAGCCGTTCAGAAGAAACCTCTTCTCCGGTAACTGATTTAATTACTTGCGGGCCGGTTATAAACATTTGACTCGTTTTTTCAACCATAAAAACCCAGTCTGTAAGAGCTGGGGAATAAACAGCCCCCCCGGCACAAGGTCCGATAATTACAGATATTTGGGGTATCACGCCTGAGGCCAAGGTATTTCGTTTGAAAATCTCGCCGTATCCATTTAATGCATCAACACCCTCTTGGATCCGGGCTCCCCCAGAATCATTAATGCCAATTAATGGCTTGCCTGTTTTTACAGCCAAATCCATGATATTACATATCTTTGCAGCATGCATTTCGCCCAAAGTCCCGCCGATAACTGTGAAATCCTGGGCGAATATGCAGATCCCGCGGCCGTTGACAGTACCGTACCCTGTAACAACTCCTTCACCTGGTGCGTCGACCTGGTTCATGCCAAAATCGGTGGCCCGATGGGTTACAAATTGGCCTATTTCAACAAAACTGCCTTCATCAAGCAGCAAACTTATTCTTTCTCGAGCAGTTAGTTTCCCGGCTTCATGTTGTTTTTCAATCTTTTCTGAACCACCACCATGCAAAACTTTCCTGCGCTGCTCTTCTAGCTCCTTCAGCTTAAGCTCCATTGACAACAGCCATTCCTCCTAATTACTTCTCTCGCAAATTTCAATCAGTGTTCCAAAAGTTGCCTTCGGATGAATAAAAGCTATTTTCGCGCCTCCCGCACCATATCGGGGGACTTCATCAATCAGGCGGATACCTTTTTCCTTAAGTTCATTTATTGTTCCCTGTACGTTTTCGACTCGCAAGGCTATATGTTGCAGACCCTCGCCCCTGACCTCAATAAACTTCGCAATCGGGCCATCGACTTCGGTCGATTCTAACAACTCAATTTCGCTGTCGCCCGTTGGCAAAAATGCAACTCTCACTTTTTGTTCTTTTACTTCTTCAATTTCGGAAACCCGCATACCTAATACTTCTTCATAAAAATGCTTGGCCGCATTTAAATCCTTAACTGCAATTCCAATATGATCAATTTTTATTACTTTCATTTCGGTCACTCCCGATTACTTTGTACTGTTTTTTTAATAAAGTCAACAATGGCAGTAGTAGGCGTACCAGGACCAAAGATTTCTGCTATGCCTGCCTGTTTTAATAATGAAGTATCTTCGTTGGGAATTACTCCCCCAGCAATTACGATGATGTCTTCTGCACCCTTATCCCTCAGAAGGTTTACTACCGGGGGTAACAGATGCATGTGAGCCCCTGATAAACTGCTAATACCTATAACCTGAACATCCTCTTGAATAGCCGTTTCAGCAATTAGCTCCGGGGTTTGGCGCAACCCAGTATATATTACCTCCATTCCTGCATCCCGAAGGGATTGGGCAATAACTTTTGCTCCTCGATCATGTCCATCAAGTCCAGCTTTAGCGACTAATACCCTGATCGGTCTAAGCGACATGATAATCCTCCCTAACTATAAAGATATGCTTTGCTTATACTCACCGAAAACGTCCCTCAGAACTCCACAAATTTCACCGAGTGTTGCATAAGAATTTACTGTCTCTAATATAATTGGCATCAAATTCGCGTTGGTATAAGCAGCAGTCCTGAGCTTTTTCAATGTGCTTTTTACAGCTTCGTTATCACGCCTCTTTTTTAGTTCTTTCAGCTTTTCGACTTGCCGTTCGCCTACTTTTGGGTCTAGTCTTAACAACCCTTTTGGAGGTTCCTCTTTGGTTTGGAAACTGTTGACACCTATTACTATGGTTTGAAGAGATTCTACTTCCTTCTGATGATTATATGCGCTGTCTTGAATTTCTTTTTGGATAAAGCCTAACTCAATCGCCCTGGGTGCTCCACCGAGCTCGTCAATCTTAACAATATATTCCATGACTTTCTGTTCAATTTCATCGGTCAAGGCTTCTAGATAATAGGAACCACCCATTGGGTCAATGGTATCTGCCGCACCGATTTCATAGCCAATCACTTGTTGAGTACGAAGAGCAATCAAGACAGATTCCTCATTTGGCAAAGCCAGGGCTTCGTCCTTCGAGTTAGTATGAAGTGATTGGGTACCCCCTAAAACAGCGCTTAAGGCTTGGAAAGCAACACGAATTATGTTAACATTCGGCTGTTGTGCAGTTAGAGTAGAGCCTCCTGTTTGGGTGTGGAATCTTAGCATAAGTGATTTGGCGTCCTTAGCCCCAAACCTTTCTCGCATGATCTTGGCCCAAATCCTTCTGGCTGCCCTGAATTTAGCTATTTCCTCAAAGAAATTGGTGTGGGCGTTAAAGAAGAAAGACAGGCGGGGTGCAAATTCATCCACCTCAAGGCCCGCATCAATAGCGGCTTTAACATACGCAATCCCATCAGCCAAAGTAAAGGCTACTTCCTGTACAGCCGTTGATCCGGCTTCACGAATGTGGTACCCACTAATGCTGATTGTATTCCATTGAGGAATATGATCTTTGCAAAAACTAAAAACATCTGTTACTAACCGCATGGAAGGCTCTGGCGGGAATATATACGTACCCCGAGCAACATATTCTTTTAAAATATCATTCTGGATGGTGCCGCTAAGATCTTTAATATTAACCCCCTGCTTTTCTGCTACTGCAATATACATGGCAAGCAAAATGGCTGCAGGTGCATTAATGGTCATTGAAGTGCTGACTTTATCCAATGGTATGCCTTCGAATAGATTCTCCATATCTTGCAGGGAGTCTATCGCTACCCCTACTTTGCCAACTTCCCCCATAGCCAGGTCATGGTCAGAATCATACCCTATCTGTGTGGGCAGATCAAAGGCAACACTTAACCCGGTTTGTCCTTGCTGAAGCAAATATTTAAAACGAGTATTTGTTTCCTCGGCAGACCCAAAACCGGCGTACTGGCGCATGGTCCATAGCCTTCCACGATACATTGTGCTTTGCACGCCGCGGGTAAAGGGATACTCTCCAGGAAAACCTAATTTCTGATTATATTGGTTTATTGCTGTGTCAAGGGGGGTATAAAGTCTCTTGACATTTATTTTTGAAGAAGTTTTAAATTCTTTTAATCTTTCCGGGTATTTTTCACAGCTTTTATCAACACTACCTTCCCATTTTTTAAATCCCACTACAGTTTCTCTATTTATTCCCTCATTACTATTCACAGCGAAGCACCTCCGCGATAATGACATGTTATTATAACTACGACAACGATTTTATAATGTCTGGAACTTGGAAGGGCAGCTCAGCTACATACACCCCTGCTGATTGTAGTGCCTTTATTTTTCCAGCATAAGTCCCCTTTCCTTTTTCAATAATTGCTCCTGCATGACCCATCCTCTTTCCGGGAGGCGCACTTTTGCCGGCAATGTAGGCAATTACGGGCTTGGTAAGGTTAGCCCTAATATACTCAGCAGCCTGCTCCTCACTGCTTCCGCCAATTTCACCAATCATTACGATAGCCTTTGTCTGATCATCCTTTTCAAAATTTTCAAGTACGTCTATAAAATTTAAGCCCACAATCCGGTCTCCTCCCAAACCTACCACCGTACTTGTACCCATTCCCCACTCTTTCAAATTCGCAACTATTTCATAGCTGAGAGTGCCGCTACGGGCTACAACGCCAATATTTCCGGGAATAAAGAACTGATTAGGCATAATCCCCATCTTCGATTTACCGGAAGAGACTAACCCAAAGGTATTAGGGCCAATAATAGTTGCGTTTCGAGATTTGGCAAAAGCCATCATATACATGGCGTCATGTAATGGGATATGCTCTGAAATACAAACCACAAGCTTTACCCCTGCATCTATTGCTTCCATGGCAGCATCCATTGCGGAGGGAGCCGGGATGAATAAAATGCTGGCGTCAATTTCTTCCTCTTTCACTGCGGCAGAAACAGTATCAAATACAGGAATCCCTTCGACCGTTGTGCCTCCCTTGCCGGGAGAAACACCTGCGACTATCCTTGTCCCATAATCAAGCATCTGTCTGGTGTGGAATGCGCCCTGTTTACCCGATATGCCTTGGACCAATACTTTTGTTGTTTCGTTTATGTAAATTGCCATTTGCCGATAGCACCTCCGCAGAATTAGTTGAAAGTCTTGGGTTGCAATTCATTACTACAAGTTTTAATGACGGGTTAAATCCACAATTTTTATAACGGCTTCCTTCATACTTTTATAGGCTTCAATGCCTACCTCCTGGAGCAACTTAACCCCCTGCTCCTCATTTGTACCTACCAACCTGATTACGACCGGCACCGGTATCTCAATTGTTTCCCTCACCTTTAAAAAAGCTTTAGCCACATCATCACAGCGGGTGATTCCTCCAAATACATTTATCAAAATGGCCTTGGGGGTTGCTGACAAAAGAATTTCCAAGGCTTTTGCGGTTTTTTCGATCCCGGCTCCTCCACCCGCATCCAAAAAATTTGCTGGCGACCCACCAAAAAACTGCAAGGTGTCTAAAGTAGCCATGGTAATACCTGCCCCATTAGCCATCACCGCAATATCCCCATCTAGCTCAACATATGCAAGTCCAAGGGCATGGGCGTTTTGTTCAGCATCTGTTCTTTCCTCTACATAAGGGAGATTTTTTTGGCGGTATAGAGCGTCGTCATCAATGGTTATTTTGGCATCTGCAGCAATTAACTTGTCCCTAGAAATAATTAATGGGTTTATTTCAACTAACTCAGCATCTAAATCATGAAAAAGATTATATAGGTTTACTACAATAGTAACAAAATGATTTACCAAAGAGCCGGGCAAGCCCATTTTACGAGCAAGTTCCCTGGCGACATAAGGCTGAATGCCGACAAATACGTCAATAGGATATTTAAAAATTAAATTCTCGGGCACTTCTTCAATGTCCATACCTCCCTGGGAGGATGCGAGTAAAATTGGGGCCTTCAAAGAAGTATCTATTGTAATTGCAAGGTATAATTCCTTATCAATCTGGATCTTTTCTTCCACCAGAACTGCCTCAATCCTTAAACCGTTTAATCCGGCTGCAAACATGTTTTTTACAAGAAGCTCTGCCTCATCCGAGTTATTGGTAAATTTGATGCCGCCACTTTTCCCTCGTTTTCCCGATAGGACTTGCGATTTAAGAACAACGCTGCCTAATTCGTCAACAATAGGGCCTATTCTATCGCCTGGGAAAACCACTTTGCCAATTGGCACAGGAATACCATACTTGCGAAATATTTCCTTGCCTAGATATTCATAGTATTTCATTTTAATCCCCCATTCTACAACATTATTTAAAATTAGCTTTTTAGAAACTGGCAGTTATTACGATCTGTCATCGTCATCCTGTCAATATCCTGGTACTTCCGCAATTTGTTATAGAGGGTAGCCAGAGAAATGTTTAAAGCCCGAGCAGCATTCTTTTTACCGCTAAGATTCGAACCGTATTTTGAAAGGGCGGTTTTAATCATGATCTCTTCCATTTTTTCTAAAGAGAGAAATTGAAACTGATTAGCTTCGAGTGATTGTCCAACAAAATCCGAATTTGCATATTTACTGGCACTTATTTGATCGATTTTAGCGTTGAGATTTTGAATAATACTAGAGCTCTTCTTGAGTTCTTCCAGCAATTTCATTAAATCATTAACAGGTTGAAAAGCTACAACCGCACCGTCTAATTGCCCATTATTGATAATTGGAGAAGCATTGGAAATGACTTCAACTTCCGATCCCCCAACTTTTGTACGGTGATTAATAATTGCTTGCTTGACACGCAGGGATTGAGCCAGGGCTCCGTTAGGGGACACCTCAAAGATACTTTTCCCAATCCGTTCCTCTTCTCTAATACCTGTTACCCTAGTAAAGGCAGGATTGACATATTTTATCCTCCCTGAACTGTCGGCAACTTCAATCGCCTCCTGGATGGCGTTTAATATTGCAGTTAACTCACCTTTTAATTTCTTAAAATGTTCTCTGTCCCTAAAAATTCGCAACAACACTTCAATGGCATGATGTCCTAAAACCTCAAGACGAGGGTTTATTTCTTCTATTTTATTTTTAATAGCTTCTGTCAGATTTTCAAACGTAATGATCATGTCTATGTTTGGCAAGGAAATCAGATTCTCTGCCTGATTTAAAGTGTAGCAGCGGCACTGGGGTAAAATTTCTGGCGGAAGATGCAAATTGTCACCCGCTATTGCAGCTACCTCTACTTCCGGCAAAAGTAAAAGCAACTCACATATTTGGCTAATCTCACAACCATTGCCGATTATGCCAACCCTAATGATCCTCATCATCCTATCATTCCCAGCTAGAAAGGTATTTCTTTTGATCTGTCGTAAGTTCATCTATCCTAATCCCTAATGCCTGAAGGCGCATTTTGGCTATTTTTTCGTCGATTTCTTCTGGAACAGGGTAAACTCCTGGTGCCAAACCTTTATTCTCACACAAATATGTCAGGGACAAGGCTTGCAACCCAAAACTCAAATCCATAATTTCTATTGGATGTCCGTCACCAGAAGCCAGGTTTACCAGACGACCCTCGGCCAACAAAAATACACTGCGGCCTCCTGACAAATCAAAGCGCTGCACATTAGGCCTTACAACTTCGTGCCTTAAAGCAACACTAAACAGATCGGGCTTAGAAATTTCCACATCAAAATGACCAGCATTGCATAAAACAGCGCCATTTTTAATCTTATCAAAATGACGTCTATCAATAACATTAGCATTTCCTGTAACGGTCACAACAAAATCAGCAAACACCATTGCCTCAACTCCTGGCATTACTTCAAAGCCATCCATCAAAGCTTCGTTTGCTCTGATTGGATCAACTTCGCATACAATTACTCTTGCCCCTAACCCTTTAGCTCTTAAAGCTACCCCCTTCCCACACCAGCCATAGCCTATAACAACCGCTGTCTTTCCTGCCACTGAAAGATTAGTTGCTCGCATAATTCCTTCCCAAACTGACTGCCCTGTACCGTACCTGTTATCGAATAAGAATTTGCACTTTGCATCATTAACAGCGATCATAGGAAACTTTAATGCTTGATCATGTGCCATAGCCCTTAATCGTTTTACTCCGGTTGTCGTTTCTTCACAACCCCCAATAACCTTATTCAGCAAAGCAGGTCTTTTTTGATGAAGTAAATACACTAAGTCTCCGCCATCGTCAATAATTAGGTTTGGACCATTCTGGATAGTCTGCATAATATGCTCAGAATATTCCTCTTCAGTGGCCCTATGCCAGGCATGCGCAGCTATTCCGCCTGATACCAGGGCCGCAACAACATCGTCCTGGGTTGACAAAGGGTTGCTGCCACAAACCGTTACCTTACCCCCACCAGCTTTGATTACTTCCGCTAAATATGCAGTCTTGGCCTCTATATGTAGACACATTGCGACCTCTAATCCCGCAAAAGGCTGAGCATGAAGATAATCCATCTCTATTCTTCGTAAAATAGGCATAAAATTCTTGACCCACTCAATTTTTACCCGGCCTTTTGGCGCAAGACCGATGTCTTTGATTGAACTATTTTTTAAAATACTATTCAATACATACCCTCCAAACTTCCAAATGTTATAATTCTACCTTAATTGTGCAAATCCTCTTTTTTACTCCTAATTAAAGTTAGTAAACAGGGCTAATAATTGCTAATTATTAGAAGGTTTTGTTGATGCAATTCTATTTTTTGTAATGCTGCGACTGCTTGTTTAACTCTTTACTTATAATACCGCAAATAACTGCATAATCTTCGGTAGGCAAATAGTAGGCTGCCGAAGCGTCAAATAAAATTGCAGCACTAGACGGAAATTCTTCGTTGCCCAACCATAAGATATAGTTAATTGGAATATTGGGGAAAACAGGTATAATCATGCTCATGTCTCCGCCTTGCCCTCTCATTCCCCCGAGTTTTTCTGCAGCAAATCTAAATTCCTCCGGACGAGTGCCGAAAAATCTTATAAACGGGTAAATTGCCCTTTGGGTAAAAGGGCCATTGTAAATGTTGCCACCAGGCAATTCTTTGAAGGAAATCCACCTGTTATGCAGGGGCACCCCTGATGCATGAGCCAGATAATGCAGCAGAAGAATTCTAACCACTGGGTTTACATCCAGTCCGTTTTCGTGTTTAGTTTCGAAAGAAGGATTTTTAATAAAATAGTTTTGACCAAGAAACCTTAGCTTGATGGAGTCTACACCCACCTGTTCAGCTCCAGCATTAAACAACAAGAGATCTAAATCCTTTCCGGCCAAATTATTTAGAGCCTTTTCCAAAGTGACATTAATATTGTAATCTGCTGGCAAAACTATACCCCCCTTAAAAAATGTTATCACAATTGACATTATCAAGCTTTCCATATATAATTATTAAGTACTGGCGCCCGTAGCTCAGGGGATAGAGTGACGGAATCCGAGTCCGGAGGTCGCAGGTTCGATTCCTGCCGGGCGCACCATCTTTAATATATCCTTATTATAATCTTGGTATATCACAGTTTAAACCCTCAACCCGTTGGCTGAGGGTTTTAAATTTTTTATACTTTCTTTCAAAAAAAGCTTCATGAAAGTTTTAGATTTTGCTGTTTAATACAGGTGCAAGGCCTTGCTTCTTCGTTATGAATTAACAAACCTCTCCCCCCACAAATGGAACATAATTCTGAAACCTCTTGTTTCTGAATAATAACCATAGCGTCTTTTTTAGAGACAACATTTCTTTTTGAATTTTTCATGATGCGCATTTGCTCTTTTCGTTGCAGAAATTGTTCTTCATATATGACTGCTTCTTTAACAGTTTTTATCCCATTCTTGTTCCAATCCCGCAAAATAGAATCTATGTATTTAAAATTAAGTACGCCTCGCAATACAGATCTTTTCAACGCTTCGCAAATTATCTCCTCTGAAATCCCTTCCGCGCGATTCCATTCGTCAATTTTTGCAGCCTCAATTGGAGATAATAACCTTCCGAACTCTTTCTCAAACATCTTGTAAAGGTTAGATAAAATTACTCCGCTTTCTGGATCTGACGGGGCATTCCACTGAGCACCCGGGGCCATTTGCTGGGCATTATAGTGTCTGGCTTTTTCACAGGCCCACAACTCAGACAGCTTTTCAAATAATCCATCGAGACAAAAAGCACTTTCCCAGCAACCTCTTTTTTCATTAAATCTTGGGGCGACAGACAGAAATTCTTTCTCCATCAGCTCAGCCAATGTTACTTTAACTTGTTCTGCATCTATTGTCATACCCCGCTGAATGTGCTCAGGTGAAGGGAAATGATTATTTTCGACCTGGGCATATCTTAGAAGATGAATAAGCACCATTATTTCCAGTTCAGATAGTCCGAGCTCCTTGTAGAAGCGCAGCAAAATATCTGGAATACTTATAAATCCCCGGACTACCATATCGGCGGCAAAGGCAGACGTGAAATCTTTTTTGCTATTTGGCATAGAACCCCTTCTTTACATTGATTCACTATCAGATATCAGCAAAAAATTGTTCGACCTTGGAAACAGCCTCCGGCAAGGCAAAAACAATTATAAGGTCTCCCGCCAGCAGAACATCGGAACCAGATGGAATTATTACTTTATTAGCACGCACAATAGCTCCGATCAAGGCACTCCTGGGAAACTTATAAGACTGAAGCGGTTTCCCTAGAATTGCCAAATGATCGGGCACAATTATTTCCATTGTTTCGGCTCCGCCACCCTGCCACAAAGAAACTGACACAATACCCCCCTTTCTAATATATTTTAAAATTGCGCTTGCTACAAGGGTTCTGGGACTTATCGCCACATCTATTCCGACTCTTTCAACCAATGAAATATAATCAGATCTTCTTATTTGGGCGATGGTTTTTTTTGCGCCAAGCTCCTTTGCCAGGAGAGATACCAGAAGGTTAACCTTGTCATCGTCAGTTACAGCCACAAACAGGTCTGACTTGCCGACATTCTCTTGTTCCAACAGATGAATATCCGTTCCGTCCCCATTGAGCACCATCACTTTGTTGAGCTGATTAGTTATCTCCATGCACTTGTTTACGTCTTTTTCTAGCAGTTTTATCGATAAATTTTTCCGTTCTAAAAGTTTCGCCAGATAAAAACCTAAACGGCCCCCCCCAAGGATAAAAACCGATTGAATTTTTGCCCTTTCACTTCCTAAGAGTTTTTCGATTTCCTTCATTAACCTTGTTTCAGCAACGATAAAAATGTGATCATAAGGTAGCAACAAATCGTCCCCCCGGGGGACCATAATTTTTCCTGATCTGAGAATCGCAGCGATTAAATAAGGGTATGAAAAATTAAGATCTCTTAATTTTTTGTTGACAATAGGATTGTTTGGCATTAGGGACAATTCTAAAAGCATAACCTTGCCATCAGCATAATATTCTACTGCTAATGCTTCCGGAACTTCCACCAATTCTGCTATTGCCTTAGCAGCAACTTTTTCTGGGTTGATTACCAAGTCAATCCCTAGAGAAGCCGCTTGGGCCATTGTCGCCGTATCAATATATTCTGGGTTTCTTACACGAGCAATGGTACGGGGTACACCCATGTTTTTGGCAACTAAACAAGCAACCATATTTAATTCGTCCTGCTCGGTTACAGCTACAAGCAAATCAGCTTCTCTAATCTTTGCGTTCTCTAATACGTTAACGCTAGCGCCATTGCCGAATATTGTCTGGACATCCAAATTCTCTTCTACAATTCTTTGTCTCTCTTCATCCCGCTCAATTACGATAACATCATGGCTTTCTTGCGACAGCATTTGAGCAATATTGAAGCCGACTTTTCCAGCTCCAACAATAACAACACGCATTAATAATTCACCTCTATAAAATTTCAACATTACTTTTGGAAGATAACAATCGAAAAAGTATCTGTTTTTTATATTTGCAGGTTATATTATAATTATCATTAACTAAAAAAACTAGTGTCCAAACCAGGAGGAAACATGGAAGTCATTGCATTAGTAGGTGCTACTGGAACTGGAAAAAGTCATAGGGCCCTCCTCATTGCCCAGGAAAATGTTGCGGATACTATTATTGATGACGGACTCTTAATACAGGGCAGCCGAATTATTGCCGGAATTTCATCTAAACGGCAGTTTACAAAAGTTGGTGCGATAAAAACAGCCCTCTTTTCTTCAGATGATCATGTGTTAGAAGTAAAGAATGCACTAGCTCAAATAAAGCCAAAACGAATCCTGGTTCTGGGCACCTCTATAGGAATGGTAAACACCATTGCCAAAAGGCTAGAAATTCCTTTACCGTCATTATACCTAAAAATCGAAGACATCGCCAGCCAAAAAGATATTGCCAAAGCCCGTTATGTAAGGGAACATTTCGGCAAACATGTCGTTCCGGCGCCAACAGTTGAAGTCAAGCCAAGATTTTCCGGAACCATGATTGAGCCTATGGAAACCTGGTTTCGAAATCGAAAAAGTTCAGGGAATCCAAGCCTGCAGAAGGTTTTTGTAGAACAATCTGTTGTGCGGCCATCTTTTACTTTTTTGGGCAAGTTTTATATTACTAATAATGTATTATCCAGCATAGTATCCTATGTGGGCTCCAAGATTTATGGAATTCATAAAGTCTACAAGGTCCATATTAACAATGAAACCTCTGGCCTTATTCTTCTAATTGAGGTTTCAGTTAACCACGGAATCGTCATCCGGGAAGCTGCCTGTTCCCTTCAAAAAGAAACAGTTAAACATGTAGAAATGATGACCTCCTTGCATATCAAAAAGGTCGATATCCTGGTGAAAAGCGTATATTTAAATAGCTGCCAGTCCTAAAAATATTACGTCAAGGCATTCTACAACATCTCAGACCTGTCCCTCAAATCCGTCTTTAAATAATTTGAGCAGCAAGACAACCTGCTGCCCCATAAACGAAATCAGCATATTAAATAAAAAGAGCGCAAATTCATTATGCCCTTTTCGACGAACATCGAGGCATTCCTGCTATTATTCTTCTAGAACGAATTGATATCACCCATTTAATTTGCATCGTAATGCCTCTAACCCTGATATGATTTTTTATCTCTTTTTTATTTTCCGGCAAAGATTCTTTTCATCCTGAAGATCTTTTTCCTCTAACCAGATTAATGTCATCCCCTCATTTTCCGCATAGTAATGCAATCTGGCGTAACTCTTTGTCAGCCTTCCAGGTCGCATCAATATAAGTTTATGGTCTGGCAAGTAGTAATCTACATTATTACCCCTGTATTTCCAATTAGCCATAATTAAGCTACCTGGGAAACATTTCTGCAATCTAGTTGACAGCCAATCCGGAATAGCAATGGGATTATTCTGTCTTATTTCCTCCAGCGGAGGAGGCAGGCAATCTGAGATATCTGATTGAAGAAGTGATTCAACTGCTACAGGGATATTTGAAGAAGGCTCCTGATCTTTTTGAAGGTATCCTTCTGGGCATTCCTGGCTATTTTTGCCGTCAGTGTATTTTTCATCTTTTTTTTGGTTGTAGAGCAACAAACCCTCCTTAATAATAGCATCCAAATCGCTCCAGAAACTCCCAAAGCTATCCATTACCCGTTTATTGGGCAGCCTTTGAGCGGTAAGCTGTTGCAGTAGATTATACAAGTAGTTTTCTCTTCCCGGCAGCACTTCCATCAATAATGAGCTGATCTCAAACACGGTATTAGCACTTTGTCTGACATGATGCACTCTGACATCGTCTTCCAGCAGACTTGCAGACATGCAGGATTGGACCAGGTGATCTGTTAAATTGATTATCCGGCGCTCAATTTCTTTTTCTCTGTCATGCAATCCTCAACACCCCCTTGGCGTGTTATTACCAGAATATGCTTCCACGGGCATGTTAAGAACAGAATGGAAAAAGAAAAACCCAGGCTTAATTTTTCTCCAAGCCGTGGGTCATGCAATTAGACTAAGCTAATTAACTAGGCCTGGGAAACAAGCCTGCTTCTTTAACAATAGTTGGCACTATTTCTTCCCAAGCTACTGCCATAATATGAATCCCTGCAATTCCCTCCATCTGCCTTAAATACTTTATCTGCTCAACAGCAATTTTTACACCTTCCTCTTTGGGACTTGCAGCGGTTTTCATCCGGTCAACAATCTCATTTGGAACCAGCATCCCTGATACTGACTCCTGCATATACTTGGCGGCTTTTGCAGATTTAAGGGGCATGATCCCGGCCATTATTTTTGTTCGCTTGTGAAGCCCTCTTTGCCGGACTAATTCCATCCACCTTTCGAAACGCTCCATATCCAGGATGCATTGGGTTTGAATGAAATCTGCTCCGGCATTGATCTTTTTCTCCATTCTAATAACGCGCCATTCAAAGGGATCTGCGAAGGGGTTGGCCACAGCTCCGATATAGAACCTGGGCTCATGCTCTTTTAGAGCCTCGCCACAAATAAACTTCTTTTTATCACGCAAATCTTTGACCGCTTTTATTAGTTGAATTGAATCAATGTCATGCACATTCCTGGCCGTTGGGTGGTTTCCAAAGGATTGGTGGTCGCCGGAAAGACACAATACATTCTTTACACCCAAACTATAAGCGCCCAAAAGATCGCTTTGGATACCGATCCGGTTACGGTCCCGGCAGGTCATCTGGATAATCGGCTCGCCTCCGCCAGCAATGACATGCACCGCTGACGCAATGCTGGAAATGCGCACAATAGCGGTCTGGTTGTCAGTTAAATTCATGGCATCAACAAAGTCTTTCATTTCTTCCGTATGGTGGCGAACTAGATGTCCGTTAGTGTTTTTCGGAGGACCAATTTCACCAGTAACTACGAATTCTCCAGCAGAAAAAAGCCTTTCTAATTTACTTTCAGTTACTAATGTCATGAAATCTTCACATCCTCCTTCACCACTTTGCGTGGCCCGCCGTCCCTTGATTTAGACCAGTCTTTTGGCGGTTCAATCTCTAACAGCAAGTCAAGCCGCCCCATTTTAACCATTCGATCGTATATAAGTTGCCACGCACAAAGAGTGTCCTTATTAATCTCACATTTTCCATTCTGAGAACCACCGCAAGGACCGTTTAATATGCTCTTGGAGCACCGAATGATGGGACAAATGCCCCCGGTTTTATGCAGAATACATTCACCACAAAGACCACACTTTTCATCCCACACTCCATGCTCTGTAGCTCCACCAGCAAACTTGGTGTTTAGCGCAGGTACTACCCATTTATCGAAGCGCTCCGCACAGTATTGAACACCTACACCACAGGCGAGGGATAAAATACATTCAATTTCAGGGCTGATCATTTTTTCCAGCATATCCATATATTCCGGATCGCATTGCCGTGTCAATGTAATCTCTTGGGTCTCCAGGGGATTGCCTTCAATTTGTCGTTTCATTCTCAGAGCTGAGGCAAGGATCCCAGTTTCCTTCTCTCCGCCGGCTAAGCAAACAGTAACACATCCACCGCAACCAACCAACAACACCTTTTTAGCGTCTGCCAATAATTCTGCAATCTCTGATAAGGCTTTGGGTTCAGCCACTATCATTTTTCTTCACCTGCCTTCGTATTTGAGAGGGGGCTTGGCCCCAATTTTTTAATCCTCTCGGTCATTTCCGTAGCAATTTCGGCAAACCTGGGGCCCATAGAACCTGATAAGTTAAACATTTCCAACCGGTTTCCGCCAACACCTATTTCTTCAAGCAGTTTTTTAACGTGGGCTACCCGGCGCCGAGCCCGGATGTTTCCTTTTAAGAAATGGCAATCTCCCTCAAGACAACCGGCAACATAAACCCCATCTGCACCTTTCTCAAAGGCCTCCATGATCACACGGGCATCGATCTTGCCTGAACATGGCAGTTCAACCATCCGTATGTTTGGCGGATACTGCAAACGCATGGACCCTGCCAGATCAGCAGCTGAATAGGCACAGTAATAACAGCAAAAGGCAATGATTTTGGGCGAAAAATCATGCATGTTACAACACCTCCGCAAATAGTCCATCAACCTTGGCCTGTAACTGGTCATCCTTGTAGTGTTGCAACTGGATTGCTTTGCCTGGACACTCAGCAGCACAGGTACCACACCCATGACATTGGACAGCATTGATCTCGGCCTTAAATCTGGCGTTAATGCTTGGAACTCCGTATGCACAGACACGCACACAGGTTAAACAAGCGGCACATTTATCTTCATCTACTACTGCAATTACCCCGCCAACCATCAGGTTTTTCTGGGACAAAACTGTACAGGCTCTGGCTACTGCACCTTGGGCCTGGTATATTGACTCTGCCACAAACTTTGGCGAATGAGCTCCGCCACAAAGGAACAAGCCCGCAGAGGGAAAATCAATTGGGCCAAGTTTAGCATGGGTCTCGACAAAAAAACCATCTTCATTTATCGGCAATTTTAAAGCGCTGGCAAATTTATTTATCCCCTCAGGTGCTACTGTTGCGGATGCTAACACAACCTGGTCTGGCCATAAGATGATATTTTTTTCGGAGGATGCATCAAAAATTTCAACTTCTAAAATGCCTATTTCCTTACTACGAAGCTTTGGCTCCTGTTCAGGTGTATAATGAATAAACATTACACCCTTTTCTCTGGCTTCCTTGTAGTACTTCTCCATAAAACCATAGGTTCTAATGTCCTGGTAAAGAATATAGACCTCTATTTCCGGGTTCTGCCTCTTGATCTCCAAAGCATTTTTTATGCTTTGGGCACAACAGGTCCTGCTGCAGTACTTTCTTTGTTCATCCCTGGAACCGACACACTGAATCATTACAATCTGCTTCATGCCAGCTCCATTCCATTTTCCGTCAAAGAGAAGTTGTTCCATTTTGGTGTTGGTTAAAACCCGGTCGTCTTGCCCAGCAAAATACTTTTCCGGTACGAATTCATCAATCCCAGTCGCAATTATCAACACACCATGCTCAAGCTTTTGCATTCTCCGAACATGCTCTTTGCCAGATTCTCCGATAGAAATGGTAGTAGTAAAGTGCCCCTGATGTCCGGTAAAATCATCCAGCCGGGCATTGGTAAGGACTGTGATATTCTTGTCGGACATCACTTTGTTGATCGTGTCCGTCAAGAGGGACTGCAGATTCTCTCCGGATAATGTCCTGCGAAGGTTAGATAAATATCCGCCCAGATGGGCCTTTTTTTCCACGATGTAGGCCTGATAACCTTGTTTTGACATGTTCAAGGCTGCGGTCATACCTGAAATACCGCCCCCAACTACCAGTGCCTTTGGCACTACCGGAACTGGATGCAAGTGAAGTGCTTCATGGGTCTTTACTTTCGCAACCGCCATTTTCAAAAGATCTTTTGCCTTCACAGTTGCCAGCTCAGGCTCATTGCGGTGAACCCATGAGCATTGATCCCTAATATTGGCCATCTCAAAGTAGAACTGGTTCAGCCCGGCCTCTCGCAAGGCCTCTCTGAATAGTGGCTGATGGGTGCGGATAGTGCAAGAGGCAACTACAACACGGTTCAAATTGTTTTCCAAAATGGTATCTTTAATCTTTTTCAAACTATCCTGTGAACAGGTGTAAAGGTTTTCCTCAGCGTGATATACACCAGGCAATTCCTTAGCAAAAGCCAACACTTCGGGCACATTTACCACCGAAGCGATATTTATTCCACAATGACAGATAAACACTCCCACACGAGGTTCTTCCTTGCTTACATCCCGTTCAGGCGGGTATACTTTTCCCCGGGCAATAGAACCTCTTGCCGGGGACAATAAACCCCCAGCCAGAGCCGCAGCTGCGCTTGCATTCATCACGGTTTCCGGTATGTCTCTGGGACCCTGGAAGACCCCAGCCACAAACACTCCTTCTCTGGTGCTTCTGGCAGGATCCAAGGGGTGAGTTACAGCAAAACCGTATGCGTCTAGTTCTATACCAAAAGTATTTGCCAGTTCTCGTGCTTTTGCAGGGGGTTTAACGCCAATCGCCAGAATAACCAGCTCAAATTCCTCAGTAATCAGGTTGCCATTAGCAATGTAGCGAATAGACAGGTTCTTAGTTACCGGATCCTCTTTAATGGAAGAGATCATGCTTCGCACATAACGGACACCATGATTCTTCGCTGCATCAACATATTTATCAAAATTCTTTCCGTACGAGCGCATGTCAAGATAAAAAATAGCAGGCTCAATACGGCTGTCATGCTCCCTGGCAATTATTGCTTCTTTTGTAGAATACATACAACAAATAGAGGAGCAATACTCGCTTCCGTCTCTGGCACAATCCCGTGAACCAACGCACTGAATGAAGGCAATTTTCTTTGGTGGTTTGCTGTCTGAAGGCCTTTCCACATGGCCCTGAGTAGGACCTGTTGAACTGAGCAGCCGTTCAAATTCCATGCTGGTCATCACATTTTCGTAAATACCGTAGCCTAGCTCACCGCTGAGTTTCGCATCGTACAACTCATAGCCAGGCACCAAGACGGCTGCACCAACAGAAATATCCAGAGTTTGATCTTGTTGGTCGTGGTGAACAGCTAATTTCTTGCAAACCATTACACATTGTAAACACTCGGAACATATTCCGCAGTTTAAACAGCGCTTTGCTTCTTCGATCGCCTGTTCCGGAGAATAGCCTAAATATACCTCTTGAAAATCCTTAATGCGCTCATTAATTGGGGCCAAAGCTTGATGTTTCCGTCGTTTTGCCAACACCAACTGATTATTGGGGGCCCCAAGATGCTCCGCAGATTTTCTCTTCTCCCTACCTTCATCCATGCTGGTATTAGTTAAATAGCGCTTAATTGATTCAGCTGCTTCATGGGCAGAAGCAACAGCCTCTACCACAGATTTGGGTCCATGGGCGATATCTCCGCAAACAAATATTCCAGGCGATCCGGTCATTAATGTTACTGGGTCAGCTTGAATAATACCGCTCCGGCTAACCTCAATTCCCTCTTCACCAGTTAAAAGGGAAAGGTCTGCAGATTGGCCGATGGCAATAATGATCATATCGGCAAGGAGACTTTTGTTAATGCACTCATTATACTTGGGATTAAATCTGCCCTCATGATCAAAGACAGAAATACACTGTTTAAGTTCGATCCCGGTTACCCTGCCCTCTCCCATAAAGGATACTGGTCCCCAGGAATTATGGATTAATATCCCTTCCTCCAAAGCTTCCTCAACTTCCCATTTGTGGGCTGGCATGTCATCTCTCGTTTCCAGGCAGGCCAGGTGCACTTCCTCTGCCCCTAAACGCAAAGCAGTCCTGGCAACATCGATTGCAACATTCCCGCCACCGATAACCACTACTTTTTGTCCCACGGCAGGACTGTTGCCAAGTGCAGCGTCTCTTAAAAACTGCATTCCAGGTACGATTCCGGCTAGCTCCATGCCTGGCAACTGCAACATCCTGCTGTTTTGGAAGCCTACCGCGATCAGGATTGCTTCATAGCCCTGTTCCCTTAGTTGCTGAATAGTAAAGTCTTTTCCGATCCTGGTATTAGGTTCAAAATTGATCTGGCCCGCCTTGATGAGATATTCTGTTTCCTGTCGCACTACTTCTAATGGAAGCCTGTAGCGCGGAATTCCAGCCCGCAACAAGCCACCCGCTTCAGGCAAGGCCTCAAAAACAGTTACCTGAAAACCTTCTAAGGCCAGGTCCTGAGCAGCAGTAAGACCGCCAGGTCCGCCTCCGATAATGGCGATTTTTCCTTCCCGGGATGGTATCCCCCCTTCGGGGGTTTTAACTTCACCGGTCCAACCGAAATCAGCTGCCGCTCGTTTTAACCAAGCAATTGCAACAGGGTCGTCATACTGGTTACGATTACACTCAGTCTCACATGGATGATGACAGATTCTGCCACAAATGTGGGCAAAGGGCATTCTCCGGCGAATAACCTCCAGTGCCTCAGAGAACTTGCCCTGGGAGATCATAGCTACATAGCCCTGAGCATTAGTCTCAGCCGGACAGGCACTCCGGCAGGGAGGAATGCCCCTCTTCTCAATCAGGTATTTGTTTGGGACTGCTTGTGGGAATTGCTTGAATACAGCTTTCCTATTTCCCATGCCTTCATTAAATTCATTCGGGACTTCAACTGGGCAAGCAGTTTCGCAATCGCCACAGGCTGTGCACTCATTGATGTCAATGAATCTGGCCCTTTTTTTAATTCTTACAGCATAATTTCCTTCCACGCCTGCAAATTTTTCAACCTCTGAACATGTATGAAGTTCAATATTGGGATGACTCAAGGTGTCTGTCATTTTGGGACCCAATAAGCACATGGCACATTCATTAGTTGGAAAGGTTTTATCTAGTTGAGTCATCTTGCCACCAATAGATGGTTCATCAGTAACCATGTGCACCAGATACCCAGCGTTGGCCAAATCCAAAGCTGACTGCATCCCGGCAATACCGCTGCCCACAACCAGTACTGATCCTACTGACTTTTGTTCACAGTTTTTATTTTCGTTATCGCACACACACACTCACTACCTTTCCTTCGAGGATAAGGTGATACCTTTGGCATTTTTCCTCAAGCCGTTTACGATCCACTCAAGAGATTAAGGGCCTTAACAAGTGGCAAAGGATCAACAATATGCTTATTAAGCCACTGTCGGCTATCTGGTAATCCCATTGCCAGACCAACCAATTCAGTAATGAAAAACACGGGCAAGCCACCAGCTTCCTGTCGCATATCAAGATTGGTGAAGCAAAGGGGACAAGCGACAACTAATGAATTAGCACCAGCCCGGCGAGCCGAATTTGCTATTTCTCCACAAAGCTTGACTACTAATTCTGTCCGGGAAATGGATAGGCTTGCTCCACAACAATCTGTTTTATGAGACCAGGATACCGGCTCAGCGCCTAATACAGACATCAGGCGATCCATAATTACTGGTTGTTCAGGATTTTCTTCAAAAGAAACAACTTTTGGCGGTCTGGTGAGCAAGCAGCCATAATATAGAGCAGGTTTCAGTCCTGTTAACGGGTTCTTAATTTTCCCCTTAATAAGTTTCATAGCTTCAGAAGCATATAGGACTTCCAAGACATGACGCACCCTGATCGTTCCGTGGTAAACTTGCCCCATGATTTCTTGCATTTTAGAATTAAGATGCTGACCGTTAGATTCATCTGACTTGATCAAATGATCCACACTTTTTAGCAAATTATAACAAGCAGCACAAGGAGCAATAATGTCGTGGCCTTGCTTTTCGGCCAAAATAAGATTCCGGAGAGGCAGAGCCTCCGCCAGGAAATCATTTGTCGAATGGGCTGAGGTAGCGCCACAGCAGCTCCAATCGTCAATATCGGCTAACTCAATTCCAAGTATTCGGAAAACGGCCATGGTAGACAAGTTATACCCCTGTGCCATTGATTCCAGCGAGCAACCGGGATAATAAGCATATTTCATCGGCCTTTCTCCTTTGCGATATGAAAGATTTTTTGTATTTCCTGTCTCCTCTTAATTCCGTGGGGTATTAACTTCAAGATTCCTTTGGTGAACATCTTTAGTCCCAATGAAGAATCTTGCATATAGGTCCTGGTCTTAAGCTTATAACGCACCATCATCCCCAGTTCATATACCCGACCGAAACTTTGCACCGAATCAAGAAAAGCGCCGTGAAATGCCGGGATATTTTTATCTGCTGGGGTGCTTGTTTCTAAAGACATTTTTTTAAGAATATCATTGATCCTTGAGATATCAATGTCATTAGGGCAGCGTGAATGACAGGTTTTACAGGACACGCAAACCCACATGGTATTAGACATGATTAGTTCATCTTTCAATCCTAACTGAATATAACGGACAACCTGACTTGGGTGAACATCCATCGCAAATTCCATTGGACATCCGCCTGAGCATTTAGTGCACTGAAAACAACGGCTGATAGGTACTGCGCACTTTTCCTCCATTTCTGCCAAAAAAGAATAAGAAGGCATCACCTTGATGGGTCTTGCCTCACAGGCCCCAGGGTATTCCAAAAGCCTCACCTCTTTTCCTGAAAATAAAATAAAATAACATTAGCAATTAAAACACAATTATTTATAAGCCTTGCTGTGATAAAATTTTAACTTATCTTGTTTTATACATTTTAACATAGGAATCACAATAAATGGTTTGATTCAACAATACTTCTCCAGCAGCTGCAATTTCAACCAAGGCCTCGTCATTGGCATCGGCAATGACAGCATCTAATCCATTGGCCATTCCCATCGCTAAATAAGCCCGGTTTATAAGGGAACGGTTAAAACATCCCTGGGATATGTTAGAAAGCCCCAGTACGGTTTTGGGCGCCGGATTAGCCAGCATCTTGATTTGCCGTAAAGTTAACAAGACTTGTAGGGCATGGTCCTGTCCTACATTGACAGGTAAAATTAACGGATCAATATATAAGTCTTCCATCGGCAAACCATGTTCATCGGCAGCTGCGACTAATTCCATAGCTAAAGCCAGGCGAGATTCTGCATCCTTAGGGATGCCCGTTTTATCCATGGTCAAGCCAATCAATGCGGCACCATACTCAACTGCCATCGGGAAAAATCTGATAATTTTCTCCCGTTCTGCATTTGTGCTGTTGATAATAGCAGGTCTTTTACATAATTTAAGCCCTTCTTCGATAGCGATGGGGTTGGTAGAATCCAGGCACAGCGGGAGATCAGTAGCCTCTTGAGCAACCGTTACTAACCATTTCATGCTTGCAATTTTATCCGGAACAGCCGGGCCAACATTTAAATCTAACGCCCTGGCTCCCCCTCTTTCCTGTTTTTGTACCCACTCCTGAACCGGGACGGGATCCTTTTCCTGAATGGCCTGCTTAATATCACTAAACATCCCATTGATTCTTTCGCCGATAATTAGAATTTCCCTTGCCCCCCTTTTCTCTAAGTCAATTCAAACCTGTTGGATACCATCAGCTGATCAATATTCTTTTTTGTCAATTCAACGCTTTTGGGGTGACGCATCAGCATGATCTGACCACCTGCGCTAAGCATGGCAGCAGCAGTAGTCGCCTCCCAAAGGATGCCGCGAACTTCCTGATCACCCCAGTCTGGCATTTCTTCTATAGTTACATTTACTTCTTTGGTCTTCCACACTTCAGATCCAACCGTACAGATTATTGGCATCGAGAGCATTTTATCTCCTTGCAGGGCTCCCAATCGGGCTCTCTCCATAATAGAATAGGCGTATTCAATTCCATATCCCAAACAGCCAATAGAAGGGTCAATGGCAATCCGGTCTAACGGCAGGTTCATTTCATTAATTAAAATATTTAATTGTTTGCAGATATTGATATCTAAGGGAGACCTGGCAATAATGGAATGTTTATAAACCATGCAGGCGGCGGCAAGGGATTTATAATTGTCCAATTCCGCGTTTCCCAATAAAAGTTTTTCACCCGTAAAAGCTTCGGCTATTGCAGTCAATGCCATTTTATCTTTTTCCGCGTGATCACAACCAACCACAATCAAAGGGACTCCTACCGCAAGCAAAACTTCTCTGACAGTTGCGACACACTCTTCCACCGAATGATTAGCCCCATCCGGGTCCAACCCATCAAGTTTAAGATATATCAGATCGGCGCCAAAAGATTCAACGCATTTTTTAGCCCATGCACCAGGATGTTTGGCAACGTCGTCAAAATATTGCATCAATACCGGACTCCACTGCGGGAATATATCCACGACCTCCATGGCAACCAGGGGTCGATTAGGCACTTCTCCCTCAAAATGATGAAAAGGCAAAGCAGCGTCTCCGCCAACTTTAAGAAAATGACTTCGAGTACCACCATCCGCAGCTGTTGCTCCAAGGATTAGCTCCTGGACTTTGGCCCTGGATTTTTCCTTCAGGATGCCTACAGGCATTGCCTCCACTCCTTTTCTAACTGGCAAAAAACCATGCCCGACGAATGTATAGCAATTGCCTTGCTCTTTATAAACCGCATTTTTTTAAGATTTCTTCTATTGCACCAACTGCGGAAGATTCCGCAGGCAAATAAAACAAGGCTTTATTAGAAACATCGTATTCAACAACAAGGGGATCCAATGGCACAGCGCCGATTAATTCAATACCTGTTGCTTTGATTTCGTCCGCCAATTTTTCGATGCTATCAGCAACAGTCTTGGTAATTACCAAATAAATTTTTTCCACCTTTATTTCCATGTTCAAAACCAGCTGATAAACCCGCCCGGCCGAGCGTACACCTCGGACCGAAGAATCGCTGATAATGAACAGGTGATTAACTGCAGGGATAGTGCGTCGGCTGATGTGCTCTAAACCAGCTTCGTTATCCGCAATTAAAAAATCATAATTGTTGCCTAACACCTCTACCTGCTTGCGCAGCAAATCATTAGGGTAACAATAACACCCTGGGCCTTGGGGCCCTCCCATAACAAGCAAGTCAAAATGCTCTGCTTCTACTAAAGCTTGAAAAAGTTTATACTCAATAAATTTATCTTTTGTCATCCCTGCAGGTACTGCTTTTGGATTCTTGACATCATCCAAAATATCGGCAATGGATGCAGTCACTTTTACCCCAAGAGCTTCATTAAGATTTGAGTTAGGATCAGCATCTACAGCCAATACGCTGCCTTTTTGCGAATTAACCAAATAACGGATAACAAGAGCGGCAAATGTGGTCTTGCCTGTTCCGCCTTTTCCTGCTACTGCAATGGTGACTGGCAAAAAACCATCTCCTTTCTAATTTGTGTTTATAACTTTAACCGATGGAAAAAGATTCAAGTCTGTATGGGGCAGGAACATGGCTGCTACAAACTCCTCCATAAAATTGTTGTCTGAAGATAGTTCGATATAGGTCATCATTTTGCCAATTCTCTCTGTCTCTTGAAAAGCCTCTCTTGATAACAGAGATAGTTGGGCCCCTTTTACTGAGGTATTCCCAACAAATTCATATTTATCGTGACTGATATCAGGCAACAAACCGATTTCTATTGCATCTTCAATGTTGAGATAATTGCCAAAACCTCCGGCAATCATAATTTTGTCAACCTGTGAGAGATCCATCTGTACAGCTTTGAGGAGACTCTGGATGCCTGCAAAAATAGCTCCTTTTGACCTGATTACATTTTTGATATCACCCTCGGTTAAGACAATGTCTTTGCCGCACTCAGTTTCTTGTGCCCATACCAGAACAAATTCCATACCTTCACTGTTTTTTCTTAATCTTGAAGTCTTTGCATCACTGTTAAACTTTCCAGTCCGGTCGATTAAACCGGCCTGTCGCAGTTTGGCAATGCTATCGATCAAACCAGAGCCACAAATACCCATGGGTTGTCGGTCGCCAATAGTCTTGATAAATACTTCCAAAGTATTCCGATCAATCAGAACTCTTTCAATGGCCCCCTTCATTGCCCTCATGCCAAAGGTTATGCCGCCCCCTTCAAAAGCAGGTCCTGCGGAACATGCACAACACATCAGCCAATCCTTGTTGCCTAACACAATTTCCCCGTTTGTACCGATGTCAATGAACAAAACTGTTTCTTCCCTCTTAGCCATTTCAGTCGCCAATACGCCTGAGACAATATCACCGCCAACATAGCTTGCAACGGAGGGCATACAAAAGACCCGGGCATTCTCATTAAGATCCAGGCCAATTTCAGCAGCAGTTACCGGCAAATAATCAGTAATTACAGGAACATAAGGATCCAGGCGAATATATTTTGGCGAGAGGCCTAAGAAAAAATGTTCCATGGTGGTATTCCCAGCCACTACTGCTACATAGAGATCCTTCTTGCATGCGTTGTTACGGCTAAAAATTTTTTCCAGCAAATTATTAATAGTGTTGATCACTGCCTGATGCAGCTTTTGCAACCCATTAGTTTCGGAGGTGGCAAAAATCATCCGGGATATAACGTCATCTCCGTATAGAGCCTGCTTATTATAGGTTCCCGTTTGGTCAACAACCTGGCCGGTAACCATATCGACCAGCCATAAAACTACTGTAGTAGTGCCAATATCTATAGCTAAGCCGTAGGCTGGAGTTTCAGAGTGCCCAGGTTCGATGCGGACTATTTCGGATGTGGAGCCATTTAGAGAAACCAGGGTGACTGTGATTCTCCAGTCTCCTTGCCGTAACGTCTCGGTTAACATCCTCATGCCGGCTAAACTGATCGTGATATCTTTTTCCACTCTGTATTTTTTGATTTCGTTTTTCACGCGAACCCAGTCACTGGTATTTTCTTCTCTTGTCGGGGGCTTCAGCTCTAAAAAAAGTTTTGTGCATAATGGTTTAAAGGCAAAGCCTTTTGTCAAGTCATATTTTTTTTCTGCTAAGAGTACAGGGCTTTTCCCCAATAACACTTGATGTTCAACCAGGCGGGAATCTTTCGGGACTTCAATAACTAAATTACCTGCAACCCTGGCCTGGCATGCTATCACATAGCCTTGCTCTCTCAGTTTTAATGATATTCTGCTCTCATTCCGGTAGTCGATTTTTCCTTGTTTCAGTTTTACTGCACAACGGCCACAAGTACCGATAGCACCGCAAGTGCTCTTAAGCTCAATCCCTGCTAGCGCAGCAGCTTGAAGTATTGTGGTGCCAGGCTCTACCAATACCGCAACATCATCGGGATAAAACGCAACAAAATACTTGTTCAACTAAGATCACTCCAGCATTATTTACCACAATAAGTCAGGATGCAAACTGGTTTTTTGCAAAGGGTACTATGCCGGAAGCTTCTCTTGGCCCTACTATAACATTCCAGCCGGTAACCTCCTCCAGTTTACCCTTTAAAACAGCTACGGAACCAGGAATAATAAGCTTCCTATGCGATACCTTGCCTTCAACCTCAAGTTTTTTCATCACGCTAGCTATTTTATCTGCATCAAACTTTCCATCAGCATAAGCAGTTAACACTGAAAGTCCATCGGTATCTACGGATATGATATAACTCGGAATCCTGCTTGTCTCGACTTCTCCCTCAACTAAAAAATACGTCAAAGAAAAATTTGTGGTAACATAAACAGGAGACTCTGCATTAACCGCACCAATTGCATGAAGTTTTTGTTCTACCTTGATCGGTACTTGCGGATCAGTATAAAGGTTTTGTCTCCAGGTCAGCAAGGGTAAAAGTTGTTCACTGGCAAATGTTTTTATAAATACCAGACTGGCATATTTGGCAATAAAATTTGCTGCTTGCACAGCTTCTGCCAAGGGATCGCTTTCTGTGGTAAAGGCGATGAGCGGATAACCAAAGTTGCGAAATCGCTTAGTGATCGCTAAACGCCTGATTTGGGTAAAATGGGCAATTGCCTTTGAAGTCTCGCGGACACCAGGATCTATTACTAATTGTTTATGGCCCAGGGCAACTATCTTTTCAACCAGTTCCGATAGCGCATCCAGGCCATTGGCAACTACAGCCAGCGGGCAGTTGTTGGTTTTAGCAAGGCCTGTCATTTTTTCGTAGTTTAAATTGTTGGCAGCATATAATAAAGGTTTTTGCAGCCCAGCTACTTCTAAAGCTGCGGCCATATTTTCAACGTCGTCCGAGATTAAGACTAAAGGCTTGCCAGAGAGAGATGCAACTTTAACAGCTTTGACAAAAGATCCCTGATCACCGGAGGTGTTTTTAATTGCAATAAACTGTGTTTTATACTCCAATCCGACTCTTTGCCATGATTGATTTGCGATAGCGGAGATTCTTTCTTCCAGGGCATGATCGTTATCGTCCAGCTGGATAGCGATAGCTGTTTCCTGATAAAATTTCTTGTCATGACGGAAAAGCTCGGTTTCGCCACCTAGTTCATAAGCTGCAGCACCATTACCAATTGTAATTTTAGCAATCGGAGGGGCGGAAGCCGATGCCAAAACTGCTCTTGCTTCATCTGTAACGTAAGGGCAGGAATCCAAGGAGGCCTTTCCACTGGCCAGATTCATGGCAAAGGCTAGGCAGGTAGGTGGACCACATTCGCCACAATTTTTTTTAGGAAGCTGTTTATAGATTTCCAACCCAGTTAAACCCATTGCTCCTATTATTCCTTTCATGACACTTATTAGAGGTTGAGCCCTCAGGATTAAATTTAAAAGCTCTCTAAAACCTCAAATTAGATTAAGGGATCCATATTGAAAGCTGGGTGTCCTTTCTCCTCTAAAAACGGAAGAATTTCTTCGACTGTTACACCGATGGTTTCATCCGCAATTTTATCAATAAATTCTTCCCCTAAACCTTCTTCAATACTGCGACGGATAAAATCCTCATGCAAAAACTCTTTTAATGACTTGGGCATCCAGACAATTCGCCCCAGACCACCGTCAGCCTTAAGAAACTTGCGGGATAGGAGGTAGGAGCGACCAATTCCCATGAAACCAGGTGTCTGCACACCGCCACCGACCAATCCGGCCAGGGTAGAGAAGGTCATTCCGGACGGCGTATTGCCGGCATAATCACGGGTTGTAATCATGAGCCCATTCGCCTCCGGTACAATAGCCAGAATTGCTTCAAAACAGCCGCAAGAAGTCATTGGCTTGTCCATCAATGTATACAGGTTAACCTCTTCTACGTTGCGGTTGGAAGTCTCGGCAACATAATCGTTAACCTCCTGCCACATCCCGCGCTCAAGGTCAATTGGCTTATTTTTTCTAACCGGTCTGTTTGGGCCGTTCGGGTCGATTTCATAAGAAGCCCTGGCATCGAGCCAGCTGACCGCACCACAAAGGCCCACCCGCTCAGGGGAAACAATACAGACATGGTTTGGCGCGAACGACTGGCACAGAGTACAGGAATACAGGACATCTACCACTTCATCGGTTAAGCCCTTAAGGCGAGCATCTCTGGCTTTATAACGATCCCTGGCCACAGTGAGCATCTGTTCCACTTTTTCCCTGTCTGTTAACAGGATCACCTCTACCCGGTCCACAATAGCCGGGAAGTCGTTTTTGAACTTGGCTACCAGTATTTCACCTAGATGGCGGAGGTTAAATCCTTTGGTTCTGGCTTCCTTGGAAATACGGAGCCAGCACAGATCCCGCTGCGCTACGTGCCAGAGTCCCTCGCCGTAGTTGACAAAATAGTGAATGCGTCTTTCCAGCACGCTCTCAAAATCTTCCTGCATTTTGCGGCCAAAGATTTTAACAATAATGCCTAAGGGCAATTTCCCGCCTTCAGGTAGTTCATCAAGGTCTGGTCCAAGCAAGGTAACCCTGCCGTCTGTAATCTCCCCCTCCTGTACCATTTGCACCAACTCAAAGGCCGGCGTGCGTCCCCCGCCAAATTCCACGAACATTTCATCCTTACGGATGGTTTCACCTTCGAAGGATGGGCCATAGTTTACCGGGATGGGTATTTCTACAATTTTAAGCTTGATGCCCCGCAGTTCCAGACAATAACTTACGATATTCTCGTAATCGGGATGAGACACATACCAACCAGGAATTTCTTCTTCCAGTTTTGTATCACAGATGACAGGAAATCCGAGGAAAATGGCCGCAAAATGGGCAGCAACCTGAACATCATCGATTCCCCCAAGGTGTAAAACGAAAGCATTTACCCGCCGATGCTGGTAGCTTCGATGTTCTTCACGCAGACCGGGAGCAATGCCGCCAAAAGCCATGCCGGCCCGCAGCGCATAGTTTACAGCATGAATAACCTGGGTAAAATTGCCCAGAGGAAAAGCTATATAGTCCACACCCAGCTTCATGTTCTGCTCCAGCAGCTGTTCGATTACCTCATTAACGAGGAAAATCATCATTCCTTTTGACTGCAGTTCCTGAATAATCTTAGCGGCAGCTTCGCTGGTGCGGGCTTTCCCGATGATAATAGCCTGCCCTGGAATGGTCCAATCTACTAGTTGAATGCCGAATTTACGCAAGAAAGGGTCACCCAAAAATCCAGTCCAGGGTGACACGTGAGGCTTGGCACCACGAAGATAACGCAAGGCCTCGACAATCTCGGCGGCATAGGCTGTCGCCTCACCACATAAAAGAGCGTTAGATAAATTCAGTTCCTCTTTCAGTTGGGAGCGCATCCTGTTTAAAATTGGCGGCAACTCGCCTAGACGGGTGACTTTCTCACCCGAAAGACATGTGATTACCGGCAAAAAATACGCCGTATCCGGAAAAGACACCGGCTCGTTTTGCCCATAGCAGCGAATGGCTTGGCTTAGCAAAATCTCCGCATAACCGGTAGCGATAATTGCCCCGTTTAAGGCGCGGCCAAACAGTTTGTGGGGAGATTTTCCCAAGGTAGAGAGTGCGTCACTGTAAATTTCCTCAAAGGCAGTCGTTGGCATACTTTTTCTCCCTTCGCCCAATTTCCGCTACCAGGTAGCCGTAAGTGATGTGCCGAATTTTTGAGCAGCCTCTCCATGAATCCTCAGTTTCCATGAGCGTGCCTGCAACGCAGCCATAATTTCTTCTGCCGCCCGCAGCGGATCTGTTTCCCAGATAAAATGGCCGCCGAAGACGTCCTGCGCAATGTCCAGCAAAAGACCATTGACCAGGCCGCTACCGAGAACCGGAGGAATAACACCGACATGGACAGGCAGGCCCATGGCTACATTCCAGGAACCTATAGACAGGGATTTCTCCGTCATTGCTTCCGGCGCACTGGCAGCAAATGGGATTTTGGGAGTATCGACACCCAGATCATTAGCAATGGCTGTAGCCAGGTCGGCAGCTCTGGTGTTGTCTACACAGGAGCCCATATGAAACACAAGCGGCAGGCCGCCCTGAAGTTTTTGGGCATTAGCCTCCTCCAAGCGCCGCAGGAAGGCTTTCAGCCCCTCTCCGGCATAAATCTCAACTGCCTCAGGGGTGAGCAGTCCAAGCTTTGCAAAGGCTCCGGCGGCACAGCCGGTAGCCAATAAAAAGACATCTTTCTTAGCTAACGATTTGGCTATAGTAATATAACTGTTGTCCTGAGTAGTCTTTAAATTGTTGCATCCAGCAAACAGCACCACACCGCGCAGTTCTCCGCACTTCAACGCTTCAGTCAGCACACTAACCGGAGCAGCGGGGTTCAGCGCTGAAAACAGGTCGTAAAGGGTTTCCAGGCTGAATCCGGCGACCACCTTGGATTTGACTGCCGGAATAAAGCAAGGCGTACCTGCTCGTTCCCGGTAAGCTGCAATCGCCAGGCGGATTACATCCTTGGCTTTAAGCAGTGCATTTTCTGTGGTAAAGTCTAAATAATGGGAGCCTGGGATACGGGCATTTTTAGCTGTCGTGACTATCCGTGTCTTGAAGCACTCGGCAACTGCCTGAACGCTGGGCATAATACACTGTACATCCACCACCATCACATCTAAGGCCCCAGTCATAATCGGCAGCTCCTGGGACATAAAATTGGTTGCCAGCGGTACACCCTGGCGCATCAAGACCTCGTTACCGGTACAGCAGACACCCATTAACTGGATACCATTGGCTCCGGCCTCTTCCGCCTCTTTTTCCAGCTCCCGCGCTGCCCGGACAATCATTTCCGACAAGAGCGGGTTATGACCATGAACAGCAATGTTAACCTTTGTCTGATCTATCACACCCAGGTTAGCCTCAGTATAGACCGGAACGGGAACACCAAAGAGCACATCAGAAAGGTCAGTCCCTACATGCATTCCGGCAAAATCAGCCAGTGCCGCCTCCAGTGTTTTAAAAACCAGGCTGACCGGATCTGCATCCATCCCCAAGTGGGTCTGGCTCATGGCGGTGGCGATAGTGTCAAAAATGCTGGTCGGCAAAATATCTGTCTCCCGGAACTTTTTGACGCGGTCAGGTGTAACTACCTTCTCCACCCACTGCAGGTAGCCATCGCTCAGACGGCCGTATTCCGCCAGGCCGCAATCCACCACATCGCGCAAAATATCTATATTATCGCGCCCTAGTGTCGAAATGCCCAGCCTTTCTGCTATGGCCAATAATTTTTGCGGACTGGAGATTTTGTAATCTCCAGATCTCCCCTCCGCCACTGACTTCAAAGTGAGCAGGATATGCTTGGCATGATCCGAATGGGCTGCCGTACCACCAAGAACGGAACGAAGCAAATTACGAGCTACAATGGTGTAAGCGGTAGCGCCGCAGACGCCTTTAGGGGCGGCGGATGTGATCTGGCACGGCCCCTGGATACAAATACGGCAACAAATGCCAGTATCACCGTAGCGGCACTGGGGCTGTTGCGCCAAATAGCGATCATAGGCGGTAGCGACCGGTAATTTCCTAGCCAACATCCCTTGCACTGCAGGGTCGGCAGACCTTTGCCGGTCCTCTGCCAGGCTGGTGGCCGTCGCAACTGCTTCCCGGTGCAGCTCGCCCGCGAAGTGCAGGATCGTGTCTTTAAGTTCCCGGTCCATCTTCATGCTGCCGGTACAGGGATAATTGTGCCATTTGTTGCCAACTATTTCCGCCAGTTTCTCGTCATCCGGCACCCCAGCCAGGTTGCGGGCAACAAAATAGGCCGCTCCGCATGGAGAACTTTGCACAACTCTCGCTTCCTGGATTACCCCGTCCAGCTTTTTGATGCTGAATTGGGGATAACCGATCCGAAAATAGCGGATAAACTTGTTAACCTCCGGATGCACTGCATTTTCCCGCAACGCGCAAAATGGTTTGGGGAAAACAATCTCCAAACTAGTTCCACGGGCCTTTTGCTCTACCTGACGGCGTGCGCCACCTTGTAACCAAAGCGGATCCTCTAGCGGTACAACCAGTGCTTTAACACCAGCCTGGACACAAAGCTCCGGCAAGGAAAGCAAAATGTCTTGATGCAGGTTGATAGCCAGTACAGTATGCACGCCGTTTAAAGCAGAAACAGGCGGCAGGTACTGGATCGGGTCTTCTTCCAGCATCACCGGCAGATTATTGGGCTGTTCCCAGACCAAGACAATGTCCCGGGAATAATTCAAGTCGTACTGCCGACGACATTCGGTGCAGTCGGTACAACCGGTGCAAAATTTTTCCACATCCTGCAGGTGGCTATGAATTTTTTGGCCGAAGGACCCGCTATATAAAATAGCTATTTTCACTTTGGCTGCCTCCTTGTTACTGTCCACGCCGTCAGATCTAAGCAATCATTCAACTGGTTTCACAAACCTTAAGCTACGCTATTGCGACGTTTTTTCAGCTCATGCAAATATTTGGGCAGGTCAGTCGCCTCTCTTGGGCCAACAAGAATTTCCCAGCCAGGCAACTCATCTTCCAGGTCACCCTTAAGGCGAGCCACATACCCAGGGAGGATCAGCTGCTTATGAGTCACCTTATCGGCTAAGGATTGTTTCTTGACCATTTCAGCAATTGTCTCCGGAACGAACTTGCCGGTAGACCAGGCTGCCAGCACACATAAGCCTCCCGTATCCTGGCAAAGCAAATATACAGGCAGCTTGCTGTTTTCCGTCTCACCAGCCACAGCGTAATATGTCAGGGCAAAGTTGGTCGTGACCAGCACAGCAGCACTTTCATCTGCCTCGTTAAAGGAATAGACCTTGCTTTCAACAGTTGGCGCCACTCTCGGATCAGTATAAATATCCTGGCGTACTGTCAATAATGTCTCGAAACCCGCTGGCGAAACATCATCCAGGACAATAATACCAGCATACCTTGCTATACCTGCGGAAGCTAACAGCAGTTGGGTGTCTATATCGGAGGTAACTGCTGGTCCATAAAAGAGGGTCGGATAACCTAAGGTTCTAAACTTATGCAATAAAGAAGCACGACGGATGATTGTTTGATCCCGAACCAGGTCCGGCAGGGTGCGGGAACCAGGTTCCAGCACCAGGTTTTCCAGACCCATTTCCTTCAGTTTTCCTGACAGGTCAGCCAGGGTTTCCAGGCTTTTAGCCCTGGCGCAGACAGCGGCGCTCTTATCGAGATTAGGCACAACTTGCGTATAGTTCTCAGCGGTAACACAGACCAGCGGGTTCCTGTTCTTACTTGCTTCGTAGGCGGCAAGCAAACAGCCGGGCTCATCAGCCATCAGGATCAGGCCGGCGTCAGTTTCCGCCAAGGTTCTTTCCACCAGTTTATGGTACCGGCTGCTGTCTCCACTGGTGCAGTGTAAAGCCACCAGATCAAAGCGGGATATTTTGTCAAGCCTATCATACTGCCAGGCCAGTTTGGCCAGCTTGTTGCCCCAGATCTCTTCGCTTTCTCCGTCAGCGATCTGCAAGGCAAGTCCGGGCGGTTGTAAAAAGGTTTTTTGGTGGCGGTACATTACCTCTTCTGCACCGATGACCACTTGCCTGGGTCCCTGGCCAATTTTAACCTGCCTGATCGGTGGTTGGAGCATGTCTTCTATTTGTGCCTTTGAATCTAACGAAAGATAGGAACACTTTTCCAGCGCAATACCAGCATTAGCCAATTTCATGGCAAAAGCAAAACAGGTGGCTAAACCGCATTCCTTGCAGTTTTTCTTGCCGTTTTCCGGTAATAACTTCTGAATATCCGAAGCTTTTACAGGCATATAAACACTCCTTTCAAGCAGGGTTATTAAAGCCGCCCAGCGTTCTGCATGAATTCGGTCAGTTCATCTACGTTTTGCACATCTTTTTCAGTAGCGATTTTATCGGCCAGCTCTGCCGGAATACTATCTTTTGCTGATTCTTTTAACGTAGAGGTCATCCAGGCAACCCGGTTAAAGCCGCCATCAGCAATCAAAAATTTGGGTGACCTGAGATACTGAATGCCGATTCCGACATAGCCTTCATTTTGCTTGCCACCACTAGCCAGACCAGCCAGGGTAGAAAATGGATCGCCGATTACAGTTGACCCGACAAAGTCCCTGGAGACAATGCCAAAGCCATCAACTTCGGGGATGTAAAATACAATTGCCTCGAAACAGCCACAGGAAGTATGCGGATAGGAAAGGGCACTGTGGAGGCTAAATTGGGTTGTTTCTCCCATAGAACGCTCAGTTACCACCTTGTTAACATTGTCATAAGAGATATTCTCAGGGTCGACGAGGTTGCCCTTGGGCACAGCAAACTGAGCACCCTCGGGGTCAACCTTGGTGGCAGCGCGACCGTCGAGCCAGTTAATGGCGCCACAGAGTGAAATACGCTCTGGCGTGATAATGCAGACATGGGTGGGAGCAAAGCTTTGACAGAGGACACAACCGTAGAATTCCTCCACGTCCTCCTCCCGCATGCCCTGAATTCTGTCATCCCGCTCTTTATATACCTGCATGGCTCCTGCCAGCAACTCCTGAACCTTAACCTGGTCGGTAACAAATTCCACCGACATTTTTTCAATCACCGGCAGTTCTGCAGTAAAGAGATCGATGAGAATCCGCCCTACATGTTCCAGTGAGTTTAAGCCTTTTTTATAGGCATTTTTATGGATGCGGATCCAGATATCGTAGCGCTGTGCCATATGAAAGACGCCTTCCAGGTAATTGATATATTGATGGATACGCCGCTCCAACACCGCTTCCAGATCTTTTTCCAGCGCTTCCCCAGCCACGTCTATCTTAATAAAAATAGGGCTGGAGGTGCCTTCCGGCAAATCTTTAATATCGGGCCCGGTAATGATAATTTGATCGTGCTCTACCTCATCGAGGCCCTTGACAGTGACCAGTTCACCCTTTTGGGCCACCTCCGGGCCACCAAACTCTACCTGGAATTCATTTTTGCGAATTCTTTCCCCTTCATACTGCGGACCAACGTCTACCACGTACATGTTACCTTACCTCCCTTAAGTATATTTTTTAAATTATTTACTCAGTGGTGCCAAGTGCACTTACCAACTCTGACAAATACTCCTGCCACTTTTCCCTCTTCACAAGCACCGGTACGGCAAAGTCAGCATTGGGGTGGCTGCGGCGGCAAATTGCGAAGGTTTTCAAGTGGGGGGCAAAGTGTTTCAGGGTGGCCAGCCCGCGTTCAGCCAGATCGCACCTCACACCGGTAAACAGCACCAAGTCATGGTAGCCCTTACCGCGAACACCAGCCCATTCCTTGTCCTTTAAGAAATGGATGATCTCAATGATGTCATAGGTTGAATCGGGACGAACTCCCAGTTCCAGCATCTTTCTCTTGACATGAGCCGTGGCACATATGGGAATATTGCGTGACTTGGCAATTTCAAGCGCATAATCAATCAGCAATCTGTCACCTACAGGCGAATCGATAACTTCCGGGCCAAAAATATACAATGGATTTTTAGCCTTTTCAATTATTTTTGCCGCCTCACCCGGCAAAGCAACTACCTTGGCTGCTTTGGTGCCAGTTAAAACATTGACTTTGTAGTAAGGCAAGGTCATTAACTCTGTGGTCATACAAGATCCCTCCCGATTCTTATTTTATAGTCGCCTCAATGGGAACTTTTGTCTCATAAGTGCCGATAATTGTCGGCAAGGAAAGGACAGGCTTAGGCTGCCAACCTACTTCCTTCAAGTATGCCAGCACTTCCCGCTTGTAAACAATGGGGATCTCTTTTTCTGTGCGGACGAAGTTCTGCAAGTCATCGGGAAGGGCACCAATAACCTGCTTGTATGCGGAAATGTAACTATTCAGCTTGATGGCCCGGCCTGGTGGCGTGTCATTGCGGCGGAAGCACTGCTTGATGATGGTGACCAGCGCTCTCTCCTTTGTTTCCGTAACCAGCATCATGTGTTCCGGTGTAGGCTCGCCGGTGTCAACCCTTTGCTTGGTCCGGCCGTCAATTACCGTCCAGTCACCCATTTCTTTTTTACTCATAAACAGGCGGCGGTACTTGGAGCCGTGCGGACCAAGAACAACCGGAATGCCCCAGCGCACTGCCCCGGTTCCAATGGCCAGAGCCTTTTGGGAATAAGGACCCCAAACCACACCACAGGCTCCAACGCGGTTTAAAATATAGTCGGACATCAATTCAAAGTTGGCCCGATTCGGCAAGGTGGCAAATATATTAGCGATTTTGATCGCAGCCCCCACGACATGGGCATTAGCAACACAGGAACCGACGTTGACGATACAGCCGGCATCAAATTCGGGTGTGTATTTTTCATAAATAGTCTTGCCGTCTGCATCTTTTCTCATGGCTGCAGCCATAGCCGCACAGCCGGAAAGGGTGACGATATACTTGCGCCGAGCCAGCTCTTCTGCTAACCAGGCTACATCATCAATATCGCCAGGGAAATTGGAACAGCCGGCAAAAAGTACAACCCCGGGGATAGTGCCTAGAACAATAGGCGATCCGACCTTCCTGATTTCCACGTCATGAATCGGGCCACGGCCAGAGCGCATTTTATAGGTGTCCCAGGTAGCAGCCGCTTGCATTATACGCAGGATTGGGATTTGGTGTACACATGCCTCTTCGCACTTGGCGCAACCATGGCAACGCAGGAACACTTCGCCTAACTTAGCAAAATTACCTTGTCTGGCCTGATTTACACCTGAACTTACAGGCAAAAGGTTAGGACAGGCTCTATTGCATGCTTCACAAGTTCCTGGGCATTTTCCAGCCAGAACTGATGCCTCCGTTTGGTTTAAAAGTTGCTTTTTGACGCTGCGATTGGGAGCCAGGGCAAGGGCGGCCCGCACGATTACTTCAGCCGCTTTTTCCGGATCTAAGATCAAATACTGTTTTTGTTTTTCCAGCACTTCGCGTAGAATATCATCAGCTTCTCTGGCTGAGGCGTTTTCCAGTCCATAGCATATCTTATCTGAACAAGCAATCATTGCCGCTCCGGCTTCTCTTGCCATCTGCGGAATATCTGTAACTACACACTGCTCATCAGTAACCACCACATCAGCAAGGCCTGCTTTTAAGAAAAAGCGCTGCCGCGAGAGCGGGCCAATCACTTTGGCACCACTGGCATACCGGGTCACGTCATGGGCTGTGCAACATAGTCCCCCCACCTCCACTTGATCATAGAGGTTGTGTTTTTGCAGATAATCGATAATCGCATTAGCCGTAACAGCATTGTGCCCCACAACTACAATGGTGGGCTTCGTTCTGTCTATGGCGCCCCAACCCAGATCAACTAACGGTGTGTCTGCTACAGAAGTAGGCAAACCGTACCCAACAATTTGGGCAATATCGGCCGCTTCCAGCGCTACATGATCCAGCATACCGGCATGAAAGGCCTTGGATTCAAAATCCCGGTAATTACCTTCTTGCCCCATATGGGTAGAAGATACCAGATGAATCATTTCCCGCTCAACGTATTCAATAGCCTTGCGCAGGTCGCCAAGGTTTTCTGGTTTAAGGCCCATCACTGTCCTGATAATCGGGGCCTCTACGTTAACCTGGCTGCCGAGGTCAATTTTACGGTCTTCACCATATTTTTCAATCAGGTGATCGATCATGTGCCGGCCATGGGCGCCATGTGCCGCCGTGCCCATCAAAGAACAAATCAGGATCCACCTGGCCTGCTGCGAGGCAATGTCTATGCCGCAGGCGCCTTTTTTGTCTCCTGTCAAGTCGCATTTGCCATAGGTGCAAAGACAGCATAAGTCGCAAAACGGAGCATAAAAAGGCTCATACGTGTCAAGGAGGCGAAAGTCCCAATTGCGCAGGTCTGTCAGTGTGGGCATCGGTGTCGGACCAATCGGCTCCCAGGTGTCGTCTGCCTTGATTATTGTTTTAATTTCTGCTTCTCTCATATTGCTTTTTAACATTTCTTATTTCCTCCCTCTCCAGAACTTAGTTGACCAAGGCTCTAACGCGCTGCAGACTTTCCGGATGACGTAAGGTTACGATGTCTGCACCGGCAATTAACAGGGTAAATGCAGTAAGTGCTTCCCAAAGAATACCTTTATCTGCATCCTGGGTTGCTTCCTTGGTTTTCCATGCCTCCTTCCCCACCCTGGCAATCAATGGCGACTGCAAGGTTTTATCGTCATGTACGATCGCCGAGAGGCGAATGCGTTCCATGGTGGAATAAGCATAATCCAGTCCGTAGCCGGCAGCACAAGTCAGGGGATCAATAACTATCCTGTCTAGCGGGAATATCTTGCTGAGCCTGATGTTTAAATCTTTGGCCAAATTGATATCCATGGGAATCTGAGCGATAATTGCGTGCCCGTGTTCGAGGGCCACAGGTGCTATTTCCTGATAATTCTCCTTCAGTACCGGACCAATTAATAAGTTCATCCCGCTGCAGGTTGCGGCCACCACCGGCAGAACGGCAGCATCTTTTTCTTTCTCGCCCAAGCCAAAAACTACCAGCGGTACGTCAACTGCTTCGGCAACTTTTTTTACGCCGGCAGCAATCTCTATTGCCGGCAGATCCTTTTCCATGCTGTTCAGATTCAGAAAAATCATCTCTGCCCCAAAGACTTCCACACATTTTTTAGCCCAGGCAACCGGAGACGATTTAACATCCGCGTAAAGATCCTGCAGACACAGTGTCCAGTCAGCCGGTTCGCTGTCAGTTATTTCCAGAGCAAGCTTTAGTTTAGCCGGTCTTCCTTCAAAAAAATGAAAAGGCAAGGTATTTTGTCCGCCAACTCCTATTTTTTTGACTTCTGGCCCCAGTACCAGTTCCTTGATTTCGCCAGGGTATTTTTCTATAAACTTTTCCATATTTTCAGCCTCCCCGCGTTTTAAACTTCCAGCCAGGACGGAGAATACAGCTCTCGCCCCATGATGACCCTGGCTGTCTTATAGTAGTCCCTTTCGACTGGAGACATGACGGTCATGTCCAAGTCTTCGCCATCTATTACCTGGTGGATAATAGATACGATTTCCTGTTTTTTGCCGGAATTCAGTTCGATCAGATCCTGATCAAAACTATCCACAATAGCAGAATACAAACCAGCTTGCTCAAAAACAACCATCACTACTTGGTTTAGGATATGACGCAAGTGTCGCGGAGTGCCGTTTGATACGTTGGAAAGTCCAATCACAGACTTGACGCCAGGAGCGATATCCGGCAGCATTTTGATGAGTTCCACTGACTCTAAAATGTCCTGCTGGCCAACTCCTACAGGCATCAGAATTGGGTCAACCCAGATGTCTTCCGTCGGAATGCCGAGACTGTGGGCATAATCGATTGTTTCCATGATGGACTCAGCCCGGGAAGCAGCATCAGAGGGGATGCCGGCATCGTTGAGCACCGAAATTACCACATTGGCATTATATTTTTTGGCCAGCGGTAGCATCCGTTCTTTACTGTCCTTAGTACCATTTGCAGAATTAATCAGCGGTCTTTGCCGGCAAATAGCCAGGCCAGCTTCCATAGCAACAGGATTAGTAGTATCAAGGGAAAACGGAAGGTCGACAACTTCCTGAATAGCATTAACAAGCCAGCTCATGGTTTCGGTCGGATTTTTGCGCGCAGGACCGATGTTCAAATCAATATATTGCACACCGCACTCAGCCTGCTTGCTGGCCAACTCCTGCAGAGGACGCGCATCTCTGCCAATAAGAGCTTCCGAAACGACCTTGGAGAGAATCTGAATGTTTTCTCCAATTAGAATCATGTTTCTTCCCCCTTAGTTTCAATTTAATTATCCACTCGCGCTGTGCGCGAAAACGGCTCAACAGTGCTTTTCCGTCCCGTGCAATAGTTCGATATTCTGATAGCATAATTGCATGGTAACGCAGATTAAAGAAAATAGTTTTTTGTGCAGGTACCCTAATGCAAAGAAAGAAATTTTGAGAAATATGCATGTTCTTCTGACATTTGCAAAAATTTAATTGTATATTTGCAATTTAACTTTTTGTATTCTATATTTCCTTAATTTCTCCTGCAAAAGATCCGCGAACAAAGAATATTTTAAACACTGACTGGTGGATTTTTCTCCTTATTCAGCTAAAAATAGAGGGTAAACGGAAAGAAAAAAAGGCTCTTAAGCCTTTAAATTAATTATTATTTACGATTAAAGTTTTAAGGCAATAAACAATAGGCTAATCCCAAAGTGCCGGGCCCCACATGAGCGCCGATTACCGGACCAAGAGAGATTCTTTCAAGTTGCAGACCTGGAATATCGTTATTAATTAATTGAGCCAGGTTATCGCATGTGCCATGGCTATGGACATGCAGTATTGAGGCTCTAATTTTTGATGAATCATTCGACTTGTAAAACTTTACAAACTCGTCAACTATTCGCGCCAAAGCCTTTTGCCGGGTTCTAACTTTATCAAAAACTTCAATCTTACCTTTAATTGTTAAGATGGGCTTTACCTGAAGCAGGGAGCCGATCAGGGCCTGCGCCCCACCTATTCTTCCACCTCTGCGCAAGTATTCCAAAGTATCCACCATAAATAGAATATTCACCTGGTCACGCATAAAGGTTAAGGTTTTCACGATCTCTTCTTTACCGGCCCCACTTTGGGCCATTTCAGCTGCCTTTAATACTAGATAGCGCAAACAAGCAGCAGTAGTTAAGGAATCGAAGGCAGAGATATTGTAATTAGGTAGCATCCCTGCAGCTGCAATAGCTGAAGCATAGGTTCCACTAATTGCTGATGAAATGTGAATGGAGATAATCTCATCGCCTTCATTAGCGTTTTCTTGATAGGCTTTAACAAAATCCCCCGCCGAAGGTTGGGACGTTGTGGGAAATCCTCCCTTTTCAGCCAAAGCATTGTAAAATTCCCCATCTGTAATCTCTACTCTTTCCTTATAGCTATTGCCTTGAAATGTGATCACCAGAGGGACTACTGTAATGTTAAACTGCTTTTTGTCTTCATCTGTCAGGTAGGCGGTACTGTCAGTAAACACCCTTACGTTTGCCAATTTGCATCCTCCTAAACAGCTAAATTTGCATGTATTTTACCATTTTTATTCCTTAAAAGCCATAGATACACCAGTTCTTTCAATCCGGGAAACTTACAATATGTTGATTCGAACAAATAAATTCAGCCGACAAGCTGTTGGCAGGTGTAATTCACTTCTGCAATTAAGGCTCTTTCAATACTTTCTTCCCCACGATATTGACTAACCTTACGGAATTGTTTATAATAGTTTTTGTCACTCCTCGGGGTGTAGCGCAGCTTGGTAGCGCACTTGGTTTGGGACCAAGGAGTCGGGGGTTCAAATCCCTCCACCCCGACCAGTTGAGAAGTAGGAAGTGAGAAGTTGGATATGAGGTGTTTCTCACCTCCAACCTCCCACCTCTGACCTCGCAGATGGCCCGTTGGTCAAGTGGTCTAAGACACCGGCCTTTCACGCCGGTAACAGGGGTTCGAATCCCCTACGGGTCACCATTTTAATATTATCATTATTCAATTTTTCTTGGAGCTGTAGTGTAGCGGTTTAACATGCCGGCCTGTCACGCCGGAGACCGCGGGTTCGATTCCCGTCAGCTCCGCCACGCCGACGTAGCTCAATTGGCAGAGCAGCTGACTTGTAATCAGCAGGTTACCGGTTCAAGTCCGGTCGTCGGCTCCAATAATATCAATGCTTCCGGGGTTCAGGCTCCGGTTATTTTTTTGTCTTGTGTGCGAATTGTGTGCAAGCTGCTTTCTGCGGGCTTGTTGAATAAAATATCTTCGAGCGTTGCGGCTGCTTTGTCTTGCATGTCTGGCAAAACATGACTATACGTGTCCAGGGTCAGCACAACAGACGCATGCCCCAGGCGTTCGCTCACAACCTTTGTGTTTTCTCTTGCTGACAACAACAATGTGGCACATGTGTGTCTTAGATCGTATAGCCTGATGTCGGGTAATCCAACGCTCTTTAAAATACTCTTGAATTCGCGGCTCACGTTGCGGTCAAAAAGTGGTTCGCCATTGGCCGCTGCGAAAACGAAATTTTGATCGTTATATTTGCCCGGCTGGGCTTTTTGTTTTACCGCCGATTGGGCTATTTTGTGTTCTTCAAGGTCAGCCAGCACAGTTGGCGGCAGAGGGATTACTCGTCTACTTTTAGCCGTTTTGGGCTCCTCGAGTCGCCAGTTTTTTTGCCCCCGGATTCTTATAAGCGTACGTTGCACAGTAACGCGCCCGGTGGCAAAATTAATGTCTGTCCATTTGAGCCCCAGGGCTTCGCTGGGTCTCATGCCAGATGCCAGGAGCAGGGAAAACAGTGTTTTTAGTGACGAGTAGACAATCGCTCGCATGAACTCTGCCGCCTGCGCGGGTGTGAATGCTCGCATCTCCTTTCGTTGCTGTCGGGGCAGATCCACGAGATCGGCGGGATTGCGGTGTATACCCCCGAATTTCACGGATTGTTTTAGAGCACTGCGCAAAACTGCATGTGTATATCTTACTGTGCGTGGTGACAATCCTTTTTCTAGTAAATCAGCGTAAAAAGATTGTATCTTCGCTGCAGTAAGTTGATGCAGTTTAATATGCCCCAGCCCTGGCACGATGTATCGCTTTACTATTTGCTCGTAGCTGTTGAGCGTCTTTGCGCTCACTCTCTGCTTGACCGTAGATTTGAGCCACTTGTCGATGTGTTCTTTTAATAGTTCTTTGCTTGGGTTAACAAACTTGCCAACATCCACTTCGTGCTGAACCTTAGCTAGATATGCTTGCGCATCTTTTTTGGTGTAAAGTGTATTATTGTGATAATCCCGCTCGCCGTCTGCGCCTGTTCCCAAGGGAACCCGAACCAGGTAACTATTTCCACGTTTAACGATTTGCCCTCTTTTTCTTTCGGGCACATTCTATTCCTCCTTTTTTCTTTTTTTTATCAACCAGCTCAGCGGGTATTTGTTGCACCCGCTGAGCTGGTTGTAAAAAGCTGGCTCACTCTTCTCGCCGCCACCCGCCGGGCAGGGCCTGACCGCCCCTGGCGATCCAGTTCTCCAGGGCATCTCGATCAACGCGAATTTGCCTCCCCAGTCTGACTGACGGCAAAATGCCTTGTCGGGCAAGATCGTAAGCTCTCGACTCTGTAATATCAAGCACATCTGCTACATCATCGATTCGCATTAGCTTCTTTGGTTTATTAGTTGACAACAAAATTATCATCTCCTTTTTTTTGAGATCATTTGGCAAAAATTATAAGTCTCAGCTAATTAATTGTAAAGACCTCGCGTATGTTTGCGGTCTCTGGTCCGCTTGCCTACCCGCCCCCCCTTGGGACCGGCACACTCCACACCCCACATCCTCACTTGAGCGGATGGCGTGAGCACATACGTTACATTTCGTCCCGCTGCCCGGCTCCGGCAGCGGGGTTATTTAATTGTCAATGATCAGTGTCTGTAAAAAAAGTAAAAAGAGCAGATTTCGATGTATCCAACTCACTCAAACCCGGAATCTTAAATCCGGTTGCAAATGGCAATGCCAATGCGGGTTGGATACATATTAACTTGCTCTTTTTTGTGATCAGATGTCGCTATCGCGATATCTGACACGTATTGCGCTAAGCCCCTTGGCTGTTGCGCTGACTCCCGCCGACGGCTCGCGGCGGGGACACTTTTTTTTGCGCATTACTTACTTGAGTTTTGCGCTGACACTCCCGCACACCGTAGCGCACAGGATACATTTTTTTACAACAATTTAATGTTGTTAACTGTTTATATTCTATAATAATATAATTAATCCTGCAAGTCTAGAAAAATATTATTGAATTATTTCGAGTTGTCATCTGTCTATGTTTCTTTTAGCTGGTAGTTTTTGCCAAAATGTTATCGATTTGTTTTTACTTCCCAAAGATAAGCTCCGCCCTTGGTCCTTTCGCGCTTTCGCACTGGGCAGTTGCGCCCTTCTTGCCTCGCTTTTGTTTTTTCCCACTCCTCCTTATTCACTTACTACAATATAATACTACACATCATATAAAAAACTTGCAAGTACCTTAGAAAAAATTTTATCAATTTTTATGGTTATCCTCCGTCAACCTCGCGTATTCTAATTCTAGGACGCCCGTCCCAGGATTTTGCACCCTCCTGCGCAACTCGACAACCTATCCCCGCCTTATTTGTTTCAATAGGCTATACCCTATTGAAACAGTAAAAAACCTCTGTTTTTGTGTTTCACACGGGTTATTTTTCCTATTTTGCAACATCCCACCTCAAAATCAGGCCCTATTGGGACAGATTCATCTCTCTAGGACGCCCGCCCCAGAAACCAACAGTACCCAAGACTTTCCCCAACCGCCTTGGCCACGTCAGTCAGCGTTTTTCCATCGTCAGCCTCAAATTGAGGCTGACGATGGATAGTCGTCCCCTTGGGGTTGACCCGGAGGGTGGTGACACCCTCTAGCCGTTGTCCCGCAAGGCTTTGAGGGTGATTTTTCGCTCAGGGTGGTGACACCCTAAGCCTCTAGGGTGGTGACACCCTTTAGCCATTGTCCCGCAAGGCTTTGAGGGTGATTTTTCGCTCAGGGTGGTGACACCCTTTTTGGCAAACAGGCCCAGGGTGGTGACACCCTGGGTTAAAAAATGCCAAAAAAACCAGTAATACCAAGGCTTTAAGGGTGTCACCACCCTTCGTTGAGCTTAAGGAGATAGTCAAGGCTACTATTGTTTTCCCCAACCGCCTTGGCCACGTCAGCCAACGTTTTTCCATCCTCAGCGATCAAAACGCACAATGTGCGTTTTGATCGACGGTCACCACCTCGCCTGATTTTCCATGGTCATAATCAGTCATAAAAAGCTTGGTATGCAGTCATAATCTGTCAAAATATGTCATAATTAGTTCCGGCGAGGGGAACCCGGCACCGTGCGTACTAAGCCGCACAGTGCCTCGCCCAGAACAACCCCAAGGACTAACCCTCCCTGATCTCCCCCGTTATTTTTTCACCTTTTTCCGTCTCCGGTACAGGATTATAATCGGCAGTAATCCCATTCCTAGTCCAGCGGCACCAGCCAAGGCAATAGGCCAGGCTGGATTGCCATTGCCCTTGGCTTGCTCTCGGCCTTGTCCCGTCCCTGCCCCCTGCTCCGAGCCACCCCCAACACCGGGGGTGAGTGCCTCTGTGTCTCCCTGTGCCCCACCCTTGCCATCCCTGGGATGCCCTGCGGTAGGCTCCAAGGATGGAGGCTCCGACCTGGACAGGTATATACGCATGTTCAGATTTCTGTTACTTAGGGTTGGAGCTTTTGAGACGGCCATACGGATCGGTTCCCCGCGTTCAACCGCAACCCTTTCTACTGTTCCACTCCTGTAGTCGGGGTGAGCCGCCCAAACCTGATAATCAAACGCAAGCGCTTTGTGCGCCAGCTCTTTGTTGTTTATCCATGCCTTATCCTCTGTCCACAGCCTAAACTCTGCCACCCTGACCGGAGGCTCAGTCCTCCGGCTACCGTCCATGCGCACAACCTCTACGCCCGCCCGATCCTCGAAAACTATCTCCCCTTTTAATGTCGGCCTCGGCTCTGTAAAATATGCATCGTAAAAAATTTGTGCTAGCTTGTCTTTGTTGCTCATAACAATTTCTGCAAGCGCATCTTCTGTTATCGGCCCCGCAGGTAAAATGCTTTGCAGTCCAAACTTTTCTACTGTCAACTGACTGACAACCATTTGCCCCCCCGCACCACTAGCCAACCAAATATTTGTTAACCCTGGCCCCCGCCTCACCGTTCCCCGCTGCCCCATTTGTGCCCAACCCGTCCCCGTCAGATCGTAGGACACAAAGTATAGGTTGTTAATTTTTGTTGTACCTGCATAACACGTCAATGGCAACTTGCCTGCGGCTTTAAACCCAACCACCGCCACACTCGGTCCCTCGTCCTTTCTGCTGCTCACACTGTGGGTTGCCGAAAAAACCACTAGTGCGCCGGGTATAGGTCTCCCGCTGGCAGCATCAACCACTTCCACCTTGACCGTGGCCGGATCTGTATCGTGGCGGACTATCACTCCCCCCCGCTCAACCACCCCTTGAAGCCTGTAAAAAAGGTCATCACCATCAGCAACAACAACCTCCAAACCCCGCGCATTTGCCCTTGCGCCAATCTCATCCACCCACTGAGTATAAACATCTTGGTTTTTACTGTCCCCCGCCCCTGCCTGAGGCACCATCGCCACCATCATCATCGCCACCAAGACCATAACCATGCTTATTTTTGCCATTATCATAACCTCCTTGATTAATTTTGGTGTTAATTACCATTGGTGACAATCTGTCACCAACAGTAAGTTCCCGACTGGTTCCCGGTGACAATCTGTCACCGGGATAGCCAGTGCCAGGCTGCCAGGGTCACCCCGATCGACACTGCCGCCCAGAGGATGCTGCCAGCCAAACCGCTGATCATGTCCCACCCCCACCGGATCACTGCCCACACCGCTCCGGCTACAACAACCACACCCCGCCACAAGACCCTTGTCCCGGCAGCATGGGTACTGGCTGCTGTCTCTGCTTTGACCGTTGCCGGTGTCTCCGCTGGCCTGTGTACCACCGGGACTTGCGCCCGCCTCCTTTTGATCATAATTACCACCTCCCTCGATCCTGTTTTCAAGGGGACCAATGGTCCCTTTGATGTACTGATCAAAACCGCCATTGGCGGTTTTGATCAAAGGGACAATTTGTCCCTTTGATCGCCGGTCACCACCTCGCCTGATTTTCCAATACTCCATACCGTCAGCACCCATTGGGTGCTGACGGGGTTTTTAGTACCTCTCCAACCCCGCCTCCCGCCGAGCCTTAGCCTTGGCCCGCTCCTCCTCCCGCATCGCGGTAAGCTTAGCCTTGGCCTCCATTTTTGCCTTGTCCCTCTCTAACCCACGCCAGGCAGATTGCCAGACGGAGCGGGCGATTCTGGCCTTGGCCAGGGATAGTCTTCCGCGATTCCTTTCCTCGCGATTCATGACAGCAGCCCCGCGCAACACCACCTGTGCCACTCTGTCTCGGATATCGTCCCTGGCGTTTTGCCGGGCCTGCTCTAAGGCAGCCGGTTTACGGCTATAGTGGCCCGCAATCTCTACGGCAGCCGCATCGTGTCGTTCCGCCGTTTGTGCAAAACGTGGCTGTGTCAATAGCCAGTCGGCTACAGCCCTGGCCTCAGCCTTGACCTCTGGCGGCATGTAGGCCAGGGCCACCCGCCCCCGTGTGGGCATGATTCTGGCTAAGGCCTCCAGCCGGCGCATAAGCTCCTGCTCCTGATCCGGTTGCAGTGCAGGCGGCAAGCCGGGCCTGCCGCCGTCTAATACCTGCACCTCCAGCATGGCCTTGTCCATCCCGGTCAGTCGTGATATGTCGCCCTTGGCCATGTCCCGCACCAGATCCCGCATAGCGGTTTTTTCGGCTGTCAACCTCTCCCGCTCGGAGCGGAAAAGCTCCCCGGCGTAAGATCTCCACACACCCTTAATTTCGCCTTTTTCCAGGTGGCCGTCCCGCCTGGCAGCCTCATGCGGACGCTCCCAGATGACTATATGCGCATGAGGATGGCCCTGGGCCTGGTGGTAGGCTCCCGCCCACCGGGCCTTGTCCGGGTCAAGATGCATGGCCTTGATGGCAGAGTGGGCTGCATGCCGCATGGCAGCCTCCCACTCCGCCCGGCTGGTCATGCCCAGGTGCTGGGCATCATCCTCCCGTAGGCTGACCACAACCCTCCATACCGGGAGGGTATGGCCGTCTAGCTCCTGAGCCACGTCCTGCCATTCCGGGCCTCCACCGGCTCCCGTACCCAAATCCGGGTGGCCAAACAGGCCGGTGGAACCCGGCCTGTCGGTAATGTAGGCTGCATGCTCACCGTGGCCCGCCCTGTCATCATCGCCAACCCTGAGCGCATCGGCATCGCCCCTGTCGGCACCGGGTCTGGTGGCGATATAGTACAGGTGGCCACTGTGGCTGGAGTGTGTCTTGCCCTTGCCAGCCGATCCGGGTTGGCAGTAGATGATGTTGCAGATGACTACGCTCTTGCTCATTACCTCCACCACCTCCTTGCTCGTAACTCCCGTAACTCTGACTGTAGGTCGGCAATCTGCTCGGCGAGCATCAGGATATAACCAGCGTGGGAGTACCACTCGTTGGACCTGTGGCAGTAGATATGCCACTCATCCCAACACCCAGCGCAGTACCAGCGGTTATCCCGCCCCTGGCAGGCGTGCTCCTCGGGCATTTCGCCGCCGCAGCCACGGCATGTCACCCAGGCCTCCTCTGTGTTGGTAGTTATCATCGATCATCACCTCCTCCCTCTCGCATGTAGGCAACGGCCTTTTTGCGGGCCGTCTGATACATCTCCGTGGCATCGGTCTTGCCCAAATCCTCGATGGCTTGCATATTGAGATACATACTCGTTGCCCCGGCGATTGTGGACTTGGCTAAGAGGGTAGCTAGACGCTCGATGTCGGGCTTGATGGCCCGGCGGATTGCTTTGTCTAGTACCTCCCGGCCATCGACAGCAGCACCCTCGGTTAGGGCTTGGTCCAGGATGTCCCGGATCAAAGTGGCAACAGAGTGACCCCGCCGGGTAGCTGCAGCCTGTAGTCGCTTGTGCAAATCGTCTGTCAGTCGGATGCGAAAATACTTGGGATATTTTGTCAATCTAATACACCTCCTTGGTTGTGATCTGTTTTGTGTCCTCGAAAAAACTATGCCTACCAAGAGATCTGGCCTGATTGGTGGTCTTTTTGGTGGCCTCGCCTCGTTTTTGGTGGTCTTTTTGGTGGCCTTGGTTTATCCTTGTCCCACCTGGCTTTGCCAGGTGTGTGTGGTCGGGAGGGGCACCTCCCTTAACCTGCCCTCCATACTCCGATACAGCTCAACGGCGGAAAAACCATCCCCGGCGTCTCTCTGGCTCGGGCAATACCCCCTGGATCAGGGTGGCAATCACGGGAGCCAGATGGTCTTTTTTGCCCCCAAATCGTGGCGGCATGGTGTCGGGCATCGGCACCAGGATCGCAGGTGTCAGGTATCCGGGTCTCGGTCTGGAGATGTAATCAACCCATTCCTGCCAGGCGTCTGCCATCGTTTGCGCACTCTCTCCTGTTCCCAAAATCGCATACCTGGCCGCATCGGGTAGGATAATGTGGTGACGATCACGACAATAGGCGTACTCAAATAACCGAGACACCCTTGACGGAGAATTGGGCAGGACGATGATCAGGAGGTCTGCCCCCAACCCGGCGGCCACCTCTGCACTCACATGCCCCGCGTCCGCGACTACATAGGCAGTCTGTCTCCTCCGCACCACTGCCATTGGATCGCTCTGGCGGCATACCCAGAGGTTGGCCACCTCCCTAGTTGGCTCCTCCGGTATCTCCGGCGGCCTCCAGGGTAAGGTGTACTGCTCCGCCGGCCAGGGAGCGGACATATCAACCAGGGTGGTTGTGTGCCCCCGCCAGGCAAGATAGTGGGTTATAACTTGGGCCATCGTGGTCGTGCCCACGCCGGGGGCCATCCCCGCTGCTGCAATTAATGTGGGCCTCTGGGTCATGGGTACCTTGCGCTCGACTACCCGCTCCACCACTGTCTTGCCTCCGTTGCCACCGGGTGCAAGGCTCGGGTCAAGCCAGAGGGCCGCAGACTCAAGGCCAGCTGGCTGACGATCCATTGCCGCAGCCAGGGACTCCGGATCGGTCACGATGTCATATACCCCAGCCTGCACGATCTGGGCAACCTCCGGATCGCCGGGTTGCCGTCCCGTTGCCAGTAGTATAATCCTGGCCTGGGGCCTGGCAAGACGGTAGCGGAGCACCGCCGCCCCCAGGCCGGGGCCTGTGCCGACATCCAGAATCAGGACGGAGGCCGGTACCCTGCCGGCCTCCTCAAGTGCTCCGGGGCCTTGGCTCTGGGCAACTATCCGCATCGGGGCATCACCCAGGCCCCTGGCCTGCAGGGTCTTGGCCACCGCTTGCGCCATGGCCTGTGTTATGATGACGTGTATACTCATGCTACCCCTCCCCTTTTGTTAACAACTTCCAGTTTTTCCATTTCTACCGTTTGATTTTAGCGACCTTTTCCGGTGGGTATAGGCAAATCCCTTACCCACCGGATTTTCGCGCCTCCTGTGCCAACCTGGACGTGCCCGGTGCATCACTAGCGGGCAATGGGCTTGATGGCCCGGCTCTCCAGGTACTCCACCAGGGCCTCTTCCGGTACCCGTGTACCCCGCTCACCGATTCGTATCGCCCTGAGCTCCCCGGTACGGATCAGCTCGTGTACCCGCGCCACGTTTACACCCAACATCCTCCTGACCTCCTGCGCCGTGTATAGCTTAATCATCTCTACCACCTCTTCCTATCTGTATTAGTGGGACGGGACTATCTGTCCCGTCCGTTGTCTCTGGCCGTCTCGCGTGCCCGCACCGGCTGCCTCGCCTGGCTGGTGTGGCTGGCATACAGCCCACCGGTCGGCTGACGCTCGCACCGCATGTACTCTTGTGCCGCTTGCCGGACCTCCGGCTTAGCAGCCTCCCGCTTGAGCACCTCGCTGTTGGCCCTAGCCTCCCTGATCAACCACGGCCGGACTCCCGTTGCTAGATATACTACCTCGTCCCAGGCCCGCTGGATCATCTCTCTCATCGTCTATCACCTCCTCTCGTTAGTAGTAGGCCAGCGGGTCAACCCACCGGCCCCCGGTCTTGACCGCAAAGCATAAGTGCGGCCCCGTGGTCTCGCCGGTTTGGCCGACTTGGCCGATCGGCGTGGCTACCTCCACCCGCTGCCCTCGACTCACGCTGATCCGGGACAGATGGCGATACTCGGCAATCTTGCCCGCACTCCTGATCGCCAACCACCGCCCCCGGACAGGGCAGCTCCCGGTCTCGGTCACCGTCCCGGCCCAGGCCGCCACCACGGGCGTGCCCTCCGGGGCAACGATATCAACAGCATCGTGCATCTCAATCTGCTCGGTTACCGGGTTGATCCGGATGCCGTAGCCGCTGCTGATCGCTGCCGCTGTCCCGTACCCTGGGACAGGCCAGGCCTGCCAAGGCGTGTCCGCTGCAGCCACCCAGCCGGGTGAGGGCTTGTTGCCGTCCCGGATGGCTGTGAGGTACCTCCTGGCCATCTCTGCCTGCTCCGCATCCAGCTGGAGCAGAGTCATTACCTGCTCCAGACTGCGCAGGTGGTAGGTTACGACAGTCCGGGATCGGCTCTCGCCCTCGTTGTCGGTATACTGCTCGACTCTCTCCCGCCGCTCTACCCAAGACGCTGCAAGCTCCTGCATGTCCCGGGTCTTGCCGTGGGCATCGAGTGTGGCCCAGACGGCTGCCACCTCCTCCCACGGGACCTCCAGGCCGTGCTGCTCTCGTATATCTGCCGCACGGTCAAAGGCCTCTATAATCTGGTTGACGGCCATGACTGGGATGTGGAGGATTGCAACAGGTATCATCAACACAACAACAACTATTAGGAGCACCCCGATGACTACAACCATTGCCAGCCCCTTTGCCGCATCGTCGTCACCCCCTAAACCCTGGGCCACGGCCATCCCGGCACGGGCCAACCAAGCAGGGATCATGCAATCACCTCTAATTCGTGCGGAGCAGCCTCGATCTGCACCCGCACCCGCTGGTTGCCAGCCAACAAAAGGCCTTCGCCTCGTTTGGCACTAGCCAACAGGTCTACCTCGGCCTCGGACAGGCGCAAAAGCTCTCTTAGTGCCTCGAGGTCGCGGCTCTCCTGGCGCATCAAGAGCTTGCAGGCAGCGTTACTAATTACCGGCTGCCCTAGGCGGGCCAACTCTGGAGCCAAGAAGTCAACTACGTTTTGGGTGATGATTACTAATGACCCCCTGTACTTACGGATCCGCTTGCTCAGGTCTCTTAAAAATCCGATTGCCTGCGGGGTCTGAGGATCGGCCAGTAGCCATGCCTCATCGACAACCAGCACCGTTTTTTGCCCCGTGGCCCTCCCTAATCGGATTAAGTCCCAGGCGTACCCGAGCACATTAAAATATTGCGCCCGGCGCACATTGTCACTTGCCTCTGTCAGGTCGCGGATGTCCAGGACCGTGAAATCCCCGGCTGGCGGGATCGTGGACTGTCCGGCCCAAAGGGCCGCATCCGCTCCCTCGGCTGCACTGCGGAGCAAGACTGCCAACCGCTCCTGGCCGGAAGTTTGCACGTGTCGGTATACGTCTACCACTGTGGGCCAGGTTGACACTGTGGCAGGGTCTGTCTGCCAGGTGACTCCCTGCTCCCGATAGGCAGCAAGGATGGCATCATCCAGGGTTGCCCGCTCCACATCACCCAGGCCCGGCACGTAGAGCTGGATCCAGGTCTTGACTCGTTGTATATGCGCTGCCAGCGGACCCTGGACGCCGTGCCCTGGCTCATCATCATCGTCCCTGTCCGTATCCGGCGGAGCAGGTCTGATCTCAAGAGGATTGACCCGGCCCTGACCCCCGGCACAGTTAACCCAATTGCCTCCCACGGCCTTGCAAATCCCCCTGTACTCCCTTTCCGGGTCTAGGATCAACACCCTGGCCCCAAGGGCATACTCTCTAAGTAAGACCATTTTGGCCGCGAAGCTCTTACCCCCGCCCGGCACGCCCAGTACGTTAAGGTTGGGATTCGTGATCCCGCTCCCGTCCGGCGGTGTCCAGCGATCAACCAGCACCAGTCCCCCGGCTGTATCTCTGCCCCACACCACACCCTTGCCGTGGTTGATTCCGGCAGCTACCCACGGGTAAGCCGCCGCAATGGTTTCGGCAGGCATCTCCCTGGCGATACTCTGGGCAAGATCTTGCGGGATCATTGCCCACGGCCCGGCGGCGGTCAAACCCGCCTCCTGCCGGAAGCTCAAGGCCCTGGCTCTCATCCCAGGGCCGCCGCAGGCTGATTCCACCTGTCGGCAGCGTGTGGCAAGCTCCTCATCCGTGGCTGCAGTCACCAAGAGCAGCACCGCCACCCGGCTAACGCGCTGCTGCTCCTGATCGATCTTACGCAACAGCAACTTGGCATCGTCCAAGCTCTGCTCCCAGCGGGATAGGGCAAGGGCCTGGCCCCCGGCGGCGATCCTGGAGGCGTACTCTTGTATGCTCTTGTTAAGTGACTTAAGCATCTCCAGCTGATCAGCTGGCAGCAGGTGGACACTCACTGCCACCCCAGGTAATTGCGCCAGGCGGGAGAGCCAGGCCTGGCCAACCCTGGGCGGGTAGTCAAGGATTGCCATGACCCTGGCTGCCTGGTCGCCAAGGGCCAGCCGTTGGGCGGCAAAACTAATCGCAGCCGGGGCAATCAGATCAGCTAGTGCCATGGGTCGCCACCTCCTTGGCCGAGAGATAGACCGGCGCAATCGCTCCCGGCAGGCTTGGCCGCTCAAAAGCAGCTTGAGCGGGATTAAGCCACACATAGAGCAGGTCCAATTCCTCCTGATCACTGCAAATCCTGGCCTGGAGGTCGGCCCTAGCCAGGGCTGCAACCATATCCCTTGCCTTAGCGGCGAGCTCATCCCGCGACTCCTTACGCCCCCGCTCCCCAGGCAGTAGGATGTAATAACGCCGCTCTGTCGCCCCTGCGGAGGTCGCCAGCCCCCTGACATAGCCCAAGTAGCCCCGGAGGAGGCTCCGCCGTGGCCCCACGGCCTCTGTTGCCAGGGCATCCAAGCTGGTGAGATATGCGTCCAAGTCAATCGGTCTGGGCACGGCAACGATCTGGGCTTGACCCGGGATCATCTGGATAACCTCCCTCATTGCGGCAATCCGCCTCTCCCGCTCCCGCTCTGACAAGAGGGCAAAGGGAGCAGCCTCGATCCGGATCACCGCCGCTAGGCTGCCGTCCCGGCGAACAAGCATCCCTTGGGACACGTCCACCACAGGCAGCCAGGCCTGCACGGCTGCCTTGCCCGGTGGTTTTTGTGCCGGCCCCTTGGCCGGCTTGGGTAAAAGATTTTTAAGCATCACCATCCCTCCATCCTGGGACGTTCGGCAAATTATCAAGCTTTACACGGCTTACCCGCCTACCATATGATTCGGTTTCAGGATCAATTACGATTTTTTTTACACCCTTGCGAATACCACACACATAGTTTAGGTAGGAGGTAAACCCCATGCCTCCTAGTAACTGCATATCCATTACCACCTCCCGCACTGTCAAAAACCCATCCGCACAAGCATTTTTCATCATACAATCCTCCTTGTGTAGTAGTAGGTCTTAGGTCTCTGGCTCCATCGGCGGTAGGCTTGCCCCAACTGCCACAGGCTTTGGCCGCCGGCAAAGCCGGGTTTGACAAGCAGGTAGGCTGCTCCAGGTGGGAGCACAAACATCAAGAATCGGGCAAAAAGCTGCTGGGCAACTGGTAACGGCAGTGCTGCGGGTATCAGTTGCAGCACGTAGCCGACTGCTCCACCGGCCACGATGGCCAGGATTTCTTTTACTCCCATCCCGCCAATTATTTCCATCCTGGCAACCACTGCCCTTGGGATTAAGTAATCTTTTGTCATGAGTCACCTCCTAAATTTGCGAAAAATAATTCTACGCAATAATTTTCACAGGATAATGAGCCTTTTCGGACCCTTTTTTACCACTTTTTGACCGCTTTATTGCATGGAATACGTATTCTGTGCAAGAATTCTACGCCAACCAGATTTTTTCGGCTAACGGCGCATCAGTGCACGTTGTATTGCCATTTGGCCGATCCCTCCGGCTGCACTTTGCATCCCGGTGCCGCTGGCATACGCTCGCAAGATATGCGGGGTACGCCAAGCCACCCACAGGGTGGCCACGGCGAGAAAAGGCCCGGCGAAAGCTGCTAGGGTTCCCCAGTGTGCCGGTGAGACCAACGAGGCCACCGCCACGTACAACAATAAAACTTGTACGGCTTGCGCAGTGCAGAGTATCACTACCTCCCGCCACCATGCATCGGCCATCGCCCCTTCGCCGGCGAAACTAACAGCGGCAAATGGTGCAATGATCGCGGCAAGCAAAATCTCCACGGTCCGGATCAGGGACTGGAAAAGGATAAGCGGCAAGAGCACCACCATGGGGATTATCGACAGGATTAGTAGTGCCGGGTTGGGCATGGAGACAAGAAGGTCATCGATTGCAAGCTGCTCCAAACCAACGCCAAAACCAGCGGCTGCCACAGTCTGTGCCAAAAGATTACTCACTACAATCATCTGCCGGGCCAGCTCCGGGGCAACAATGATGGCGCAGGCCGCCATCGCCGTCCGCTTAATCAGCCCCCCGGGGTCGGTTACGCCGCCCTCTGCTCGCAAAACGGCTTGTTGCAGGGCATCCCAGCCGAGGCGCAAGGCCAAGAGCGCAAAGGCAATCCCTTGCGCTCCGGCAATCAAATTACTGGCCCAGGGTGCAGTAGTTAAGTCCCGCATCCCGCCTGCGGAGGCAAAAATCTGGATCATCCCGCTCAGCGGTGCCAAAAGGCCGCTGATGTAGTGCACCAGCACTGAGGTTATGAGATCAGGGAGGCCGGCTTGGAATCGCTCGATCATTCATCCCGCCCCCTTGCCGTCATGCTTATACGCACTGCAATCAGCAGCAGTACCACGGTAACCACTAGCGCGGCAACGATCTCACTACGCTGCAGGTGGTCTGCGATTGTGTAATAATCCATTGGTTATCCAACCCCCTTTCTGTTGTTAGCGGACGACAAATGCGCCCAAAATTGCGGAAACTATGCCACCGGCGAGAATCACGATGACCCCGTAAATTAATGTTCCTTTGAGGCTGCGCGCATGATGCATGGCAGCCATTTCATCCTGTGCCATGCTCCTCATTAGAGCATGGTATCCCGATGTCAGAGCAACTGCGGGGATGGCCAGGGCCACCACCCAGGTTAGCGCAGTCCGAAAAAATCCGACAAGCTGACTAACAAAATCTGGCATGATTAATAACCTCCTTGATTAATTTTGCGAAATTTACTTGGCTACTTGACGCGGTTCATTGCTGGCACGGGCTTAGTCGCATCACCTCCTTGCTGTTGGGGTTGCTGTTGCTGTTTTGCCCCCGCCCCTTTGGCCTCCGTTGGCGGTGGATCGGGCACCGGTGGGATCCAGCTCAGGACGTTACCCGCTTTCTTCGGCTCCCCGGCAGGCTTTGGCTCAAAGGCCCTGTTGGCCGCTTCCCACCGCGACAGATCCGCAATCGGCAACCTGGCCGGGTACTGGCCGGCCTGGAGTAACAGGCTCTGGCCGATCTCCCACCTAAGCACCTCATCTGGTGTTAGTAAATCCCGGCTGGTCGCAGCCTCTGTCCCCTGGCTGCCCCAGCCCAGTCCTGTCCCGTACCGTTTTTGCAGCGTCTGTGTCTTAACAGTATACGATCCCGCTTTTGCGCTGATAGCTTTGGCGGTTGCCAGGTCTGCGGCCCTCAGAAACACCCAGGTATCGCAATTGCCCAAAAGGATTTCGGCGGCCCGGTCAGAGTAGACGTGGCTGATCTGCGCAACAGACTGCACGGCAAGCACAAAGCGGATGCCTCTGCCTGCTGCAACCGTCAATTTCTCGGCCATGCCAGGCAGCTTGCCGATATTTCCAAATTCATCCAGGAGGAACCAGACCGGCACCGGCAGCCTGCCGCCGTTTTTGCGGGCCACTCCGGCAAGTGCCCCGTAGGCTTGCGAGACATATAGGCTTGCAATTGGCCTCCTGGCCCCGGCCTCGTCCGGCATCAGGAGGAATATCGCGGTCGGCTTAACACCGGCATCCGCTGGGTTGTGGTCCGATTCAGAGCACATCCAGGCCACCCCCGGATCGCCCCAAAGCCTGAGGTGAGCTGCAGTCCCGGTATAGATCGAGGATCTTGTCCGGCTCTCACTGAGTGCCGCCGTCCCGTAGGCCAACCTGGCCGGGTGATCGTGGGGCAGGCTCAATATCCAATTGTCAAGGCTTTCGCCACCACGGTGGCCGAGCTCGATTAACATGCGATATGCTGTGCTCATATGCTTAGTACCCGGCGGGGCTTCGATCACTGTTGCCAGTGCCATCGCTGCGATCAGCGATTCTTCTGCCTGGGGCCAAATTGGGTCACTGCCCGTTCCCTGCCCCCAGGCTAAGATGTGCCCGGCCTCCCAGGCCAGGCGGCTTGCCTCCTCGGTGTCCCCGGCTGCGTGTGCAGCCGACACGGCAGCTAGTGGGTTCCACCTGTTGCCCCGCGCAGGGTGGAGGAGATCAAGTTGGATAACGTCATAGCCCTTGGCTCGCAACCAACTCGCTGTGTGCGAGTGTATCTCACCCTTGGGATCGGTAATGATCATCGACTCCCCCCGGTGCCCCAGGGTCCAAATTGTCGGCATGATTACTCGGCGGCTTTTGCCGGCTCTGGTAGCCCCGATCACCAACGCATGTGGATTACCGACATCCGGCTTGGTGATCCAGGCCCCGCCGGCCTCGGATCCCACCACGATCCCGGCGGCTTGCGGTTTGTTTGCGGATACCTGCCGCAGGCTGTCTTTGAGCTCCCAGGCCTTGCGCCACCTGGCCGATCCGTGTGTGGCCACTTTTGCAGCCCTTGGCTCCCCGCTCCGGGAGCCGAAGGGCCAGCCCCGAAGGAGGCCCCAGACGAGTAGCGGTGTACCTAGGATTGCAAGCGGGATTTGGGTTAGCATCCAGTCCCGGCCCCGCTCTGACCAGAGGCGATCACGGATTATACATGCGTTGTATTGCCCACCCTGTTTTTTTCCAAGATAATCCCAGATTTCGGCTGGGGTTGACTCCGGGGCCATCGGCGGCCAGACGGTTTTTGGATATAGATAAATCAACGGCGTAAAAATGTGAGACATAGCAAGTAATACTAACAAGATCATCGCTGCCAGCGTTCGCTGCCAGGTTAGAGCTCTGGCGCGGAAAAGCCAGGCCACGCCACGGAACATCAGAACAAAAACCAGTGCAGTCCCCCCGAGAACATATAATATTAATGGCATTTATTACCAACCTCCTTTAGGTACTAATCCAAGTCTGTTTCCATTATTTTCCTTAGCTGATTAATGCACGATCTGTAACCCGCCACCATGCCCCTGTCAAAATCTGACATTGACATATCATCGCGGGTATCTCTGTCAACAATTTCCTGGAGACATTCGATCAGCCACGTAATTCGCACCAGCTTTGTCATCTTTTTTCACCTCCTTGGTTTTGCTTTGGTTTTGCTTAATAGTTAGCCCGCTGCATCAGGGCCTGCCGCACCAGGCACACACCACGCCCGCCAGAGGCTCCGTGGCAAGGGTTGCAGGAGGGATACCGGACCGAGCCCGCGAGGGAGGATATGCTCACACTAAGCGTAGCGTCCCTTGCTGCGGAGTGGGCGGGTGTGGTAGCCTCCACAGGCGGCAGGCCTGGACCCGCAGCGGGCGGCCCCAAAAACAATAACCCACCAGGGACGATCAGGGTGGGTTGTCTCTTGGTTTTCCTGGGGAGCACTGTGTGCAGCTTGTCGCACACTGTGCTTGGTCCCCGCCGGAGCCGGAGGAGGCTTGCGCAGCCAGCCTCCTTGGGCGGAGGCGCGTCTTCGGTTTGGATACACCAACTCCTTTCCAGTCAAAACCTGGACACATGGACACTTCGATTCGCATTTTCCGTAAAGTTCCTATAGAAAATCTCTCGCGTAAGTACTTTTATAGAAAAAGTGTCCTGAAGTGTCCAAGTGTCCTATGCTAAGCTAATCCCGATCCAAATTCTGTCGCTGGCTTTGTGTTGATCTAGTCCACGGGCAAAAAGGACCTGGCTAAATCGCTTTCTACCCAGAGGGTGTCGCTCGCCGACGGCTTTACACCAGTCCAGATAGGCTGCCCACAGTTCAGCACCCCGTATTTGCGCAGTCGGCGATAGTATGCATTTATCATCGATAAAGTCACGTAACTCGTTTGACTCTTCGCGATACTCTCGCGTTAGGTTTTTTACTGCCGCCGGTTCTCTAAGTCCCTCTGTTTGCCAAAGTTGGCAGCCCTTGGTCAGCCAGGTCAGCACCGCCGAACGCTCGGTTCCGCAAAGACGGGCTTTTAATTCAGGATCGCGCTCATTTTCTGGAATCTCGATTAAAAATGGGATTTGTACCAGTCGCCGCCAGATCGCCCCTTCGGGGCCGCTGATCCGTGGCCGGTTGTTTGCTGCCAGCCATATCTTGAAAGCTGGCTGAAACTCAAAGGCCTCTTGGTATAAAAATCGTGCAGAAATCGTGTCCCTGCCGGTTAGTTGGTTAATTAATGCCTCTGCAAATCTTTGCCCCTCGGCAACCTCTACCGATTGAACGAATCTTTTACCTGTGAGCCGCGCAATGTCGTTGCGTGGTGAGCCGTTGGCGTGGTCACGTTGCAAAAAACTCTCAAAGTCGGCGGTCGCGGCGTAATCTCCCAACACAGCTGCAATAGCTGATAAGAACGTTGTCTTACCCGTGGCAGGCGGCCCATAGGCAAAAAATAACTTCTCCATGCTGGTGTCGCCGGTAAGGCTGTACCCCGCAGCTTTTTGAACGTAGCGTCGGCTTTCCGGGTCAGGTAGAATTCGCTCAACAAAACCATCCCATAGAGAGGATTGCGCGTCTGGCTCATATGCCACCGGGCATAATTTTGTTATAAAGTCCGTGGCCCGATGTGGCTGCAGCTCGAACGTCTTGAGATTGAATGTCCCGTTTTCGCAGTTTAGCAACCAAGGGTCGCGGTCTAGCTCGGTCAGTGAAATAGGGACTTCCGGTTCGCTGCGTGCTAGGCTTACCATCGCTATTAACTTACTTTCGTTTTCAGACCGTGCTGCGTGCTGTGCCACTGCTTTACGTAAGTCTACATCTTGAATCGCTGCCGCCTCGGCGTATATCCCCTTGACTGCCCGGCGGGCTACTCTTAGCGATTCTCCACTCTTGTCAATTTCCCAGCGCTTTCCCGTCCAGTGAATCCATTTTTGCTGCTCCACTAGGAAACGTAGATTTCCGGCGGCTTGTCTTACGAATCGCCGCGCATTACCCATGTCGGTTAAATTCTGGACCGGTCGTGCTTCTGTCGGTTCCTGGCCGCTGCTGGTTGGCTTCCAGTCCGGGCACTCCGCAACCAGCTGCAGGAGCTTTTCCTTTGTCCCGCCCGCTTGAAGCCAGTTTGAAACGTCTCCTTTCTGCGGTAGACCCGGCAACTCTAAAATTTTGATTAATTTTGCTTTACTGGCTAAGCTTTGCGCTACTTGCTCCGCGTGTTTTTTGCCCGGTTCATCGTTGTCTGGCAAAATTGTTACGTTTGCATTTTTTAAGTAGTCGCTGTGATAATCAAGCCATTTGCCCGCTCCTCCCGCGTTAGTTGTTGCTGCCAGGCCCAGTTTCGCTAGGTTCAGAACATCCTTTTCGCCTTCGCAAACATAAATCGTTTCTCCGGCTTTAACGGCCTGGGTCAGTTCTGGCAAGCGATACAACACCCGCTGCACGCCGTTGAGGTTCCAGATCCAGCCCCCCGCCCCGTCAGGCCGTCGCTGCCGAAATTGTTTACCACTCATCCGGACAACCTGGAAAACCAACTTGCCGCTTTCGTCTTTATAGTCATACGTTGCCAAAATCTCGCTGCTGCTTTGCCGTTTTTGTTCAGCAAACAGATCTTTCATTGTTAGACCAATCGCAGCGCAAATATCCTCGGTTCTGCAGCTGGCATGGCAATAGAGCAATATCTTTTGATCATGTGTTTGCTTAACGGACAAACTGGCTCGCTTGTCGTTATGAGCTGGGCAGAGTGCCAACCAACCGCCGCCGCTGCGCCGAACACCACGCAATCGCGATAATATGTCGTTGACAGACGCGCCAAAGTTTGGTATACTTATAGCAGTAATGGGGTTTGTAGTTAGCGTGGCTTCGGGGGCTGCGCTAATTTTCTTGTTAATCATTTTTTCAGCTCCTTTGTTTGTTGGTTTTTGCAAAAACAAAAACCCCGCATTTTTCGCGGGGTTTTGTCGTTGCTATGTACTGCGTGTGTGCGAATTGTGTGCGAAGTCACTAAGAATCGCTAAAACTCATTAATCATCTGCTCCAAAACTAAATCGCACAAACCATTGCGCCGCAAGGCTCAAGGACACTCTTGACAACCAGCTTAGCCTAGTGTATTATGGTCTTTGTGAGACTTGTAATCAGCAGGTTACCGGTTCAAGTCCGGTCGTCGGCTCCACTTTTAACCTGGAGAGGTTCCCGAGCGGCCAAAGGGGGCAGACTGTAAATCTGTTGGCTCAGCCTTCGCTGGTTCAAATCCAGCCCTCTCCACCATCACTGGGGCGTAGCCAAACGGTAAGGCAGCGGACTTTGGATCCGCCATGTGTTGGTTCGAATCCAGCCGCCTCAGCCAATTAAACATCAGGCTCTCGGGCCTTTTTTCTTTTGGACTACTGTTGATTCAAAGAGATTGAGCGAGAAAAAAACCCCCTAAAGCTAGGGGGTTTTCGATTTTAGTAATCCATATCGGGAGGCGGATATCCGCCAGGAGCCTTTTCTTTTTGCGGGATTTCCGCTACCAGGGCCTCAGTTGTTAATAACATTGAGGCAATGCTAGCAGCATTTTGCAGCGCACTTCTCGCCACCTTAGCAGGATCAACGATACCAGCTTTAACCATGTTGACATAGTCTTCTGTTACTGCATCAAAGCCAATACCTTTCTCGCAGTTTTTAACCCGCTCCACAACAACTGATCCTTCCAAGCCTGCATTGCTGGCTATTTGACGCAGAGGCTCCTCTAAGGCTCTACGTATAATGCGTACTCCTACTGCTTCATCTCCTTCAGCCTTGACACTTTCCAAACTGGGGACAGCATTTATCAGCGCAACGCCACCACCGGGAACAATACCTTCTTCTACAGCTGCTCTCGTCGCTGACAAGGCGTCTTCAACCCTATGTTTTTTCTCTTTCAGCTCAGTTTCAGTTGCAGCTCCAACCTTGACAACTGCTACACCGCCAGCCAGTTTAGCCAATCTTTCCTGCAACTTTTCCCGATCATATTCAGAATCTGTTTCTTCGATTTGCTTCTTAATCTGGTTTACTCGACCACTGACAGCATCCTTTGAACCATATCCCTCAACGATGGTAGTTTTTTCTTTGCCGGTCTTCACTTTCTTGGCACGACCCAACATGTTAAGGTCCACATTTTCCAATTTATAGCCCATATCTTCAGTAATAAAGGTCCCCTGGGTCAGGATAGCTATATCCTCCATCATGGCCTTCCTGCGGTCGCCAAAGCCAGGTGCCTTTACAGCGCAGCAAGAGAGCGTTCCCCTCAATTTGTTTACAACTAGGGTGGCCAGAGCTTCGCCTTCTACGTCTTCCGCAATTATCAACAGTGGTCTGCCTGAGCGCACAACCTTTTCCAGCACAGGCAACAGATCTTGGATGGCAGAAATTTTCTTTTCATAAATCAGAATATACGGCTCTTCCAGATCCACTTCCATGGTTTCATTGTTAGTGGCAAAGTAAGGAGATACATAACCCTTGTCGAATTCCATTCCCTCAACTACTTCTACCATTGTGCTGATGCCTTTAGATTCCTCTACAGTAATGACTCCGTCTTTACCAACCTTCTCCATAGCTTCGGCTATTAAACTGCCAATTTCAGGATCATTCGCGGCAATTGATGCCACATGAGCAATGCTTTCTTTTGTTTCCACTGGAATTGACATGGCTTTAATCGCTTCAACAGCTGCAGTAACGGCTTTATCAATACCTTTTTTAATAAAAATGGGATTGGCGCCGGCAGCAACGTTCTTAAGTCCCTCGGTAACTATCGCTTGGGCAAGAACAGTTGCAGTAGTAGTTCCATCCCCGGCAACATCATTGGTCTTGGAAGCAACCTCTTTGCAAAGTTGTGCTCCCATATTTTCGTAGGGGTCTTTTAATTCAATTTCCTTTGCAACAGTAACGCCGTCTTTGGTAATCAAAGGAGACCCAAATTTTCTTTCGATAACAACATTACGGCCCTTGGGTCCCAGAGTGACCTTAACAGCCTGCGAAACGGCATTTACTCCCCGTTCCAAGCTCTTTCTCGCCTCAACATCAAAAGCGAGTTGTTTGCCAGCCATATATACACCTCCTAGTTTAATTGTCCAAGATTAGGGTCTTTATTTTCCGAAATTAAGTACTATTTATTAACCGCGGACAGCCAAGACATCGGTTTCCCGCATAACCAGATATTCTTCTCCGTCGATTTTTACCTCAGTCCCACTGTACTTGGCAAAAATGACTTTGTCGCCCACTTTAACTGAAGGAGTTAACCTTGAACCGTTATCCAGTACCCGTCCTGGACCAACACTGATTACCTCTCCTTCTTGAGGTTTTTCTTTGGCGGTATCTGGCAATACAATCCCACCAACACTTTTCTCTTCTTTCTGGGACACCTTGACAACAATCCTGTCATCCAATGGTCTAAGCATTATCTCTTCCCTCCTTTATATTTTTCAACTAAATACCATTCTACGGTAAGCGCTACTAATAACAGTTGGCTATCTGTTATTAGCACTCACCGGAGAGTAGTGCTAACATATATATAATATATTCCAGAATTTTTGTTTGTCAAGAGTTCGCACCAAAATTATTGCCAATACATGGACATTAATTATACAGGCTATCAGCCCGGAAAAACTGAGCTTTGATTTAGACGATCAATATTTATTGATAAAGATGTTCGGTCAACCACCCAGCGTGATGTCTTGCTGTTCATACCACCTTAAGGCACTGATGAAATGATCCGGTTTATAGTCCGGCCAAAGCTCATCAACTACAAAAAAATCTGCATAAACCGATTGAAGTGGAAGGAAACCACTTAAACGTCTTCTGCCACCCCATCTTACTATCAAGTCTATTCGTGAAACGTCTTTTGAGGCAACGGTGTTTTGTATATTTGCCCTGATGAGCTTTTTATCATACGAACAAACACCAACAAAGAGATCCCATTGCCAACTGTAATTTACCAAAAAATTAATCTTAATTAATCCTCGTCCGAATGTAACTCTATTTGTGTAAGGAATAAGTTCTTTTGGAAATAAAGGGGATTTATAATTTCCAACTACTAACAGCGCAGCATCCCTCTGAGCCAGTCCCCTGACAGCCTTTATGCATGCGTCCTGAAAAGAGGCTGTCTGCTCTGGAGGCCTTTTTGTATTGTCTTGAGTAAACCCATAAAAAGTTATTTCCTCAATCCCTAATTCCAGGCACTGTTCATAAAGCCTGAAACCAGGATCAATACCTTTTTCGTATCCGTCTTGCTTCCTGAGACCATGCTGCACAGCCCACCTACGGTTACCATCCGGAATTATTCCAACATGCTGCGGTATTCGCTTGAAATTCATAAAACTATCCTTCCATTTAGTTAACGAATATTTTTTCCTTATTACCCATTTAATATTCGCGCACAAGATAAATAACATTTTTAATTCAAAAAAAAATGTCACGCCTGGTGACCTTAATATAACAAAACATTTTTCGTCATTATTCAAGTCCTTTTAAAAACAAATGATCATCCGGCTAACAAAGGCATAACTGTTCATGCTTCTCTAGTTAACCGCAGTTGCACGACCTCACAGGCTGACCCCAATCTTAGGGGGAACCAATCGCCAGACCCCTGATGGACAAACATGACATTACCGTTAGCATTCTTATATATACCCCTGACATAACGGAACAAATGACGACCAGGATTAAAAATCTCCCATTCCTCACCTGCCTGAACCACTATCTGCCCACCATGGGTATGCCCTGCCAAAACAATTGACACATTCTGATCCATAATATAGTCAAAGGAATGGGGGTGATGGGCCAGAAGAATCTTCAAAGCATTTGATGGGGAAGACACGGTTTGGTCAGCACGCCTTATAAAAGCCTCATAGTATATTTCTTGACGTGAGTAGTCAACACCTAACAACTTAATCGGAACATTGCCCGTATCAAGCATTACAGCTTCATTTAACAATAAGTTCAAGTCTGCTTTTCGCACTGTTTCAATAAAATTGTTAGCGTCAAATATTTTATCATGGTTTCCAATACACAAATAGGTTCCCATCGGCGCGTATAATGCCCCGACTGTATCTACCAGGTCCGGCAAAAAAGTTAATTCTCTATCTAAAATATCACCTGTTATTACTATAATATCACTCTTTAATCCATTGGCTGCTGCCACTATCTTATCTACTCGCTCCCGGCCGGTAACCATTCCAATATGAATATCAGAAAGGTGGGTGATAGTAAAACCTTCTAGCCCTTCAGGCAAATCCTTAACTGGCAAATCAAGCGAATAGACCTTTAAATCTTGGCTGTTCGACCATGCTGCCAAAGAGCTTACACTAACAAGCAGCGGTGGAGCAGCAACAGTAGCTAATCGAACAAACTGCCTGCGGGTTAAACCTGCATTAGATTTGTTAAAACTAGGTTTAAGACCGCTAGTATCACTATTTTCGGATTTCACTGGCGGGATTTTATTTTTCCGCTTGTCGAAAACCTTGATCACAGCCCAAAGAGGAATGCCCAGTACACTCATGACCAGCATCAAGACAAAGATTGCACAAATCCAAAAATAAAAAATTGTATGCCATAGCCACGGGATAGATTTAAAAGAGAAATCAGTCCCTGGAATAACCATAATAATGAGCGGAACAGCAATTAATGTTGCCCAGACAAATAAAAGTATTCTGGCTAATTGCCGAATATTAGGATAGTTTTTCAAATCTTGGCGCAGCCATCGTTCACTTAGGAAGAACCATAAAAGATTGGCTAGTATAATTGCCCCCATAATTACGAAAAAATAGGAACGCATACAAGACCTCCAATATCAATAAATAGAAGTCATGCTTGGTTAGTCCTATGTTAAATGTTATCATAAAATACTGGTTTTACCAAGTTATCATTTTAACTTTTGTGACATACCCTGCCACTTAAAAGAGTTGCACAAAAAACGATATGCTCCCACCAGTGCAGCAAGAATTCTCCACGCGAGCTAATTTTCTTCAAAGGTGTTTATCAAAAACCTATGCTTTTTTAGCCTTATACCTTTCCAAGAGCTTGCCACCAATTTCCGGATGCAATTTAGCAGCATGTATCAGATAGGAAAAACTGGAACCGCCATAAGGCGGATTGTCTCCCAATAGAGCCAGCTCCAAAGCCAAACGCGCCACATTGGTTATGCAGTCATCATGATGGTTATCCTGGCAATTTTGACACTGATGTAAAATTTCAGCCAATGCTTCCACCAGGTCCTCTTGATAATAAATTTTCATATCTCCTTGGGGGACAAGATTTTTGCCCTGGGGAATTGAAAGTGCCTTTTTTTGCATGGCATACTCCAAAGCAATTTTGGAAAATCCGACCAGGCACTTGCTTTTTGCGCAGACCTGACATTCATCGATGGTTTTACAGCATTTATCAACGAGCTTTTTAGCAGGAACAAGGTTTATAGCGTTAATGGCCATATAAAATCTCCTTTCGACTGATAAGCAATTTTGCAAACAATCCGCTGACAACTACGCCAGACCAGCAAACTTTAAAAATTCATCCTGATCCGGCGGTTTCAACTGCAGACTATCCTGCGGAAGCTCAAACTTATCCTTTCCAACACGATTGATGGTCCGGCATAACCGTTCATGGGGCAGGGCTTCCGTCCGGTACCGATCCAGAATATACCCTATAGCCTTGGCTATTTCGTTTTCGTCGATGTTCTCAATTAAATGCTGTCCATGCTCCGGTGACCGGCTGCCTCCCCGGCCTCCCAGATAGAGGGAAAAACTGTTGAGTCCAACAGCAACTATCCCTAAATCAGCGCAAAAGGGGTCGGTACATCCCCGATGGCAGCCGGCAACAGCAATTTTGAAATCCTTTGGCACAGGCTGCCCCATAAATTCTTCCTGCAATTTTATCCCGAGGCTCAACACGTTGGTGACGGTTCGGGAACATAAATCCGGGCTGCCACAGCATACCTTGATATTCCTGACAACATTGCCGTAAGCTGATATTTTAAGGCCGATCTCTATGATCCTATCCTTAAATTGTTCCACCTTGTCTTCGGCAACAAGAACAACCAGGGTTTGCCTGGTGGTCATTTTGCATGCAGGACAATCTAATTCCTGAAGCAAAAACCCCAGTTTTTTTAACTGCTCAGCAGAAATAATTCCGCCGGGAGCCGCCACCACTGCTCCAATCAACCCGTTTCGCTGATAAAATACTGCTTCGCTCATAACAGGTCCTCCTTTTTGATGATTTTAAATGCTTTATGTTGATATTTGAGCACATCCTCATAAGCATAATTATACCAAGTTCACTCTGACATCTGCTGTCGGGAATATATTTTCGGTTGAAAATTATTATAACAATGCCTATGCAGTAACGGGTGCTACTGGTCAATCGACCACGATATACATATTTCAGCATTTTTTTTCATTTTCCTTTTTTAAGCTCCAGCAGTTTTGCCGGGATTGACAGCACAGGCAAACACTGGTAGCTAGCATTACCTCGCAGTAACGCACTTCGTCAATAGCCCAGCCGGTTAGTTTCAATTTTTGAAACGTCACGGTAAAAATGGGATATGACTGGGACAACCCGCCCCCTCTGCGCATTATTGGCACATGCAAATTATATTTTGATAATCGCAACACACTTGTGTATAATATATATAGCACGATTGTGAGGTGTTTAAAATGAAGCTAGTTTCAGTCCGTGACCTGAGGCAACGCTCGTCTGAAATCTGGGGCCTTTTGCGGGAAGAAGGAGATCTGGTTGTCACTTCCAATGGCAACCCGATTGCATTACTCTCGGATATCAGCGAAAGCAACCTGGAGGAGTACCTGCGCCACGTCCGCCGGATTCGCGCAACACTGGCGGCCAACTCCATTCAGGAACGCTCCCGTAAACTGGGATTAGACCAGATGCCTGCTGAAGAGATCGATGCCGAAATAAAAGAGGCCAGGCGAAACCGCCCGCGATGAACATTGTGCTTGATACGAACGTATTGGTTTCCGGATTGCTCAAGGCACACAGCGACGCAGGATCAATTATAAGGCTGGCAATATCCGGTTCCCTGGCCATTGTTTATGACTCCCGGATCCTGGCGGAATATCGCGACGTGCTTTATCGTCCTAAATTCAGGTTTGAGCAGTTTGAAATCGAGGCGATTTTAGCTCAGTTCGAAGCCGAAGGAATCCTGGTCATGCCCAAGCCCCTGCAGTCGAAATTGCCAGACAGGGATGACGAGCCGTTTTTGGAAGCGGCCCTTGCCGTTAGCGATGCGATCCTTGTAACGGGCAACAAAAAAGATTTTCCGCTCCCTTCCGGTAGCGGGCTCCTTATTTTCAGCCCGGGAGAGTTTATTGCTCATTGGCGAACGAAGATCAGTGGCTAGGCAGCATATCTCTCTTAGAGTTATTAAACGATTTTTGAAACGTCCCATTAAAAGGGTGGTTGTAACCGAAAACACATTTTTAGCAATCATTGCAAGCGGGTTTCAAGTAGCCGTAGCATTCACTCTTCGATCAATTCCAGCAAACCTGCTGAATCGGCAATCATGTCTTCCATCTCAACCTCCAACCGTCTGTTATAAAAAATGTAGAGTAGTGATGTGGCTCTGGAAATTGCCGTGTAATTAATTAATCTGTCCTCATTATCCTTGAAACCTTCAACATCAAGAACACATACTACTGTAGCCTCAAGTCCCTTGAAGCTTTGAACTGTGCTGAACTTGATGCTGTTATCAAGCAACAGCTCAGGTTTCAGGTTAGTTATGTCCTGGAAACTACAGATGTCTCGGAAAACGTTTTCACCTTTCAGGCAGGAATTTTCATACCTGAACCTTGAAAGAAGCAGGATTGTCCCGGGCCTTATTCCCTGCCCTATCAGCCTTTTTACAGCTCTGAGCAACCTGATCCTCTCATCACTGAAATCGGAATAAGGTTCCCTCAACACATTCTCACCATCAACCCGGAAGAACCGTTCAGGTTTCATGCCAGTTAAGAGGGTATTGTATATTCCTATCGGTCTTGTATTCCTGCAGTTGGTGTCCAGCGTTAACAGGGCTGGTTGGTATCCCTGAATCAGTGCCAGCCCCTCTTCCATGTAGGGATTGTAGAGGTTCTGGTTGGGGTCGTAACAGAAGTGCCAGTTTCCCCCCTGAAATCCGCCCCTAATCATAATATCCATACACATTATATACTCATACCGCAGCAAGTCCTGTCCCTCATCGACTACCAGAGTATCATACTGGTTTGCCAGAGGTGCATCCAGACACATTTTCATGAAGTTTTCGGGCAAGACTGTCTCGTAATAATACTTTTCTTTGGCCATGTGCAATGAAAGTTGATAGCCCCTTGATTCTAGCGCCTCCAAAATAAACCCGTGAAATGTATCAATGATAAGGTTCCCCATATGGGGTTCGGTCTTTTTGGCAACTGACCTGAGATTTAAGCAAAGATTCCGGTTAAAACACAGGAATAATACCCTTTTACCACTGAGAGCCTTTCTCCTGGCCTGTTCAAAACTCAGGAGGGTCTTGCCTGTTCCAGCACCACCTCTGAGTAGAATACACCTGTTGTCCCTAGCCATTGATAGTCGCTCCATCTGTTCCCTTGTTAAAGCAAGGAGTTTTTCCTCGGTACGTTCCACAATATATCCCAGAGAGGGGATGAAGCCGAAGTCACCACGCAAATAACTCTCTGCTCTGTTGATATTAACCCCTGAGAGGGTTCCACCCGAAAACCCGTGTTTTCTCTCCAGCTCCCTTTTCCAGTACTCAAATACTTCCTCAAAATACTTTTCAATTTCATCCAGAGAACGTCTGGTATCGAAGACTACCTCCTGGATTATGTCTGGCCCTTTCTGGGTAAAAGGCATATCCGGGAATACCACGCCACAAGCATACTGACACCTGGCTACCGGGTCTCCAACCCCAAACTGCTTTCCGATATGCTTTCGTAGTGTTTGCATATTGGAGAAAACTTGCATGAAGGGTCCGACTGACTTTTGAGTCTCCACTCCATATCTGCCGGTGAAACACCAGAGTCCTTCCCGACGAGAAACATGCCCTCCCTTAACCTCAAGACAGAGAATTCCTCTTTTGCTCAAAATTACAAAGTCTATCTCCCCAAAAATCTTTTCCTGGTGATATGCAACACCAAGGGAGTGAAGCACGGTATAGTCCGCATCAAGTCTCTGCAAAGCGTGGAAGAACTTCTTCTCCCCATCGCTGGTTATTCTTTCATCATAAAAGGGCGGGATCATCCTGCTCATACCGGATACTCTACACCTCCCTTTTCGATAGAAGAGGGCTGAAAAGGCCAAGGCTGCTGTTATCCAGCGATCCGACAATGGCAGCCCGATCCAGGAAGCAGTTTCTCGCCTCGCAGCTAGTTTCAGGCAGGAGAGTGCAGGAATGACATGCTGCTACATTAAGGGCTTCAAGCCCCTGGCCGGAAGATTGAATGCATAGCGGATCTGCTGAACACCAGCTTGACGCTTCAAGCATTTGGCGAAAGGTATTATCCAACCTGGCAGGTTCACCCTCACGGACCAGACCACCAAGGCTACCCTCAGAATCGTTAGAAGCCGTATAAAGCAGAACTCCGGCCATGTCCAAACTATTGTCATCACTGAATGTTGAGTAGATCCTTTCCTTGATTGAGGCGCTGGAATAGCCGCACTGCAGTATCAGTTGTCTAATTAGAAGGTGGGAAAGGGTATGAAGGATAACATATCTGATCGACAGGTTCGGGATCCTGACCACTGAACGCCTTTCTGCATGCGCGAGCATGTAGCTGTAACGCTGCCTAACCTCTGGCAAATCTTCCCATTCCTGTATTTTTGATTGATTTAGTTTCAGGAAGATTCCCTCGCCCCTGAGTTCAATTGCCGGCAACCAGTTCTTCACATCACGGCTTAACAAGTTAAATGATGATCTGTCATCAATATCCCACTCATTGGTAATCCTCTTGAATCCCCTTAACGCCAATACCTCACGCAATCGGAGGACCTGCACAACCTCGTCCACATAATCCCCTGCAAATTCAGGCACCCCTGCCATTTTTGTTTTAAACTCGCCCTTTTCATCGGCAGAGCCTCGGAGAAAAGCACTGTACTCCCCTTCAAGGATTTCCCGCCAGCTCTTTTGTACTACCAAACTACCATGATCCAGTTTGCGTTTGGCCTCTTCCAGCAATTCCACCGCTGTGCACCCACACTTTTTGGGTAAATTCCAGGCACTGACCACATTGAGAAAGGTGTTACGGTCATTGATCAGCGGCCTTAGTTTTGCCCAAACCTTGCCGAGTTCTACCTGGATTTGCTGGCTCCACGGAGGAATGGACAGTGCGCTGGAAGTTACCGCGAAGTGAAGATTTGTGGCCCCCCGCTGCATTGTCCTCATTACCTCATCACAACTGGAGGGATCTCTGTCCCTTAGCCAAGGTCTTTGCTTATTGCATTTCATGCCCTTAAGGGCCTCATTCCCGAAACTACCGGCCATACTACGTTCACACTTCATATCACAGCCAGAACATCTGATAATAATACTTTCGAGGGTGGATTTTTCTCCCTTCATCTCAATAAAAAGCTCTGGTTGCCTCTCTCCCCTGCATTTCCCTCTGTGTACCCACCACTCGTAGGGAAAATCATCCAGATGGCCATTTTTACAGGCAACAACAAAACGGGAGGGGACAAGGCGAACCCTACATCTCTCACACCGGGGTTTGGCAACAAATCCGAACTTTCGACCTGGCGCAAGCCGCTTACAGGTTGGACAGTACATCCAGTCGGGGAAACGAAAAGCCGGAATTCCGTAACCAGTGGTCAACCCCAAATCAGTAAGGCTGGGAGGCGGAACAACAAAGTAATCAACCCCCAGATACTGTTGCAACGTGAGCGTCAAACTTTCCCCACCTAATGTAATGGCGGAGTCAGGTCTGTGGGCGTAAAATAACCCGCCTTTTTAGGAGGCGGGCATTTCGTCACTTATTTTCCTGATCCGGCACCTGGCCGGCAAGC
>Ga0208372_10020_pt1 | contig 111995 bp, 104 predicted proteins | sample Subbio2Dec_QV11A_FD_184832 | JGI IMG/M metagenome (GOLD analysis project Ga0208372, IMG submission 184832) | Serpentinite rock and fluid subsurface biosphere microbial communities from McLaughlin Reserve, California, USA - CR12Dec_QV11A (SPAdes) | ecosystem: Environmental > Terrestrial > Deep...
TAACTTAGGCTTTTACTCCGACACAGGGTAGGGCAATGCTGAGGAGCAACCTGAGCGGCGTCGGAGGTTTAGCAGAGGGATGATGCGTTGCATCGTCCTTTCTTCATCCCTCTGGAAAACCAAAGCGGTAAACCTTGGGGGTTCGGGGGCAAAGCCCCCGATATGCCTAACTCTAGCAGTGGCCACCCGAACCAGTAGTTTCGGCCACGCTTCACGGCAATCCTCGGTCAACTTACGCCGTCTGCTGCGGGACAAATTGCGTTAGCAGTAACAGCAATAGTTACTGCGAAACGGCGCGAAAGGGGCGTTACCCAAGAGGAGCTTGCCGCACATATGGGTGTATCTAAAGCCTCAGTCTCGAAATGGGAAACGGGTCAAAGCTATCCCGACATTACGCTGCTTCCGCAGTTGGCAGCATATTTTGACGTAAGCATTGATTATTTAGTCGGGTATACTCCCCAATTAGGCGTGAAGGAAATCAAGAAACTCTATCAGCGGCTAGCGTCGGACTTTGCCACAAAGGACTTTTCCGAGGTAGTGGCTGAGTGCGAGCGGCTGACAAAAAAATTCTACTCTTGCTACCCGCTGCTGTTGCACATAACGCTGTTGTATATCAACCACGCACCACTAGGTAACAACAGCGAGCGAAGCAGGCAAATACTCGTCGGCGCTGTGCAGCTCTGCGAGCACGTAAAGCAAAACAGTAGGGATGCACACCTAATTCGCGAGGCCGTCCTATATCAAGCCTTATGCCACCTGTCGCTAGGTGAAGGTGAAGAGGTGTTGGGGTTACTTGGGAGGTCTGTGCGGTTAGAAACTAAAAATGGCCCTCTCATTGCGCAAGCGCATCTGTTGACAGGAGATGGCGATAAGTCGCAAGAGATTTTACAAGTTGACTTATACCAAAACCTAATGTCGACCTTCCAGTCACTGCTAAGCATCCTGCAAAACAACCTTCACTGCTTGAGTACCGCCGAGAGAGTGTTTAGCAGAGCAGAAGGTTTGGCCAAGCTGTTTGATATGAATCGCCTAAGTCCAAATAATATGGCCGTGCTGTATGCCCTTGGGGCACACATGTACCAAATCGCAGGTGATTCTGCAAGTGCGCTAGACTTGCTTGCCAAATATGTGGACACTTGCATCTACGATTTCTTCCCCATTGAACTTCGCGGCGACGACTTTTTTAGTAAAATCGACGGCTGGTTGAGCGACAATGCCGATGTAGTGCCCAGAAGCGAGTCGGTCGTTAAGGACAGTATGATGAAGGATGTCCTGCACAGTCCTGTCTTTGCGCCGTTGTGGGAGAATCCCGAGTACCGCCTGATTGTAGAAAGACTAAAAGCATTTATACAAGGAGGAAACTAACGTGGGAAACCTGCAGGAATACTTGCCGTTCTTAATTCCTTTGGTGGTCATCCAGCTCGGCCTTATGCTTGCGTCCATAGTGCACATTTTAAAGCACCAAACATATCGCTTTGGCAACCGCGTTTTTTGGATCATTGTTTGCTTGCTTGTCGGCATCATCGGTCCGGTGCTTTATTTTACCTACGGGAGGGCAGAAGAGTGACGCATGCTTTATCTGTCAAAGGGTTAGCAAAAAGCTTCGGTGCAAACAAGGTGATTGATGGAATATCCCTCGATGTGCCCACAGGCAGTATTTTCGGTTTCATCGGCGCTAATGGAGCCGGTAAAACCACCACTATGAAAATGATTCTGGGATTGTTGCCAGCCGATAAGGGCGAGATCTTTGTGTGTGGCGAAAAGGTGTCATTTGGGGCAACGAAAACAAACCGGCACGTTGGTTATTTGCCTGATGTGCCGGAGTTCTACGGGTACATGAGAGCAAGTGAGTTCTTGCAGCTGTGCGGTGATATCACGGGTCTCTGTGCGGCCGAGACCAAAAAACGTGCATCGGAGCTCTTGGAGATTGTCGGGCTTAGTGGAGTAAACAAGAAGATAGGCACGTACTCGCGCGGCATGAAGCAAAGGCTAGGGATGGCGCAGGCCCTCTTCTGCAAACCGCAGCTGCTGATTTGCGACGAGCCGACCTCAGCGCTTGACCCTGCAGGACGCAAAGAAATTCTCGAAGCCCTAAAGCAGGCCAGAGGCAAAACTACCGTTATTTTTTCCACACATATTCTGTCGGATGTAGAACGCATCTGTGATCGGGTGGCTGTTCTGAGCAAAGGTCACATTGCCTTATCGGGAACACTGGCGGAACTTCGCAGCAAGCATCGATCAAACTCTATTCTTATCGAGTTTGCTTCAACGGAAGACAAAGAGCGGTTTGTTGGCGCTGCGGCTCTACTTGTGAGTGGCGCAAGGGCGACGGATACGGAGCTAACGCTACGCGTGACAGACATAGATGCGGTGCAGCGGGAAATCTTGCGGGTCCTATACGCAAACGACATATTGCCGCTTAAGCTAGAGGTGCATGAGCCGACCATGGAGAGCTTGTATTTGGAGGTGTCTCAATGAAACCCTTTGTGGCGTTTGCCAGTAAAGAGTTCACCGAAGGGCTGCGAACTTATCGGCTGATAATTTTGGCTGTAATCTTACTCTTTCTTGGCCTCATGAGCCCTTTATTCGCTAAAATATTGCCGGAATTACTCAGTGGAATGGACCTTGGCGGAGGTATCGTCATCACTGCACCAGCGGCTACCGCCATAGATTCATGGGCGCAGTTCTTCAAGAACGTCGGTCAGACAGGCATGCTCGCGCTAATTGTCACCTTTAGTGGAATCATAGGGAGCGAACTGACTCGCGGAACATTAATCATTCTGCTGACTAAGGGGTTAAAACGCCACACGGTAATAATGGCTAAGTTCCTCTCGGCAAGTGTCATGTGGACGGCAAGCTATCTACTTTCTCTTGCGGTCTGCTACGTTTACACGCAATATTTTTGGCCCGCGGGCACGCTTAACAACGCCTTTCTAGCTTTTGTATCGCTATGGTTGTTTGGCGAACTTCTAATCGCGCTACTTATTTTCGGAGGCGTATTGTTTGGCAGTTCGTACGGCAGCCTGCTAACTGGGTTTGGGGCTATAGGCATACTAAGTTTACTAAATGTGTTTCCTAGCGTGCACAAGTACAACCCTATAACACTCGCTAGCGATGCGCTAAATCTTTTGACCGGCCACAAGCCGCCAACAGACTTCATCCCTGCAACAGTGGTTAGCATTTTCATGGTAGTAGCCTTCTTGGCCATGTCCATAGTAGTCTTTAACAGGAAACAAATCTGAAACGGCGCTATATGATCACGTTCGCAAAGCGGACCTCACAAAGCATATTGCAAGCACGTCAAACGCATGGAAAGCGCCGATAAACACCTGCGCGTTGTCTTCGTTGCCCTAATGCGGGCTCACCTCTTTTGCGTCGGCGTCGCGCAAGAACGCTAGCACCAGCTTGTTGAACTCCGTGAAATGAGTTTCCATAGGGCAATGCCCCGCGCCTTGTATCTCGACGAAATTGGTCCTTTCTACTACTTGCCGCAGCCTTTCACCTTGCGCGATCGGCACCCAGGAGTCTTTTTCTCCCCAAACAGCCAGCACTGGGAACGCTTCTGCAGCAAGGCTCTCTAACGGTACATGGCGAGAGCGTCGTGCCAGACCGTAGAGCATATTACCAGTGCCTACGACCCTCAAAGGGGCGAGATACCCTTCAATCTCGTCAGCAGTTGGGAGTCTGCCGTAGGCAGAGCCAAGAAACCGCTCTATATTAGCCGGGGTCGCAAGTACATGCACCAAAGCTACATTGAACCCCCTCTGCACAGGCGGTAGACCCAATAGCCAGTGGCCGCGGCGTGTCGTAGAAAACAATGCTCCAGCCACTACGGTCAGCGAGGCAGTGCGCTTTGGTTCCTGTACAGACATCGTCGCTACCGCACCCCCACCCATGGAATGGCCCATCAGGTGCCATCGCGCATCTGTGTGTGCATAGCGCATTTCAATCTGTGTCAAAAGGCTCCACAGTAGGGCCCCTCGTTCTGCGTGCCCCGCAACATCCCTAGCCGCTCGGTCGCTATAGCCAAACCCCGGCAGGTCTGCGGCTACCACAAAATAGCCTTCACTTACTAAAGGCTCGACATTGTGCCGCCACGAGAAGGTTGAACCGCCGAAACCATGCACCAACAGTACCTTCCCCACAAGCGGAGCGGTGGGCTGCCATATCCTCGTGTGCATTTGCACCCCGTCAATCCAGAGATAGGTGCTTTCGGGGAATGGCTGCGCGGGCAATTGGGTCAACTTATGACGTGTGGGAATCAGATAAGGCAGCATACTTGCCACCAGCAACAATGCCGAGGCAGTTTTGAACACCTTGTGCACATACACACCCCTAACATTTTCGGTCTATTCAGTTTTAACACAAAAACACTGCCTAGCCAAGGCAGTGCGTGAGCATTGTAGAAGCGCATGACTTTTGCTATTGTGGCAGAGGGAGGTGCTGCATGAAGATTTCTAAGCAGGATGCTTTGGCATGGTTCGAATTTTTCGCCGTTTTGCCGGAGGAGGAAGAGCTAGGCGCCAAACAGCAAGAGATTGCTTACGGAACACTAGCTCAGATTGAAGCTGTCGTAGACAAGAGAAATGAAGAACTGCTGTCGCAGATAAGCGGGCTGAAGACGCTTCACAACAGAACGCTGTACGTGGGGCCCGAGGAGAAGTTTCCGCAGGGCTGTCGTTCCTGCCTCTTAGGCACCGGCCTAAGCGCAGTCAGGAAAACCAATAGATGTAATTTAGAGTGCAATTTTTGTTACAACTATGGGCAGCTCGACGACATTTCTCCGGTAGGAGGTGGCATGTGGGAGATTGGCGGCACTAAGTTCTATGTGCAGGATCTCGACTTGTTGCTAGCCATTCACACGAAGCCCACGGGCATTGCCTATGTCTACCTCGAGCCCTTTTTGGAAATTGAAACCTATCTGCCGGTAATCAAGAAGTTTAGTGTAGCCGGCATTCATCAACATATGTACACTAATGGCACCTTAGCTAGTGCCGCGAGCCTAAGGGGCTTAGGTGACGCGGGACTCAACGAAATACGCTTTAACCTAGGGGCATCAAGCTGTGCGGATCACGTTATTGCTAACATGCGTTATGCTAAGGACTCTATACCGCGCGTGGGAATCGAAACACCGATGACGCCGCAGTTCTTTGCGCAGTTTGCCGAGAAAAAGAAGGAGATTATGGCGACCGGGCTAGACTTTATCAATTGCGCCGAGCTACACGTCAACGAAAACAACATAGACAACTTCTATGGCGAGAACATGTATATGTGCCGACAGGGTTATATCTCACCTATCTGGAGCCGCGAGCTGACTCTTAAATTTATGAAAGCGGCGGCCGATGAAAACTGGGATTTAGCAGTTCACGATTGCTCAAATTACACCAAGTTCGCGAGAGGCCTCAATCTAGGCAACAAACAGGGGTTGTGGTTTGGCTCGAGCAACTACGCGTGCGAATTCCCCCGTCTCCCCTTTGAGGCCTTTTTGCCAGTCCTGCGCGACAGCAACTTTCGCTTCCTTGTCGAAGAACTGCTACCCCCCGGGTACAGACCAGGCGAACTGGTCTACTAGTGTTCTTCCACAAATCTAGAGGAAGACCTCGCGGGTATAGTTGCGTCTGCTGGATTTACGAGACCTGTGTTTTCTCGCGACATTCTTGAGAACACTGATTTCGAGTCCGCCCAGGTGGTATTCGTGGCCACGCAAAACCATATTAACGTAGTGCTAGTTCAGCCAAAAGCTCCGTTTAACTGCAAGTTAGTAGAGCAGCCGTAGCCTGCTTTGACGCTTAGAAAACGGCATGAAGGAGTCGATTTGATGAGGTTACTGAAAAACCTTCTTTGGGTTTTGTTCCTGGCAACGTTTCTTTTGGCTGTACCTAGATTAGCCGGTGTCGTAGCAGGCCTTTTTGACTACAGCTCCATAGACCCGGATAGGACCTTTGCTTGGGTTTCTGTTCGCCACTCTTTCCAGGCAGTGGTTTTCCTCATCTTTATGGCCTGGCTAGGCCGAGTTCGATCACTTAAATTTGGCTTCACGTGGGGCAACAAGGAGTCTGGGCTGAGATATCTGTTTGTATTTAGTGTTATTTTTGGTGTCTACACCGCAGTAATGTATACAATTTTTGTGCTTACTGGAGCTTACCAACCTTTTGGGTACCCATTGACGACTACTAACATTTTGGGACAGCTTGTCTTTCAATTGTTGCTATCCGGCCCATCGGAAGAACTGATTTTCCGTGCCTTTGCAATGACCATGATTGCACTGGCAATTAAAGGAAGGGTCTTCATGGGTAAAGTCAGCTCCGCAAATATCATTGCCGCGGTTATTTTCGGGCTAGCCCACATGAGAATTAGCTTTGCCCCCTTTACGGTCAGTTACCAAATGCCCCAGGTTCTCTACGCTATCGCCTTAGGCGTAATCTACGGCGATTGCTACGAAAAAACCGAGAGCATGTATTACCCTATGATTATGCACAGCTACACCAACGTAGTCATGGTGGGTGTCGGGATCATCCTTTCCTTTATCCTCTAAACTTTGAAATCAGAGATGTACCCAAGAGGTGATCGCAGTGATAACACGTGAAGATGTCATGGAACAGCTTAGGGCAGGGCTTGAGCCGTTGCACTATGTGAACGCCATGTGGGTCGAAGGTGCCGATGCCACAGGTCGCCTAGACTGTTACTCCGATCTTGATATTTGCATAGACATTCTCGACGAGTTCGAGACGCAGGCGATTGAAAGTGTCGAACGGCTGCTTTCTGGTCTCGGGGCGGTGGAATACAAGTACGTTGTCAAGCATCAACATGCGAAGCTAAGGCAACGGATTTATCACCTCCGAGGCGTAGATGGGCACCTCGCTATCGACTTTGTGTGGCAGCTTCACAGCAGGCCGAAAGATGAGACTGTTTTTATAAGGGAAGATAAGGTCGAAGTCGCCCGGGTCATCTTTGACAAGGGCGACATCATAAGGTACAAGGAGGCAAATAGCCAAGACTACATGGCCATGAATCTAGCCTGTCTGGAGGAGTGCCTTCACCTTTACACCCAACATGCAAGGGTGTTGAAGCATGTGTACCGTGGCAACTATCTTGAAGCGTACGCATACTATAACAAGTACGTGCTTATGCCGCTTGTCACCCTGCTACGTCTAATCTATACGCCTTACCACCCTAATAACTATCTGGTGAACATTTCTCAGCACATTACCGAGCCAGAGTTAGGAAGGTCTGTATATGCTAATCTAGAATTGAGCCAAAAACGCCACTCGTGCTAATTGAAAAGTGAGCCACTCCGACCAATAACCCTGTATGCTTAGGTTGCGAAACTGAGCACAGGGGGGAATAAGGAGTGATCGAAGTGGTTCAATACGAGAGTATCAGAAAGTTGTGCGCGGAGAAAGGGCTGTCGGAACGTAGCATCGCTAGGCTTTTAAGGGTGTCAAGGAACACTGTCGCTAAGTACCGTGACGGAGAAGTGATCCCTAGGCAACGCGAACCCTTGGTAAGGGCGTCACCCGTAACCGGACCCATTAGAGAGCTAATCTTAGAGATTCTCGCCGAGGATCAAGCCGCACCGTCCAAACAGACGCACACTGCCAAACGCATCTATGAGCGCCTGTGCAAAGAGCACGGCTTTACCGGAGGAGACTCTACCGTCCGCGCTCTGGTGCGCGAACTAAGGGGAACAATTCAAGTGCATATACCGCTGCAGTTTGACCCAGGAGCAGCTGGGCAAGTAGACTGGGGCACAGCCTATGTGTATTTTGGCGACGTAAGGACTAGGGTCGAGCTCTTCTGTGTGCGCCTCTGCCACAGTGGCGGGATATTCGTTATGGCCTTTCCAACACAGCGGTACGAGTCGTTCTTTGAAGGGCACATCCAAGCGTTTGAGTTTTTCGGTGGCGTGCCAAAGACGATGATCTACGACAACTTACGCACCGCCGTCAAGGAAGGCTGGGGTAAGCACGTCAAGGAGCAGCAGACGCCCTTTAAGCTTCTTATGGCCCATTATGTCATTAGCGCGAGGTTCTGTAACCCCGGCAAGGGTAATGAGAAAGGTCTTGTGGAGAACTTAGTTGCACTGTGCCGGAGAAACGCAATGGTGCCTGTCCCCCGCGTAACGGGGTTTGAAGAGCTAAATGCCTTGTTATACGACTACTGCCTCCGCTATCTTGACCATAAGATTGACGGTCGAGCAGGCAAGGTTGGCGACCTACTCAGCGAGGAACAGAGACACATGACCCCGCTACCCAAGCGAGCGTTCGACCCCGCAGCGGTAGTCACGGCCAAAGCCAGCAGCAGCTCTCTTGTGCGCTACGACAACAGCTACTACTCCGTTCCCGCCAAATTCGCTGGCTTAGAAGTCACCGTTAGAGCCTATAGTCTGCGTATTGAAGTGTGGTACAAGCACGAGCAGGTGGCCATGCACAAGCGTTCGTATACGCAGAGCAGTGTAACCTACAAAATTGAGCACTACATACCCGTCCTAGAAAAGAAGAGCCGGGCGGTAAGGGACGCGGCGCCGGTGAAGCAAACCATAGATCAGCGCATACAGGCATATGGCACCAAGCTTACAGATAAGGACTACGTGGCCGTGCTCAAGCTGGCGGTAGACTATGGGCAGGAAGCTGTCGTTAACGCTGTTGCAGAGGCTTCACAACATGGACAGTACAGCTTTGAAGCAGCCCGCCTCTACTTATTGCAGGCGCAGGCCCCCCATCTGCCTGTACATGAGCCTATCAAGGTAGACCCGAAGTTTCCTGTCGTTAAGGCCGTAAACCTTGCGTCCTACGACGTCCTCTTGGCGGAGGTGGCCAATAATGACTGAGTATAAGAGCCTCATCCCCATCTACGCCAAGGAACTTAGGCTCCCGACCTTTACGCGGTACCCGCAAATAGTACGTGAGGCTGAGCAGGGACACTTCGGCTATGAAGAATTCCTCCTGCGCATGATGAAGGCCGAGCTAGCTAACCGCCAGGAAAACCAACGCAAGCAACGCATCCGTCAAGCCAAGCTTCCACTAGCCAAAGCCCTCGACACCTTCGAGTTTGGCAATTTGCCGAAACTCGACCCGGCCCTAATCTGGCATCTTGCTGAGTGCACCTTTATAGAAAACCGCGAGAACATTGTCTTCATAGGCAACCCCGGCACGGGGAAAACGCATCTTGCCATAGGGCTAGGCCTGATGGCCTGCAATAAAGGGTATCGGGTGCGGTTCTACACAGCTGCGGCGCTAGTTAACGAACTGATTGAGGCCAAGGAACACAAGCGCCTAACTCGCATGGAGAAACAGCTCTTACAGGTACAGCTCTTAATCCTTGATGAACTATCGTATCTCACGTTCAATCGGGGAAGTGCCGAGATGTTATTTCAGGCGTTGTCATCTCGCCACGAACGCGGTAGTACAATTATTACCACAAACCTCGCTTTTTCACAGTGGACAGAAATATTCGGGGAACCAATGCTCACGGCGGCTACGGTAGATCGCCTTACGCACAAATCGCATATCATCGACACCAACGCATCCTCCTACAGACTAAAGCAACGAGTGGCTAACGCACAAAATTTTATCGGCTAATTAGAACCTCAAAACATTCTTTACATTATTTCCCTTCCCCCCTATAGGGGGGAAGGGAAGAGAAGCACCAGTTACCCTATCCCACTACAGGAGGCGAACGAGGGAAACACCCATATGTTAACACCATTGCTTCCCATTGGTGGCTCAATTCTCGATTATCACTAGTGGCTCAATTCTCGACTATCACGTGGCTCACTTTTCGATTGTCATTCAGAGAGGTTAGAGTCGTTTGCAAAAATCTCTTGCCTTGCAGATATTGAACATAATGTTGCCTTGGCACAGGAATGGTTCAGGGAACTTGTGCAGGTGTTTCACGCTAAGAGGCCATTTTAGTGCCCGTGTTTCATTAAAGTTGACTTGTCACCCCAAAAGTTAACTACAAGTCGCTTGTAGGTTGACTTTGTTTCCTGTTAGGAGCAATAGTTGAATCATGCTCTCATAGGGCAGTCGCGCGCTTGCCCTTCTCGATGGCTAAGGCGATGACGACAAAGGCTGCGGCAAAGCCTAGTTGCACAGCTAGGGCAGATAGATAGCCCGATAAAGTTGCGGCACTAAAAGTAGTTACGGTCGCAATTATGGAGTTGGCGCGCACATACCAAAACGTAGGGGTAAAGCTTGCCACTCTGAGAACCGTTGGCCCCAAAAACTCTTGCGGCACGAACACGCCGCTGATAAAACTTGTCCCCAAGGCAGCAATGTTTGCCGCCGCCAAGACTACTTCCTTGTTATGGGTGAGATTGCCTAGCAGATAAGCCAGTCCCGCAGCGCTAAGGGTAAAGACTAGCGAGTTAAGAAGATACAACCAAGTGGCCGGGCTGGCTACGTCTTGATTGCCAAATGCTAGGCTGACTGCCACCAACACACCCCAGCTAGCTAGTGCGAAGACGAGGCAGGCGAGATAGCACTGCAGGCTTATAATGCGTGGGCTAACCGGCCCGCATTGGTTGCGTTGCTTTATTTTATCCCCACCGAAAGTGATAAAGATGGACGCGACGCCTATAGTGATGACGAAGAGTAGCGTGTAGGGCAAAAAGTTAAAGTACATACCCAGACGCGCGCGTCTTTGGGTAGCTACCGTAGGCGACGTCAGCTGCACCGCCGCAGACTGCGATAAGTCTTGGAGCGCAAAGGCTACCTGTTGCTCTAACGCAAGCCCGAACCCCCCGGCAGCGTCGGCATAGAGGCGCAATATACCTAAGTAGCGGTTGATGCGCAGATTGAGGTAGACCGCGCTGGCTGCACCCTCTACACTTGTCCGCTGCAGGCGCAAGGGGCCATTCTGCAGAAAGGACGCGGTAAACCCGGCCGGCACACGCAGAATATATTGGATGTTGCGGTAGAACAGCTCCTCTTGTAGCCTAAGCGTGTCGTCCGGAAGCTCTACGAAGTTCACCTGCGGCGCTAACGCCTCACGCAAGCCGGCTACCAACGCGGTTTCCTCGGCGGCAAAGAAAGCGATGTTCACTTTGTCTGGGACGAATGTGCTGCTCACCGTCGGCGGGCGGTAAATCATTGTCATCACTAGGGAGATAGCGACAAAAACCACGAAATAGATGGAAATGCCGGGGAGGTTACTCCTGACGATTTTTAGGCAAACCTTAAAGGCTGACATAGTCTCGCCTCCTTACCACATAATATGTGCCGCCGGCAAACAGCAAGATGAATACTGCTATCCCTAGCGTGCTGGCTATAAATCGCTCGTAGGTGTCAAAGTAGTAAAGTGCATAAAACGCATCAGTAATGCGGTGTGCCGGGTTGATTAGCGCGAGCCAGCGCGCTTGCCTTTCTACAATAAACTTCAGTTCGGCGACATTCATTCCCGCGAGACTTGCACCTGCCAAACTTACGCCCAGCAGAATGCCTTCTTTGAGGGCTACACTGCCCTTCACTAAAGAGGTAACGAATGCGCCAAAGGTAATGCTAAGCATGCTACACAGCAGGATTGTTCCTACCACCCACGGGGTGCGTGTGCCAAAGTCTAGCCCCAGCAAGTAGACTAGGAAAGCAAAGTAGAGTAGCAGCTTGCTAAACTGCAGCAATAGCGCTGCACTCATGCCGGCGGCGAGTACTTTGAGCTTGTGTAGCGGTGCCAGACTGGTTCGAGCAGCATGGTGCGAAAGGTTAGCCTCAAGTGCATTGATCTCTGCCATGCCTACATGCCCTCCCAGGAGGCAGGTCATGGCCAGCAAAGACAGGTAGGGAATCAACATAAAGTTAGGCGTGCCGCGCTTATTAAGGGGGAGGTCAGCTAAAAAATCGCGGGTCTCGGCCAGTACGGCGGTCAGTCTGCTGCCTGCGGTCGGGTCATGAGCGAGAATGCGCCCAACTGCTGCCGCGCTCTGCATGTAGCTGTCAACGAACAACTTCAGGATACTTGGCCCAATGCCGCTATGATTGACTGTAAGGAGCAGCGGTGTGTCTGTAGTAATTATCCCCTGCACTTTGCCTGCAGCGAGCAGCTGCAGCGCCTCATCCTTTGGGGTGCGAGTAAGGTTAAACAGCCTGTTTTCGCCGTCAGACAGTGCCTCAATTGCAGAGACGAATGCCGCGTTCTCGCTATTTTCCACAAGGGCTACATCGATAACGGCAAGTCGCTCGCCCTCACCGAGTCGCGAAAAAGCTAACGAAAACAGGCCCGCCAGCACAATGGGGAAGACAAGCGTCCAAAACATAGTGACTTTGTCATATAGGAGAATTTTCAGCCGGTATTTAAAGATGTGTGCCACACTTGTTCCTCCTAATCTCGTAGCTCTTTGCCGGTAATCTCAAGGAAAACGTCGTTGAGGGTAGGGCGCTCAGAGTAGATTCTGCCAAACCCGACCCTTTGCTGCTTCAGCCACTCTAAAATGCTTTCAATCCCGCTCGTGCCCTTAAGAGCCTTTACCGTAAGCAAACTGTCCGCGTAGTTTACCGAGAGGAGATTTGGCATGGTGCGCAGGGCGGCGAGCTGGCTTTCTGTCAATCCATGCACTTCCGCGGTTATCTTTTCTCCCAGCGAGATCATGTCTTTTAGCGCCTCTTTCGTGCCGCTGGCCACTACCTTGCCTTTGTCAAGTATGACTACCCGCGAGCAAATACGCTCAACTTCTTCCATGTAGTGCGAGGTATAGAGCACCGTCGTGCCTGCGCGGTTTAGCGATAGTATCCCTTCGAGGATGTTGTCTCGGCTCTGCGGATCTACCGCTACGGTCGGTTCATCGAGAATGATGAGTTTTGGTTTATGGGCGATGCCGCAGGCGATGTTGAGTCGACGCAATAAGCCACCGCTCAGTTTTTTAGGGTAGAATTTCCTAAAATCAGCCATGCCGACAAAGCTTAAGGCCTCCTCCACGAGTCGTCTTCTTTCTTTGGCGTCCCTAATGTATAGCCCGCAAAAGTAGTCGGTGTTCTCCTGTACCGTGAGCTCGTCGAAAACGGCCACATGTTGCATGACTACGCCGATGTTTCTTTTGACCGCGTAAGCGTCTGGGCGCATAGGTTGGCCAAACACACTAATTTCGCCTTTCTCGTACGTCAGCAAGGAAAGAATGCAGTTGATGGCCGTAGTCTTGCCGGAACCGTTAGGCCCAAGTAGCCCGAGCACTTCGCCTTCACGCACTTCGAGAGTTAAATGGTCAAGCGCAAGGAGTTCGCCGTAACGCTTAACGATATTCGTCGCTTTAATTATCAAGGTCTGTCCCTCCACTAAGCATTTTCGGTTCTATTGTAGAACGGGTGCCAGTCAAACGGCAGTGCTAGATGTAACCTTTGCACATGACAATTGTCACAATTTTGCTTGTTGGGGCTAGCTTGCGATGTTAAACTGAGGTCAAACAAGGCATGAAGGTGAGCTATGCAGGAACAACATCTATCCCACAGGTTGGTGCTCTTTCTCTGCTGCGCCTTAATTGGGCTGACGCAGCCGCAAGGAATTTGGCACATAGTGCCTATGCTCATCAGCGCCACTACGGTCGGCCTACTGGTGTTTTATAGCGACACGCGAGCGCAATTTTTGGTTGCCGGGTTATTCTTTGTCGGCTGCGTGCTGTACTTGCCTCTGTGCTCCTATATCCCCGCAGTGATCTACGAGGTCTACACCAAGGAACGCAGACTGTTACCGTTGGTAGCGCTCGTGCCGTTTGCTGCTGCTGCCCCTTTGGGCTACAGCTTTTTGCAGAACGTCGGCATGGTGTCTGCCCTAGCCACTATACTTAAGCACCGGACGTTAAGCTTTGCTAGCTTGCGAGCGCACTACCTATCATTGCTAGACACAACGCGCGCCATGGCCGCAGAGATTAAGCAGCAGAACAAGCTAGTGCTAGAGAGACAAGACGACGCTGTACGCATAGCGCGTCTTAGTGAACGCAACCGCATCGCTAGGGAAATCCACGACCATGTAGGGCATAGACTAGCTAGCGCGGTCTTGCAGATAGGAGCTATGCTAACACTGCAACCGGAGCAAAAATCCCTCGAGACGCTTAAGGTAACACTTGCTTCGGCCATGGACGACATTCGCACCAGTGTGCATGACTTGCACGAGTCGTCAATCGATTTTCTTGATCACCTTGAGCAGGCAGCCGCCGGCTTGTCGTGTTGCCAGGTGCAACGGAGCATCTACCTGCAGAGCGAGCCGCGCCTGGAGATAAAATATGCATTTATTGCTGTGGTCAAAGAAGCCTTCGCTAATGTCTCCAAGCACTCAGACGCTACCGTCGTGCGCCTCGCTCTTACCGAGCACACAACGTTCTACCAGCTAATTGTCGCTGACAACGGCAGCCGCCCTAGCGCTGACTACAGCAAGGGCATGGGGCTGCGAAGCATCGCCGCGCGCATTGAGTCGCTAAACGGACAATTTCTGGTGCGCACAACTCAAGGGTTTGAAATTTTTATCACTGTACCGAAGGAGGGCAACCGTGAAGCTAGTCGTAGTTGATGACGATCCGCTCGTCTGTCAATCGCTTAAGACCATCCTTGAGGCCAATCCGGAGTGCAGCGTAGTTGGGGTGGGACACGACGGCAACGAGGCTGTGGCGCTGTTCGCACAGCATTTGCCCGATGTTCTGCTGATGGACATCCGCATGCACCCGCAAAATGGGCTAGAGGCCGCGTCACTAATATTAACCGCGCATCCTGAGGCCAAGATTCTATTCTTAACTACCTTTGCTGATACCGAGTACCTAGTGCAGGCGTTGCGCATCGGTGCCAAAGGGTATATGTTAAAGCAGCACGTGGAAAGTATCGTACCTGCACTAAAGGCGGTTTGTTTAGGGCAAAGGGTATTTGGCGATGAGATAGTCACAAAACTACCCCCCCTGCTGCCTGAGAATAACAAGGGGGGGTTCCAGGATGGGCGGCTCACGGGAAAAGAGGCAGACATTTTGCGGTGCTTAGCACTAGGAATGTCTAACCGGGAGATTGCCGCCACACTATTTCTCAGTGAAGGCACCGTGCGCAACTATATCAGCGTCATGCTTGAGAAACTCGCACTTAGGGATCGCACACAACTCGCCATTTTCTACTATAAGCACATGTAGGAGGAAGCATGAAAGTGAGAAGGCAAGATCGCTTGGCGAGCAGGGAACTAGTGAATAATGGGTTGCTACACAATGAGTAATTATGTGGCAGCGGGAGGAAAGTAAATGCCACTATGGCTGATAGCTAGGATGGGAGTTTTACGGCGCAACAGAGCGTTGCTGGCAGTTCTGGCCATGCTTCTTTGCGTGCTTGTGTTTGGCTCGTTGGCATTTTACTACTTTGAGCGGGGCGGCGACCAAGTAACAGATATCTGGGACGCCGCCTATTGGGTAACTGTAACGATAACCACAGTAGGCTTCGGTGATATTACCCCAAAAACAGCCGGGGGAAGGATTACATTTGTCTTGGTTGCGCTAGGCGGAATTGGCACCATTGCCTACGTGATCGACGAGATTGTGTCCTCGTCTACCAGGCATCAATTAAGAAAAATGTTTGGGTCAGGGGCGGTAAGAATGAAGAAGCATACCATTATCGTGGGATGGAACACCAAATCCGAAGAGGCAATAAAAGAGCTGAAGAACTCACGTGAAGAATTCTTGGTCGTGGGGAGTGAATTAAACCAAGCACACCTAAATGCCGAGGGGATAACGTTTATTGCCGGAGACCCCACAAAAAGCGAGACGCTGAATAGATGCAACATTAAAGACGCTCGGACACTCATGATACCTTTAGAGAACGATTCAGAGACTATCTTGGTTGCTCTGGCGGCCCGAAGACTAAATAAGGGCATAACCATCGTTGCCACCTGTGACATGCGGGAGCACGTAGAGATGATGCGTGGAGCAGGGATCGACCACATAATATCTCACACAGAGCTTGGTGGAAGACTAATTGCTCGCGCGGTTGCTGAACCTGTAGTCGTGGATTTTATTATGGATGCTTCAGCTTCCGCCGAAGGAATTGTGATTAGACAGATAAAAGTGAGCGCGACGACTAGGTTGTCAGATGTACCGTTAAAGGATAACGAGAAGGTGATTGCCTGGCACAGAGATCAGCGCTTCCTTTTAGATTTTACTGGTGATCAGCTTTTAGAAAGCGGAGACCATCTGGTAATTATAGCTTCTTCGCAGTAGCTCTCCGGCTAAGCTTCCTAAAGAAGAAAAGTACATGGACCAACAGATTGCTGATTTCGTGTGGGGGCCATGGAAAGCGTGAGATAAGGTGGTATATCGGTGAACAGGATAATGCTACTCTCGATAATTGTCGGTTCCCTGACATTGTTTGCATTTACGCTGCTGTCGCTCAATGTCCTCTGGGTCAATGTCGGTGAAGATGGCGACATCGCTAACTTAGCCATTCTGCTAGCCTCTAACCATGTGTTTAGTGCCTTCTCGGCACTGATTTCGGGGTTTCTTGTCGACAGGCTGCAAAAGAAACAGGCCATCGTAGTCTGCCTGCTGGCTTGCGCGGCTTTAGCGATGACCTGGTTGCTGGCGGAAAAGTTCTTAGCTGTAGCTGTTGTCGTCTACCTAGCGATAAACTTCGCCTCCGACTTGTATGCGGACACGTTCACAGCACTAGTGGCGGAAAAACTCAGCGCCGCTAACTACGTAAAGCTAGATGCGATTGAACTCGTTACAGGTAGCGCAGTTTCCATAGGCAGCAGCTTGGTGTCGGCGGTTCTACTTATGCAGCTTAGTCAGCAGCATGTAATTTTGCTGGTTACCGCTATACTGGTTGCGTCAGCCATCATCTGTTACAAGCTGTTGCCGGAAAGCGCAGTAGAGTCGGTCGAGTCGAATGAAGACACTGATGTATACAGAACGGGAATCGGTGCAACGATCCGATCCGCGTGGGATTTTGCGCGAGAAAATGTCCTTACCGATAAGCGCATCATGTTGTACGCGGCTGTTTTGTTCGTGCTAAATCTCGACTATGCCTTTATACCGACGGCGCTGCCGTTCCTCATTATGTCACTTAACGAGACAACGTCCTTAGTGCTGGTCGTCATCATGCAATCCGGCAATGAGCTCGGCGAGTTTCTTGCTGCCTCTGTAATCATCAAGTACGGGCACTATGTGTCGCTCCTAACCAAGATAGGCTTAATCGGCAGTGCGCTGGTGTTTACGGTTCTCCCTCTGGTCTACACGTTCCCAATCGCAGCAACGGTGCTGTTTGTATTATACGGCGCTTTCGATACACTGACGCAGCCATACTATAGCCACTTTGTATCATCGCTAGACCACGCTAAGCGCGGCCGCATCCTTGGGATTGTTAGTTTTATGGTGCTCTTGGCATCGCCTTTAGGCATTATACTGGGCAATTGGTTAAGCTCTTATGGCATGGTAGCGCTAAGCATGGGGATTGTTACTGTCTTTCTTTTCTCGGTGATAGTCCTTTCGGCATCCAAGGACTTTGGCAGCATTGTACTCGCGCCTGGTGCACTAGATGAAGATGAAGATGGCGACGATTAAGCATTAGGCTCACCTAACCCGCAAGATAAAGGCAAAATGTCCGCCGCCGCGACCCTTTCCCTGCGAATACCCATCAAACGAGGCATGAATGCCGAAAATGTGCGTACCGCGCCTGGTGGGTGTAAAGGTGTGCCCATTGGGGATCTCTTGACTCTCCACTTCTTTGCCGAATCGCCAGCGGCTAAGGGTTATGCGCCTCGTAGGCTCGGGGAATAGGATTGTTACCGAGGTACCTAAGGGCACAGTGGCAGCTTTTAACTTAAGCCATCTGGCCAATTGCGGCGTATTCTTAAACATATCAGCCTCAATCCCGCGGCCGTCCTCCATCCAGCTGATCGTTCCTAGGCCTGCCTCGACCTTAATGTCTCCTGCGGTTATGAGGGGCATGGGTGGGCCAAAGGTGTCAGCAAGCTCTAGGTCGGGGCGAATCGCGCTTGTAGCCCAAAACAGGTACTCCCGTGCTAGGCTATAGTTTATGACCAAAAAACCAAACGTGAGAGCTGGCAGGCTAAGAACGAGCAACACAACCGCCAGTAACACTTTCCAGACCGTCAGTCTACGCGCCATGCGGACGCCCCCTTACCCTATCTATTTGCTCCATTGTATACCAAATTACCTCCAGTCGCTACGATTTTGCTCCAAGCTACCACAAAATCATGCAGGAACTTACCTTGCAGGTAGCAGGCCGGCACGTTATAATGTATAATAATGTGACGAAACGCACCGCAGAGCACAAAATTGTGTGATTAGGAGGCCCATATGGAGCGCTTTATTCTTGACGACCTACTTAAGTGGAAAGAGTCAAAGTATCGCAAGCCCTTGATCCTGCAGGGCGTGCGGCAGGTGGGGAAGACATGGGCGCTCAAAGAGTTTGGCAGAAGGCACTATAGCAGCATCGCCTACTTTAACTTCGAAGAAAATGAGGAATATCGGCAATTCTTTGTGGCCACCCGAGATGTCAACCGCATTTTGCAGAACCTTATGTTTGCCAGTGGTCAGACTTTGCTGCCGAAAGAAACCCTCGTCATTTTCGACGAGGTGCAGGGCTGCCCTGACGTGATTAACTCTCTCAAGTACTTCTGCGAAAACGCAAGCGAGTACCATGTCGCGTGCGCGGGCTCGCTGCTTGGCATTGCTTTGGCCAAGCCATCGTCATTTCCAGTTGGGAAAGTGGATTTCCTCAATCTTGTACCCATGTCTTTCTCCGAGTTTCTCGTTGCCAACGGCGACGGCAACTTTGTCGACTATCTGCGCAGCATTGAAATGCTCTCACCGATACCGGACGCTTTTTTCAATCCCTTGTATGAGAAGCTGAAGATGTATTTTGTTACAGGGGGGATGCCGGAATCGGTCAAGATGTGGACTGAAGAGCGCAGCACAGAGCTGATGCAGACGGTGCTGCATAACATCCTTAGCACATATGAAAGAGATTTTGCCAAACATGTAAGCCCGACAGAGTATCCGAAGATATCGGCTCTGTGGCGGTCTATCCCCTCGCAGCTTGCTAAGGAAAACAAGAAGTTCATCTATAGAGTGGCCAAGGAAGGTGCACGCGCGAGGGAGTATGAGGATGCGCTGCAGTGGCTTGTAGATGCACAGCTAGTACGCAAAGTTTACCGTAGCAGTGCGCCCGGACTTCCTATTTCCGCATACGATGACGTTTCCGCATTTAAGCTGTATCTCGTTGATGTAGGGTTACTACGCCGCCTGGCCCTGCTTGCGCCATCGGCCATTACAGAAGGGAACAGGCTATTTTCCGAGTATAAGGGCGCCCTTAGCGAAAATTATGTTCTCCAGGCTATTCTGCACCAGTTTGAAGCAACGCCGCGGTACTGGTCTGTTCTGAATCCATCCTATGAAGTGGACTTTCTCATTCAGAGAGAGAACGACATTTTGCCGGTTGAAGTTAAATCGGAGGCCAACGTATCTAGCGCGAGCCTGCGCAAGTATAAGGAAAGATTTGGCGAGAAAGTGAAGTTGCGGGTCCGATTTTCTCTCGACAATCTAAAGCTTGACGGCGACGTTTTGAACATTCCGCTCTTTATGGCAGACTGCGCGGATTCCCTAATCGAAAAGGCATTAGGGGCGAGGTGAGAGGCTGTCGCAGGACTAGGTGGAATTATCTTACCCGCAAGATAAAGGCGTAGTGTCCCCCGCCGCTACGATTCCCCTGTGCATCCCCATAAAACGAGGCGTGAATACCAAATATGTGCGTGCCGCGCCTAGTGGGTGTAAAGGAGTGCCCGTGATGAGGGGCAGCGGTGGCGAAAAGGGGTCATCAAGCTCTATGTCGGCACGAATCACGCTTGTAGCCCAATACCCCCTTACCCTATCTATTTGCTCCATTGTATACCAAATGGTAGGGTCACATCAACGGCAATATGCTGGCCTCGCGAATGTTTTTGAGCCCTAGGAGCTGCATAGTTAAGCGCTCTGCTCCGATGGCGAAGCCGCCGTGCGGCGGCATGCCGTAGCGAAACACCTGCAGATAGAACTCGTACTTTTCTCTGGGCAATCCACGTTCTTGCATGCTTGCAAGCAGAAGCGGCAAGGAGTGTTGGCGTAGGCCCCCGGTTGTTATTTCTTGCCCGCGGAAGATAAGGTCAAACGATTCGGTTTTTGTGTTGTCGGCGAATCCGGGCAGGGCATAGAACGGCCTAAGTGAGCGTGGATAGCTATGCAGGAACACTGCCGGCACCCCGTGTTCTTTTTCTGCCCACTGACAGATAAGGCGCTCGCCTTCGGGGTCGATGTTGCCATCTGCTGCTATCGGCTTGTCGTAAGTCCTTTCCAGTATGGCGAGAGCCTCACCAAGGGGCAGGCGCGGAAGGGAGGGAATGGTCTCTCTGCACTTAATGCTGTCGCCAAACTTACTGTGCATTAAGGGGAGCAGTGACTTGAGGAACGCCTCCTCCAAATCCATTAGGACATGCACGTCCTGGACAAAGCCCATCTCAATATCCAGGCTAATAAACTCATTCAGGTGGCGCGATGTCTTGTGCTCCTCCGCCCTAAACACGGGCCCCACCTCAAACACGCGTTCAAAACCAGACCCGACTAGTATCTGCTTAAAAAACTGCGGGCTTTGCGCTAGGTAGGCGGTGTTGCCGAAGTAGTTTATGCTAAAGAGCTGCGCGCCGCCTTCGGTGCCGGTGGCCACGATTTTTGGCGTGCTAACCCGCGTAAATCCCTGACCCGCAAAGTACTCCTCAAAGTGCGTCACAATCTGCTGCTGCACGCGGAATACCTGCTGAAAGTGAGGGTGCCGCAGGCTTAGCGGCCTAAATCGGTCGATGAGTTCAAGCCCTACTTCGAGCTCGGGCGCGTTAATAGGGAAGGGCAGGGTCTCCGCCGGGCCTAAGACGGCAAGGGTTTCGACCCGCACTTCCACCGGGAAGGCACGCGAGCGTGAAGCGACGACTTGGCCCCTTATCTCCACGGCACTTTCCAGTGAGGGGAGATGGTCGGCCGCCGGGCTGGCGAGCACGACTTGGCTTTCGCCGCTGCGGTCGGCCACGATGAGAAACGTCAGCTCTCTGCCGACAGAACGCGTGCGCCGTACCCAACCTTGCAGGGTGACCTGTTCGCCCACATGCTGTGAGAGACTTGCGGCAAGGACTCTTTTTGACATAATTGAGCACCTCCGAAAATAAAATAATCCCCTCTCGCCAGGGACGAGAGGGGATTACCCGTGGTGCCACCCTGATTGGCATCAACAAAGATGCCCGCTTAAATCTATAACGGGATTACCCGCCCCTAAGGGGACTCAGCGGCTGTCTTCGCTCATTCGCGTGCACATCGGCTTACACCTAACCCGACTCTCTTAAGTGCAGCTCACGAGGCCCTTCCGCATCGCAGTCTTTGCTGTATACTACTATGCCGCTGGGGATACGTCAAGGGACGTGGGGACGGAGGAGTGCGACATGAAGTCTAAGTTAGGGCAAAGGGCAATTTGCTGAAAATATAGTTGAAACAAGCGTTGTATTTTGTGCAGTTTGTGCCTATACTAATGGATAGGGGGGTGCTTTTGATGCGCATCGACAGCGAAGAAAACATTCTAAGTGTGTTGTCCTCATATAATCCGTGGTGGCTAAGTTCTACCGTGCCTAAAGAGTTGCTGCGTCGGGTCAAGCGTGTTGCTTACCATGAGGTTATGGCCGCGTTAGGCCGTCAAGACATACGTCGTATGGTCGTGATTTCTGGTGCAAGGCGCATCGGCAAAACCACGATGCTCTACCAAATGATTCAGGAGCTACTGGGGCAGGGGTTGGAGTCTCGAAAAATCCTCTACGTCTCGTTTGACCATCCGCTACTAAAACTCGTCCCCATGAATAGGATATTAGACGTCTACCAAAACAACATCTATGGGCACAGTGATGTCTACTATTTCTTTGACGAGCTGCAGTACGTTGCCGACTGGGACGCTTGGCTTAAAGTAATCTATGATACGCAACCTAACACCCGCGTCGTAGCGACTGGCTCGGCAAGTCCAGTGCTAGCCGACAAGGCAGGTGAAAGTGGCGTGGGACGCTGGAAGGTCATTTCTGTTCCGACTCTGTCGTTTTACGAGTACTGCGATATTTTGGGCTTGGCAGAACGGCCTGCCCTCGATCTCGGCGTAAGGCCGACGAACCTAAATGACCTCAGCCATCGCGACCAAGTTCACTTGATGACAAAGTTGCGGCCTGTGCAGAAACACTTTCATCGCTACCTACAGGTAGGAGGGTTCCCTGAGTTAGCCCTCGCCAGTGATGATTTGTATGCACAGCGCGTTCTCCGCGAAGATGTAGTAGAGAAAGTTCTTAAAAGCGATATTCCCTCGTTGTTCGCGGTGCGCAATTCCGCGGACCTAGAGAGGATATTTCTCTACCTGTGCTACCACTCATCTAGCATCATCAGCGTCGAGAGTATAGCTCGGGAGCTAAACGGCGTTTCAAGGCCCACTGTGGAAAAGTACATTGACCACTTAAGGACTGCTAATCTCATATATGTCAGTTCTCCGGTTAATGTTTCTGGCAAGAAGGCCTTGAAAGCACAGAACAAGGTCTACATTGCTGATGCAGCGATTCGGAATGCCGTGTTAATGCGGCAGGACCTCTTAGCGAACCCGATTGAGATGGGAGTTATGGTCGAGACGGCGGTCTACAAACACGTGCGGGCTTTCTACCACCACGAGGCGACGCAGGTCGGCTATTACCGCGAGCCCGGTGGTGCAGACAAGGAAATAGACATAGTAGTACAGTCTCCGTTGGAGAAGATTCTCATCGAGGTGAAGTACCGCGAAAGCTACGCGCTCGACCAGTCGCAGGCTATAGTCAGACAGGCGGCGAATGCTACGCGGGCTCTAGTTGTAACCAAGAAGGATGACGACTATGGTCCCGGTGCTAGTTCGCCCGCAAGCGTGTATCGTATTCCGGCTTATGCGTTCCTTTATCTGCTGGGGCATGCCGAGGCAGGGAAGTAGACCAAAGCTGTCGAACTTTTCGCGAAAGAGGGGGGATTGCATGCGTCACTTGACCGACGACGATTCTTCAAGCTCGGCTTTTGCCGGAAGCAACCAAGCAAGAGAGTTCCTTGCCACCTTGCGTGACGAGCGGTCGAGCCGCGGCAAGCCAAGCCGAAAGTTCGATGTGATCACGCAGTATATTGCTGCGCTCGAGGAAAAGGCCACTTGGCAAGATTTCTATAAGGAGTTCTATGCCTTCATCCAGCTAAACCCCGCTTACGAGCTACATGACTACCAGGCCATTCTCGAAAGGCACGGCTTAAAGTGGACCGAGGCGGCGATGAAGGCCGCCGACGTCGCCGCGCTTGATGAACAGACGGTTCTCGCTTTGATTCTCGGTGCCCATCGCGCGGAGCGCTTTGCCCCGGGCGTATTAGAGATGTTTATCAGCGAGGGCTATGTAGCAAAGTGGCTCATGCGACTAAAACAATTAGACGACGAAAGAAGGCATCCCCCCGCGCGGCCAATCTTAAAGCAGGTGAGACTCAGTCTGCAGCCGTTAGGTCATGGCAACACAAGCGAGCTAGTGCTGACCGAAGAGCAGCTAGCCATTAAGAGCAGGTCGCTTACGGGGGCCTGCGCCATGCATAACTATGAGTTTGACAGCGTGTCGAAATTTGGCGAGGTGGCACTAGATGTCATGGCAGAGTGCCTTGAAGCAGGGGGTTGGCAAGATTTACAGCACCTTAGCGAAGCCACCACTGCATTTTACCTTTACGAGTTGGAGGCAGAATACGAGTGCGGCAAAACTGCCCGACATCAGGGTGTATTCGACCGCGGTCATATCCCGGAGAAGCCGTTTACGCTGTTCGTAGAGGTTCTGCGCCTTATCATTCAGTCGTTTGGTTTTGGGGATGTAGTGGGGCTGTCTGGGTTTAGGTTTGCCCTTAAAAAGGGCGAGGTCAAGTATTGCGGTGTTCTGTTAGCAGACGGCGGCAAACTTTATCACTACCGCACCACGGATCTACGCATCGATGTCGGCGATGTAGTTATCGTGCCTGTCGGTCAAAACAACTTTGAGCGCGAAGGCGTCGTCGAGACGGTGGAGTTCTGCCGCTGGGACGACACGCCATATCCACTGGAAAAGACAAAGGAGATTATCCGCAGGGTCAGCGATGCGGTAGGGGCGTCACCCGGATTTCACTTGTTGGCCGCGACAGACGTTTCGTGCTAAATGTGTGCTACTCCGGCTTGTATATGTCGGGGTGAAATTCGTGCGGGCCGACGAAATCCGGCAGAATAAGCGCCTCCCTAAGATGAAACCACATGTCTGCTGTCACCAAACCTAGCCGCCACAGCGAGACGCCTTGTAGGCGAAAGCGGGCGGCTACTTCTATTTTCTCGCGGATGCTGTCTCCTGTTTCGCTGGGGGCGGATATAGCCAACACAAGCCTCTCGCGCGGGACATCGATTAGCGCCATTTCCACTGCCTGCACTACCCTATGTAGCGGCTCGGGGGTAGGCCCAAAGTCGTGCGCCATAACGATAATGCGGTCGGCCAGTTGGCCGAGGGCGGCGTAATCGTAGCCCCTAAAAGAGCTGTTGGGCGGATGAATGGTGAGCGTCAGGGTTTTTCCTGCCTCGCGCAGCGGTGGGGCAAGCAAAGCAACAAACCGGGTAAAGCTAGCACGAATCTGCTGCTGGGTTTCCCTTGTAGCGTAAAGACCCAGTTCTTCTAAGTTTAGATTCACACCGTCAAAATGGCCGGCCTCCTGCACTATGGCGTTAACAGCGCGGAGCATCGCCGCTTCGTCGCTAAGGAAAGCGGTAAGTAACCCGCTGCGGTTTGTCTCGTGGACGACCATTTCCATCCTCAGCCCAAACTCTCGTGCTGTCATAAGCACCGTTTCCCACCCCGCAGGTCGGCGCCAAGCCGTGCGCGGGCTCTGCGTCAGCAAATTCCCTTGCGCGTCTATTGTATACCAGCCAAGCGCAAGCTCGCTCACGACATCGGTATTGCCGGTAGCTGTAGCCGGGAACGGCACGCCAAACAAGTTAGTCCAGCTGCTCGTCCTCGCATCGCCAAGCGCATAGAAGCCTACTACGCCCATGGCGCGCCTAGGCGTAGCAGTTTCCGTTGTGCTCGTTTGCGCCGGTACTGGCAGCAGCGCAGCAAACAACGTTGCAGCTAACAGAAGCAGCATAAGCCGTGCAAGAATTGGACGTGTCATCATTACTAACTGTGCTCCTCCTTCGTATTATCCCAGGTAAAGTAAGCAAGCCCGCCGGGCAACCTAGTGGAAATGTCGCCGCCAAATGAGGCCTTCGAACTTTGCTCGTCTATGATGTTAAACAGCTCTAGGCGGGATAGCGAGATTTCCATGGGGTTTGCTCCTTCGGTAGTGCTTATTAGCAGTATACAGCATTTCGCGAACTATCACATTGACACCTTTCGATTTTAGGCGTAGAATCGTCATATCGAAGCTTTTAGATATGAGGGGTCAACGTGGAAGAGAGTCTGCAATACGTAAAGGTTTTTAAGGCGCTAGGGGATCCCAAGCGAGCCATGATCTTGGACATGCTCGCTTGCGGTGAGCTATGCGCCTGTATGATTTTAGGACGATTTGCCATGTCGCAATCTACATTATCCCATCATATGAAGTTGTTGTGCGGCTCAGGTCTTGTCAGAGGCCGTAGAGAGGGCAAATGGATGTACTACTCGCTCGACATAAAAACAATCAACCTAGCCAAGGAATACTTGTGCGCCATCGCCTCGAATAAGGCAAGTTGCGTTTGTGAGGAGACTGTAGGTCAGTGTAAAGAGTAAGGAGTTGGATGGACTTGAACAAGCAATGCAGTGTTCCTATTGTCTCGACCGCCCTTCACGCAAGCGACGTAATCGGCGCGTGGCGAGTGCGCTGGGGCCTAGGACGGATGAGTTACACGATTGCGCCGGGACTATACGCCGTCGGTACGCCCGATCACACGTCCAATGTGTTGGTCAGCGCGAACTACAAGTTGACATTTGATTCCCTGCGGAGGGAGCTTGTAGGATTGAGTTGTTGGCTGCTCATCCTAGACACCAAAGGTGTCAATGTCTGGTGTGCCGCCGGGAAGGGGACATTTGGCACTGATGAATTGGTTGCTCGCATCGCCAGCACTGGGCTCGCGGACATAGTGGCGCACAGGACATTGGTGCTGCCGCAGCTTGGCGCTCCGGGAGTGTGTGCGCATGAGGTGACCAGACGAACGGGGTTTGCCGTAGTATACGGCCCTGTCAGGGCCTGTGACATAAAGGCATTCCTTAGCGCTGGCCTTAAGGCTACAGACGGAATGCGTAGAGTCAATTTTACGATGTGGGATAGATTAGTTCTCACCCCAATAGAGCTGCTGCCTGCCCTCAAGGTTTCCGTCTTGGTGTTTGCTGTGGCGCTTCTTGTCAACTTCTTTGCCGTGCGGCCCTTTGTGCTACCAGACGCAATCATGTATATCGGCGCCGTGGTAACAGGAGCTGTTGTTACGCCGGTGCTGCTTCCCTTTATTCCCGGCAGGGCATTTGCTTGGAAGGGATGGTTGCTCGGTCTTGTATGGACGGCCGGGTGCGCTTGGCTAAACGGCTGGTCTGCTCCGGATTCCGCCGTTCGCGCCCTCGGCTACATGTTGCTTCTACCATCGCTGTCCGCTTTTTTGGCCATGAACTTTACCGGTTCGTCGACGTACACGTCATTCTCCGGCGTCATTAAGGAGATGAAACTAGCGGTGCCGCTGATAGCTGTTTCAGCGGTTGTCGGTATTCTGCTGATATTGGTCAACAGCTTTACAATTCGATAGGGGGCGCCTATGAAACACAGGTACTTAGCGAACGTCGCAACACTTTTCTTAGATGACGAAAAATGCTCTGGGTGCGGAAGGTGCGCAGAAGTTTGTCCGCACAGGGTTTTCAGATTGATAGGTCGTAGGGCAGAGATAGTTGACAAAGACGGGTGCATGGAATGCGGCGCCTGTGCTAAAAACTGTCCGGCGGATGCCATATCGGTTGCTGTGGGAGTTGGCTGTGCTTATGCGGTGATTATGGGGTGGCTTACAGGTGGCAAACCGAGTTGCGATTGCGGAGGAGAGTGAGTCCCAATGAAGAGGATTTTGTTTGTCTGTGTGGAAAATTCTAACCGTAGCCAGATGGCGGAAGCATTTACGCGCATACATGGCGGGAACGGGGTAGAAGTGTACAGCGCAGGCTCGCGCCCTTCTGGCATTATTAACCCTAAGGCCATCGCCGCCATGCAGGAACTTGGGTATGACCTAACCACCCATTTTTCAAAGTCACTGGCCGACATCCCGAACATCGAGTTCGACTTTGTGGCGACCATGGGCTGCGGTGACGACTGCCCGCTAGTCCGTGCAAAGCAGCGCGAAGACTGGAGCATCCCCGACCCAAAGCACATGTCGCCGGAAGAATTCCGCCACGTGCGCGACCTAATCGAGCGCCACGTCAGGCAAATGCTGACCTGAAGCAAAAGGGACGGAGCTTTTTGCTTCACTAGGTGTTGCAGACGGCGCTGTCCTAGGAGGTCCTTATGCCTTTTACTTCGATCAGCGAGTCACTAGGGCACTACTTGCGCATCAAAGTACCCTACCTCACCAACCTAGCCGTCCTGGCAATCGAGCGCATTGAGGGCGGCTGGGAGGGCGACGTCTTCGCCTTTGACCTTAGCTTTTTAGATAACGGCACTGCGCAAACCCGGCCCATGATACTTAAGCTGTATCAAGAGCCGGGCTTAGAGCTGTTGGGCCAGAGGCACACGCGCGAGTTTGAAGCCCTTCGCCAGCTCAACAATGAAGGCTATCCTGCACCAGATGTGTATCTGCTGGAGTGCGACAGCTGTTATCTCGGGAAGCCTTTCGTCATTATGGAAAGAGTAGCGGGCGCCCGGTTAGACAAACTCCTCGAGCAGTATTCACCGACGGAGCGCGAGGCGCGGTATGGCGAGATGTGCAAGTTGTTCGTCCGCCTGCACAGCCTAGATTGGCAGAACTTCACCGCTCTTGGCGACCTCCCCGCCGTAGAGAGCGCCATCGATCGCGAGCTGCAGCGCTTTCTGCAGATTGGCTTAGCGGCCGGCGCTTCCTATGCGGAGCCGGCGCTGGCGTGGCTCTGGCAACGGGCATCAAGCGTCACGGGCAGCAGACTGGCCCTCGCCCATTGGGATTTTCATGCAGGCAATATCTTGTGCGACTCACACGGCAAGCTGTCTGTCCTTGACTGGTGCGGCGCGGGTGTAACCGATTGCCGGTTCGACCTCGCTTGGAGCACGCTCTTTCTCGGTGACTTCGCGCCTAAGTTTATCGCGCTGTACGCCGAGCTTGCCGGGCACCCAGTTGACGACTTTGATTTCTTCCTCGCCTTCGCCTACCTGCGGCGCATCCTCTCTATAACCATCTCGCTACAGCACAGCCCCGAATTTCTCGGCATGCGGGCAGAGGCGGCAGAGCACATGCACCTTCAGCAACATCGTTTGCACGCCCTGCATAATCAGTGGCTTGGCCTTACCGGTGTGCGCTTATGAAACCAATTGCTTTTGTAGACCTAGAGGTGCATGCCACGCAAGAGACGGTCCTCGATATTGGGGCGACAAACGACAGGGGTAGCGTTCTACACACCAAGTCCTTGCGCGACTTGGCCGCCTTTTTGCCGGGGCACGAGTACATTTGCGGCCACAACATCCTCGCCCACGACCTAAAGTACATGCAGGAAGCGCTTAAAGACCTGCCTGCGCTGCGCTGGAACACCATTGACACTCTGCTTCTCTCTCCACTGCTTTTCCCCAAGCAGCCGTACCATGCCTTAGTAAAGGACGAGAAACTCCAAGTCGATGAGCTTAACAACCCCTTAGCCGACGCTATTCAAGCTAAGGAGCTGCTATACGAAGAAATAGCCGCCTTCCATAAACTAGACGATGCGACTAAGCGCATTTTCTTTGGCCTGCTCGGGCTGACCAAAGAATTTGGCGCTTTCTTTCGTTTTATAGACTACAGAGCTGCTGTGACTTCAGTCGCCGCGCTTATCCGTGAGGCGTTCAGTGGTGAAATCTGCGCCAATGCGCCGCTAGACGACCTCGCAGCCGCACACGCCATTCCGCTCGCCTATGCCTTGGCTATAATCAGTGTCAGGGATCGCTACTCGATTACACCTCCCTGGGTTCTAAAGCAGTATCCCGCGACACAACGGGTTCTGCACGTGTTGCGCAACACCCCTTGCCTAACAACCTGTCCATATTGTGCACAAAAGCTTGACGTGCGCCTCGGCCTCAAGCGCTACTTTGGCTTTGACGGCTTTCGCACTTTTGGCGGGCAACCGCTGCAGGAGCAAGCAGCACGGGCCGCTCTTGCGAACAAGTCTCTCCTGGCTGTCTTCCCAACCGGCGGCGGCAAATCGGTTACATTCCAAGTGCCTGCGCTGATGAGCGGCGAGGCGGCGCAAGGCCTGACTGTCGTCATCTCACCCCTGCAGGCCCTCATGAAAGACCAGGTAGACAACTTAGAGCGCATCGGCATTATGGACGCTGTTGCCATCAATGGTCTGCTTGACCCGATTGAGAGGGCAAAGTCCTTTGAGCGTGTTCAGGACGGCTCGGCCTCGCTGCTCTACATTTCACCTGAGTCCTTGCGCTCCCGCAGCGTCGAGCGCTTGTTGCTCGGGCGCAATGTTGTGCGCTTTGTGATTGACGAAGCCCACTGCTTCTCCACTTGGGGGCAAGACTTTCGGGTTGATTACCTCTACATAGGCGAGTTTATAAAGAAACTGCAGACAGATAAGAATGCTACGGACGCTATTCCCGTCTCGTGCTTTACCGCTACAGCCAAACAGCGTGTTATCGACGACATCCGGCAGTATTTTAAGGACAAGCTCGGGCTCACCCTCGAAGTCTTTCGGGCCGACGTTGCGCGTGAAAACTTGCGCTACCATGTAGCCGAGAAGGCCGAAACGGAAGAGAAGTACCGCGAGCTCCGCCGCCTAGTGCAAAGGGGCTGCCCGACCATCGTATATGTTGCGGAGACTAAGCGGGCCGAGGACCTCGCAGACAGGCTCACATCCGACGGCTTTCCCGCACTCCCCTACCACGGGCAACTAGACGCAAAGGTTAAGTCTGCAAATCAAGATGCGTTTGTTGCAGACGCGGTGTCAATCATAGTGGCGACCTCGGCCTTTGGCATGGGCGTAGACAAGAAGGACGTAGGTCAAGTCATTCACTACGACATTCCCGATTCGCTCGAAAACTACGTGCAGGAGGCAGGGCGGGCCGGGCGGGACGAGCAGATTAAGGCAGATTGCTACGTTCTCTATCGTGAAGAGGATTTAAACAGCCACTTCACCCGCTTAAATCAAAGCAAGTTGCACGTCAAAGAAATACAGCAGGTGTGGAAGGCTATCCAAAATCTCACTCGCACGCGCAAAAAAGCGTCGCAGAGTGCGCTTGAAATAGCCCGTCTAGCGGGCTGGGACGAGGAAATGCATGGGCTCGAAACGCGGGTGCGCGCAGCCATTTCCGCACTTGAGCAAAGTAAGTACGTTAAACGCGGGCAAAACTCGGCACGCGTATTTGCGACCAGCATTATGGCGCGTACGGCGCATGAGGCTATCGAGAGAATTAACCAGTCAAGCAAGTTTGACGCCGCCGAACGACAGGATGCCATCCGGATTATTAAGAGCATGATCGCAAGTCGTAGCCGCCTCCGCGCCGGTGGGGAAGATTCTCCAGCCTCCGAAGTTGACGTTTTAGCTGACCGCCTAGGTCTAGCTAACGAGCGCGTTATAACCATAGTTAATCGCCTGCGCGAGGAAGGCTTGCTTGCCGACACGAAAGATCTCACGGCTTACATAAAAGTAGGCGACCAAGGCAAGCAATCGCTAGAAATCCTCAAGCGTTTTTCCTCTATGGAAGCTGCATTAGCCATCGAGGTGGAGGAAGAAGAAGTCCTCTTGAATCTTAAGCAACAAAATAGCAGGTTAGAAGACCAGGGCTACGAAGGCGTGAACCCACGCAACATCCGTACGATTCTAAACTTCTGGAAGTTGAGCAGGTTGGTGGAATGTGCAACTGCCGAATTCGCCAGGCACATCGTCCATATCTACAGTGTGCTACCTAAGGACGAGTTCTTGGCCCGAATCGAAAAGCGCAAAGCTACGGCGGCTATAATCCTTGAGCATTTATACCGTGAAGCAGAGCGTACTGCTAACGGCAAGCCGCTGAAGGAAGACGTTTTCGTAGAATTTTCAATCGGGGAACTCGTCCTTGCTTACCAGGCAAACAGCTTCTTGTTTAAGGAGGCTGTCACAACGAGGGACATCGAAGACGCTCTCCTGTTCTTGTCCCGAATCGACGCCATAAAGGTAGACGGCGGCTTTCTCGTCCGGTACAACCCGATGACCATTGAGAGGCTACACGAAGGTAGCCGCAAGCGGTACACGACGCTCGACCATACCCGTTTTACGGAGTACTACCAAGCGCGCATGCAGCAGATTCACATTATGGGGGAGTACGCCCGCAAAATGCTGCAGGATTATCAGCAGGCACTAAGTTTTGTCGACGACTATTTTTCACTTAACTACGACCGGTTTCTTGAAAAGCACTTTAGTGGCCGTAAGCACGAGCTCGCCCGGAGCCTTACGCCCGCCAAGTTTACCCAGTTGTTTGGGGAGCTCTCAACGCGCCAGTTAGGTATCATTAACGACAAAGATAGCCAACACATCTGCGTCTTAGCAGGCCCGGGCAGCGGCAAAACCAAGCTGCTGGTACACAAGCTCGCCTCGCTGATCCTAATGGAAGACGTAAAATATGAGCAACTCCTTATGCTTACCTTTTCTCGCGCCGCAGTCACCGAGTTTAAGCAGCGCTTGCTGGCGCTTATCGGTAGCCCGGCCCGACACGTCGAGATAAAGACCTTCCACTCCTACTGCTTTGACTTGCTAGGCAGGATGGGTAGCCTTACGCAGTCTGCCGAAGTTATTGACCTCACCGTACAGCGTATACGGGACGGGAATGTTGAGGCGAATCGCATCGCTAAAGCTGTTCTCGTCATTGACGAAGCGCAGGATATGGATGCGTCGATTTACGAGCTAGTCAAAGCGTTGATGGCGCAGAACGAGGGCCTGCGAGTTATTATAGTGGGGGACGACGATCAAAACATCTTTCAGTTTCGTGGCTCAAGCGCAGAGTTTATGGCGAGGTTCATCACGGACCACGCGGCGACTAAGTACGAACTGCTGACAAACTATCGCAGCAAGGCCAATCTCGTGAGCTACGCGAATGCCTTCGCCGCGCAGATGAGAGAGCGGCTAAAGTCTAATCCAATTGAACCGCAAACCAAAGAATTAGGCTCCGTCAAGGTCGTGCGACAGCTAAGCTCAAATATGCTTGTGCCCTTTGTCGACGACATCGCTACTGCCGAGCTTAAGGGAACCACCTGCGCCCTAGTGAGGACAAATAGAGAAGCCTGGCAAGTGGTCGGCATGCTACGACAGCAAGGGTTCCGCACCCGGCTTATTCAAACTAACGACTGGTTTGGGCTACACACCCTCGACGAAATGCGCTTTTTCCTGGCCCGTATTAAAGCGGACAGCCAATCGCCCCTCGTTGAAGCCGACACTTGGGAGCAGGCCAAGCAGGCGCTCGAAACCGCGTATCAAAGAAGCGCCATGCTTGAGACGTGCCAGCGGCTAATTGCACAGTTTGAGTCGCAGACACCCGAGAAGAAATATATCTCAGATCTCGAGACCTTTGTGCAAGAGTCAAAGCTCGAGGATTTTACGGGCGACCCAAGCGAGGCAATCGTCGTCTCTACTATTCACAAAGCCAAAGGAAAGGAGTTTGACAACGTCTTTCTGCTTTTGGACAACGACGCACCGCCAAGTGAAGACGATAAGCGTTCAATCTATGTCGCGATTACGCGGGCCAAGGCGAACCTGACTATCCGCTATAATGGGAATTACCTAAGCAAAATTAGGCCGGCCGAAGTTGTAGAGACCGCAGACCGCAACGCCTATCCCGAGCCTACCGAGCTAGTTATCCCCCTCTCGCACGAGGATGTGCAACTCGGCGCATTTGCCGGACGGCAAGACGTTATACAGACGCTCCAAAGCGGCGATGAGCTGTGCTATCAAAACTACTGTGGCTACACGGGCGACAGACTCGTGTTTCGCGTCTCAAAAAAATGCGAAGCCCTCCTGGCGCAGTACGCACAAAGGGGCTTCGTTCCAACACGCGCAAGTGTTAACTTCGTAGTGTGGTGGGGCAACAAGGACACGCCGGAAGAAGTGCGGATTGTGCTGCCGGTGCTTTATCTTTACCCCCTCCGCACCCTCGGCGCCGTGTGAATAGCCCTGTCCTCTACCCCGAGGACGGCCTCAAGGAAGGCTTCGGAAATGGTGGGGTGGGCGTGGATGGTGCGGGCGATGTCGTTGACGGTGAGTTTGTGCTCGACGGCTAGCGCGGCCTCGTGAATAAGCGTGCTGGCGTGGGAGCCTAGCACATGCACCCCGAGCACCTCTTTGCTTTGGTCGTGGGCGATGACTTTGACGAGGCCCATTTCTTCGCCCATAGCAACGGCCTTAGAGTTTGCGCCAAGCATAAACTTGCTCACTGAGACAGGGATGCCCCTCTGCTCCGCCTCGGCCTCGGTAAGGCCCACGGTGGCAATCTCTGGAGAAGTAAAGACTACTGCCGGCACGCAGTCGTAGTTGACGTGGCCGGGCAGGCCTAAGATGCCCTCCACGCAGGCTTTCCCTTCCTCCGAAGCTACATGCGCTAGCATGTGCCCGCCAATGACATCCCCGATAGCGTATACGCCCGGGACAGTGGTCGCAAAATGCTTGTCGACCTTAATGCCGCGCCTGTCGTACTCCACACCGATAGCGGCAAGGTTTAGCCCTTCAACGTTAATACTGCGCCCTGTAGCGAGCAGCACCTTTTTGGCAGTAAACACATGGGTGTTCCCTTGGCCTTCGGCCACAACTTCCAGTTGACCATCGTCTGTTTGGTTTATGGCCTGCACTCGTACATCTGCTTGTACTCCTACGCCTGCCCTACGCAAAGCCATGGAAAGGCGGCTGACGATGTCTTTGTCAACTTGGTGAAGAATGCGCGGCATAAACTCCACTACCGTAACCGCGGTGCCAAAGGAGTTAAATATGCCGGCAAACTCCATTCCGATGACGCCGCCCCCAATGACCACGAGGCTCTTTGGTATTTCGCGCACGCCCTGTAGTTCATTGCTGTTTACTACCCCGGGGAGAAGGCTCCCCTTAATGGGAGGGCTTTGCGGCATAGAACCTGTGGCAATAATGATGTGCTCCGCCTCTATTCTGTATGGTTCACCCTCGGGGGGACGCACGATTAACTCGTGCGTCGCAGCAAAACTTGCCTCCCCGACAATGTGCTCTACCTGATGGGAGTGAAGTAATTTGGCAATGCCATCGCGCAGGGCGTTGACCACGCGCTCCTTGCGTTCTTGTACTTTGGCCATGTCGATGGTGAAGCCGCTGTGTACGACGCCAAACTCGGCACTGCGAGTGAGCGCGTGAATTACTTGGGCGTTCTGGTACAGGGCCTTGGTGGGGATACAGCCCCAGTTAAGGCATGTGCCGCCGAGGCGGTCTTTTTCAATAAGCGTGACTTGTGCTCCGAGCTGGGCGGCACGTATGGCCGCCACATAGCCGCCCGGACCACCGCCAATTATGACGATGTTACGCTGCAAACGGCATCCTCCTTGCGCTTTGCATTGCTTGCTGTCGAGTGTTAGTATCTGAGCTTAGGCTGCCGTACGGCTTTAACCTCGTCTAGGCGGCCGACCACAGTAGTCTGTGGCGCGCTCTTGACTAGTGACGGGTTCTGTTCAACTTCGTCGGCAATCTTTAGCATGGCCTCGATAAAGGAATCTAAAGTCTCTACCGCCTCTGATTCCACCGGCTCGATCATGATAGCCTCCTTAACGATTAAGGGGAAATACACGGTCGGGGGATGAAAACCATAGTCCAGCAAGCGTTTAGCGATGTCCAGGGTAGAGCAGCCCTGGGCTTTTTGCCTTTGCCCGGACAAGACAAACTCGTGCATGCAAATGCGGTCGTAGGCGACATCGTAGCGCTCTTTGAGCTTATTTAGCATGTAGTTGGCGTTTAACACCGCAGTCTCAGCGACCTGCCGTAGACCCTCGGGGCCCATGGAGAGAATGTAGGCGTAGGCCCTCACTAATACCAGGAAGTGGCCGTAAAAGTTCTTGATTCGCCCAATCGACAAGGGGCGGTCGTAATCAAGGTAGTATTTTATGCCGTCCCACTCTACCGTCGGACAAGGCAAGAAAGGCACGAGACGCTCTTTGACTCCGATTGGCCCGGCCCCAGGCCCGCCTCCGCCGTGCGGCGTGGAGAAGGTCTTGTGTAGGTTGAGGTGTACTACATCAAAGCCCATGTCGCCGGGGCGGGTAATTCCTGTAATGGCATTAGCGTTGGCCCCATCGTAGTAAAGTAGACCGCCGCCGGCATGTACAATTTTAGCAATCTCGACAATGTCTTTCTCGAACAAGCCAAGCGTGTTGGGATTAGTGAGCATTAGGCCGGCAACATCGTCACCCATAAGGCGCGTTAGCTCCGCTAAGTCTACTCCGCCTTCCTCGTTTGACTTAACCTCCACGGTCTCATAGCCAGCTGCGGCAGCAGTGGCGGGGTTAGTGCCGTGGGCGGAGTCCGAGACGAGAATTTTCGTGCGTTGGTCCTGGCCGTGGTGCCGATGGTAGGCCTTAATAGCCATAATGCCGGCTAGTTCCCCGTGTGCACCAGCCGCCGGAATGAGGGACATGCGCGCCATCCCTGTAATTTCTGAAAGCAACCCATCTAGGCGGTAGAGCAGTTCGAGACTGCCCTGGGAAAGCGACTGCGGTTGGTAGGGATGGGAGTTTGTAAAGCCCTTAAGCCGTGAGACGTCTTCGTTGATTTTTGGATTGTACTTCATGGTGCACGAGCCAAGCGGGTAGAAGCCGGCATCAACCCCGTAATTGCGCTGCGAGAGCTGTGTGAAGTGGCGGATGACGTCGACTTCGCTTAACTCCGGCAACTTGGGAGGCTCGGTACGCAGGGAGTCTTTGGGCAGAACCGCGGACAACTCAATTGCGGGGGTGTCCTGGGATGGCAGCTGGTACCCGCGCCTGCCGGGGACGCTTTTCTCAAAAATGAGTTTGGTTTCTTTGCGCATCTATTCCACCGCCTTTTTTACGAGGTTGTCGATTTCTTCTTTCGTGCGCTTCTCTGTGACGGCAACTAGCCAATGGTTCGCGAGTTCGGGGTAGTCCTGCCCGAGGTCGTATCCGCCGAGGATCCCGTGTGTAAGCAATGCGTCGTTAAGCTCGCCTACGGGGCGCTTAGACTTTACGACAAATTCGCGGAAGAAGGGCGCATCAAAGGCCTCCTCAAACTGACCGGACTTAAGTAGGGCTTCATAGGCGTAACGCGATTTGCTGACGCACTGCGACGCGACTTCGCGCAGGCCTTCCTTGCCCATGGCCCCCAGATAGATGGTCGTGGCGAGGGCGACGAGGGCATTGTTAGTGCAAATATTTGAGGTCGCCTTTTCGCGGCGGATGTGTTGCTCGCGCGTCTGCATGGTCAGCACATAGGCCCGCTGCCCGTCGCTGTCGTTCGTTATACCAACGATGCGCCCGGGCATATTGCGCAACAGCTTCTGTGTTGTAGCCATAAAGCCGACATAAGGGCCGCCAAAAGAAAGTGGTACGCCAAGGGGTTGCCCGTCGCCAACCGCGATGTCTACGCCCATTTCAGCAGGGGATTTAAGGAGCGCGAGCGAGATGGGGTCTACCGAAGCCACCATGAGTGCCCCCTCACCGTGGGCGATACTTGCCGCCCCGGCAAGGTCTTCGATGACACCAAAGAAGTTAGGACTCTGCAGGAGCACTGCCGCGGTCTGCGGGCTAGTAGCAGCCTTTAAGGCCTCCATGTCCGTAACGCCGTTTTTATGCGGCACTACGCGAATCTCCATGTCACGAGTCTGCCCGTAGGTTTGTAGTACCGCGCGGTGTTCAGGGTGAACGGTACCGGAGACAACTATTTCTGACCTGCGCGTGGCATTGCCGGCCATAATCGCAGCCTCAGCGAGAGCGGTGGCTCCGTCGTAGACGGAGGCATTGGCGACATCTAGGCCTGTCAGCTCGCAGATCATGGTCTGGAACTCAAAAATAGCCTGCAGAGTGCCTTGGCTTATTTCCGGTTGGTATGGTGTGTAGGCGGTGAAAAACTCTTGGCGCAAGAGCAGGTGATTGACGATGCTAGGCGTGTAGTGGTCGTATGCGCCGGCACCGAGAAAACAGGTGTAGTCAGTCGCGCCGAGGTTTTTTTGTGCTAGTGCGCTAAGGTGTGCTAGGAGCTCAAGTTCGGAGTGGCTAGGGGGTAGGTCGAGAGCGCGTCTTAAGCGAACTTGCTCGGGAATCTCGCGAAAGAGGTCCTCGGTGCTTTGCATGCCGAGCGTAGCCAACATGGCCTGTTGTTGTTCTGCTGTGTTTGGTATGTAGCGGTGCATCTTCTCTCCCCCTTAATCCAAAATTCTTTGGTAAGAGTTAGCATCAAGGAGTGCTGCCAGTTCTGACGCGTCGGAGAGTTTGACGGCAAGCATCCAGCTGCCATAGGGGTCACTGTTTAGCAACCCCGGGTTGTCAAACAGTGCCTCGTTAACTGCCGTGACGGTGCCGGAAACCGGGCTAAACAGGTCAGAGGCGGCCTTCACCGATTCTACGACGCCAAAAGTGCCGCCGGCGCGTAAGGCGTCACCCACATTAGGCAATTCTACGAAGACTATGTCGCCGAGGGCCTGTTGGGCATAGTCGGTAATGCCGATGTGGGCGGTATCGCCCTCGACTTTAACCCACTCGTGTTCCTTAGAGTAAAGCAGTGCTTGGGGAATGTTCATGGCTTAACTTCCTCCTCTACATTTGGGTTGGCCTTCTTATGCTTTTTTGCGTAAAACGGGAGCGGTATGCGCTGCGCCCGCAGTGGCTTACCCCGCACTACAACCGAAACCTCGTCCCCTAAGCCGACTGCGCCGCGAGTCACTAGGGCTAGGCCTAGGTTCTCTTTGCGGGTGGGGGAAAATGTGCCCGAGGTGATGTGCCCTATCGGGCTGTTTGCAACTGACACTTCGCAGCCGGCGCGGGGAATACCGCGCTCAACCATTGCCACACCGATAAGCTCGCGCGGGGGAATGGCCTTTTTTTGCGCCGCGAGGGCCCTTTTGCCGACAAAGTCCGCCTCTTTCTTGAGTTTGACGAACGGGGCAAGATTTGCTTCGAGTGGCGTAATGTCTTTCGCGATTTCATGCCCATAGAGGGGTAGGCAGGCTTCAAAGCGCAGAGTGTCTCTTGCCCCTAGTCCTACAGGTACAATGCCAAAAGGTGCTCCGGCTAAAAGCAGGGCGTCCCACACTGTGGGTGCATCTTCATTAGCGAGGTAGAGCTCAAATCCGTCTTCGCCGGTGTAACCCGTGCGGGAGACAAGCGCAGGCCTTCCGGCAACTACAAGGCGCGGTTCAAAATGAAAGTAGGCCAGGTCAGCAAGAGAAAAGTCGGTCAGCGACTGTAAGACCGTCTCTGCGTGTGGTCCCTGTAATGCCAGTTGGGCCGTAGTGGCGGACTCGTTCTTAACTTCGACCCCAGAGGGGGCCATGCTTGTTACCCAGGCAAAGTCTTTGTCGGTGTTAGCGGCGTTGACTACGAGCAAGAACTCCTCGACGTTTTGCTTGTAGACCAGGAGGTCGTCGACGACACCACCGTCTTCGTAGCACATCAGCGAGTAGAGAACCTGTCGGTCCTTCAGTTTGGCGACGTCTCCTGTCACTAATTTCTGCACGAAGTCTTCGGCGCTACCCCCCTTAATAGTTATTTCGCCCATATGGGAGACGTCAAAGAGGCCTAGGGCGCTTCTAACGGCTTCGTGCTCGCTAAGAATACCTGTGTACTGCACGGGCAGAGCCCAGCCGGCGAAGTCAACGATTTGACCTCCGAGCGCGACATGCTGGCGGTAGAGAGGTGTGTGCTGCATGGGATTCTCCTTTCGCTTGGTTAGGCCTCGCTTTGTAGCCATAGCGCTACATCAGAGATAAGGGGAGAATTGTACTGGCCAGACAAGGCTTCTAGTCGTGCCGCCAAGGCAGCACGCGAATAAATACAGCCTGCTAAGGACTCGGCCATGGGCTCAATCAACCAAGCTTCCATCGTGTCGGAGTAAACCTTAGCTTCCCCCACTACTCCGCCGCTTACTGTGAGACCGATTTCGATCCCGCCCCAGGGGAAACGGGTCTCGTAACTGATGTCAAACTGGGGGCTCTTGCCAAGCCTAAACTCCCAGCTGCTGTACTTTTCGTATAAGGCGTTGTACTCTGCTGTGCCCATAAACTCTTCTAGGCAGTGTTGCTCGATACTCACTCCGTATTCCTCTGTAAAGGCATGGCTTAAAGCGGCTTTCATCGTCTCGATAGTTAGGGTGGGGACGAGCTCACGCAAGTTGATGACGCGGGACTGTACGGAGGAGACGCCTTTCGTGGTCATCTTTGCGGCAGGCACACTAAGATATGTGCCCAGCTTCCCCATATCTACATCGACGAGGATGGTGCCATGATGATAGGATGCGTGCTTGCCGTGGTAAAAGGCGTTGCCCGAGAACTTGCGACCCGCGGCTAGGATGTCGTTGCGACCGCTAAACTCCGCCTGCACACCTACTGCGCGGGCGGCGTTTAAAATCACCTTTAACTGTCTCTGCAGGTCGTAATCTTCCCTCGGCAGTATAAAAGTGAAGTTGAGGTTCCCCAGGTCATGGTAGACCGCACCGCCGCCAGAAAGTCGCCGTGCTAGTTTGCCGCCCTCAGCCTGTAGCTTTTCTACCTGGCATTCGCGCCAGGCATTTTGGTGCCTCCCGACTACCACCGTGTGCTGATTCTGCCACAGGTAGAGCGTCGCTTCGCTAGCGCTAAGCCGGTGGAGTAAAAACTCTTCCGCCGCTAAGTTCGCCCAAGGGTCATACCCTGTAGCTAGGACGATGCGCGTGTTTGTTATGGGCATTAAGTGGCCTCCTTGCGCTTAGGTTCACAAATTGAACGGGGGTGGCAATAGGCATGCCACCCCCGTAGATAACACGCCTGCTCGTACGAGTCTCGCGGTATCTTTACCAAGTCAGATATTCAACTTGATTAAATTTATCATCTTTGAGGTTCAACTGCAAGCACTTGTGCAAAATTTCCGACTAAGCACTCTCCGCAAAAATAGCCTCAGCAGGGACTCCGAGCTCCTTAAGCAGCTTAGTGCTCGCATTCACCATGCCTTTAGGCCCGCACATGTAAACTTTAACCCCTTGTAGTTTAAGTCCGCGGAGCGCATCTGTGACGAGTCCGGTTTGCCCGGTAAAGCCTGCGCCTGGCTTGGCCGCAACTCTAATGTAGTTGATGCGAGGTGACTCGGACGCCAAGTTGCTTAACACTGCGTCATAGATAAAGTCATTCTCCGTGTTAGCCCCGTAAACTAGGGTTGTTTCTACGCCCTTAGCCGCTAGGTCTTGCAGGATGGGTACAAAAGGCGTTATGCCAATGCCGCCTGCGACTAACACCACTTTCTTAGCAGAGGGGTCAATGACGAGCTCGTGCCCCATCGGCCCTTCCAAGGTAACTTCGGTGCCGACAGCAAATGTATCAAAGATTATGCCCGTGCCGTAGCCGTCGCGGAGCCACTTTACCGTCATGCGCACTGACGTTTCCCCACCTAACCCCGAGATGGAGTAGGCTCTAAACGCCTCCGGGGTGTTTTGGATCTTCACGAGAAAGTACTGCCCGGGGTGATACGAAACCTTGGCTGGTTCAACAAATTTCATAGTAAACTCGCGTGTATCCGGGGCGAGGTCGGCCATTTCGGTGATTTTTGCCCTAATCTTGCGTCGGTCAGTATAACCGGCCAGGTCAACCTTTTTAGCTGCGGCTTTAGCCTCCGCATAAGTCTTCAGCGAAAGGATTTTAGCCGGGCAATGCTCGACACATGTTACGCACCTGATGCAAGCTTCGTGCGCGAATTGCGCTTGGTCCTTAAACTCAGTATAAGGGACAAGTTGCATCGGACATACGCGGGCGCACTTGCCGCACTTGTGGCACTTCTCAATGGCTTCAATTGTAATCAGGCGGTCGTGTTTCTTTGTCCATCCTAAGAGTTTGCCGAGTTTGTACATAAGCACCTGCATCGTCCCCATGGGACAGAACTGGCACCAGCTGCGCGGGGCAAAGATAAGGCCGAGGGTGCCGCCGGCGAGTGTAACCATTAAATAGCTCATCACAAAGACAAACCCGAGGCGGTCTAGGAATTGCAGCTCGCCCCAGAGTCCCGCGACGCGAATGAAGCGGCTAGTTAAGTTGTACATAAACCAAGTGAGGACCGCCACTTGGGTGAAGGTTGACTTAAGAAACTTAGGAATTTCGCGATTGCGGCTAAATGGCAGTAGAATCTGGTCGAACAGGCTGCCATGGGCGCAGTAATTGCCGCACCAGTACCGCCCTTTAAACAAGGAGATGGCAGTGAGAGAGAAGATTACACCAAAAACTAAGAGGCCAAGCCTAGGATACCAGAGACCGCCAAACGCTACTGTTAAGGTAAAGATCCAAGCGTACTTCCTGACCGAGGTGAAGGCGCGGTTAGCTTTAATGTAGAAATTTCTCATGACAGCCCTCCGTAATATAATTTGTCTACGTGGATGCTAAGACCTCGTCAAGCATGGTCCTGATGTTCTTCTCCGGCAATACTCCGGATACGCGCTTTACTTCTTTGCCGTCTTTAAACACGATCATTGTGGGGATGGCCATAATGCCGTATTGAGCGGAAATGGCCTGGTTTTCGTCTACGTTCATTTTGGCGACTTTAGCGCGATGTGCGTAGTCTTTGTCGATTTTGTCAAGTATGGGACCAAGAATGCGGCAGGGCATGCACCACGGCGCCCAAAAGTCTACGAGCGTGACGCCCTTGGCTGAGAGTACCTCTTGACCAAAATTTTGCGATGTGACAGTTAGCATTTTTCAAAACCTCTTTCACTAAATATACCCCCTAGGGTATATGATATGTATACTTTAAGTCATGTATGTTTCGATTGTCAATACCTGAGTAGTATAAAGTGTTGTGGGCACTGTGAATGTGACTTTGTCACACAGTCGCGTGGCCGTTTGCAGTTTTCGCAGGAAATCTACGCCACTCTAGAGAACTCTTTTACAAGGAGGGATGCAAATGCTTTACCAAGGCGAGACTAGGCGCGTGTCAAGGTTGCGTCCACGGCAAGTAAAACACAATCTGCCGCGTGTCGCGGTGCTTGGCGCCGGCCATGGAGGTCAAACCATGGCTGCGCACCTCGGGCTGATGGGGTGCGATGTATCTCTGTATAACCGCAGTGCCGACAGAATAGAACCCATAAGACTTACACAGAGCATCGAGCTGACCGGGCAGATAGAGGGCGTCGGAAAGCTTGCCCTAATTACGACCGATATCGAAGAAGCTATTCGCGATGTAGAGTTAATCATGGTAGTAGTGCCAGCGAATGGCCATGCGTACATGGCCGAAGTCGCAGCGCCGTATCTACGCGACGGTCAGATGGTAGTGCTTCACCCGGGGCGTACGGGCGGTGCGCTCGAGTTTTTCAACCTCATTCGCCAGCACGGATGCGCGGCGGACGTTGTAGTTTCCGAAGCCTCCACGCTCATTTATGCCTGTCGCATGCTTAACCCCGCCAAGGTGCACGTTTTCGGTGTCAAAAACGTTATACCGGTCGCCGCTATCCCTAGCTACAGAACGCCAGAGGTCATTAAGAAGCTAAACATCCTCTTCCCGCAGTTTGTGCCGGGCGACAATGTGCTAAAAACGAGCCTAGACAATATCGGAGCAATTTTTCACCCCGGGCTCACCCTGTTAAACGCCGGGCGCATTGAGTCCACGCACGGCGAGTTTGAGTTTTATGTCGATGGCGCAACCCCCTCGGTGACCCGCGTGTTAGAAGCGATGGACAACGAGAGAATTGCGGTCGCGGCGGCGCTAGGCATTCGCGCCATGAGCGCACGCGAGTGGCTTTACATCGCCTACAATGCTGCCGGCCGGACACTGTACGAGGCCATGCATGCTAACGTAGGCTACCAAGGGATTAAGGCCCCGCCAAACACTTACATGCGATACATTACAGAGGATGTACCGATGAGTCTTGTTCCCATTGCTTCGCTCGGACACCAGCTTGACGTGCCCACGCCCATGATCGACAACATGATTAACGTAGCTAGCGTCATTCACGACCAAGACTACTGGGCGGAAGGTAGGACAGTAGAAACAATGGGGTTGACGGGTCTATCTGTGAAGCAAATTCGTAAGCTCGTACTGGAGGGGAAGCCGGATGCCTAGACGCATCGTAGGCGCAGCTATCGGCAGTTGCGTGCATGTGGCGGGCGTTATCTCCTTTTTGCGTCTCGCCGAGGAGCTAGGGCATTATACCGAGTTCCTGGGTCCGGCGGTAACTATCGCCGACCTAGTTCAGTTAGCTGCAGATAAGAACGCCGACATGCTTGCGGTAAGCTATCGGCTTTCGCCGGAAACTGCGGGGGCGCTGTTTGCCCAACTGCAGGACGCTTTAGTGCGGAGTCCCCTGGCAAACCTCGAGCTGGTTTTCGGGGGAACGCCTGCCGTGGCCAAAGTGGCCAAGGAGGCAGGGCTATTCGCACACATTTTCAGCGGCGACGACGGCCCGGTGGAGGTGCTCGCCTTCCTGCGGGGAGAAAACGCAAAGGATAGCAGTGGCGACATCCCGCCGCAGACGCTTATCGGCCGAGTGCAAGCACTTGCCCCCTACCCGCTGCTGCGCCATCACTTTGGTCTGCCCAGCCTTCAAGATACAATTACAGGCGTAAGCGCTATCGCCGAGGCCAAAGTGCTCGACGTCATTTCGCTCGGGCCGGACCAAAACGCCCAAGTGTCTTTCTTCCGCCCACACGAAATGGACCCGCTGCAGCACGGTGCAGGAGGCGTGCCCGTTCGCTCGCCGGAGCACCTGCGGGAGCTCTATGCCGCGTCGCGCACAGGCAACTACCCGCTCATGCGGTGCTATTCAGGCACGCGGGACCTGTTAAAGTGGGCCGAGATGAGCAGGGATACGATTAATAACGCGTGGGCGGCAGTGCCGCTTTGTTGGTATAACGTACTTGACGGGCGCTCTAACCGCACCCCGGCAGAGTCTATCCCCGAGAACCTCGCCGTCATGGCTTGGCATGCGGAGCGAGGCATTCCGGTTGAGGTTAACGAGGCACACCACTGGAGTTTGCGCGAGGCACCCGATGTAGTGGCCGTAGTAGCTGCTTACTTAGCCGCCTTAAACGCCAAGCAGCAAGGTGTAAAGACTTATGTCGCGCAATACATGTTCAATACGCCGCTTGGCACGTCGTACATTAACGACATTGCCAAAATGCTGGCTAAGCGCGACCTCATTGAGTCGCTGCACGACAACAACTTCACTTCGCTGCGCCAAGTGCGCACGGGCCTCATGAGCCTTAGCACAAACATGAATCTCGCCAAAGGGCAGCTCGCTTCGTCAATTGCCCTCGCCCTTAATTTGCAGCCGCATATCGTGCATGTCGTCGGGTACTCAGAAGCGCAGTTTGCGGCATCCCCGCAAGTTGTGATTGAGAGTTGCCAAATCGCCCATGGCGTGATACGCAGCCGGCTGCAGCTTTCACCGGATGCCGCGCTTGACCCGCGCGTAGGCCTGCGCCGCAAAGAACTACTAGAACAAGCCGCAAGGCTTCTCCAAGCGATAGCCGCCCTTGGGGACGGAGACCATGCTTTGACCGACCCTGCGGTTATTGCCCGGGCAATTGCGGTCGGGTTACTGGATGCGCCGCACCTTAAAGGCAACCGCTACGCAAAGGGCGCAGTTAAGACAAAGCTAGTGAACGGAGCGTGTGTGGCAGAGGAGGTGCCCGTGTGAGGCTTCGCGTCGCGGTAGTCTATACGGTAGAAGAAGTGGGCGCCCGCACCGACAACCACCACGGAGCCGAGCAGCTCAGTAAGACCAACGCGGCCCTAATAGACGCCATCTCACAACTTGGCCACGAAGCTCACCTAGTGCCAGGCGACACAGAGCTACTAAGTAGGCTAAAGCGCCTCGCGCCGGACGTGGTATTTAACAATTGTACCGGCATCCACGACAAGTCTAGCCAGCCGCAAGTGGCAGGGATGTTAGAGCTATCTAAAATTCCGTTCACCGGGAGCGGGCAAGCCGCACATGTGCTGGCCCTGTATAAGCCACTTACGAAAATCGTGCTCCTACACGCAGGTACGCCTACGCCAGGTTTCGCAGTCGCGGCAAATGCTGATGTTGCGTTACCGGCCTCGCTTTGCTACCCGGTAATCGTCAAGCCGGAGCACGAGGGCTCAAGCATTGGGATATCTCAGAAGAGCGTAGTAAACTCGGAGCGCGAGGTGCGCGAAGTTATACGCTGGGTAATTAGCACTTTTAAGCAGCCTGCACTAGTTGAGGAGTTTGTCGTGGGTAGCGAGTTTACGGTTGGCGTGCTGGGGCGCGAAGAACCGCGGATTCTGCCGCCGATAGAAATTCTGTTTGAGCACAAACAAGGCTTCTATAGTCACGGTGTAAAGTCTGCCGACGCCGTTACCACTAAGTGTCCTGCAGACATTGACGCGGCACTGCTTCTTCGCATAGAACAGGTCGTGCTCGGAGCGTTTCGCGCTTTGGGTTGCCGTGATTACGCCCGCATTGATGTTCGCGTCAGCAGCGACGGCACGCCGTACGTCATCGACGTAAACACCCTGCCCGGGCTTGAACCTGGGTATAGCGACTTTCCCAAGGCTGCCTTGGCCGCCGGCATTAGCTATGTAGATTTGGTGGGGAGATTGCTGGGGTACGCGGGCGAGGGACGGAGGAGCGCGACATCTGTTTCCCCGGGAACACTTGCATAAAACTGGCGTCTAAATAGGGATTGCTGATTAAGTCCAAAGTGCTGCAAGAAGCCCTTTTTGGCGGGAAACCAGCAATCGCAAAAAATGGACAAAGAGAACCCGGAGCCTACGCTCCAAGTTCATTACCATTAATTGTATGGCAATGACTGTCTCGCTGGTCTCTTTCAGTCGAGTCATTACGTGCCCCAACCCATAGAAACGCTTCCCTTCACCGAAGACGGCTTCTATGCGGTTTCGAGTTCGGGCATCTTCGCGTTCATCACGTTTCTGCTGTTTCAACAGGGCTTCGTCTTTGGTGGGCCGGCCGAGGGGTGGTCCTGACAGCCGAATACCACGTTGCTTACAGAAGGCTAGGTTCTCGCGATTGCGATAGATCTTGTCCGCAATTACGGCTTGTGGATAAGTCCCAAAGCGGCGCCTGTAGTTCTCTACTGATTCCATCAGGGTGTTAGCTTCGTTAAACGGGTCAAAGCTGACGCGTTCCATGAAGGAGTACCCGTTTACATTGCTGATGGCGAGCTTGGCCCCAAATTCAACTGGTGTCCCTGCCTTCCCTCGCACTATGGGGCGCACAAATGGCATGTGTAGGCTTACGATGCGCTCTGGCGTTGTGTGGGTACGGCTCTTGTACATCTCAAGCTGTTGGCGATAAATCTCTTGGCACACTAGGAGGTTCTTGTACTGCCGAGAACTAAGCAGGCTGAGAGAGCTTCTCTGGATCAAGGCATGGGTAGATTTGATGTTTCGCTTGATGTATCGCAGCTGTTTGCCGACGGACTTACGAATGAGGAGATGAGACTTGATTCTCTTCTTATCAAAGCTAATATGGCTGCGACGAGCAAGTTGTCGATATGTTCTGGGCTTCTTCTCGGTGCCCGCATGCGGCTCCCAGAGAACATCGACAATCTCCTCTAGGGCCTCGCGAGTCTTGTTCAATAGTCCTGGGTCTGTCGGGTAGTGTATGTCCGCCGGCACACAAGTGGCATCTAGCAGGAGTGTTCCCGCATTGTCTGGCGGTTCTGCCGTTGGCTTCTCTCCGTCTGAGTCTGTACTCGCGGGCGGATGACCATCAGAGTCCTTGGACTTCACAGCAGCTTTTACAATCAGTTCGTTGATCTCATTGATGATGTCTGCGCCGAAGCGTTCACGGAAGTAGTGCACGGTTGAATGGTCAAAGGGCCTCTCCTTTGCGAAAGAATGTAGCCCAACGAAATACTGCAAGTAGGGGTTTTCCATCACTTCCTCGACGAGATCGCGGTCAGATAGCTGCCGTCGATTCTGGATGATTAAAGCACCGAGTGCCATCCGTACGGAATAGGCAGGCCTTCCTCTATTGGCGGTAAAGTGCACAGCATATTTGTCTTCAACAACGTCCCACGCCACCATGGACGCTAGCTGACACCAGCGATTGCTAGGGTTGAGCTTCCCCCCGAAGGGAAGGAAAAATTCATCGGGGAGAATCGTTTGACGCTCATTATGTCGATACATGATAGCCCTCCAAATGGAATTTCAAAGACCACTGAAATTCCTCAAGTGCACAGATTCTGCAGGCAAACAAGCAGTTTCCATGCACTCATTATACCACAAACAAGGGGAAGACGCAGTAGTGTCAAGGGTCTTGGGGTTATTCAGCAAGCCCTAAATAGCTGTAGCAAAGCAGTGGGGGGAATCGTATGCGATACAAGTCAATGGTTGCGGTTCTTATGGTTGGTCTCGTGTTCCTTGGTGCCGTGGGTTTGTTTGTGCTGCAAAGCGGCCAGCGGCAGGGTGAGCAGCTAGCGGGCCGTAGCGAAGAGGCCTTGACGACGCAAAAGGGCGGCGTGCAGACCATTACGGATGCCGCGTTTAGTTCGCGCACGGTTGCGCCTGTCGACCGCCAAGTAATCGAGCACATGCAAATGGCGGTGGAAGTACCGCACCTTGACGAAGCCCAAGCCGAGGTGTTGCGCATTACCACGGCTCATGGCGGCTATGTGCAGAGCTCAAGCTTTATTAATCTCACGGAAATGCAGGCTTGGGATTTCACGTTGCGCATCCCAAGCGCTAAATCGGCTGAGGTCGTGCGTCTACTCCAGGCGCTTGGTACCGTGCAGAGCTCGAGTTCGAATCGCCAAGACGTCACAGAAGAATACACCGACCTTGAGGCGCGCCTCGCTGTTATGCGGCAAGAGGAGGCCCGCCTGCTAGAGCTCCTGCGTCGCGCTAATACCATTGACGACTACCTTAAGGTAGAAAGCCACCTCACCCGCGTGCGCATTGAAATCGAGCAGGCGACCGGTCGCCTTAAGCTCCTGACGCACAACGTGGCGATGGCGACTGTAAACCTCCGCCTTACCCCAGTCAAAGGTGCGGTTACGCCGCGGCCGGTAGGGTTTGCGGGTCTTGGCAAGCGCCTAAGCGCAGCATTCAGACAGGGCCTAAACACTGTAGTGGAGTTTGTCTCAGGAACCCTCGTGCTCCTTGCCGCCGGTCTGCCGCTCCTCATAATATTGCTACCCGCGCTTGTGATTGTGTTGCTTGTGTATCGGCGGCTAAACTCTAGTAAAAAGCCACCGGCTGTTTCCTAGGTAGGCAGTTCAAATTCCGCCTAAAGAGTAGCAGGATTCTGTCTATGCGTGTCGAAATATGGCAGAGACTAGCAATCTGTATAGACGCCGTCTCGCCATAGCAAACAAAATGGATGGCGCTAAGCCTTGCCGGAGCATCACGGCTAAGGCTTAGTTTTGCCACTTTCCATGCTTGGAGGAGTTCATTTGGATGTGTATGTCGGCCGACAGCCTATCTTTGACCGACGCATGAAGACATACGGCTACGAGCTTCTCTACCGCCGTAGCCAGAACAATTTCTTTGAAGGGCTGAGCGACAATCAGGCCACGGCTGAGTTAATCAACAACGTGCTATGCACTTTGGCGACCTCACGAGCGGCACACGCGCTTTTATCAATTTCTCCGGCGACCTGCTAGAACGCGAGGTGCCCCTGCTCTTACCCAAAGAGCACCTGGTCGTGGAAGTGCTAGAGCGAGTTTTGCCCACGGACTCCGTTGTCTCGGCCTGCCGCAAGCTAGTAAAGCAGGGCTATGTGCTCGCGCTTGACGACTATGTGCACCGGGAAGAGATGCAGCCGCTGCTCGAACTCGCCTCAATCGTCAAACTGGAACTAGGCTCACTGCGCGACGACTCACAGAAGCAGTTCTTTTTCCATTATCGTGGAGAGAAATGCTTTGTCGCCGAGAAACTCGACACGCAGGCTGATTTTGACTCAGCGCATAGGCTCGGGTTTCACCTCTTCCAGGGCTACTTTTTTAGCAAGCCTGCGATTATCTCGGGTCGCGAAATTCAGCCCTTTAACGCAAGACTAGTCAAGATAGTTACCGAGCTATCCAGAGAAGAGCCGGATTACCAGGCAATAAAGGCGATTATCGAGCGCGATGTTGGCTTAATGTACAAGCTGTTAAGGCTAGCTAACTCGGCGGCCTATGGCTCGGTACAGCGAATTGAATCAATTGAGCAAGCACTGCTGCGCATTGGACTCAATGAGTTTCGCAAGTGGGTTTACCTGATGATTCTGATGGACATACAAGCCCCAGGCAAGAATCTAGAGCTAGTCAAGAGCTGCTTAGTGCGTGGGAAGCTTATGGAAGAGATTGCGCGCTACCCTAGCGAGTCGCAGGGGGAGTTTGCCCACTTTCTTACCGGTCTCTTCTCTTCGATAGACACACTTCTCAGTCGCCCAATGGCGGATCTTGTTAAGGATCTACCTCTACCAACCGGGGTGCGCAGCGCACTACTGGGGGAACGCAACGACTTACGCACGGCGTTAGAGAGCGTAATTGCCTACGAACGCGCCGAGTGGCACACGGTAGAATTAAGCGACCTTTTCTGCCGAGTACCAGTGGGGGAGTTTATGTCGGCATATTTTGATGCTCTGCATTGGGTGAACCAGATAGGCTAACAGCTGCTCATTTTTGTTGACAGCACCTCTTCGTCTCTGTATATTAGTGTTGAGGTGGGTTGTCAATGGTTGATAACAGCTTGATCACGGCGCAGATGTTGGCGAAGGAACTTAACCTGTCGGTAGAGACTATTTGGCGCTATACGCGGGAACAGCGCATACCGTTTATCGAGCTTAGCGGCAGGCAGTACCGCTACCAGCTGTCCGATGTTCTAAAGGCATTAAGCGGCGAGGTTAAGGAGCGAGCGGGGGAGTACTCTGCGGATGGATCCAAGAAGATAACCTACGAGGATTACTGCGCTATGCCCGAGGAACCGGGATTTCGCCTAGAAGTGCTAGACGGCCTGCTTGTGAAGGAGCCGTCTGCAACTGTGCCACATCAGCGCGTGTCGCGTCGCCTTCAGCGCATACTAGAAGATTATTTTCTGGCCATAGACCCTGCGGGCGAGGTGTTTGATGCACCTTTGGACCTTACCCTAGGCAAGCACACAGTCGTACAGCCCGACCTTTTCTACGTTTCGTCACAACAGAAAGAGCTTGTGTTGCACGCGCGGGTCGACGGTGCACCGACGCTTGTTGTTGAAATTTTGTCGCCGTCTAGCCTGCGCAAGGACAGGCTGCAAAAGATGCGTATTTACCAAAATGCAGGGGTGGCCCACTATTGGATAGTCGACCCGGAAGAAAAGACCATGGAGTGTTACTGCCTCAGTGGGGGGCTCTACGCACTTGTAGCCAGCGGTATGGATAGCGAAGTGGTATCTCACCCAAGACTGCCCGGACTGCAGGTATCACTTTCGGCTCTGTGGTAGTTAATGTGCCTAAGGCGGGTGCTATAAAGAGCAAGGTTCTGGCCAGGAGGATGTTGTATGAACAAAGAAAAACTAGCAGTAGAGCTTAAGAACCGCCTGAGTCGCATTGAAGGCCAGGCGAGGGGAGTGCAGCGCCTGATTGACGAACAGGCAGACTGCGAAAAAGTTCTCATTCAGTTGGCCGCTATGAAGGCCGCGGTTGACCAGGTTGGCATGAAGGTGCTTGGCTGTTTTATGGCCGATGCCGTCAAATCTCAAATGCAGACCGGTCAGGACCCAGATGAGGCCATTGAAGCGGCGATTAAGCTCCTAGGGAAGTTGTAGCTCGATAGGCTTGACAAATACGTACTCCTAGGTAATAATTATTACGATTAAACCTAAGGAGGCGTGTTCAATGTCACTAATCGGAACCAAGGTGCTGCCCTTTAAAGCCAATGCCTTTAAGGAGGGCAAGTTTGTTGCCGTCACCGACCAAGACCTGCTGGGGAAGTGGAGCATAATTGCCTTTTATCCCGCCGACTTTACCTTTGTCTGCCCAACCGAACTTGAGGACCTGCAGAACGAATACGAGAAGCTAAAGGCGCTTGGTGCCGAAGTGTACTCGGTTTCAACGGACACACACTTCGCGCACAAAGCCTGGCACGATAGCTCACCCGCCATTAAGAAGATTAAGTACACCATGATTGGCGACCCGTCGCATGTCATTTCGCGCAACTTCGGCGTCCTCATTGAGGAAGCAGGTTTGGCCGACCGCGGCACGTTTATAGTCGACCCCGATGGCGTTATTCAAGCTGTAGAGATTAACGCTGGCGGCATCGGGCGCGACGCCAGCACTTTGATTAACAAAATTAAGGCCGCCCAGTACGTACGCAAGAATCCCAACGAGGTTTGCCCCGCCAAGTGGCAGGAAGACTCCAAAACGCTCACTCCCGGCATTGACCTGGTCGGGAAAATATAGGTAGCACGTTTATGCTTCTTGACGATAATTTACGAACGCAACTTAAAGACTACCTCGCTCTCATGGAGGGCGAGGTAGTCCTCAAAGTAAGCCTAGGCGACGACCGCGACTCGCGCCACGTGGAAGAACTAGTCCAAGAACTGCTCCGCGCTTCGCCGCGTATTAAGGCCGAGTATGTCACGTTACCCCGCACGCCTAGTTTTCAGGTAGACCGCCCGCTAGAGTGCACAGGTGTCACCTTTGCTGGCGTGCCCATGGGGCATGAGTTCGCTTCTCTCGTATTAGCCATCCTGCAGGTAAGCGGACGCGCGCCGAAAGCTTCAGCCAAAACGGTGCAGGAGATATGCAAGCTGCGCGGCGTCTATAACTTCGAAGTATTTGTAAGCCTTAGCTGCCACAATTGCCCAGAGGTTGTGCAAGCGCTCAACCTGATGAGCGTCCTAAATGAAGGGATATCCACTGTAACAATTAACGGTGCCGTCTTTGCCGCCGAGGCCGAGCAGCGTCAGGTTATGGCTGTGCCGACGGTGTTTGTTAACGGCGAGCACCTCGCGAGCGGACGCATGGAGCTAGAGGAAATTCTAGCTAAGCTAGGTGCCAAACAAGCCCTCCCGAAAGAGCTTGCTGATACACCGTACGACGTCTTAGTAGTAGGCGGCGGCCCGGCAGGTGTTGCGGCGGCCATATACGCCGCCCGCAAGAATCTGCGCACCGCCATGGTGGCGGACCGACTTGGCGGCCAAGTGAAAGACACTTTAGGCATCGAGAACTTCATAGGCATGCCCTACACCGAGGGGCCGAAGCTTGCCCTTGGCCTCGAAGAGCATATCAAGGCCTACAACATCGACGTCCTTGCCGGGCTTTCGGCGCGCAAGCTTTCGCGGGAAACTTTGCTTGAACTCGAGCTCGCGGACGGTGCAAGGCTTAAGAGTAAGACAGTCGTCCTAGCCACCGGCGCGCAGTGGCGAAGCCTTAACATCCCCGGCGAAAAGGAGTTTAAGAACAAAGGTATCGCCTATTGCCCGCATTGCGACGGCCCACTGTTTAAGGGCAAGAATGTGGCCGTAATAGGCGGCGGCAACTCCGGTGTCGAGGCCGCGATTGACTTAGCCTGTGTGGCCAAGCACGTAACGGTGCTAGAGTTTATGCCGGAGCTTAAGGCCGATGCCGTGCTCCAGAAGCGCCTCTACAGCCTTGCGAACGTGACTGTGCTTAAGAACGTGAAGACCACTGAGATTACCGGAGCAGACAAAGTGAACGGCCTAACCTATATGGAGCGCGACACCAACAGGACCAAACAGCTTGCCGTCGACGGCGTCTTTATCCTAATCGGCCTTGTGCCTAACACCGCGTGGCTAAAAGACACCCTGGAAAGAAACTGGATGGGCGAAATAGTCGTAGACAAACACGGTGCCACGAGTCTACCCGGCGTGTTTGCCGCCGGCGACTGCACCGACACCGCCTACAAGCAAATTGTCATCGCCATGGGTTCCGGCGCAACCGCAGCCCTAGGCGCGTTCGACTATCTGATGAAACTAGAAGCCTAACGGGCGTCTAGTAGGCATCCGCCTGCTCGGGAGCGCCTGCCGCTGCAAACCCCGCCGCAAAGGCCTCTAGGTTTAGCGCAAGCGTCTTGGCGGGGACAGTGCGGCGAATGGCTTCTAGCCACCGGTCTTTCTCTATCTGCATCCGCTCGGCGAGAGCGCCAAGCAGCACGACGTTTACAGCCTTAATGCTACCCACTTCGCGCGCGAGCTGCAAGGCGTCTAACACCACTACATCGCCTGCGCCCGCCTGCAGCGTCGCCAGGATTTCCGGCGGATAGCGGAACTGCCCGGTAATAACGGTCATGGGGTCGATTCTTTGGTCGTTAACCACAATACAGCCGCCCTCGCGCAGAAAGTGCGCCCAACGCAGCGCTTCCAGTCTTTCAAAGGCCACAATGTAGTCGGCCTCGCCCTGTTCTACAAGGGGGCTATGCACTTGCTCGCCTAAGCGCACGTGTGTAACTACACTGCCGCCGCGCTGCGCCATGCCGTGTACTTCAGACATCTTGACGTCAAACCCTTGCAGCACGGCAACTTCGGCGAGAATCTTGGCGGCGAGGATAGTGCCTTGGCCGCCCACGCCGACCAGCAGGATGTTCTGAGTACGCATTAATCGGCCTCCCTTACAAAAGCGTCAAACTTACAGACCTGCGCGCAGACTGCGCAACCTACACAAAGCGCCGCATTGACGGTGCTCTTTTTGTTGTCGTGGCTGATAGCCGGGCAGCCAAGGCGCATGCATATTTTGCAGCCTACGCACTTCGCGTGGTCGATGGTAAGCAACGGGTCTTCCTGCTTAACGATTAACACGCATGGCCGCTTGGCGATAATTACGCTAGGTTCGCGCGTAGCGACCTCGCGCTGCAAAGCTTCCTTAAGTCCCGCCATATCAAACGGGTCGACGACAAAAGTGCGTTTTACGCCTACAGCCTTGCACAGCGCCTCAATATCTAGGGCTGCCGTAGGCTGCCGGTCGAGCGTCTTGCCGGTGCCGGGATGCTCTTGGTGGCCGGTCATGGCGGTGGTGCTGTTGTCTAGAATCAGCACGGTAGAAGTGCCGCGGTTGTAGACGATGTCGATTAAGCCGGTAATACCGCTATGCACAAAAGTCGAATCCCCGATAACCGCGACGGTCTTCTCTGCGAGCTCCGGGTGGGCCTTCTCGAAGCCTAGCGCCATCGGCACCGATGCGCCCATGCAGATGCACGTGTCCATAGAGTCAAGCGGCGGCAGTGCCCCCAGCGTATAGCAGCCAATATCCCCAGTAACAAACAGCTTCAACTGCTTAAGCAGATAAAACACCGGGCGGTGCGGACACCCGGGGCAGAGCACAGGCGGGCGCACAGGGACTTGTGCCGCAGGCTTTCCAGTCGCCACGCCCGAGCCACCGAAGGCCTGCAAAACTGTCCGTACAGATAGTTCGCCCACGCTTGGGAAGATACCCTTGCCAACTACCGGTATTCCGAGAGCCTTTACGTGTTCTTCCAGATAGGGCTCACCTTCCTCGATAACGTAAAGCGTTTCGACTGCGGCGGCAAAGGCTTTAATTAACTTCTCGGGCAGCGGCCAGGTTAACCCGAGCTTAAGAATAGAGACGTGCGGGAGCGCCTCCCGCGCGTATTGAAATGCAATGCCCGACGTAATAACGCCAATCCGCTTGTCGCCCCATGCAACGCGGTTTACAGGCGTCGTTTCGCTGTACTCCTTAAGGCGGGCGTATCTCTGCTCGAGCTCTAGTCGCTTCGCGCGCGCAAAGGCCGGCATCATAACGTACTTTTTAATGTCCTTCACGTAAGGCTTTACTGTCCGAAGTATAGGGTCTCTTAGTTCCACGAGCGTCTTAGAATGGGAAATGCGCGTAGTAACCCTAAGCAGCACGGGCACATCAAACCGCTCGCTAATCTCTAGCCCGAGTCCCACATAATCCTTAGCTTCTTGGCTGTCGCTTGGTTCAAGCATGGGAACTTTAGCGAACTTCGCGTAGTACCTGTTGTCCTGCTCGTTCTGTGAGCTGTGCATACCAGGGTCGTCCGCCGAGACTAGCACCAAGCCTCCGTTTACTCCTGCGTAGGACATAGTAAACAAAGGGTCAGCCGCGACGTTTACGCCTACGTGCTTCATCGCCGCTAACGTGCGCGCGCCGGCAATCGAGGAGCCCACCGCCACTTCCATCGCGACTTTCTCGTTAGGCGACCACTGCGCCTTAATCTCCTTGTACTGGCCCACATTCTCCAGTATCTCGGTGCTCGGCGTCCCCGGGTAGGCCGCCGCTACCGTGACGCCGAACTCATACGCGCCACGGGCAATGGCCTCGTTACCTGTAAGCAGTGCTTTCATCGTAACCCTCCTACGATTTTTCCACCCTATATTTTATCACACACCTTCGCTTTCTGCTTTAGCGCCGGGAGTGGTATACTGTGTGCAGGAATTTCTGTTTGATGCAAGGAGTTGTATGCATGTCGGTACTGACGCCGGTAGAAGTAACAGACCTACGGCCAATAAGAGACATTGTGCATGAGAAATTGCGCACGGCCATTTTGCGCGGGCACTTGGCCTCAGGCGAGCGCCTCTTCGACACGCAGTTAGCTAAACAGCTCGGCGTGAGTCGCACGCCGGTGCGTGAGGCTTTGCGCATGCTAGAGCAAGAAGCGCTAATCGTCGTCACACCCCGCCGTGGGACGATTGTGTGCAGCCTTAAGCAAGAAGATGCCATAGAAATCTATAATATTCGTTCAGTCTTAGAGGGATTAGCAGTTAGACTAGCGGCCCATCTCATCACGCGCAACGAGGTGTGGGAGCTGCGCACAAGGCTTGAAAAAATGCGGCCGCTGCCGGAGAACCTGGGGGGTTACATGGCGGTACATGCTGAGTTTAACTCCATCCTAATTAGGGCGAGCCGGAGCCCCCGCATTGAACAGCTAGTAGGCTCCTTTACCGGGCAGCTGCGCAGCTTGCGCGGCATCAGCCTGACGACCCCCGAGCGACAGCTCTTAGCATGGAAGGAACACTGCGCCATAGTTGATGCTGTAGAGGCGCGGGATGCCGAACTAGCCGAGCTTTTAGCTCGCAGGCATGTAGAGAACGCCAAGGCGGCTTATCTAGAGGAGTGGGCATAAAGTCATGCTCGAACTCACAAAAAAGTCTTGCAAGCGCAAATAGTGCTTGCAGGCGCGGATGAAATCGTTTAGAATGTATACATGAATCCATCAGAGCTCAATAACTAGCGGGGACTGGGCGAAAAGGGCGGTATTCTGCTATCCATGCGCTCATATCGGCGTGCTGTGTATCCATGAATACATAGCAGAGCCATGTGTCCTTGCGGTCAAGGTAAAGACATACAGAGTGGAGCGATGCTGCATTGATTAAACGCTACGCACAGGCCGGGAGTCTCGAATCCGGCGATGTCTTGGTGCAGGTAGCACCGGCTGTCGCCGATAATCTCGCGGTGAACATTAAGAGCAAAGTCGGCCCTAGGTTCGCTTCATCTATGCAGGCAAGCGTGCGCGCAGTGGCCGCTCTATTGGGTGTTACCGCTGCTTCTATAGAAATTGTGGACAGTGGTGCTCTAGATTTCGTGCTGCGGGCCCGGGTAACGACGGCCCTAAAAAGAGCGATGGAGGTCGCCGCCGATGCCTAAACGTCTTCGTCGCAGTATGTTGTTTGTGCCCGGCAATAACCCGGCACTCATCATTGATGCTCCGGTCTTTGCGCCCGACAGCATTATTCTAGATTTGGAGGACGCGGTGGCAGTTGACCAAAAGGACGCCGCACGCGAACTCGTAGTCAGTGCGCTTAAGACCCTGGATTTTGGCCCCTCGGAGATATGCGTGCGCATTAACGCCCGCCACACCCCCTTCTTCGCGGAGGACGTACGCGCGCTTACCCCGGCGCGGCCGCACGCGCTGCGCTTGGCCATGGTCGAGTCGGCGGAAGATATCGCCTGTTTGGATGAACTCCTAACTAAGTGCGAAGCGGAAGCTGCCTTAACGCCTGGCACAATAAAGATTATGGCTGCCATTGAGACTGCCCAAGGCGTCCTAAACGCGCGCGAAATTGCTTTAGCCTCTCCACGCTTAGTGGCGATGTCATTTGGCGCCGAGGATTTTACAAACAGCATTCAGTCGGAGCGCACATCTCACGGGCACGAACTGCTCTTAGCGCGTGCAGCCGTAGTCCTAGCGGCACGCGCGGCAGGTATAGACCCTATCGACACCGTGTATTCGCAGGTCGACGACGATGCGGGCTTTAGAGCCGATGTGCATGCCGCCAAGCAGATGGGCTTTGCGGGGAAAAGTTGCGTGCACCCTCGCCAAATAGCGGTTGTACACGACGTGTTTTCACCCACGGCCGAGGAAGTTATGAAAGCGGAGCGCGTACTCGCCGCCTTTGCCGATGCGCTGCAGCAAGGAAGCGGCGTGATTGCGGTCGACGGCAAAATGGTAGACGGCCCGATTGTCGCTAAAGCGCAACGAATCGTAAGTCTAGCCAAGGCAAGCGAGAGCTCGCTAGAGGGGAGAGTGCGGTGATGATAGCTAATAAAGTAGGCCGCTTAGTGCCCTCATTTGTCGAGAACCTAGGGGAGTTCGAGCCCTTCGCCGGCGTTTTTGCCACCCCGCCTACAGGCCGCCGCTATGCTCCGCCTCTCTGCAAGCCTGCGGCAGGGGGCAAAAAGTTGTTGTCGTCCCTGCGCCAAGCCATCCTAGCGAGTGGGCTTCAAAGCGGCATGACCATCTCCTTTCATCACCACTTCAGGAACGGCGACCTGCTCGTCAACATGGTCGTAGACGAAATCGCCGCACTCGGCCTTAGGGACATTACACTTGCGCCAAGCTCCCTGCAGAGCATTCACCAGGCACTCATCCCCCACATTAGGAGTGGCGTCATCACTGCCATCACTACCAGCGGCCTGCGCGGCGAGCTAGCCGAAGTCCTAACGCGCGAGTCCTTGCTTAAGTCCCCGGTTCTCATTCGCTCACATGGGGGCCGTGCGCGCGCGATCGAATCTGGGGAACTCAAGATAGACGTAGCCTTCCTAGGCGCGTCGGCGGCAGACATATACGGCAACATGAACGGCATCCACGGGCCCGCGGCATGCGGCTCTCTAGGCTACGCCATGGTAGACGCGCAGTACGCAGATTGCGTAGTCGGTGTGACGGATAACATCGTCCCTTATCCCGCGCTTCCCATCAGCATTCCGCAAACGCAAGTAGACTTCGTAGTGCAGGTAGACAAAGTTGGCGACCCCAAGGGGATTATGACGGGCGCAACGCGCCTCACGCGCGACCCGCTTGAGCTCTACATCGCGGCGCAAGCTACGCGCGTCATCGAGGCGTCGGGCTATTTCTGTGAGGGGTTCTCGTTTCAGGCTGGCACAGGCGGAGCGTCCCTCGCGGTCGCCAAATTTCTCAAGGAAAAAATGGCTGCAACGGGTCTCCGCGGCGGCTTCTCTACCGGGGGTAGCACCGGCTACATCTGCGAGATGCTCAAGGAGGGGTACTTCTCGGCCATTTTGGACACACAGTGTTTTGACCTGGCCGCGGTGGAGAGTCTGCGCACCAATCCGCGCCACGTCGAAATGTCTGCCTCCTATTATGCTAACCCGCACGCTAAGGCCTGTACCGCTCACATTACCGACATTATGATGCTGGCAGCCACCGAAATAGACACAGCGTTTAACGTTAACGTGCTTACGGGTTCGGACGGCATTATGATGGGGGCCTCGGGAGGCCATTCCGATACCGCAGCCGGGACAAAACTGCGGTTAGTTACCGCGCCGCTCATTCGCGGGCGATTCCCCATTGTGGTGGACAGCGTGCATACCGTCATTACACCGGGAGAGTGCATCGACGTGTTGGTCACAGAGCGCGGCATCGCCGTTAACCCCACACAGCCGACACTGCGGGAGAGGCTACACGAAGCGGGCATTGCGACCGTTTCCATTGAAGAGTTGCAGTGGCGCGCAGAAAAACTGACCGGCAAGCCCGAGCCCTTAGCACAAGGCGATGAACTGGTGGCACTAGTCGAGTACCGCGACGGCACGCTAATTGACGTTGTGCGGCGTGTGCTGTGACACAGGCGCGAGGAGGGTAGGTCATGGTTAAGCTGTCGCCCGCAGGTGTCTACCTCGTGGATGGGCGCGAAATCATCCACGCCGACCAACACGCCGAGAACGCTATAGCGCTGCGCCAAGGCCGAGTCGTCACGCGCGAACAAGCCAGGCAGGGCACCATTGCGCACTCCATTCTAGCTAAGCACAACACTTCGCCAGACCCGGCTTGGCTAGAGCTACGCTTTGACGCTTTGGCCTCACACGATATTACCCACGTCAGCATTATCCAGACGGCACGGGCGAGCGGCTTAGACAAGTTCCCCTTGCCTTACGTATTGACTAACTGCCATAACAGCCTCTGTGCGGTAGGCGGCACCATTAACGCCGACGACCACGCCTTCGCGCTTTCGGCCGCCAAAAAGTACGGTGGCATCTACGTTCCGCCGCACTTAGCGGTCATCCACCAGTACATGCGCGAAATGATGGCGGGCGGGGGTATGATGATTCTCGGGTCTGATAGCCATACGCGCTATGGCGCCTTGGGGACCCTAGGTATCGGCGAAGGCGGCGGCGAGCTGGTCAAACAGCTCCTTGGCAAGACTTACACTTTGACGCCGCCTGACGTGGTGGCAGTATACTTAGACGGGAGCGTGCAGCCCGGTGTGGGGCCGCAAGACGTGGCTTTAGCCATAATCGGGGCCGTTTTTAAGAACGGGTATGTCAAGGACAAAATCATGGAGTTCGTTGGTAGCGGCATAGATGAGCTCTCGGTCGAGTTTCGCCATGGCATAGACGTGATGACGGCAGAGACTGCGTGCCTTTCGTCCGTCTGGTGCACAGATGAAAAAGTAAAAGACTATCTAGCGGCGCATGGCAGGCCGGCGGCCTATCGACAGTTAGCCCCGCAGGCAGTCGCCTACTACGACGGACTGATGCATGTCGACTTGTCTCTGGTCAAGCCCATGATTGCCTTGCCGTTTCACCCGAGCAACGTCTTCACTATTGAGGAAGTCCAAGCTAACCCAGGCGACATTCTCACGGGTCGCAAACTTGTAGCCGACCAAGCCGTAATTGCCGGGTGTGCCGGCGGTATGTTTGAGAACATTGCCGCGGTAGCGGATATTATCGGCGGCAAAGCGGCCGGGAGCAGTGAGTTTTCTCTCAGCATTTATCCCTCAAGCCAGCCCATGTATATGAGCCTTATGCAAAGCGGTATAGCCGAAAAGCTGCTCGGTGCAGGTGTGGTTATGCGCTCTGCCTTTTGTGGCCCTTGCTTTGGCGCGGGGGATGTGCCGGCGAACAGCGGTTTTTCCATCCGTCACACTACGCGCAACTTCGTGCATCGCGAAGGCTCGGTGCCAAACGAGGGGCAAATGGCTTATGTGGCACTGATGGATTCCCGCTCTATCGCGGCGACGGCACTAAACGGCGGTAAGCTGACGGCTGCTACCGACCTAGCCGTGCGCCTAAGCTCCCCCTCATACCAATTCACGCCGGATATCTATGCTAAGCGAGTCTATTACGGGTTTGGCAAGGCTGATATGGACGCGGAAATAAGGCTTGGGCCAAACATTACGGATTGGCCGGAGATGTCTGCCTTGCCCGAGCATTTGCTGCTTAGTGTCGCCGCGGTGCTAAAAGACCCCGTAACTACGACCGACGACTTGCTCCCCTCAGGCGAGGTGTCGTCGTTGCGCTCTAACCCCCTGCGTCTAGCCGAGTTCGCGCTCGCCCGCAGGGAGCCAGCCTATGTAGCGCATGCTAAGCACGTACAGACCTTTGAGCTAGCCAGACGAGCAGGGCATGACCTAAGCACGCATTTTCCCGAGCTTACGGCAGTTTTCAGCCGCTTGCGTAGCAACGAAGAGCTAGGATACGCAGCTATCGGCTTAGGAAGCGTAATCTGTGCCAAAAAGATTGGCGACGGCTCGGCGCGTGAGCAGGCAGCTTCTTCGCAAAGGGTGCTCGGTGGTTGGGCAAACATTGCCCATGCCTACGCCACACGGCGCTATCGCGCTAACCTAATCAACTGGGGAATCCTGCCCTTCCTTATACAAGAAGACCCAAAATTGACTTGCGGCGATTATCTCTATATCCCCGACATCAGGCGGGTCCTGGAACTGGGGCAAGTCGACATCTGTGCCTACATCCTCGGCGCGGCTCCGCGCGAAATCCGTCTCACCGTAGGGGTTTTAACTCCGGAGGAGCGGCAGACTCTCTTGAAAGGGGGCTTGATCAATCTCTACCGCCACAGGTGACGGTGCGAATCCATAGGTACCACATATCACACAATCAAGGAGGTAAAACAGTGAACAAACGGTTGTCTTTAGTTGTGGCTTTGTTGCTCGTTCTCGCTCTGGCCTTTACCGGATGCGCTCGCAGACAAGCGCAAGAAGAATTTAAGTTCACCCGCAGCGTTGAGATTATTGTACCTTGGGGCGCAGGCGGCGGAGCCGACACCACCGTGCGGGCTTTTGCTCCTCATCTTGAGCGAGCCTTAGGGGTGCCGGTAGTCGTCAACAATGTCTCCGGCGGCGGCGGCGTAATGGGGTTTGAGCATGCCAACCGGCAGCCGGCTGACGGCTACACTTTTATGCTCGGCACGCAGTCGCACCTTCTAGCGCACTTCCAAGGACTCACCAGCGTTAACCCCATGGATGCCTTTATCCCGGTAGTACGACTTGTGCATGATACAAACATTCTCGTAGCTTCGGCTAGGGCCCCGTTTAGGAACTTTGACGAATTGCTGGCCCACATCAGAGCAAATCCGGGCGTAGTTAAAGCGGGAGTGCTAACTGTAACTGGACTAGACGCCTTTATGATTCGACAGACCTTCCTCGAAGCAGGCGTAGAAGTGCCGCTAGTGCCGTTTAGCACAGGCGCAGAGCTTAACGCAGCCGTGCTCGGCGGGCATGTGCACCTTGCTGTAGTGGGCCCGGCCGAGGTAAAGGGACTGCTCGCAGCCGGCGATATGCAGGCAATCGTGGTAGCGGCCGAGCGCCGTATCGCCATATTGCCCGATGTCACCGCCACGGGTGAGCGCAATATTGACTCCTACCTTGGGCCGATGCGCGCCATTTTTGCCAAAAAGGGTACGCCGGAAGCGGCCATAAAAGCATTCGAGGCCGCAGCAGTAAAGGCACACGCCACGGCCGAGTTCCAAGCGTGGATGAAAGCCAATGCGCTTGACCAACGCCCCGCCTTTGCTAACACGGCAGACTTAAAGAAAATCTGGGAGGAACAGAACACAACCCTAAAGGAGCTGTTTGACCGCTTCAAATAGCCCGCAATTCCGAGGGCGGGGCAGCATCTACTGCCCCGCCCTGTAGCGGAAATAGCGGGAACATATGAAAGGAGCTAACACGTGTGTTGCTAGAACTTCTGTTTAACGCCGGACTCGTCGCCCTCTTTACGTATGCGTATTTCTTCATTGGGGCTAGTGTGCCCGCCGCGCCGGGCCCCGGATGGGGAGCACAGGTGTGGCCGCAAGCCATCTTGCTGATGCTCATCTTTTTGCTCTGCGTCAACATGTATCAGGTCTACCGCAAAGGGGCAGGCACACAGGCCAATGAGCTGGCAGAACTGCGCCGCCTGAGCTTAGCCGCCCTTGTGCAAAGCAAGCTGTCTTTGGCCATGCTGTCGCTGTTCGTCTATGCCATGTCTCTGCAGGCCGCTGGGTTTATCCTAAGTACCCTCGTGTTTTTTATGGTTTACGCCAAGATTGTCGGCCAAAAGAGTGCCAAGTTGCTTGTCCTCAGCTCCTTTATTGCCACATTCGCGGTGTACTTCGTCTTCTCCCGCGCGTTAGGCGTAATGCTACCGCGTGGAGTAGGAATCCTACGCGATTTTGCTATTTTCCTCGAAAGCTTATAGGGTGAGGGGCAGGTAAAATGTTTGATTTGTTGATGACAGGCTTTCAGATTGTCTTTTCGCCCGCGACATTTCTCCTAATCTTTGCGGGGACTATCCTCGGCATTATCTTCGGGGCCATGCCCGGCGTTAGCGCCTCCATGTCGGTGGCCTTAGCGGTTCCTTTTACCTATGCGATGTCGCCGGTAGTTGCTATTGCCTTTCTTGTGGCGGTTTATTGCGCTTCTATAACAGGCGGCGGCATCACGGCTATTTTGTTTAAGATTCCCGGCACACCCTCCAATGCGCCGACTACGTTTGACGGGTACCCAATGGCGCAACAAGGGAAGGCTGGCAAAGCGCTAGGCATTTCGCTGGTCTGCTCCGCGATTGGTGGCGCGGTCTCAGCCCTCGCCATGCTTTTGCTCGCGCCGCAGCTAGCTAGCATTGGGCTGCGATTTGGCCCTTCGGAGCTGTTTGCCGTTTCTGTACTTGGGCTCAGCGTGCTTACGGCGCTAGACAGCGATAACGTCATTAAGACACTAATTTCGGGCTTAATCGGGCTGTTTCTCGCTACCATCGGCATGGACCCCTTGCTCGGCGTGCCGCGCTTTACGTGGGGGAATCCGGCTCTCCTTGGCGGGGTTGAGATGATTCCGGTGCTGATCGGCCTCTTCGCCATTACCGAGGTTCTCAAGCAAACCAGTAAGCCGCTTAAACTAGACCCAACTTCCTCTAAGGCGGGCAGCAACTTTAAGACGGATTTACTAACTCTACGCGAAGCGTGGTCTATTCGCTGGACCGTCATTCGCTCGTCTATTATGGGGACACTGGTAGGCATTTTGCCTGGGGCAGGCGCAACTATCGCCGCATTCCTTAGTTACTCCACCGAGGCTAAAATCTCGCCGAACAGAAAGCAGTTTGGCCATGGCGCCATAGAAGGAATTGCCGCATCGGAGACTGCCAACAATGCTGCCGCCGGAGGTTCTATGGTGCCGCTACTGGCACTCGGCATCCCGGGCGGTACTGCTGCCGCCGTGATGATGTCGGCGCTGGTGTTGCAAGGGGTACAAGTCGGGCCTATTCTGCACCGCACGCAGCCTCAGTTCCTTTCCGCCGTGTTTGCTTCCATGATGCTGACAAACGTTTTGATGGTGTTTTGTTCGATGGCGATTGCCAAGGTCTTTAACAAGGTACTGAATGTTCCCTATAGCATCCTCGGGCCACTTATTGTGCTGTTTGCCGCCATGGGCAGCTTCGCCCTCAAGAACAGCACCGGCGACGTGGTGCTGATGATTGTGGCCGGTATCATCGGCGTTGCCTTGGCCTCGTTCAAGTTCTCGGCTGCGGCGCTGGTGCTTGGGTTGGTGCTAGGTAGCCTGACCGAAGCTAATCTAAGGCGAGCGATTTTGCTTGAAGGCGGGGACCTAGCGGCAGTGCTGTCAAAGCCAATAACCGCAGCTCTCCTCTTGGCCTGCATAGCCATTCTTCTTGCGCCCGTGCTAGGCGGGATCATCAAGAAAATGGCTAAGGCCAGAGCGGCATAGAAAGAACAAGTAAGCTTAGGACGGTGAAAAGCATGGGGGTAGCAGGCGTCCTCGCGGCTAGGGAAGAAAGGTTTACCCGCCAGCAGCGGTTGCTTAATATAGAGGAAACGGTTCTAGTGCAGGTATCGCTTAACTTGCCGGGAGGGTACGCCTTATACCCATGGCAGGAGCTGATGGCTGAGGCGAGCGCCGCGCTGTCTGCAGCGCTTAATGAACTGGGGGCAAGTGTAACCGCTGCGTACGACGGCGTCGATGCCCTAGGCCCCTGCAGCTTATTTGCCGTGACAGGTGACGCCCGGAGCATAAAGCGCCTGTGCATGGCCCTCGAGGAGATGTCGCCGCGCGGGCGGCTGTGGGATATCGACGTAATTACGCCGGCAGGTGCTATCGACCGCCGCCAAATGGGTGCAGACGGGCGCACGTGTTGGGTGTGCCGGCAAGCGGAAGCGCATGTGTGTCGGCAGAGCGGCAGGCACCTACCGGAGGAAGCGGTCGCCGTGGCGCAGGCAATAGCGCGAGGAGTAGCGACTTAATGCTACCGATAGACGATATTTACCAAAAAGGCGCCTGTTTTACTGCCGCTTCGCTCTTTGAGGTGTGTGTCAGCCCTTCGCCGGGTCTGGTTAACCCCTTCGACAATGGCGCGCACACCGACATGAACCTGTTCACTTTTGTGCTTGGCAGCAGCGTCCTTGCCCCGTACTTTACCGAATGCGTAGCCACCGGCTTTCAGGAGGAAGAGAAAAGCCTAGATTATGTGTTTGCCAAGCTGCGGGCAGTCGGCGTGCGGGGAGAGGCGGCGTTGCTGCGGGCTACTGCTGGCGTAAACACGCAGCGTGGTCAGCTTTTTGTGTTAGGCCTCGCCGCAGGGGTAACCGGCGTATGCTTGGCCCAGGGCATCAAAGTTCCCTCACCCGAGTTTTTCTCTGCCGTTAAGTCTGCCTGTTCTGGGCTGACCGAGCGCGAACTAGCCAAGCTCGAAAAGAGCGACGCGCGCACAGCAGGGGAGAGACTCTTTCTGCACAAAGGATATACGGGCGTAAGGGGAGAAGCGGAGGCTGGCTTCCCCAGCGTGGAGCGCGTGGGCTATCCCGCGCTTCTCTTTGCCTTGTGCCGAGAAGTAAGTCTTAACGACGCGGCTGTACACGCGTTACTTTGCATAATGGCGCACTTGTCCGACACCACGGTTCTACACAGGGCGGGCGAAGCGGGCCTAGCCAAAGTGCAGAACACGGCGCAGGACATACTCTCTGCCGGCAGTGTCTTTAGTGACTCTGGGCGGAGCATCATCCGACAAGCGCATAATGAGTTTTCGGCCGCTAGGCTTAGCCCGGGTGGCAGCGGCGACCTCTTGGCCTTGTCGCTCGCGCTTTACTTCTTAGAGAAAGGCCTCCCCTCGCCACAAGTTCTACTTCGCCCAAGTTTATTTCGGGGGTGAGCAGCGTGTGGACTCCTTACGAAGTCATAGAGAGCCATGATAAGCGCGCGGTCGAGCGTTTCCTTGCGCAGTTTGGCTTGCGCTACGACGCAGGTAGTGATGTAACTACGGAGATACGGGTAGCAGGAGATATCGTGGCGACAGGCTCGTTAAAGGGCAATGTGCTCCAGTGTTTAGCCGTAAGCCCCTCGCTACAGGGAGAGGGCTTGTCAGGCAAGCTTATACACCACCTGATGCTAATCGCCCACAGGGCCGGGCACACACGTGTCTTTATCTACACCACGCCTGTGCAGGCGCATCTTTTTGCCAGCCTCGGGTTTCGCACGTTGGTCAAGACAAAATGGGCAGCACTGCTAGAGAGCGGCTACCCATCTTTTGCGGATTACTTGGCGCAGCTTAGGGCTGTTGCTGGCAGTCAAGCCGCCATGCAGGGCGGCCTCGTAGGCGGGCTGGTAATGAACTGCAATCCCTTTACACTAGGGCACGCGCACTTAGTAAAAGCAGCCGCAGAAAGATGCGACCGCGTCTTTCTGTTGGTTGTAGAAGAAGACAAGTCGGTGTTCCCTTTTGCTGTGAGGCTCGAACTAGTCAGGCAAGGCACGCGTCAATTTGAGAATGTGACGGTTCTCCCCACCGGGCCCTACGCCGTTTCAATCGCTACTTTCCCCAGTTACTTTAGCGAGGAAGAAACTGCGCATGCGCGGGCCGGGGCAAGTATAGACGCCACCTTGTATGCCGCGCATATAGCGCCGGCACTTCGGGTAAGGACGCGCTTTGTCGGCACGGAACCTTACTCGCCGGTCACCGCCATTTACAATCAGGTGCTGCGCGAGACCTTAGTGAGCCACAACATGGAACTCCTCGAAATATCGCGCCTAGAGCAGGGTGGGAGAGCCATTTCCGCCTCGCTCGTCCGTCAAGCCTTGCGGGAGGGCGACTTTGCCGCCCTGCCCCAGCTAGTGCCGGAGACGACGCTGGCGTTTCTTGTGTCAGACCAGGCAACGGGCATTGTTGAGAGACTGAAAGCGAGCAGCGGCCGCCACTAATAGAGTCGATGGCCTGTCGAACTGTGGCGAAAAATAGATGAATTTGGAGATTAATGCCGATTTGCTGCACGTGCCCTCAAAAAGATTGAACATGCAGACATGCAAACTATTGACAAATATCTGATATGCATTAGTATTGTAGTGTCAGCATGAACGACGCCTGCACACCTTAGACGAGGGGAGAGTGGGCTATAGGGAAAGTGAGCGCAAACATAGATGCATGCAGCTCTTGCCTTTAAGTGTTCTTAAACTTAAAAACAAGGAGGCAGTCATTTATGACCTACGCAGAAATCACTGCAATGCTGCAACAGATCGGGCGCATAGTTTGGGGTCCGCCGACTTGGGCTCTGCTAGGCTTGTGTGGGCTATACCTGTCGGTGAGGACAGGCTGGTTTCAGGTCAGCAGGTTTGGGGCCTACTACAGCAGTACGGTCGGCAAGATATTTAAGAAACAAGAAAAGCTAGGTAAAGGAGACATTACACCCTTCCAGGCCTTCTCCACCGCGGCGGCAGCCACCATGGGCGTGGGTAACCTAGTGGGCACCACAACCGCCATTCTTTTTGGGGGGCCCGGTGCTGTCTTCTGGATGTGGATGGTCGGCTTCTTTGGCATAACCACCAAGTTTGCCGAAATTGTACTGGCAGTTCACTACCGTGAAGTCAGCAAAAACGGCCTGATAATCGGCGGTCCTATGAAATACATAGAAAAGGGCCTCGGCTGGAAGTGGCTTGCGGTAATCTTTTGTATTGCCGGTTCGATAGCGGCCTTTGGCATAGGTAACTTGGTGCAGGCTAACAATGTGGCCGGTGCCATGGAGCGTGCCTTTAACGTGCCGCGCCCTGTGTCGGGCATCGCTTTGATGATACTAGTCGGCCTTGTCATTATTGGCGGCATTAAGCGCGTAGGTAAGGTTGCGGAACGGGCAGTTCCCTTTATGGCGATTGCGATGGTCATAGGCTGCGCATTAGTCGCCATTCAAAATATCACCTTAATCCCGGAAGCTTTCAGCCGCATCTTTGTCGGAGCATTTACGACTCAGGGTGCCGTGGGCGGTTTCGCGGGTGCGGCCATCGCCTCAGCCATACGGTACGGCCTGATGCGCGGTATCTTTTCCAACGAAGCGGGTCTCGGCTCCGCTCCCATTGCCCATGCCACCGCAGAGACCAACCATCCGGTCAGGCAAGGTTTCTGGGGAGCTATCGAAGTTCTGCTTGACACCCACGTAGTCTGCACAGCCGTCGCACTCGCAGTTCTCACCAGCGGTGCATGGACGCAGGGGCAGACAGCAATGGCTACGTTTATGTACGCGTTCTCGTCGTCCTTTATTGGGCCTGTGATTGGGAATGCCGTCGCAGCCACCGGGATACTCATCTTTGCTTACACCACCATGCTAGGCTGGTCGGTCTACGGTGAGAAATGCCTGGAGTACCTGGTTGGGCCAAAGTCTAACATGGTCTACCGTGCACTCTTCCTGCCGTCACTTTACGTAGGCTCCTTTGGCGTGGTGCCGGTGTGGGCTATCGCCGACATCCTCAATGCTTTCATGGCTGTTCCCAACATCATCGCCGTGATAGCGCTCACCGGTCCCTTTGCGGCCATCACGAAGTCCTACTTTGCAGGCGAGCGCTACGTGCCTTACGACGAAAACCCCACCTACTACAAGCAAAAATAAGCTGCGGAGTTTCGTAGTCCCTCGCCGAGAGCTCGGATTTATCCGGGCTCTTATTTTATTTAAGAATTCTGTTGACTTGCACTGTGTTTTTGCGCTAAGATATCGACCATATACATAATTTTTGGACATCGTCCTAGGAGGAGGTGAGCGACCGCAGAAAAACGGCGACGTCTCTAAGCTCTGTATCGTTAGCAGGCACGACACGAACGGAAGCAAAGGAAGCAGTTTGGGAGGATTGATTAATTATGAGTGACAAGACACCTACTACGCAGCCGGGTCGAGAGCTTTGGTCAGGCAAGCTGGCTTTTATCCTAGCTAGCGCCGGCTCGGCAATTGGACTCGGCAACATTTGGATGTTCCCGTGGCGTATGGGAACCTACGGCGGCAGTGCATTTCTGCTTATTTATGTGCTGATCGTCGCGCTTATCGGTGTTGTGGCACTCATGGGCGAGTTTGCGCTTGGGCGCGTCTATGGTAAAGGTCCGATCAGCGCCGTTAAAGAGGCATTCGCAAGTCGCAAGCTAGCCGGCGGGCAATGGGTGGGGTTGCTACCGGTACTCGCTACCGGAGCCGTCACGGTCTTTTACATGATCGTGGTGGGTTGGGTGTTCAACTACGTCGGTTTTGCCTTGCGCGGCTTTGCCGGACACAACTTGGCGGCAGCCTTTAACTCGTTCGCCGGGTCGTCTGGGTCTGTGCCGTGGCACATCCTGGCCATTGTCTTAACAACGGCCATTGTGTATTTCGGCGTCAAAAAAGGACTGGAACCCGCCAACAATATTTTACTGCCTGCGTTGTTCGGAATTTTGGTTGTCCTTGCCGTGCGTGCCTTGACTTTGCCTGGTGCCGACGAAGGATTGCGTTTTATCTTCACACCTGATTTCAGCCACCTCGGCAACCCCCTGACGTGGTTTAATGCTCTCGCCCAAGCACTCTTCTCGCTTAGTCTACTCGGCTGTACCCTCGTCATCTACGGCAGTTATTTGCCCAAAGAAACCGACATACCGCAGGCCGCCTTGTACACTGCGGTGTTCGATACCGGAGCTGCCATATTAGCCGCTCTCATCGTGTTCCCGACCGCGTTTGCCTTCGGCGTGGCACCGAACTCGGGCATTCCGCTCCTGTTCGTCACTTTGCCGGGTCTCTTTGCACAGATGCCTGCCGGTGCCCTGTTTGGCACACTCTTCTTTCTGTTGGTAGCCTTCGCTGCCATTACCTCGGCCGTTTCTCTCTTTGAATCGGCCGTTGAGCCGATGATGGATGCCTTCAAATGGGATCGCAAAAAATCCACCCTGGCCACCGGCGCGCTCTCCCTGTTAATGGGGCTGCCGTTGGCGCTCAACCAAGCGTGGTTCACTAGCTGGATGCGCTTCACCTCGGCCATCGTCATGCCCGTAGGGACGCTCATCATGATGATAGTCATTTTCTGGGTCTATGGCAGCAGCCTAATCCGCAAAGAGGTTAACCACGGTGCGGCAACCCCTATGCCGCTGTGGTGGGATTTCCTAGGCAAGTATGTCGCGGTGTTCGGCACGCTGTTCATCCTTGTAGGCGGCGCGCTGCGCTACTTCGGCCTCTGGAAGTAACAGAGGACGAAGGAGTGTCTGCGAGGGACGGAGGACTAAGCTCCGTCCCTTTTGCTTGTCTTATGCTTCTCTCGTCTGGCGACAGCAGGGAAATCCATGGTCAGTGTGGAAAGAGCTTTCAGCGAGATGCTCGGCTGAAGGGAGCAAGGGTGAGATGGCAACGGCCAATGGTGAGGCGCAGTACAAGGCGCTCTTTATGCAAACGCAACAGGCGATCTCGGTTCACGAAATCGTCCAGGACGTGAACGGCAAAGTTATTGACTACATATTTGTCGATGGAAACCCTAGCCTAGAGCGGCTGTATGGGCTTAACATGGCCGAGCTAAGGGGCAAATCAATTCGCGTTGTTAACCCTGCCGTATCTGACGAGACCATAGAGGCCCTAGGACGCGTAGCACTCACCGGTGAGCCTCATGTCAAGGAGTTTTTCTCCGTGAGAGCACAGCGGTACTCACAAGTGTTAAGCTACTCCCCTGGGCCCGGTCTGTTTGCCAGTATACATACGGATATCACCGAGCTGAAGCGTGCCGAGGCGACACTAAGGGAGAAGAACGCGATTCTAGATGCCTTGCACAGGTACAGCCTTGAGCAGGCAGAATGCCGCACCGGTGAATCATTCGTCGCGACGATAGTTAGGCAGATAAATGAGTTTACGCAGGCAGTAGTAGTCGCCTACAGCGAGTACAGCCCAGAGAAGAAGGCTCTAGATGTGAAACTTGTTCACGCGGAGGAGGAACTACTGAGGCGATTTGCCGAGGTAGTCGGCAGCGAGGCGGTTGGACTTCAGGTTCCGGTGGACGCCGAAGAGCTTGCGGCGTTGGTCTCTCGCGTCAGGTTGCGTGAACAAACGCTGGCGGAGGTTACGAATGGCGTGCTTCCGGAAGCAGTCTCCCAGGCACTACACGAAGCTTCTGGTGTTCAGAGCTTTTATGTAATATGTCTCGCGCTTGACGGCATCTTTTACGCTACGGTTCTCCTAGGGCTTAGGGACCGGCATCCCCCGGAGGAATTTCTTGACCCTTTTACCTACCTCGCCTGCATTTCTCTGCGCCGCATTAGGGCTGAAGAGGAGATACATCACCTAAGCTTTCACGACCACCTAACCGGGCTGTACAATCGGCGCTATCTCGACGCCGAAATAAAGCGTCTTGATGTGTATGACCAGCTGCCGCTGTCTATCATCATGGCAGACGTGAACGGACTAAAAGTAGTTAACGACACATATGGCCATTTGTATGGCGACGATTTACTTAGGTCGGCCGCGCTGGCCATTCAAACAAGCTGCAGACCAGAAGACGTTGTGGCGCGCTGGGGCGGCGACGAGTTCCTTGTGCTAATGCCCCAGGCAGACGCATTGGCAACCGAGGCGGTCGCTAAGGCTATCGTGGCGAACTGCCGTGCAGCGCGGGTAGGTGACGTGCCGGTGTCGGTGGCCATAGGCATAGCAACCAAAATAGACACAGAACAAGACTTGTTCACGGTCTTACGAACTGCAGAAGATGCCATGTACAAGAACAAGCTAGCTGAGGCGAGTAGTGTCAGAAGCAGTGTCCTAGGCGCGTTGCTGAGAGCCCTAGAGGAAAAGAGCTGCGAGACGCAGTCGCACGTGCTACGGATGCAGGAGGTTGGCATCAAGGTCGGCGAGCGGCTGCGCCTGTCCGATGATGAACTAGCCAAACTAATGTTGGTGATTACGCTCCATGATATCGGCAAGATAAACACACCCGAGGAGATCCTGACGCGCGCCGGTCCCCTTAGCCCCGCCGAGTGGGAGATAATGAAGACTCATCCCCAAGTAGGTAGCCGCATAGCGCGCGCCACCATCGAGTTCGCGCATGTGGCCAATGACATTCTGTCGCACCACGAGCGTTGGGATGGCAACGGCTATCCTCAAGGTCTGAAGGGAAAGGAAATCCCGCTGCTCGCTCGCATCACCGCCGTGCTAGATGCCGTAGATGTCATGTCTACTGGACGGCCCTACAAGCCGGCCATGTCTGGGGCAGCAATTAGAACAGAGCTCAGGGCTTGTGCCGGCAAGCAGTTCGACCCCGAGATAGTGGATGTCTTTCTCGCTTATTGGGATGCGGCAGATGAGGGAAGGTGTCTGTAGGGACGGAGGACTAAGCTCCGTCCCTTTTTCTTCTTCTTCGTCGGCACTAGTTGCAGGAAAATTGTTTAGCACGGTGAATTATATAGTGAAGTCTCTAGCGGAGGGATGTGAACTCGCTGTGCTCGGCAACCGCATCGAGGTCAGAAACCTCGGCAAGGCCTATAGCCGACGCCCGCTCTTTGCGGATATAAGCCTCACTATTCCTGACCGAACGGCACTTGTGGTCCATGGCCCCAATGGTTCCGGCAAGACCACATTCTTGCACTTGTTGTGCGGGCTCATCCCCTCCACCACCGGAAAAGTAGATGTGTATTTGCACGGCCGCGCCCTGTCTCCCGGCGAAAGAAGGCGTGCGCTTGGTCTTGTTTCGCCTGACCTAAGGCTCTACGACGACCTGACGGCGGCAGAGAATCTGGCGTTCTTTTCGGCCGTGCGCGGCTTTGCCTACTCCGCCGACGAGGCGCGAGGAGTCCTAGAACGGGTGGGCCTTAAGGTGCGCGGGCACGAGCTGCTCCGCACATTTTCTGCCGGCATGAAGCAGCGCATGAAGTATGCTTGTGCCCTCTGGCATCGACCGCACATCCTGCTCCTTGACGAGCCGACCAGTAACCTAGATGCGGCAGGGGTGGCCTTGGTGTGGGACATTGTAGAGCAGCAGCGTAGCCGGGGGATAGTCGTTATTGCCACAAATGAACGGGAGGAGCTCCGCTATGGAGACCAAACCCTCGTCTTTGCTTAGGCGCGCACTGGCTGTGTTGCACAAGGACATGCAGGTTGAGTTCCGCTGTCGCTATGCCTACAGCGCCCAAGTGGTCTTTGCCGTAACTACGTTAATAGCAGTAAGCTTTTCCATGGGCGGTAGACTCGCCGACCCCGACGTGGCCGCCTCGATGTTGTGGGTCATTCTCTTCTTTTCTTCGATGACCGGTTTGTCGAGGTCATTTGCGCAAGAAGAAGAGACCGGCACTATTCTCGCACTTAGGCTCGCCGCCGACCCAGAACCGGTTCTCCTGGGGAAGTACTTGTTTAACGCGGCGCTACTGCTAAGCTTAACGGCACTAATAGTCCCGCTCTTTCTTGTTTTCGCCGGCGTTACGGTCGCGCACCCGCTTGGATTTCTTGCGATTGTATTTCTCGGAGCCCTCGGGTTAGTTGGCGGTGGCACGATTATCGCGGCGATTGCCGCCCGCGCTGCCGTAAAGGGGGCACTTATGACCGTGTTGTCTTTCCCGATAGTCATCCCTCTACTTATTAGCGCCATTAACGGAACACGCCTAACTTTAGGCGGAGGAGCTGCTAGAGGCGTGATGCCCGACCTATGGTTCCTCTTCTTCTATAACGGCATCATCGTGGCGGCATCATTTCTTTTGTTCGAACATATTTGGGATTAGCCTGCAGCAAACCCTGAGCAAACCTGAGCAAGAGGAGGCGAGTCAGTTGATATGGCAAGTGGCTTTAGGCGTGTGGATGGCGGCGGTTATCGTTGCCTCATTTCTCTATATCCCCGCAATCGCCGGGTTTGGCGCAACCGGCGAAACCGCGCGGCTAATTGTATACCATGTGCCGACAGCCTGGGTTGCCGTGCTGGCCTTTCTTATGGCGACAGTGCAATCCATTCGTTACCTGCAAAAGCGAGACCTAAACTTAGACATGCGCGCATTAGTGAACGCCGAGCTCGGCATGGTGTTTTGTGTTCTTGCTACGGTAACAGGAGCAATCTGGAGCCGGGCCGCATGGGGCATGTACTGGAACTGGGACCCGCGCCAAACGTCTATAGCCATACTGCTTATGATCTATGCTGCTTACTTTATCTTGCGCGGTGCGCTCAGCGATGCCGAGCTACGGGCAAGGCTTTCCGCCGTTTATGCCGTGTTGGCTTTTCTTACAGTACCCTTCTTAGTGTTTGTGGTGCCGCGGGTTTTCCCGTCGCTACACCCTAATTTAGGCGGTGTCGAAGAAAGGGTAAGTATTATGAGCCGTGAAGTGCTCGTAGTGTTTCTCGCCTCGATAGCCGGCTTCACTGCGATCTACGCCTGGGCCTATAGGCTGCAAGTCCGTGTCCTCGCTTTGCACGACCGCTTAACTAGGGAGAGAGGTGCCTAAAGTTGGGAGAGCTCGTATTTGTGTTAGCGGCGACGCTAGCGATTTGGCTTGGATTGTTTCTTTATATGCTGCGCATCGATTTAAAGCTAAGAGAGGTGGAACGGCGCGATGAGGTATGACAAGGTCGTTTTGCTTGCGCTAATTATAGTCTTCGGCGCAGGCATTTTTATGACTGCACAAACAGCCTTTAGCTCCTACATTACATTTGCCGAAGCCGAGCTAGGAGGGCGTCCGGCCCAGGTTAAGGGCGTAGCTGTCAGCGGGTCGCTGCAAACAGCGGATGCGGCATCGTTTACTTTTGCCGTAACCGATAAGGCAGGAAAGACACTAACCGTGTCACACCGCGGCAATGTCCCGCCGAACCTGTTCACGGCCGAATATATTGTAGTCTCCGGGCGCGTCGACGGCGAAGTCTTCGTGGCGCGCAACATTCTTGTTAAGTGCCCGACTAGGTTTATGCAGGAAGGCGGTAGGTAGTACGTTGAGAGGACCGCATGTCGCGCCTGAAAGCCCCCTCAGACAAACTATTAAGTTCTTTAGCTCGATGCAATTTGGCCTGGTGCTCCTGCTACTGGTCGCGGCAGTTTCGGCAGGCGCCACGTTGCTAGATATGGAGCAGGCGATTGCGCGCGTGTACAGCTCGTGGTGGTATCTAACACTGCTAGCTCTCCTCTCGCTTAACCTGCTGTTGTGTTCGTTGCAGCGCCTAGGGCCGCTCTATCGCCTGGCATTTAAGACAGAGCGTACGCTTGGTGCCGCAGACATTAGCCGCCTGCCGAACAGCCGCGCAGTAAGGCTGCTAGGTAGCACAGACCCTGTAACTGTCGCCAGCGCGGCCTTAAAGTCCATGGGGATGCGCGTGACGGCACAAGAAGGCCCTTCCGGGACTGTAATCTGCGGCGAGCGGGGTAGACTGGGTTACTTTGGCTCATGGATTAGTCACGTAAGCCTGCTGGTTATTCTTTTTGGCGCAGTATACGGCGTTGTTACCGGCTACGACGTTCAGAATGGCGGCTGGGTCGGCAGTCAGTTCACGGTGCAAGAGGGCGGCTTTAGCGTCGAGATTACCGATATTCGCATGGTGCAGGCCGAAGACCCGCGCATACGGCCCCGCGTTTACAGCGACGTTACGGTGCGCCGTGACGGCAAGGTGCTCGCCAATGACACGGTGTCCATAAACTACCCCGTGCGCTTTCTCGGCAACACCATCTACCACTCCACGTTTCTGCATTTTCCGGTACTTCGCCTGACAGACATTGAAACCGGTGAAGTGGGCTCTAGTCGCTTTCTAGCCGGCGACAGGGTGTACCTTGATGCAAAGAGGACTTTACACATTCGCCTGCAAGACTTTTTCCCGCATTTTTCAATGCGCGCCGATGGGACGCCCTTTAATATAGACTACAGGCCGGAGCGCCCGGTTGCTATCGGGGCACTGATGCGCAACAACCAACCGCAAGGCCCCGTCTTCCTGCCGCTAAACAAGGCGCAGGTGTTCGATACCCCAGACGGCCGTGTCGAAGTTATGATGACCGGGTTTGACCTTGCCGCGGTGTACTCCATAAGCAAGAATCTCGGTCGCCCGTACCTCTTTGTGGGTTCTCTGCTGCTACTTCTCGGCCTTTACTTAAGCTTTTTCGTCTCACCCCTGCGCATCTATGCCCTGCAGCAGGAAGATGGCACTCTTCTGCTTGGCGGCAGCAGGTACCGCAGCAAATTGAACCTTAACCCGACATTAGATCTCCTAGAGGAGCGCCTCAAGCAGAGAGGGGATGCGAAATAGCGATGCCGATTTTAATAGAAGTCTCTCCGCTAGCCATGTGGATAGAAAACGCCTTGTTTGTACTTGCGGCCATTCTATATGGAGCGGCGACCATTAGTTACTGGATTTACATGCAGGGGAAAAGCGAGTGGGGGAGCTTTGCCTCGGCCGTACTGAAAATCGCCTTTGCCGTGCAATCGGCGTTTATCCTGCTTAGGGCCTACAACGTGCAGCGGTTGCCATTTGTAGGGCACTTCGAGTTCGGTAACCTCTTTATTTGGGGCAGTGCACTCGTTTACCTGTGGACGGAGTGGCGCCTTAAAGAGAGTTACTATGCAGTGGGCGCTTTTCTAACGCCACTTATGATGCTGTATCTCTCCTACCTCACGGTTATTCCGAGCATTATCCCGGGCATCGTGGTGAGCCGGGCGCATCGCCCGCTGCCCCCCGTTCTGCAATCGGACTGGCTGTCTATCCATGTCGCCACTTCTGTGCTTGGCTACGCCGGATTTACCGTGGCCTTTGCCGGCGCTGCTATCTGGCTTGCGCGCCTTGTTTTGCGCGCGGGGTCACCGCTCGTGCGCATGCTGCCAAGCGCCGACTCACTCGACGAGTATATCTATCGGGCGGCGGGGTTTGGGTTCCTGTTTCAAACAGCGATGATCATCAGCGGCGCCATCTGGGCAGACATATCGTGGGGACGCTATTGGGGGTGGGACCCAAAGGAAATGTGGTCGCTCATAACTTGGTTTGTTTTTGCCGTATACCTGCACGCGCGCATTACGCGCGGCTGGACCGGCATGCGCGCCATAGCGCTAGTGGCGCTCGGCTGGGTAGCCATGCTCTTTACCTGGGTTGGCGTGGCGTGGCTGCTGCCCGGCATTCATGCGTTCGGCTAGACTAGGCGCGCACCCAATTATCACTCGAAGAAGGAGGTGAAAGAAAATGGACACAAGTCGCCCATCATGGATGTTCTACATCCTCACGGCGGCAATAGTCGTAGCCGTGGCTATAGGGGCGAGGTACGTCACCTTGCAGACGGTCGCACAGCCCGAGCCGCCTGCCCAAGCGCTGACGCCCGCGGCGACGCTCTATTGGCAGGACCGCTTCCCCGCGCAGGTAGCAAGCTACATGCGCACGCTGGAAATGGAGCCGACAGCACACGGCGGGTCGGTCCCCTATCAGAAGCTAACGAAGTACCCCTTTATGCGAGCCATGTACCACGGGTTTGGCTTCTGGTTCGATTTCCGCGAGTCGCGCGGGCACCTTTACACCATCGAGGACACAATTAACATCGGGCGTCCGAAGTTTGGCGGAGTGTGCTGGGGCTGCAAGTCGGCCGACTACCCCGCACTGGTAGCTAAGTACGGGCAGCGAGAGCTTGACACCATGTATTGGAGTGAGGCAGCAACGAAGACTAATCATCCGGTATCCTGCATCGACTGCCACGACCCCAATACTCCAGACTTTGCGCTGACGATAACCCGTCCCTGGCTGATTGCGGCTATAGAGTCGCAAGGCCGCACCCTCGCCGACTTCGACATGAAGTCGCTCGTTTGCGCGCAGTGTCACTCGGAGTACTACTTTGAGGGCCCCGGCGTCACAAACAAGATTGTTTTCCCGTGGAGCCGTGGTTTTAGGCCCGAGGATGCTTTGGCGCACAAGGATGCCGCAAACTTCTCCGACTGGACGCATCCGCGTACTGGTGCCGGTGTGCACAAGATTCAGCATCCTGAGTTTGAATTCTTCCAGGGGAGCGTGCACTGGGAGGCCCGACTGACTTGCACCGACTGTCATATGCCGCAAGTAAAAGATGCCCAAGGCCGCACGTACACCCAACACTGGCTGGCAAGCCCGCTAAAACATATGGAAGCATCGTGTCAGCGGTGTCATGGGATGGACATGACCGCACTTAGGGCTAGAACAGAAAAGCTACAAGGCGAGCTTAGAACTACCGCCAATGCGATAGGTGCAGATCTCGAGCAGGCGATTAACGCCCTGCGCGACGCGCGCCGCAACCCGACCGCGAATGCAGCGCTCATTGCCCAGGCACAAACCAAGCACCGCCAAGCCCAACTGATGCTCGACTGGTTCCTCGTAGAGAACAGCACCGGTTTTCATAATGCACGTGAAGGCAGGCGCATTCTAGGCGAGGCCCAACGGCTCGTAGGCGAAATGGCGACGCTCACAAACAGAGCAATCGGACGATAGGAAATCGCAAAGCCCCTGTCAGCTTTAAAGCGTGACAGGGGCTTTGGTTAGTAGCTAGCCACGCTAAACTCGAACCAGCCACCGCGGCACGGCAAAACGCGCCGTCATTTTTGGGTCTACCACTTGGCAGATTTCCGTGCTGCCAAGGGCACTTAGGAGCATGCCCGCCTCATTTAGCGACAAGCCGAGCTTCTCCATCGCGAGATCTAGCATATCGTTTGCCGCCCTGCGCACGGCCTGGTCTAGGTCTACGTCCGAAGCAATGGTATAGAAGAACTCTGCATCTTCGTGGCGTGGGTTAGGAATAGACATGCCCTTAAGTACGTCGACGCGCACCGTAACTTCGCCGCTACACTCCACGCCTGTCACCATTACCTCGCCGTCACCCATCACGGCGTGTAAATCGCCTAGGGCAAGTAATGCCCCCGGGACAAACACAGGTAAGTACAGCGTCGTGTTCGCGGTAATGCGCGCGTTATCCATATTTCCTCCATGCCTCCCCGGCACGCCGCAACCTTCGCTTTCGCCCGCGGGTGCCACCCCGATGACGCCAATCATGGGCTTAAGCGGCACGCTAATGCCTGCGCAGAGCATCGCGCGCCCGCCACTTAGCGGCACAAGCTTAACCTCCGCGTCGCGCACGCGGTCGCCAAACAGCCCCGCACCGGGAATAGCGGCCATCACTCCTTGCTCCGCCACTTCGATGCTTAGGATATCTACCCTAAGCGTATCGCCCGGCTCCGCCCCCTCGACGTACAGCGGTCCGGTAGCCGGGTTAACCCTGCTCCAGTCAAGGGCTGCCAAAGCCTGCCCCGACTCCTGCACCTGCCCCCCAAAAGCATCTGTCGTCTCAAAAGTGACGACAGCGCCGGGCTCCACCCAGAGCACGGGCGCGTTAGCCCTATCCATAGAGTAGATAACACTTTCACGCGGAATGCGCATTGCTTTCCCCTCCTATCGCTTTCTCGTCTAAGGCAGCTGGTCCATTTGCAGAAACTCAGTAGCGGTCATGATCTTTGGACTCGTTATACCAGATTGCAGGAAGTCTCTGTCCCCTGTTACAAGCACATCGGCCCTTGCAGTAATTGCTGCCCTGAGGATCGGCCTATCGCTTGCATCTCTTAGAAGGGCCTCATCGGGCACGTCAACAACAGGAGTTGGCACTACTTCGAGGACTGTGAGGGCGAGAGCCAAAAAGCGTTCGAGCGCTTGGACTTTGTGGGGGAATTTTCGGTTGTATACTCGGCGAATTTCATCGACGTTTTGGTCGCAGACGATGCCGCGATTCGGGTGCGTAACCGCTTTGATGTATGCCTGGTATGGTGCGCCATCGCCACTCAAAGCAGCCGAGACCAAGATATTGGTGTCGATCAATACTCTCACAGCCCCTCAATCTCCGCACGGACTTCCTTCACAAGTTCAAGTACGTCGTCATCGGTAAGGAGTCCAGCCTTGCCTGCCTCACCTCGCATTTCTCTCTGTAGCATTTTCATAGCATACAGAGCTGAGTTCATGAGAATGACCTGGTCACCTTCGCAAATCAGCGTAACACGGTCGCCGCTGGCAAGGCGAAGCTTGGAGCGGATGTCTTTGGGCAGGGTAATCTGGCCTTTGGCCATTACCTTTGCATTATCAACTAATGGAGCGGTCATCTTGCTACCTCCTTAAGTAAACTCTGATGTAGGGAAAGTCCTACTTACCCTACCCTCAGTATATGCAAGAAGAAGACAAAATACAATAGTCGATAGTAGGGGGCAGAATTACATGCAGGAATCCGCCAGAAAATGGCGAACGTTATATGGCGTGATAGCCAGATTTTGCGCCCACATTGTCATTATCGGGAGGCGAAAGCATGAACCTAGCCAAGTTTCCGCGCCGACACCCTGATTACCTGTGGCGCTGTGCAGTCAAACCACTGCCGTCTCACCTTAGCCGCCGCTGTGCGCGAGGGCTTGCGTTGCCGCTTAGTGCTAGAAGAGCGCGTCGCAGGTAGCTTCGACCCTGCAGCGGGGGGCAACAACTTCTTGTATCAACTCCTTGGCGTTGAGGCGATAACCGTCGTGCCGGGCGGCAGCGACATGCTGCAAGCGATGGAAACCGTCGCCGCGGCAGTGCGGCAGGAGGGGGGTAGACCCTACATTATCCCGGGCGGCGGTTCAAATCCCCTCGGTGCGACAGGTTACGTTGCCTGCGTGCAGGAGTTAGCGCAACAGATGTTCGAGCAGGGGCTAAGCTTCGACTTCATAGTCGTGCCTAGCGGCAGCGGCGGTACCCACGCCGGCGTGCTAGTCGGCGTAGAAGGCACACACCTAAACCTCCCCGTCTTAGGCATAAACGTAAGTCGTCCAAACGCTCTGCAGGAGAAGCTGATTTTTGACTTGGCTGCGGCAACCGCATACCATGTCGGCTGCCCAGCGCCGACGCGCGACAAGGTGCGCTGCTTTGACGGTTACGTAGGCGCAGGTTACTCCCGCCCCACACCGGCAATGGCTGAGGCGGTAACACTCCTAGCTCAGAGCGAAGGCATTCTGCTTGACCCAGTCTACACCGGCAAGCAAATGGCAGGGCTAATCGGCCTAGTACGCGAAGGCTTCTTTGCACCGGACGACAAGGTGCTGTTTCTGCATACCGGCGGTTCGCCCGCGCTTTATCACTATCGGGAGCAGGTGTTGGGGTAGCAGAGCAGTGCCGACGCTGAACCTTTGGAACGTAATCGACGACTACGTGATGGCCGAACGCATACGGACGTGGTTTGAGGCCCTCTAGAGAAATGAATCTACCTTCTCCCCAACCGCTCAAGCCTAATGCTGCCGTTCACTGTGTTGACATCAAGCTGCAGCGCGCCGTCGCCGAGGGTGGCGTTCACGTTACGGCGGCTGATTTGTCCGCCCTGCAACATCCACTGCCCGTAGTCTAGCGTTACGCCGCCGTTGACGGCATTCGCGCGCAAGGTGACGCCTAAGTCCTCCGGCAGTGCGACGCGTATGGAACCGTTGACGGTACGAAGCTCGTACTGGCCTTGCCGAGGAGCCACCTTTACGGTTATGCCTCCGTTAGTTGTGCGCGCGGTGAGCTGGCTCGGACCGGTTTCGCCCAGCACCTCTACGGGGCCGTTAGTGGCCGTTACATCTACTATCCCAATTAACTCATGGGCGTCGACCCGTCCGTTGACAGTAGACGCGTTAAGGTTTATGGTGCGGGGGACGATTATCTCATAGCGGACGGCGTCGTGAGCCATAACTCTGGTCGGGAACACCGCACTCACCGCGAGCGTATCGCCTTGTATTGCTGTGTCGGTTCGTAGCTCGTGCACGCGAGCTGTGGCATTGTGACCGCGCGAGCTGTAGTAGGCCCTGATGGTAATCTCGGCTGTGTCCGCACCGGTCACAATAATAGAGCCGCTGATGGTCTGCACCTGCAACGTATTAATGCCAGCCGCAGGCTTCGTTATTACCTCTTCGCGCCTCACCTCGTCGGCTACTTGGATAAGCTCTGGCATTACGTTAAACAGGAAATTGTGAAAGGGCACGACCACGAGGGCGCCAAGCAGAACCCAAAGCCCCGCGACGACAAGAAACGCCCTAATCAGTTTAGACATTGCCTCCCTCCTTAGTCGCTGCCCGTTGTGCCAATAGAGTCCACACTACGGCTCCAAAGCCGAGCAGGCTGTAGAACAAGGACATCAGGCCGCCTACGACCGGGATAAGCGTAAAGAGGCCAAGCGCCAACAGCCCAAGGAGTACATGCGCTGCGCCGCTTGAGCTCAGATTCATCCGTTCGGCGATGAACTTGCCCGCGAGCAAGCCGAGTGCCACTTGCCCTAGGAAGCGGCCGGCGAATACAGACGCCCACAGCAGCGGCAAGGCCATTATCCCGACAATAGTGATAATCAGCATGACGGTGAGGGGTATCACCGCCAGATAGCCCAGCAGGCCGTAGAGTACAGATTTCAGTGGGTCGGCGCTGGCTGCGCTGGCCACTTTCACTACGGGAGCGGGGAGCAACCAGTAGAGCACCCCACCCAGAAACATTATCGACAGCAATTTCCACACAGAATGTACACCTACGTGTCGCGCATACGAGAAATTCATATGCGGCATAAAGCGGAGGTTGCCCGCGCCAAGGCTTACGTTCTCGCCGCCGATATGGGCCGTGGGGCTCTTTACTACGCGGCCGCCCACTGCGACAACATTGCCGTCGACCACAGCTTCTTGTTCGAGATAGATATCCCCCATAATTACAACCACGTTCTCGCGCACGCGGCCGCGCACGGTGGCGTTGCCGTTAAAGACAACCACGTTGGTGTCGACGGTGGTTCCTTGGGGTACCTCGGCGTCCTCGCCAAATCTGACGATGCTGTCTTGTGATGCTGCGCCGGCTAGCGCCGGAAGTAACAGCACAGCAACAAACACCGCGACAACTAAATACTTCTTCACGCAAATTCCTCCTTACTAAGTAGAGCCATGCCAAAAAGTGCAGCGGTCGCGAGGGCAAAGACAAGGGTGAGCGCGAGTGCGCTCAGCTCGTAGAAGCCAAAGGCGGTTACTATTAACCTCAGTACTAGGGCCATCGATTGCCAGAGGATTGTCACGTAACGCCACACATCCGCCGCGAGCCCAAGTTTTGGCGAGAACAGAAGGGCCCCAGTGCCGCCGAGCACCAATACCATGTAGACCGACAAAGTTGCCAGTACCCACATTAGTCTTGACTGGCTGGGCGTGTGTATGGACTGCATGACTCGAGATGTCACATCGGGTGCTTCGCGCATGTACCAGTCTGAGGCTAACAGGTTGTCGAGCAGAGGGTCATCGCGTAGCAGGAGGGCAGCGCAGGCGGGACACGACTCTAGGTGCTGTTCTACGTGTAGGTTGTCCGCAGGGGTTAAGTCGCCCGCGAGGTACGCTTCAAACTTGTGCTCTAGTTCAAGGCACTTCACCTGTCGTCCCTCCTTCTATCTTAAGATAGGCGTCTCTTAGCAGCTTCTTGCCGCGGAAGATGCGGTTTTTAACGATTGATAGTGGCTGATTGAGCAGCTCTGCTATGTGCTCGTACGAGTGCTCGCAGGCGTAGTGCAGTACAAGAACTTGCCGGTACATATCTGGGAGTGAATCTATGGCTTTCTGCAGCAGCTGGTGTTGGGTGAGCTCTATGACTATGTCTTCCGGCGAGGGGAGTTCTGCCTCATTGGGACTTACGTTCATTGCCAGGTACTTGGCCGCCGTTTGCTGTCGACGCAGTTTGTCCTTACATGAGTTAGCGACGGTAGTTTTAAGATAGGGGAGGAAGTTTAGGTCGGGCATAGCCTTAAGGCGGTTATACACCTTGACAAAAGCCTCTTGCGTCACGTCCTCTGCCTCTTCGCGGTTCTGCAGCAACTGCCAAGCAATGCTGTACGCAAGGCGCTGATAGCGCGCCACTAACACTGAATAGGTTGCCGCGTCCACGAAACCACCACACTTCCTTTTTCACTTACTATAACGCACAGCTTAGGCGTTTGTCTGAAGCTGTTGCACCACGCGCGGCATGGCGAGGGCAGGAGGATGCATGTGCAGTGTGGAAAGATATAGTCGCAGGACGCAATAAGAGCTGATTCAGGACGGTGACGCAGTGCGAGAGAGCAGCATATTAAGCGGATTCACCCTAAACGAGGCGCAGCGGCAGGCGGTAATGCACCGCGACGGGCCGCTTTTGGTTGTAGCAGGGCCGGGGAGCGGCAAGACGCGGGTAGTAACAGCGCGGGCGGCGGTGCTTATTGAAAGCGGTGTGAACCCGGCCGAGATTACGGTGGTGACTTTTACGAAGGCCGCCGCGCGGGAAATGCAGTTGCGGCTGGTGCGGCTCCTGCAGAAGGCCGACCAAAGGGCGGGGACGGTTAACATCGGTACGTTTCACGCTTTGTTCTGGAAGACGCTACGGCGCTTTGGCTTTTCCGGCGAGCTTGTAGACGACAATCTCAAGCGCAAGTGGATAACTGAGGTGTTGCGGAAGCTCGGCGAAGAAGTGCGAGACGACCAGATAGACGAGCTGCAGCGTATAATCAGCTGGCACAAGAACAACCTGCAGTCAGTCGCGGACGTCCCACCCGAGAAGAAGCTGCTGCGAGATGTGTGGGTGCGTTACGAAGAAGTAAAGACCGCCGCTGGCAGGTTAGACTTTGACGATATGCTGTTTGAGACCCATGCCCTGCTGCGCGAGAACCCACAGGCCCTGCGCCATATGCAAGCGCAGGCTCGCTACCTCCTGGTGGACGAGTTTCAAGATACTAATCGCGCTCAGTTCGAAGTGCTAAGGATGATAGCCGCCGCACACGGCAACATCTGCGCCGTGGGCGATGTCGACCAAGCCATTTACGCCTGGCGTGCCGCTAAGCCAGAGTATCTGCTAAACTTTGGCAGCTACTTTCCGGGTGCACGGCGTATCGAGCTGACGGCAAATTACCGGTCGACGCCGGCGATTGTCGGGTACACGAATCGCTTAATTGCGCGCAATTCTTTGCGCCACGCGGTCGTCGGTCGCGCCGCGCGCCAGGGCGGGGAAGCGCCGCTAAGCCTTAATCCCAGTAGCCAGCAGGCCGAGGCGGCTAGCATCGTCACTATGGTTAAGAAGCAGAGCCAAGCTGGCACTGCTCTAGAAGACATGGCTGTGTTTTACCGCGTCAACCGCTATAATCATCATCTGGTCGGCAAGTTGGTGGCAGCCAGTATTCCGTTTGTCGTGCGCGACAAAGAGCGTTTCCTTGAGGAACACTGGGTTGTGCGCGAAGTGCTATCCTTTTTAGAGTTAACGGTAAATCCAAATCAGGTTGAACCCTTCGCGCAGGTGGCGCGTCGTCAACTAAACTTGTCGGCGGAACAGGGTGCAGAGCTACAGCGCTTGTCGCAAGGCGAGGGTGTTTGGCAGCGGGCGGCGAGACTAGTTTCGCCGGAGCGTGTTTCGAAGTTCAAACTGCACTTAAGTACAGCGGCTCGTCTGGCACCTGCGGCGGCCTTGGACTACTATCTAGAGGAAATGGGGTTTCGCCGCTATCTGCAAAACTATGCGGCGCATCGGGGGGTAGCGCGCGGCGAGTACACCGAAATCTGCGAGGAGCTAAGGCTAGAAATGGAGTCCTTTAGCTCCGTACCCGCATATCTGCAGCATGCCAAAGAGCGCGCGCGGGTGTTAGTCCAAGCGCGCAGCGAAGATGCCGTGCCGGGGAAGCTAAACCTCATGACGCTTCACGGTGCCAAAGGGCTGGAGTTTGAGGCCGTGTGGATTATAGGGGCAGTAGAGGGGTTGTTGCCGCACAGTTTAGCAGAGCATCCCGAACAGCTCGAAGAGGAACGCCGCTTGTTCTACGTCGGCTGCACGCGGGCAAAAAACAGGCTGTGCATAACTTCGCCTAAGCAGATTCGCGGTCGCACCGTGGCGCGGTCACGCTTTGTGGCAGAAGGGTTGACCGCCGCCCGCACTGGCAGTACGCCGTGAAAGCGGGGAAGCTGCGGGTTCGCCGATTTGATGAACTTGCACAATGTAGTGAGCAAAGGGATGAATGGTCTTGTCACGGGGCATTTCGATTTTCAGCAAACTTCACAGCACAGGATATGGCTGCTACAAGGCTGGATGGGCTAGCCGTTCCCTTGTAAGCTATGTCCATTGCGGTGCCGTGGTCAACTGAGGTACGGATAATTGGCAAGCCTAGCGTGACATTGATACCGGACACTGCATCCCATTTTTTCTCAACTCTATTATAAACGAAACCTTCCATTTTCAGCGGAATATGTCCTTGGTCGTGGTACATGGCTACCACGATATCATACCATCCGCCCCTAGCTTTTGGAAATATTGTGTCCGGCGGGATAGGTCCTTCTACGCTTATGCCCTCTTTCCTTGCCCTTTCAATAGCGGGGATGATTTCGTCGATTTCCTCGGTGCCAAACATTCCCGCTTCTCCGCTGTGGGGGTTAAGCCCGGCCACCCCTACTGCAGGGCGCTTAATCCCAAGGGTTCTGCAGGCTCTATCTGCCAGCACGATAACTTCGTAGACGCGATGTTCTTTCACGCGTTCACATGCTTCCCGCAAGGAAACATGAGTCGATACGTGAACTACCCGCAGATCATCATGGGCGAGCATCATAGCATATTGAGTAGTCCCGGTCAGGTGAGCATAGATTTCGGTATGACCTGCATAGACGTGTCCAGCTAAGTTGATCGCCTCTTTGCTCAACGCGTTTGTTACTGTTGCGTCAATGTCACCGCTCAATGCTAAGGTGATGGCTTTTTCTACATAGCGATAGGAAGCCGCACCATTAGCGGCCGTGAATCTACCGATATCCACCTTGTCCATTGAAATGGCACCCATGTCGAATACGTCTATGATCCCATGCTTGAAGCGGGCTGAACTGACATCACTGACCGAATTAACGTTGAGATCGTTGCTGCCGACAATTTCAAGTGCTTTTTGCATTACAGGCACATCACCAATAATGATCGGCCGACATTTCTCGTATATTGCGGAATCGCGCAAAGCCTTTACCGAAATCTCGGGACCTATGCTTCCCGGGTCACCCATAGTTATGCCAATAATCGGCTTGCCCTGTTTCATAATGCAACACCCTCCGTCAACCTACGTGTAGGCTGTGATTTTGTTTTTGCTATGATTATCATGATAATATCTGTCGCGGTTAGCCACTGCAATCTGCGGAACCAAGGTTGTTCGTACATTAATGAAACAATTAGCGTAGGGGAGGAGATGGCATGCGGAAGCTGAGGATCTTGGTTGTCGCTCCTTATGCAGGGCTTAAAGACATGTTCATGAGTATTGGGGAAAATCGTGATGATTTAGAGATTACAGCCTACCAGGCCGATTTGGAGGCAGGAGCTGATCTCGTTCGGCAGCTTGATGAATCTGAGTACGACATCATCATCTCACGGGGTGGCACGGCCAAGCTGATCCGGGACACTGCCCAACTACCGGTAATCGAAATTGCGCTCTCGCACTACGACCTCATGGGTGTTATGAAGCTAGCCGAATCCCACATCGGTAAATGTGCCATTGTGGGATTCCCCAACATATGCAAAATGGCCAAGGTGTTGCGCGACATCCTCCAAAGCAAAGTGGAAATTGTGGAGATCGAAAGGACGAATGACGTTTACGGTGCCATACAAACCCTAGCAGAGAAAGGGTACACCATGATTTTTGGGGACACAATCTCCTTTACTGAGGCGCAAAGACAGGGCTTGACAGCTGTCTTAATTACATCCTCTCGAGAAAGCGCACTAACAGCTGTTGAGGAAGCTGTAAGCTTCTACCGTAACCTTGAAAAGATTAGGGGTCAAAATCAGATGTTACACCAAGCCACCCGCTTAGGTGGCGGCGGTGTCATTATCTTTGCAGAGCGCGACCCTATATTCAGTAACATAAAGAAGGATAAGGAACTATTCTTAAGAATTACACGGGAAATGAATCCCACTGTTCTCAGAAATAGTAGGCATACCTTAGTACAGAAGGTGGATAATCGTAATGTCAAGGTCTCAGGCCACTTAGTGCAGATAGACGGCACGACATATTGCATCTACTTGATCGAACAGGTGGACCGGGGTGAGAACCATGTGATTCCTGGGGTGTACGCTATTGTTAAGCAAGACTTACACGGGAGCTATTTTAGTTTGAATTCCAGCTACGACTCAAAGCTGCTGCAGGACATTGACCGTTGCCGGAATAGTAGGTTGCCGGTGATAGTTGTCGGCGAAACCGGTACCGGTAAAGAGCGGGTGGCTAACATGCTTATTTCTGGGAGGGGGAAAAGCTACTGCATCGACTTTGACGAACTCGATACCAAGGGCCTCGCTCACCTTTTGGGCAGCACTGACTCGTGTTTACTTCTTAAGGAACGCACGGTGTGTTTCAAAAACATCCATAGCCTAACTGAAGAGCGGCTACAAAGGCTGCTCGCTTTTGTGGAAAGTAGCCAGCTTCATCTTAGGAACCGCCTGATTGTCACTTTGACTACGCGCCTTTCCGACCTGCACCATAAGTATGCCTACCGTGCGTTTAACAGTCGTATGCCCAGCCTCACCATAAAGCTGCTCCCGCTGCGGGAGCGAGCGGAGGATATCCCAGGGCTTTTAGGAGCCTTCCTCAATGAGATCAACGTCGTACACGGCCTCAACATACTGGGTTGCGAACCAGAAGGGATTGCCATGCTAAAGCAGTTTCCCTGGGAGCACAACCTTGGCCAGCTAAAGCGAGTGCTAAGCACGCTGGCTTCCATAACTAAGGGTTCCTACATTTCGGCACATGATGTGAAGTGGGCACTTGATAATGAAGGGTGGAAGCAAATACTCCCTGCGACGGGTCAGGTTAGTGTAAACACCAAACAACCAATTGAAAAAATTACACATGATATTCTGGCGGCCGTTTTGAGGGAAGAGGGCATGAACCAGACTAGGGCGGCCAGAAGGTTGGGGATAAGCCGCACAACCCTTTGGAGGATGCTTCAAAGAGGGAGTGGTTAACCAGAAGTTGCGTCAGTGAAAAAACGTTTCATAGTGAAACGTTTTTTTTGCGCATAGATATAACTGACTATCGCAACTGATATTACAATTACAACAAGTCCATTGTCATGAGCTAAATGTTGAAGTAAGGCGGGAGCGGGACAAATGAGCCGACTTTTAATAATCGCGGATGACATTACAGGTGCCAACGATACTGGGGTTCAACTGGTGCGGCGCGGCATTGACACCGTAGTAACCTTAGATGCGAGCGCGGTTGGGGGACTGCCGAAGAGCTATGTTTTGGATACAGAAAGCCGTGCTTTACCCGGAGAAGAAGCCTTTGCCGTCCTAGAACAGCAGCTGCAAATCATAGACTGTTGTGCATTTTCGCATGTGGTCAAAAAGATCGACTCCACCCTGAGGGGGAATGTCGCGTACGAAGTTTTTGCTACAGATAAGGCATATGGGAGCGACCTGATAGTATTTATGCCGGCATTCCCAAATATGGGGCGTACGACTAGGAACGGCGTACACATGCTGAAAGGTAAGAGGGTTACTGAAACTGAAATAGCCCGTGACCCAAAGACGCCAGTTAAGGAGGATAATCTGCGTAGCATCCTCAAGTCTGTTTACAGCGAAGAAGTAACCAACATTGGGGTCAAAGAGATTGAAGAGGACAGGATTGATTTTGGGGAAGGTAGGGTATTCACGTCTGATGCCATAACCAATGAGCACATGGAGGCTGTGGTGTTGGCTGCACTCAAATCAGGAAGGAAGAAGATTCTCTGGGTTGGCTCTGCAGGGATTGTCGATAGTCTGATGCAGGTTGAAGCCCCTCAATATCCGGCTCTCGCTGTGGTTGCCAGTATGAGTGAAACAAGCCGTGAGCAAGTGAGGTGTGCTGAAGAAAACGGTGCGGTACTTGTGCCCATATCATGGCGGGATCTGTTTCGCGAGGAGTATTCGAGCTATGTCGACCTAGCCACGCGAGTCATCAAGGACGGGAAAGATGCTGTGTTGGTGTCTGTGGCCTGTTTTGATAGAGATGAGGTCGCTCAGTCTCAGGCTGAAGGCGAGAAGTTGGGGCTTTCTGCTGTTGATGTGGGGCGAAAAATCCAAGCGGGCATTGGCAAAATAGCCGTCGATGTTGTGGGTAGTACGAGAATCTCAGGCATATTTTTGACAGGCGGAGATACCGCCATGGGGTTTTTCGACCGCCTCGGTGCAAGGAGTTTTGACATCATTTCAGAAGTGCTGGTCGGGATTCCGCTCATGAAGATGGTTGGCACTAAGTGCGATGGAATGAAGGTGATAACAAAAGCGGGTGCATTTGGGAAGCAAGATGCCATTGTCCATTGTCTCAGAAAGCTCAAAGAAAAATAGGTCGAGGGGGGAGTCATGGTAGGCTACGAAACATATCCATAAGATGCTGATCGGAAATGATGGCTCACGTCAAGTAAAGGAGGATAGGCAATGCCAATTCTATCAACAGTAAGGAAAATACCGGGCGGGCTGATGGTTGTACCTTTGTTTCTGGGGATTCTAGTGAACACATTTGTACCTAGTGTTATAGATATCGGCGGGTTCACTACAGGGCTTTGGAGAACGGGTGTGCCAGCTATCTTGGGCTTGTTCCTGTTCTGCAATGGCGCGCAAATAAACGTAAAGCAAGCGGGTCAGCCCCTCTCGCGCGGTGTGATTTTAACTATTGTCAAGTTTGCCATAGGGGCGCTCCTCGGCATTCTGATTGACGCAGTGTGGGGGCCGTGGGGAATATTAGGGATCACCCCCCTTGCCATCATCGCAGCGTTAACTAACTCTAACGGCGGGCTGTACGCTGCCCTCTCTAGTCAATACGGGGACCCCAACGACGTGGGTGCCGTTTCAGTCCTCTCGATAAACGATGGCCCGTTCTTAACTATGGTGGCTCTAGGTGCAGCTGGCATGGCCAATATCCCGATTATGGCGCTTTTAGCGGTGATCTTACCTATCGTTGTAGGGTGTGTGTTGGGTAATCTCGATGAAAATATAAGGACTTTCCTTGAGCCGGGCACTAAAATGACTATACCGTTTTTTGCCTTTCCGTTGGGAGCCGCACTCAACCTTTCACAATTAGTGCAGGCGGGTGGCCCGGGAATCATTCTTGGTTTGCTGTGCGTTGTGCTTACAGGGTTTGGTGGGTATTACGCACTCAAGCTTATCCGCCACCCGAGTCCGGCAGTTGGGGCTGCTATAGGTACGACCGCGGGCAACGCGGTTGGAACCCCCATGGCCTTGGCTGCTGCCGACCCTGCCTTGGCAGAATTAGCTACCTCTGCTACAGTGCAGATTGCTGCGGCTATCATTGTAACCGCCATCCTGTGTCCGTTACTGGTCAACTTCCTAGACAAGCGTGACAAAGTCAATACAAGGCCTATGGTAACCGCTGATTAGTCTCGAGAACAAAATGATGAAGGAAGGTGCTCGCAATGCTCAAGTTCGCAGTCGTGGCGCATGAAAATGACAATGTAGCAACGGCAGTAAAAGACCTGCAAAAAGGCGAGACCGTGTTGTTGGATATAGGTGGTAAGGCACAGAGCGTTACTTTGCAGGAAAAAGTTGCCTTTGGGCACAAGTTCGCAGTCGCCTTTATACCAAAAGAAGGGAAGGTAATTAAGTATGGGGAAATAATCGGACATGCCATCGAAGAGATCCCTATAGGCCATTATGCACACGTTCATAATATCGTAAGCGACCGTGGACGCGGAGACTTGGAGGTAAGGGGACAGTGAAGCTTTATGGATATAAGAGAGCGAACGGCGCTATCGGTATACGCAATCACCTTGCAGTCATCCCTGCTTCCATTTGCGCGCTTGAGGTTTGTAAACGGGTAGCGGATAGTGTGGAGGGCGCAGTCTATCTAGAAAATCAGCACGGGTGCTGTCAGATAGGGCCTGACTTAGACTTGACTGCAAAAGTGCTTATAAATTTGGGGAAAAACCCAAATGTGGGCGCAGCCCTGATCATAGGGCTGGGCTGCGAAGGCATTAACACAGCAATGGTCGCAGCAGAAATCGCTACTACCGGGAAGCCAGTGGAATATCTTCTAATACAAGAGAACGGCGGCACTATGCAAACACAGGCCAAGGGATTAGCTATTGCGCGTGCAATGGCGACTAGTCTAAGCCAGATGCAAAGGAGCGAGATATCTCTTGCGGACATCTTCCTGGCAGTCGAGTGTGGCGGGTCTGATACAACCAGCGGTTTATCTGCAAACCCGGCCGTTGGATATGCCTCAGATAAGGTCGTAGACAGCGGTGGCATATCCATGTTTTCGGAAACAACGGAGTTTATCGGCGCGGAGCACATACTTGCTAAGCGTGCCGTAAACGAGGATGTTGCCAGACGTATAGTGAATTTTGTCAAGGACTGCGAAGCCAAAGCTAATACCATGGGTGTTGATTTGCGTACAGGGCAGCCTACTCCCGGCAATATTCAGGGCGGACTTACTACCATTGAGGAAAAGTCACTTGGATGTATATATAAGGGCGGGTCTAGGCCGATACAAGGTATGTTGGACTACGCCGATATGCCGGACAAAAAGGGATTATGGCTCATGGACACACCAGGCCAAGACATCGAGTCGATTACCGGCATGGTGGCGGGAGGCGCGCAAATAATAGTGTTTACCACGGGGCGCGGTACTCCGACAGGCTCGCCTTTAGCACCTGTCATCAAAGTATGCGGCAACTCCGAAAACTTTAAGAAAATGCAGGACAACATTGACATAAATGCTGGAACGATCATTGACGGCGAAAAAACTATCGCTCAAGTTGGTGAGGAAATCTTCAGGGAGATTTGCGAAGTTGTGAACGGTAAGTATACCAAAGCGGAATCGCTTAAACACCGTGAGTTCGGCATCTACAAGATGATCTCAACATTCTAGGTTTGACTGTAGTGGTTATGGACAGTACTCCTTTCGGGTCATGACAAATGCATAGGAGTCCATCGTGGACATCCCCCCCGTGGTAGACATCTGCCGCTGGGGGTCCTTTTTTAGATCAACAGCAGGTACCTCCATTTGAAGGCCCCGAACCTTGGGCGCGGTTAATCACCGAAATTTGTAGCGCTACCATAACGTCAAGTGCGGCCTTGTGAAGCAGCTCGTCGTAACTAGCAACTGCCGTTGCATCTACGATAACAGTCGCTTCAGGTAAGGCCGCCTTGGCGATTACGGCGTTAGATAAAACACAGATGTTTGAAACTAATCCCGCGAACTCCACGCGAGCATAATTGCCGTTCTGTAAATACTGGGCTAGCTCTAGGGACCCAAAAGCGCCCTTTTCGATGCGCATATCAGTTGGTAGCGCACTGTCACCCACCATGCCGTAAAGCTGCCAGCCGGGGGTACCTTTGGTGCAGTGTCGAACAGGCAGATTGCGGCCTTCCTGTGTAACCAAGTAGTCATCAGCGTGAGTGTCCATGGTAAACAAAACTTCGTGGCCGCCTTGGCGATAGTGTTCCACCTTGGCAGCTATAACTGCGTCAAGCTCCTTGGCTTTCGGAAAACCTAGCGTCCCTTCAACAAAATCGTATTGGTAGTCCACAACTACAAGCAGGTTTTTCAAGGTGCACGCCTCCTTTGGAACAGTATACTAGAGGGACTGTATGCAGGGAAAGTATCCCACTGAGCAGAATATGGACGGTAATACAGTGGGGTGGGGGAACCCACAAAGGGGGAGTGTCATGCGCGAACTCATGCATGCGCTGCGTGCGCTAGCGCTACTGCTGCTAATCGCGGCTATCCTGTTCATTATTAGCCAAGTAGCGCACGTTGTGTCGCTCGCTTACGCCGTGCATCCTCTGCTCGGCTATTTTGTCTTGGTCGCAGTGCTTGTAGCTATCGCCCTCTTGGTCATCTTCCCTATAGTAAGGCTCTTTAGCCTGTCGCCTGCGCTTAGTCTACCTGCCGAAACAAGCGGGCCTAAGCACAGTGCGTACATGCAGAGCCTAGCGGCGAGGCTACAGCGAAACTCACTCACTAGGCACTTAGCGATTTCTGCCGCTGACCCGGCAAGCATCGATGCTGCGCTGGCTATCCTCGACCGCGCTGCGACGGAAAAAATCGTGGGTATCGCCAAGGCGACGTTCTTGTCGACGGCGTTGTCGCAAAACGGTAAGCTCGACGCCTTTATTGTGCTGGTAGCGCAGGCTAGGCTTATCTGGCGTGTGGCGTGTGTGTACAACCAACGGCCACACCCGCGGGAGCTGCTGCGACTTTATACTAACGTAGGCGCTTCCGTGCTGGCTGCGGCCGAGTTTGAAGACACCGAGCTCTTGGAAACCCAACTGGAGTCGCTCTTTGTGGAGATTCTCGGCCAAAACCTGCCTATGGTGAACAGGGTTCTCTCCCTTGTGCTCGGCTCGGCCACTCAGGGCGCGGGGAATGCGTTGCTGACCTTGCGCGTTGGGCTTATCGCCAAGGGGTATTGCGCCGCAAGGTCGAAAGCAGACCTCTCGGCCATACGTAGGTCTGCGGCGATACAAACGGTGCCCTTGTTTGCCGGCATTTTAAAGGATTGTGTCGCTCGCTTTGGTGGGGCAGTTCTCCGTGCCGTAAAGCGGACCGGAGTAGCTACAGCAAAAGCAGCAACCCAATCGGCCAAGGCTAACTCGGCACGTGCCGTGCAAGATGCCGCAGATGCGGGCAAAAAACTGAGTGACATAGTAACACAAGTCGGCTCGCATGTAGCAAGACGAATCGGCGGGGTAACGCAGCTTGGCAAGGACAAACTCAGGCTGCCATAGCTCACGCTATTGCAGCCCGATACTCTCTTGCTCCACACGTACTTTGCGGGATAACATCTCCAAAAGCAGTGGGCGCCATTCCAGATACCGTTCATCGTGGAGGAGAGCCTGTAGCCTAAGGGCGTAACTCTGCTCAAAGGATAGGCCCCGCTCGGCGTACTCCCTGTAGGCAGCGACGTCCATCAGGTAAGGGCGCAACGACGGGAAGAACGTTTCTTTTAGGTGCTGAAAGATGCGTATGCCACCATAGTCGATATCCCCCCAGTGGTAGACTTCTGCTGCGGGGGTTTTACTTATTAGCGTCACGGCGAGCTTGGCAAGCAGCTGCTTGGTGCCGCTGTGAGGAAAGCCGCCGGTGTAAACTACCAAGCCCCAACGGGATTGTTGGTGCTGAGTGACTTGGTAGTATGTCGTAAGGTTCTCCACGGTCAGCATTGGTTTGGTCGACAAAGAGGTGATGCTGAGCTCCTTAATGCTCTGATGGGCGAGGCCGAGCCCGCCGGGGAAGTTCACAAGGCTAGATGCTATTCCGTTAAGTGTGAACTCGAGCTCACCGGCTAGCAAAGTCAGCTTGGGGTGCACCACTAGATTGACGCTGTCGAGGTATTCCTCGTCGGTTTCGTATTCGGCCGGGCCGTGTGCGCGCAAGACTTGGAGCAAGACTTTCTCAACCCGCTGCTCAAACTCCTTGCTATCGCCTAGGACGCGCTGGCTAAAGACACGGCGCGGCGTGCTTTCGGTCAGGGAGGGGAGAGCTAGAAGTACTCTGACCAAGCTGCAATAGAGGTCGGGTGCGTCTAGGTCGAGCCCGGCAGCTTTGCGGGCACTAAGAGCTGCATCTGTGCTCTGTGCCCAGTCGGCCACCCAGCCCCACGGGTGCGCAAGGAGTGGCTCCAGGATAGTACGCATGGAGCTAAGCTTACTTGCCTTCGGAGTAAGTCCCGCCAGTTCGTAAGCTCGGTCGAGCGCGCCTAGTTCTAGGTACACGCGCGTGACTTCGGTTCGCTCGCGATATTTGGGCCAGGCTAGCGCAACTACGCCTTCTGCCTCTAGCTCCAAGAGAGCTGCGTTAATGGCCTCGCGCTTGGCGTAATCCATTTCGTCATTGTAGTCGCGCGCGAGCGGGGAATCGCCGATGCTCCACTGCGGCCGTCTCCTGCCTAGGTTGCCTGCCTGAAAGGCTGTGCTGGCCTCATATTTACTCAACAGGGAAGAGAGTATGATGTACTTGTAGCTCTGCGGCTCTGTCGTCATTGGCTACAGCCACCTCCTCTTGCGCCAGCATGTCCACAAAACACGTGTACTGGGTGCGACCTACAAGCAGCGTGGTGGTCACTTCGGGGGCCATATGCTGCAGTTTCTCATCGGGGACAGCCGCAATAAGCTGTAGATTTAGCTTTTTTATCAGGCGGAGACTCGTCCTAATGCGCTGCTCGTCCATTTTGTTGAAGGCCTCGTCGAACACCACTAGGCGCATGGTCTTGCCGTTGGTGTAAAGTTGGTTAAAGGCAGCGAGGATTATGATGTAGAACGGCGTCTGCGTTTCGCCGCCTGATTTTTCGCGCAGCACCTTAGAGAACTTGTACTGCGCGCCTTGGCTGGTGACGACAATATCAAAGTCGAGGTAGCGGCGGTAGTCCGTAAACTCCTCTTGTGTGTCGGCGTCGCCACGGATAAGTTGCTCAAACAGGTTTTGCAGTGCCGTAGCCCTTTCGTCGTCGGGCAGCGCAAACAGGGAGTCGCGCTCGGCGAGCGCGTCGTCCATAATGCAGTCGTAGAACTGCCGGTACTTATCGCTGGCACGCACTTCAAAACGGTATCGGTCGTCACTAAAAGGGAAGTTATGCAGGGCACTGTTGATGCGGTCGAACTCGCGGCGTGCCTCTAGAATCGCCTCGCGCATTTTGTGCATGAAATGGGACTTAAACTGGTCTTCGGCTTGACGCTGTGCGTCCGCGAGTTTGCTTTGGTAGGCAGGAATGTCTATACCGCCGATGCGGGAGAGGATTTGCTGGTAAGTGTCGTTGTCTTCGGCGGCATGGTCGCCGTTAAATGTGTAGCGGAGATTGTACGTGTGACGAGCATCACGCAGTGCCTGAAACTCGTTGTCGCGACGGGTGATATTGCCTTTTTGGTTGTTCTCCCAGTTGACGATGCGCGCGGCAAAAGTACCGGGGGTCTTTAGGGCTTCGGCCAACCGCTCTTTAGCCAGCGTGGCTAAGTCTGCCGGGTGCTCCCCGACCCACTGCTCTATGGCCAGCTCTGCTTGCCGCAAGGCGAATTCGCGGTTGCGCAGTTCCCCTGTAAGGGAGTTAAGTTTCGTCCCTATGGTAGCCTTGCGTTCCGTGAGTTTGTCGTAGGTGCTGCCGAGTTCACTCTTTTGCCTAAGCCAGTAGTCTGCCTCTGCCTCGAGAGCCTTCAGCTCGGTGACGTCAAGTGCAGCTAGCTGACTAGCCAAGTCCTTGACCGACGCTTCGAGCTCGGCGATAGTTGTCGGCAGGTGGAGTTGCTCGGCCATGGCTTCATAGCGAGCCCGCTTCTCGGACAGCTTGGCGGAGGTAGTGCTAAGCCACTTGAGAGCCGTGCCGAGGGCAGACAGCTCAGCCTCTACTAATTCTAGGCTACGCCCCTTTTGTTCTAGCTGCCGCACGATGGCTTGCGCGCCGATATAGGGGACTTCGAAGCGCTCGCGGGGTATCTGCCTAGCGACGAGGTTGCTATAGGACATGCAGGTTTTGGTCACGGCATGGGTGTGACGGCGCAGGTCTTGCTCGTCGTCAGCGCACATGACGCGGCCGAGAACATGGTGGATGCGGGCGCGTGCTACGGCGTTTTGTGTGTCGAGGAACTCGGCAAGGGAGCCTGTTCGCACAGAACCGAGGTGTTTTTGCTCCTTTTCGGTATCTACCAGGCCCACGCCGTCAAGGTTGTGGGTGCGCTTCTCGCGCTCGTAAATACTTAAAGCTTCTGCGAAAGCGTGCGGTTCTACCAGCAAGTCGAAGCGCTGGGTGTTAAGATAGCCTTCGATTGCGTCACGCCAGGCCTCATCGCGAATCTCAAGTTCTTCGCAGAGCACCCATACTGGCGAACGTGCGCCAAGTCGCTCGGTTAAGATGGCTCTTAGGGTGCGCAACTGCTCGCCGTAGGGGCGCTGTTTCTTGCGCAGGTTCTCAATTTCCGTGCGGAGCTGCTGTGCCTTTTTCTCCATTTCACCAATCGAGCTTTTCAGCAAGGCCTCCTGTCCCACCATGCGGCTATAGAGGTCGGCGAGGTGTTCACCTGCGGAGCGGAGTTTTGTCGCACTGTCTGCGGTAGATTGGTGTGGCAGGTTAGCTAGGCATGCGGCTATAGCCTGCAACGTTTCTATGTCGCTAGCGTCCCACCGCCAGGCTGCAGTGCCTTGGTGACTAAGGAGCTCGGTGATAAGGCTATGCTCGCGCCGCAATGTGTCGCAGAGCGTGCGCAAAGTCGCTTGCTGCCTGGCGAGTGTTTCTTCTGCCGCTGCCCGGTCCTTTTCTAGCTGTCTTTGCAGGTGGAGAGTGCCGTGGCTGTCGCGCTTTTGCCGCGCTTCTAGGTAGTTTCTCTCGGCCTCGTCACGGTCCTCTCGGGTTAGGTCTAGCAGGGATTGCACTTCGTCGTAGGCGGTTTGCTCCCGCTTAATAGAGTCCTTGGTGTGCAGGATGTCGTCTTGTCGCTCTTGTGCCTTTAAGCTCCGTATGACGTAGTCCTGCTGCTTAATTGTGTCGCGCAGTTGGGTGTAGTTGTCGTAGCGCGCGGCAATCTTGGTGAGATGCGTGCGGCGCTCCTCTAGGTCGCGCAAGTCACGCTGGTATCTCTCGTGCAGCTCAAAGTTTTCTCTGAGGAGGCCAAGCTGTAGTTCTCGCTTTTCAAGGATAAAGCTATAGACAAAGTCGCGGATGTCGTCTAAGGGCTTAAACGAGAGAGCGCGGCAGAACACCGAGAAGAAGCGGCTCTCTAGCTGACCGAGGCGGTGGCAGAGGGCATTTTGGTAGCTTGACTTGGTGCGCTCAAAGATGCTTTTTCGGGAGTTGTGCTTGCGCCTAAACTCCTCGCGTGTACACCAGTGGCCGCTCGGGCCCTTTAAGGTTAGGTCCTCTAACCTGCACTTGTCGATTATAAAGTACTCGTCGTGGATGGCATCGTCGCGGTGTACGTCTAGCACTACTCCCACCACAAAGCTCTCGCGCTGCTTGTCGTCGCGAAACTCGGCGATGATGTAGGAAGTAAATTCGTTTTCGCGTACATGGGCGCGTTCTTGGCTGCCGATTTTGCCGCGCAGGTAGTTTATGAGGCTGCGCTTAGCGTCTTCGTGCGCCGCAGAGTTAAAGCGGATTTGGTGCTTGTTGGCCACGAGAAGAACCTGCAGGGCATCAATAATGGTAGATTTGCCTGCTCCGGTCATGCCCGTGAGGATGGTCTGAGTTCCGAAGTGCAGGGTCTCGTCAGGAAAGTAGTGCCAGTTAATTAGTCTAAGCTTCTTCAGCCACTTCACTCTCGGGCTCACCTCCTTCGTCTTGGGTGTAACGGGCAATGCGGTGGGACAGGTCTTCAATTTTTTCGGCGCTGACGGCGTGTAAGAGCGAATGGTAGAGGGTAAAGCGGCAGTCGTCAGAGCGCAGGTCGGTATCTAGCGGCCTAAACAGGCTGTTGCGAACACCTAGCTTAATTAGGTCTTGCAGGCGAGTCTTGTTGACAAAAGGTATTTGGAATGTGGCGTACTTGGCGCGAATCTCATGTAGCGAGACTAGGGGGAAGTCGCTTAAAGCTAGTTCCGACCGCTTCTCTTGGTACAGGAGGCGGAGGACGAGAATCCAAATGCTCTCCTCCCGCGTCAGGCGTAGGCGGTGGAGCGCCTCAGGCGAATGCACGAAGACGCAGTCATGGCGGTCATCAAGCACGAAGTTCCATCCCAAGGCCTTAAAGAAGTCGTCGAGGGTGGCCCTATGGCGCCTAGCCAAATGATAAAGCTCTGGTTCGCGGGCTTTAACGAGGATGTTTACGCTCAGCAAGCGGTTAACGATATCCCGCATCTGCTCTTTTTCGTTTTCGCTAAGTCCTGCGAACATGGGCACTCCCTCCTTTGGGTGAAGTCCTGACTAGCTTGTGATTCGTAAACGTATAGGGCCCATGCCTTGCTACCGGGGCGTCGGGAGAACGCCTTATTCTGTAGCCGCTCTTGCCGTCGTTCCCATAAAGGTAAGCAAAGGCCATGTACACGAAATCTTCGGTAGAGCTTGGGGCTAGGTCGGCCATAGATATTAACTCGCGGTCGCCCATGCGCGCCAAAATAAAGTCTGCCACCTTGGCCGGTGTGATGGCGTTGCTTAGCCGCGCGAGGTTTAAGTCGCGTTGTCGCTGCCGCAGTTGTGCCGGGATGACAACTTCGGTGGGGGTCTCTGGGGCGAGGGGAGGCCGCTTCTTGCGTGGCGGCAACAGTGACGCGTTAGTTAGCTGGGTAACGCCAAACAGGCTAAAGGCCGCAGTGATGTCGGCCGCGGGGTGGCGGGCTACCCACTCTAGGATCTGCCCAAGCCGCTTGTCTAGCCCTTGACTGTATTGGCCAAGATAGCGGGCGCGGTCGAAGGAGGCCCTGATGTATTGGTGGTGGCGGAGGTCAATCTGGTTAAGCGTATCGTCTAGGTTGCGGTAGGCTTCTTCAATGTAGAGCAGTGCGGAGCGGATTTGCTCTTCCGCCTTGTTCTCCGCAATGTCTTCCTGTGTGGCGCTTTGCACTAGCTCCCGCAAGGACGGGGGATCAATAAGGTAGTTCTGCACGGTCTCAAGGATTTTTAGCCGGTAGCGCGAGACGTGGTCGGACGTCTTCAGTCGGTGGTAGCTCCGGTCTACCACCTTGGCCTTGTATTCGTCAAAGTGGTAGTCGAGCACTTCTTCGATGGAGTTCTTCTTGACAACCTCTTCCATATGGCTGCGCATATTGTGCGTGAGTTCGCGGAGCGCATTGATGAACTTACGGGTGGTGTCTTCGGCTTCAAGGATGGCATAGCCGGGGCGGTCGGTTTTGTTGGACAGAAGAGTATAGGTGACAAACGCAAAGCGCTGATACTCAACTGCGCGCTGGCTACAAAGTTCTTTCAGCACCTCAAGAATGCGGCTAGAATATCGAGGTAGCACGACATACCGCTGGTAATTGGCCCTGTCCTCAATGTCTATCCAGCCATAGAGCTTAAGCTGCCTAAGCAAGGTGCCTGCTCTGGCGCGGAATATGTCAATTTCAGTTAGGTCCTCAGAGGGTGGAACGGCATCACCGTCCAGTTGATCTAGTGTTAACCCGGTGGGCGCGGTGGTCTCCAGCAACTCCTGCAGTGCGTCGCGCAGGACATCATACGGAATGCCGAACTGATTGGCCAAGTAATGCTCGTACAATAATAAAACTGCTTCGGCGTAGACCTTGCGGTTAGGTGACGCCAGCAGAATAAAAAAGCGCTCGGGCATTACGTCAAACAACTTCATGGGCGGCCTCCTAACGGTTCAGGGGGAGAGACGTATCTTATTTACTTCGACACGCTGCGACAAACCCCCTGCAGACGAAGCAAAAGGGACGGAGCTTTTTGCTTCACAGCGCAGTGTGTTCCACTTGACCCGCGTATACACAAAGTACATACTCATGCTGAGGTGATAAGCACTTAGCTCGTTGGCAAAGAGGAGATAAAGGAGGACGTGACGATGTTAATCGTAGACATGGCTCGGTTAAGTAAAGACCAGATAACGCAAGCGGCAGAGATTCTGACGCAAAGCATCCCCATAGGGTGGCCTACGCTAGAGGATGCGCTGCTAGAGATTCACGAGCGGCTAGTGCCCGAAAACACTATGCTAGCTGCCGTCGAAGGCGACCTAGTGTTAGGTTGGGGCGGGATTTTAGCCCCCAGCTACGATGGCAATGTCTTTGAGCTGCATCCGCTGGCAGTTAGTCACGATGCGCGGGGCAAAGGCGTCGGCCGTGCAATTGTGCTGGCTCTAGAGGACGCGGCGAGGCAAAAAGGAGGGCTAACCATCTACCTTGGGGCTGACGATGAAAAGCCTGGGGGGGAGACGTCGTTAGCCAATGTAGACTTGTATGATGACCTGCCGCACAGGCTGGCCAGTTTTAACCCGGGAACACACCAGTCGGGGTTTTACATGAAGCTCGGGTACAAAATCATAGGGGTTATGCCGGACGCTAATGGTTATGGCAAGCCCGACATCATCTGGGGCAAGCGGTTGTGATCATTCGATTGCATTTTTTCCCACCCATCTCTGCGCCGCCGCCCCTACCGCCGCAAAGACAACACCCAGTTAGTCCAACTTATAATTGTAGAAGCTCTACGATCAAAAGTGCTCTCTGCCTCCAAGCCGAAAAGGTTGCATGTTTTCATGACCGCCACTACATCATCCCGCGACGGCATTTTCCCATAAGACAAATGGAGTCTCAGCACTTCGTTAAATGCCCTATGACGCAATATACAGTGAACCATGAGCAATTGCCTGTCCCTATACCCCAGCCTCAGCAAATTCCGGCCCTCCGAGGTCAGTGAGTACACGCCATCGTTACCGCTCCCGGGCTTCGCTATTAGACCAAGGTACCTACCCGCATTGGCGTAATAATCGGACTGCCGAGGGTCAAAGGCATAGTTAAGGCTGACATCCTCCTTCGTCATGTCCCCCTGCCCGAGTAGTTCACAGAGATTTATTACCCTTTCTAGGCTATCTGCCTGTGGAAATGGAAGGTCTGGCTCCGGGATTAGCTGTACGCTACGCATAATACTCAAAATATCGTCCAGCGTGATGCTGACGGGCTCAAGGCTATAATGCTTATGCTTAACAAGCACAAGAGAGTTGTAATCATCACGCGATACAAACTTGTACTCGTATAACTGGTATATCCTGTTGGAATACACCAAGAACACAGGCGTAACTTGCTTAGTCACCCTACTACTCCAGAGCCGATACGGGTAGTACAATTGTCTCACCAGAAAATCCTCTGACAGAAAGCTCTTGGCTTCAACTATGGCTAGCTGGCGAATCCCCTCGTACCCCCCATCTATCTCAACTTGGGAGTTGGTTGCTGAGAGTTCCATCGGCTGGCAGCTGTTCGTGTTCCTAATACGGTAAGAGAATATGTCGGAGCTCATCCTGCCGCTGACAGTAGGCAAAAGCTCCTCGTCCTCAAGGAAGTCTGCAATAATCCCTGAAGCGTAGGCGCAATTGAGAGCTAGCGCCTCGCTAGTTATGTCGTCAACAGTAACGCTGCTAATATGCTCTGGTAACGAGGCGGATACAATCTCAAAACTGCTCGAGACTTCAAAGCCCCTATACGCGTCAAAATGGGATATTGCGTAGCTGCCCCGGGAGATGGGTAGAATAGCGAGTCCGTTTTCCTTAAATAGCTTTGGCAGGTTTATGTGATGATCAAACTTCGTCATCAGCCGTGCTTCTCTGTACTCGTTGATCTGTGTCGCGGTGATCTCACATAGGCCCTTGGTCTTCACCTGCTCCAGAATGCGATAACGGTCGAAAAGCTTCTCCCATGCCACATCATTCTTGGTAAGTTCACCGCCCGCGGCCATAGTTCATCACCAGCACCTCTTCCACTTCGCCACGCCTATCAGCTTTAGAGTTAATAGCTCTCTTGGCCTGCACTACTTCCACGCGATACCCCGCGTACAGCTCCCTGATAAAGGCAGTGGAGGAGTTAGATAATAGGAATTTTACTCCCCTTGCCTCAAGATCGTCGCAAGTCAGCTTCAGCCTCCGCTGCTCCTCTTGATCAAAGCCACCTTTGTCATACCCTGTAAAGCTAGATGTATCTGAAACCGGGTCATAGGGCGGATCTAGATAAACAAAATCACCCTTGCTAGCCCCTAAAAGAGCTGTGGCAAAATCCAAGCATACGAAGGAGACGTTGGCCTTCCTAAAGTAACTGCTAACGGCCCGTATAGTAACCTCGTTGACGATGTTAGGATTCTTGTAATAACCGAAAGGTGTATTGAACTCGCCTGCCCTATTTACCCGAAATAAGCCATTGTAGCAGGTCTTGTTCAGGAACAGTAACCTAGACGCGCGCTGCACTGGCGTAAGCGTCGCGTACAAAGACTTGTCCCTGTCCTTCTCTCGCACTTCATAGAAATATTCCTCAGAGTTCCTATGCTGTTTCAGATCCTCTATTAAAGCATCAGACTCGTCTCTAATCACTTCATAGAGATTAATAAGCTCAGCGTTAACATCGCCAACTACTGCACGAGATGGCTGCAACTCAAATAGCACTGCTCCGCCACCAACAAAGGGTTCATAATATGTACTAAACCTCTCGGGCACGTACTTCGCTATTTCGTCTATAATCTGCCTTTTGCCACCTACCCATTTGACGACAGGGACAACTAACCTGTTTTTAGCCATATGGATCCCTCCGTATCACCATTTATGATAACAGAGATAATCACGCGGGGGTACGGAAATCTTTCATCACACACACGGAGCTGTCACCCAACCAGGCCGCTCCCGTAAGGGACTGTTTCTTCCCTGACCAGACTCATCTGAACCTCGCCCACGCGTCTCTCAGCTAGCTGCAAGTACTCTGGACTCAAATCTATGCCAATGAATCGGCGCCCCAACTCCAACGCAGCCACCCCAGTGGTGCCAGACCCACAAAACGGGTCTAAAATGAGGTCGCTAGGCTTCGTGCTAGCACGGATTATCCGTCTGAGAAGACTTAATGGCTTCTGCGTTGGGTGCTTGCCGTGGGTTTTCTCCCTTTGCGGCGTGCTGTGCATGGGCCACATACTACGCATCTGCAAGCCGCCATTCTCAGCCTTCATGGCCTCATAGTTAAAAGTGTGGCGGGACGACTTATCGCGGGCAGCCCAAATGAGCGTCTCGTGGCTAGCGGTGAAGTACCGCCCACTCAAATTCGGAGACGCATTCGGCTTAAACCAGCAAATGTCGTTAAGGATCTTGTACTCAAGGGTCTGTAGCGCGAAGCCAATGGAATAAATTGCGTGATAGGTGCCCGACACCCATATGGTCCCGTTCCGCTTCAGCACGCGCTTACATTCCGCTAACCAAGCCAGGTTGAAGGCGTGATCTTCTGCTAGCCCTCGGGATTTGTCCCATTCCCCCTTGTCAACACACACCCACTGCCCCCCATGGCAGGTCCCACCGCCGTTGCTGAGGTTATATGGCGGATCCGCGAACACTACATCAACGCTAGCAGCTGGTAAGCGCTTCATCACTTCTATGCAATCGCCCAAAAGCAGCTCGGGCATTAGATAGCCTCCTTCCGCGTCTTTGAGATGATTCTACCACAAACGCGTGTTCGTGTATACGAACTTGTGGCTTCTCACCTTTCATGCGCGACCCTCTACTTCAATGGAACTTCAGTCGGGTGACGTGCGCTATACTTGCCGTGCCGCAGAACTACTAACTCGCCGTCCCAAAGGGGAATGAAAAGCTGACCCGCATAGTAATCTAGCCCGCAGATGTGATAGAGATCCAGGCCATCGGAAGATCCTGCTAAGGTTTTAATGGAGGTTCGATCAGCGGTTATGACGCGGATTGCCCTGTTCCATGTGTCCCCTACGTAAATATTGCCATGTTCATCGAGGGATAGTGACCATGGTCCGTCAAAATACGTGTTGGGGTTACTGCCGAAGGTGGCACTAATCGGCTCACCACCGTCCCCATCATACCCTCCTGAGCCAGTTCCAGCTACCGTGGTTACTGTCTCTCGCACGGTATCTATGACGCGAACAGCGTAATTGCGGCTATCTAGAACGTAGATGTTTCCGTCTGGTCCTAGGCGCAGGTCATACACCCAGTTGAACTGAGCATCCTCGCGGGCGACTGTCCCTGGCTGAAAACCCGGCACACCGTTCCCGAATGTCAGCAATAGCTCTCCCCAGGAACTGAACTTGTGGATTTTGCACCCCTTCACCTCGTTAACCCTGATGTTTCCGTGCATGTCCACTACAGAGTTCCCGAGGAACGTAATGCCGAGGGAGTGGCCGTCAATCAGGAGGCTTGCCATATTAGTTAGCCGATCTAGCTTGTATACTCTGCAGTTGCCACTACTTGCAACTAGTATGCTGCCATCTGGTGCATCGCAGACGTAATGCGGTTCCTCGAGTTCGACATGAAGATGGGGGACGCTAGCTACCACGACGTTAGGGCCTGCAGTCCAAGATAGAGCGCCCTCGTGATTCACAAGCCCTACCCAATGCTGCTCATTGTCTATGGCATACAGATTTCCGCTGGCAGTATGAAAGCCAAACTGAACGTAACCATCTCTGGGCTTTTGCTTGTCTGATCCTTCGAATTTGAGAAACTTCTCTACAATCCACTGCATAATCACACTCTCCTTACAGCAGGGTAGGACGCCCCCTACGATGTTTTCGAGATTTTCGCGCTGCTCTACGCGTCGATTGTCTTGGCTAGCAGCACTGCAGCGGCAAGCGCCATAGCCGCACCAAAGGCAAAGGGCGCTGCCGGTCCGACAAACTTCCACAGTAGCCCGGCCACTAAGCTCGCCGGCAGCAGGGATAGCCCCACTAAGGTGCCGTGCCAGCCTATTACCGTTGCTTTGCCGACGCTTGCGCCGATGTCAACGAGCAGTGCTTTCTCTACTCCTTCCGAGATACCGGCAAAGAGCCCATAGATGACAAACAACAACCACACTGCGCTTGGGGAAGAGGAAACTGCAAAGCCCGCATACACAAGTGCGTACAGCAGGTAGGCGCCAAGCAATAACGGCTTGCGCCCGATTTTGTCGGATAGTTGTCCGGCGCTGTAGGAGACGGCTGTATAGCTTAAGTTGTAGGTAAGGTACAGCAGTATAACGCTTGCCGGCAAGAATCCGATGTCATAGGCGCGCAGCAGCAGGAAGTGGTTAGAGGAGTTGCCAAGCGCAAATAGCAACGAGACCACGAAGAATCTCTTCACCGGCGGGGGGAGCTCTTTTAAGGGAGGCAACTTTTTTGCTTCAACTTTGTTTAATGCCGGCGCGTCTTTGACGGGGATAAAGCACAGCACCGCAATGGCTGCCGGGAGCAAAGACCACAGGAATACCCGCTGCAGGTGCTCCGGTGATGTCTTCACCAAGAAGAAGGCAAATAGCACGCCTACGACTGCTCCGAGCGTGTCCATAAACCTGTGAAATCCAAAGGCTGCGCCAAGCTTGCCCGGAGCCGCAGACTCAGCAATTAGGGCGTCGCGCGGGGCTCCGCGCACCCCTTTGCCTATGCGGTCGAGGCCGCGCGCCACAAAAACCAGCGGCCAACTGCCGGCAAAAGCGAGGAATGACTTGCCGAACACAGAAAATACATAACCGCCGATGGCTAGCGGCTTGCGGCGGCCTAGTCTGTCCGAGTAACGGCCGGAGAATACTTTAATGAGAGCAGCCAAACTTTCAGCTGTCCCTTCGATTAAGCCCAATACGGCAGGGCTTGCGCCTAGCTGTGTCGTAAGAAATAGGGGGATAAGGGGATAAACCATCTCAGAGGAGATGTCGGTAAAGAAGCTAATTAGTCCAAGCAGGAAGATATTCACGGGCTGCCTCCTTCACGTAACAAAACTCGGGTGCGAACATCGCTTTTATGTTATGGGGTGGTTATGAGATATGCAAGATATGTACTCCGCAATAAGCGCAAAGTTTCCGCTGCTGTCGGCCCTCTCGGTCGAAGAGCAGGCTGTTGTTAAAGCAAACCTCGGGTATGTGAAGTTTGCCGACCAGCAGTTGCTCATCACCAAGGCTGAGCAGTGCAAGAGCGTCTTCTTTGTCTTAACCGGCAGCATTCGTGTCTATATGGTTTCCGAGGAGGGGCGCGAGATTACGCTTTATCGCTTGGTGCCCGGGGATGTCTGCTTGTTTACCCTATCTTGTCTAGCGGGCTTAGGGGAGCTACTGGCCAATGCCGAGGCCAGTGCCGGGACAGAGGTAGTAACTTTGCCGGGAATCATCTATCAAAACTTGATGCACAGCAGTCCCGCGCTACATAAGCACACCATGGCTAGTGCTCTTACGCGGCTCAGGCAGGTTATGAAAGTGGTCGAGCTCGTGACCTTTGTGCCAATCAAGCAGCGGGTTGGGTTGTTCTTGTGTGATGCCATGCATAAGCAGGGGTCGGTCAAATTAAAGCTAACCAGAGAGCAGATTGCTCTCGAAGTCGGAACGGCCAGAGAAGTCGTAAGCCGCGTATTGGGCGAGTTTGAGCAAGAAGGCGTCCTAACACTCGGGCGTGGAAGCGTAACGGTGCTGCAAAGGGACGTCATAAACGACTTTTGCCTTGTGTGACTTAGTCACAGTAAGCAGGCACATGCCACTATATACTCGTTACATAGCAAGTGCAAAAGCTTGCGCATGTAAGGAGGAACTGGAGTTGAAAAATATGTTTTTGGTGATAGCAGTAAGCTTAGTCGCGGGCATGCTGGTAATGGGTGGGCTCGTGTACAGCTTGGCTCCTAGGCTTATGATGATGGAGAGTCAGAGTAAGTACGGGTTTGACCACACTGTGGAAGCGTTCATCGCGGAGGTAGATAAGGCCGGCTGGAAAGTCGTCGGTCAACACGACATGAAAAGCACGCTGGCCAATTTTGGACATGACGTACTAAATGTTAAAATAATAGAGGTGTGCTCCGCTAAGTACTCGGCCGAGATCCTTAAGCTTGACGACGAGCGGATTGTATCGCCGCTGATCCCTTGCCGCATTGCTATCTACGAGAAGAGCAACGGCAACACCTACATCGGCCGCATGAACTCACCGCTCTTTGGGCGCATGTTTGGCGGAGTGATTAACAAAGTCATCGCCGAAGCTTCGGTTATCACTGAGGGCATGATTCAGAAGATTATTAAGTAGGAGGAGACAAGCATGAGCAAGACACTGCGGTTCTTTATGCTGCAAACCTGCCCGCACTGCAAAAATGCCATCCGCTGGATGGAGGAGCTGCGGAACGAAAATCCAAGCTATGCCAAGATTCCGGTAGTAACGGTGAACGAGCGCGAGCAACCGGACGTAGCAAACCAGTTCATGTATGACTTAGTTCCCACCTACTACCTAGATAAGACTAAGTTGCACGAAGGTGTAGCAAGCAAGGACAAGATTCGCGCTGTGTTCGATGCCTACATGGCAGCGGAGACTAAGGCCTAGTCTTCGACGAAGCAAAAACGAAGCAAAAGAGAAGCAAAAGGGACGGAGCCTTTTGCTTCATCTTTTTTGCTTCATAGCTAGTCAGCGTCGCCTGCCAAGTTGAAGTACCAGGGGATGCCAAAGCGGTCTTTCACGCCGCCGTAGCACTTAGTCCAAAAGGTCTCCTGCAGTTCCTTAAGCACCGTCCCACCTTCGTCACGTAGGCGGGCAAAGGCGTGCTCGATGTCAGCTATATTGTCTAGCACCAAGGCTAGGGAGATGTTCTCCCCGGCCGTGATTGTGCTGCCCGGAGGAGCGTCCGACAGCATAATCTTGCTGCCGTGGATTACGAGTTCGGCATGCAGTACGAGATCCTTGGTTGTGTCTGGCAGGCTAAAGTCAGGTGAAGGAGGTGCGTCACCGTAGGTGTAGATGGCCGTTTTGTCGGCTGAGAAAATGTCGGCATAGAGGTCAAAGGCTTCGCGGCAGTTATTCTACATCCGCCTTTCGTGTCACTTCCTTAGGCTCTCTGTGGCGCAGGCGCTCGCGAGCTTGCGCATGGTACTGCTCTAGGATGGGTACGAGATAGTCTAAGCTTAGCATACCGAAATTTTGGCACCTGGGCAAGCTAAGAGTGGACGTAGTTCGTGCAGGAAATAGCTCCCCGATGCTGAAACATTAGGAGAAAGGGGGCATGCGAGATGCAAGTCTATTTGGGACGTGTTGAAACGAAGTTTGGCACCGTGCATTACGCAGTAACTGAGCAGGGAGCGGTGGCTATAACGGTGCCGGGTCAGGCGCAGGCCGAGGCTTTTGGTATATTGGAGCGCCGCGGGTTCAAAGCCGCGGATTGCCTGCCTGACACGCAAGGGCTCCACAATGTAAAGAAGGAACTAGAGGAGTATTTTAGCGGCACGCGCCGTGAGTTTTCATTCCCGCTAGACATGCAGGGGACGGAGTTCGAACTGCGGGTATGGCAGGCGCTGCGCGATATCCCTTATGGTGAGCGGCGCAGTTATTCCGATATCGCTCGCGCCGTAGGTGTGCCTAAGGGCGCGCGAGCAGTAGGGGGGGCGAACAGCCGCAACCCCCTGCCGCTAGTGATCCCCTGCCACCGCGTGTGTGCGCAGGGCGGGGGCTTAGGTGGCTTTGCCGGTGGGCTGGAGTGCAAGCGGTTTTTGCTGGAGCTAGAACAAAGGAGTCTTGCCGGTGAGTGTTCCCGTTAGGGTAGGGCAGCGCGTCAGTTTGCGGGTGGAGGGCATAACGCACGAGGCGGAGGGTGTTATGCGCTATAACGGGTTTACCGTGTTTGTGCCTGACGCATTGCCGGGTGATGTTGTCGATGCTGACGTTATTTCGGTTAAACCGCACTATGCACGCGCGTTGCTGTCTAATGTAGCGGTCGCGTCGCCTGACCGCGCGACTCCGCCTTGCCCGTACTATGCCAAGTGCGGCGGGTGCCAGCTTATGCACGCAAGCTACCCAGCACAGCTACGCTATAAGGAGGAGCAGGTGCGGGCCGCATTAACTCGCATCGGTGGTTTAGACGGCGTCGTCGTGCGGCCGATTATCCCGATGCAGGAGCCCTACAACTACCGCAATAAGGCGCAGTTTCCGGTGGGCTTGCAGTCGGGTAAGGTCGTGATGGGGTGCTATAAGCGACGCAGTCATGAGATAGTTCCGGTTGATACGTGCCTAATCCAGCACAGCGCGAACAATGCGGCTCTGGCTGTTACGGGCGAGCTGGTTGCTCATTTTGGGTGGAGCGTGTATGAGGAAACACAGCACACGGGGTTACTCAGGCATGTCCTCGTGCGGCATGCGGTGGCTACAAACGAGACTATGATAGTCTTAGTCATCAACGGCGAGACGTTGCCGCGAGCCGCGGAGTTCGCAGGCGAAATTAGACGACGCTTGCCAAGTGTTGTTTCGGTGCAGATAAACATCAACCGCAAACGCGGCAACGTCATTTTGGGGGAGACTACTCGCCTTATTTGGGGCAGGGAACATATTGTCGACGAAGTGGCCGGGCTTAAGTTTAAGGTTTCGGCGCGTTCTTTTCTGCAGGTGAACCCGGTGCAGACCGCCGTACTCTACGGCAAAGCGCTGGAGTACGCCGCGCTTACGGGCAGAGAAAACGTATTTGACCTATATTCGGGTGTAGGCACCATCTCGCTGTTTCTAGCACGCGAAGCGCGGCAAGTGACCGGCATCGAAATTGTGCCGGAGGCTGTGCGCGACGCCGAGGAAAACGCTCGTCTTAACGGCATCACCAATGCAACGTTTATCACCGGCGCGGCAGAAGAAGTCGTGCCGAGGCTTGTCGCAGCGGGTGAGTCGCCAGAGGTTTGCGTCGTCGACCCGCCGCGCGCCGGTTGTCAGGAAAGTTTGTTGGCTACACTCGCGGCCGCCCGACCCAAGCGCATTGTCTATGTCTCCTGCAACCCCTCGACACTTGCGCGCGACTTGCGTTACTTAAGCGAACACGGCTTTCGCGCCGAAGAAGTCCAACCGGTAGATATGTTCCCACATACTAGCCATGTTGAGACGGTAGTCTTGATGTCAAGGGTTGATAAGTAAGCGTGTAATAAGATAAGTAAATAAAGGCTTTCCGTGATTTGAGGTCTGGTTCTAAGCCGGAAGGATAATCACGGATTTTTGCTTTGTGGGAACTTATCCAAGATAGGCAGGTTAGATGATTAAGAAGATGATATGGATATTGATGTGGTGAGTTGACACGATTGCTGGCAAAAACGTGGCGAGTTGATAGGATTGATGAAAAAATGAATGTAGGCTATTGCAAGTAGATCAGTCATCATTCGAAATATTGATCAGATAGAGTGATAGCGTTATTGTTTCAGCTCCCGCATAATGGCCACTAGTTGACATGCTTGTTTGTCCGCAAGCTGACGGATATAATGACCGTATCTTAGGAAAGGAAAAGACGTCTCTTTTGCGGTGAATTAAGCAGATTCACCCG
>Ga0208372_10029_pt1 | contig 95789 bp, 88 predicted proteins | sample Subbio2Dec_QV11A_FD_184832 | JGI IMG/M metagenome (GOLD analysis project Ga0208372, IMG submission 184832) | Serpentinite rock and fluid subsurface biosphere microbial communities from McLaughlin Reserve, California, USA - CR12Dec_QV11A (SPAdes) | ecosystem: Environmental > Terrestrial > Deep...
AGTTTTGGTATCATCAGAAAGCTATGATCAACGGTATCCGAACTGCCTGTCTAAAGAATAAGCAAATTACCTACTAGAAGACGGTAAAAGAAGGAAAAGAACACGAAAGAACCGTCCCTATGTGTTCCCTATGTGTTCTATGGGAGAAATGAACATTATTATGAAAAAAAAGTTTATCTCATGCTCTATACTTTTAATGGTTGTATCAGTTTTTCTATTTGGCTACAGTAGAGATTTTTATATAACAAAAAAACCAACACAAATTATAGAAAATACAAGCATGCCTAGAGATACAAATACAAAAGGGGATTTAATAAAAGGCGGAAGTACACTAGAGCAGGCGATGGATTACTATTTATGGCAGATAGAGCCCTCAATGGGACAAAGGGGTGAATTCTATACTGCTAGGTATAGAATTCTAGCCGCTGAAGAAACGCCAGAAAACGTAATAGTGCGCGCATGGGTTGTATCTAAATGGATAGATTCAAGGGGCAATACTGCATCTGAAGGCTCTGGGTTATATGAAATTAATTTTAAAATAGAGAATAATTTATATATTTATGAGTCCATGAGAAATATAAAAATACCTGAGGTTCCTTATGTACCACAGGATGTAAGCGATATCGTTAGTAATGATGGGGAAACAATTTATGCTGAATTAATGGCAGAAATAGAAAAAGATATTCAAAATTATTTAGGGTATCCAGAACGACCGTTAAAATTACCTCAAAGCCGCATAAATACTGGATTTTTGAGCTAAAAAAACCTCTTTTGCCGGCGAAAAACTCCCTTTATTATAAAGACGGATAGTATATTTACTTGCCTTTGGCCACGAAGAGGACTCCATCAAGGTCGGCGAAGTGCTGGTCACTGGTCACAACCTGGCGCGTTTCATCAAGGCGGTGGAATAGACGATGGCATCAGCCATGAGAGCACGAAAGAACCGTCCCTGTGTGTTCTGTGGAGGGAAAAGCTATGAGTTATGATCTGCAAATATACACCATAAAAGAACAACAATTTTCAGAATTAATGGCCGTGTATCCCAAAATGAAAAAATATGAGCATGGTTTAGTATTGCCATTAAGGTGTTATCAGATAGTAATAATGAATGAAACTCCAATTGAGGATGAAGATATTCCGCACGAAATTTCTAAGCGGCTGCCCGGTTTAAGATATTTAATCGAATGCTCATTAGAGCCAATTACAGATAATAAAAACAGAATTAAAGAGCTACTGAAAATTGCACAATTAATAGCGAAAAATGGTGTAGGGGTCATATTTAACCCTCAAACCGACGAGATAATACTTCCTTCCGGAATCAAGAGGTTATTAAAACCAGAACGAACGGAGCGGTTTGCAGTTTTAGTATTATCATGGTGGTTTAATCATGAAGATATTCTTGAGGTAAAGAAACTATGCAGCTTTATAAAAACACTGGAAAGATATTTGCCGGAATCTTTGCCGCGCAGGTACGGGGAATATGAGCCGCCAAAAGAGCTTTTTTCTGATATTCCAACTTTTGCTGAATTTCTTTTGAAGAATAGTCGTCATATAAAAGTTTGGTATCCAACAAAACCTGTAGATTATGTAAATTTCGCGATACCGGAATTTATTGGGCCCATGGTATTCGGATATAGATTTGGTAACTTTTCAATATCCATAGATGCCGGCGTTCTGGAAATGCCTGGCTGGAAAGCAATGTTAAAACGCTTATTCGAAAAAGTGGCTTTAGAGCTGGATGCATTTTATGGAGATATTTACTTGCTTAAAAATCAAATCAGGTCAAGATCTGCATCTTTTAGCGATTATTTAAGCGAACAGCATCCGATTGTATCCTGGTGGTGGAACGGCATTCCGGAAACATTGGGTTGTGGAATATTAGCCGGAAATCAGATTAAAGAATATGTGCGTATCGAAAAGCCGACTTCGATCCTAAATAACGGCAGCGCTATATTGATCAATGATGATTTTGATTTAATCAAAAGAGAGCAATTAAGGATTGATAAAGATATTATCCAACCTAGAAAATTGGGAAAAAGCGAAGGATTAAATTTCAGCGGGTTATATCCTGCCATATGGCCATTTGCTGGACCAAAAAAGATTTGTCATAGATAGCTACCCGCTCTAATGCCGCCACTATAATTATGGGGACACCATACATGGTGTCCCCATAATTCCTAATCCTCTGGAAACTGGGACTGGCCGGCAGAATATAAGGTTTTAAGGACTAAATCTGCAGCATACTATGGGTGAGGATGGTGATAGCATTGACTAATGTCAAGAAGAACAGACCGGCAAACCGCCTGGTGCAGGAAAAATCCCCTTATCTGTTGCAGCACGCCTTTAATCCGGTCGATTGGTATCCATGGGGAGACGACGCATTTGAGAAAGCAAAACAGGAAGACAAGCCGATTTTTTTAAGCATCGGTTATTCAACCTGCCACTGGTGCCATGTGATGGAAAGAGAGTCTTTTGAGGATGAAGAGGTGGCCAGAACTCTGAACCGTGTTTTTGTGTGCATTAAAGTGGATCGGGAAGAACGCCCGGATATTGACAGCGTCTACATGACCGCCTGCCAGGCGATGACTGGCAGCGGCGGATGGCCCCTCACCATCTTGATGACGCCTGAAAAGCGTCCGTTTTACTCCGCCACCTATCTTCCCAAGAGATCCCAATACGGCCGGATGGGGCTTCTTGAGCTGGCCGAACGCGTTGAGATGCTTTGGCAGACGGAAAGGGAGGAATTAAACCAGGCGGCAGACAGAGTTCTGGCCGGACTGCAAGCTCTTAACAGCATTGCTCCGGGAGAAGGGCTGAACGAAAATATGCTGGATATGGCTTTTACCCAGTTAGCAGAACGCTATGATCCGGATTATGGCGGATTTGGGCGGGCACCAAAATTTCCCACCCCTCATAATCTCACTTTTCTATTGCGTTACTGGCGGCGGACCGGCAAAAAGGAAGCGCTGGAAATGGCAGAAAAAACACTTACGCAAATATCCCGTGGGGGTATTCATGACCATCTCGGCTTTGGTTTTCACCGTTATTCCACCGACCGGGAGTGGCTACTGCCGCATTTTGAAAAAATGCTTTATGACCAGGCCCTGCTGGCGATAGCCTTCCTGGAGGCGTATCAGGCCACAGGTAGGAGCAGCTTTGCCGAAACCGCTAGAGAGATTTTTACTTATGTCTTGCGTGACATGACAGGCCAGGAAGGGGGCTTTTACTCTGCCGAAGATGCCGACAGTGAAGGTGAGGAAGGCAAGTTCTACGTCTGGTCATTGGATGAAATAAAGGCTATTTTGGGGGAAGAGGATGCGGCACTTTTCAGCAGAGTTTATAATATCCGCCGGGAGGGCAATTTTTTTGATGAAGCGACTCGTCGTCTGACCGGTAAAAACATCCCTCACCTGAGCATGACTTCGCCGGAATTGCTCGGTGGGTCTGACTTGGAACACAGTGAGCTGAGCAGCAAATTAAATAAAATTCGAAAAAAGCTGTACCAGGCGCGCGAAAACAGAGTTCACCCTTACAAAGATGATAAGGTGCTTACGGACTGGAACGGCCTGATGATCGCCGCTCTAGCCATTGGTGGCCGGATACTGGACGACGGCAGTTTAACAGCGGCTGCCAGGAAGGCCGCAGAGTTTGTCCTGGCCCGGCTGAAAAAAGACGGCCGGCTGCTTAAGCGTTACCGGCAAGGGACAGCCTCCCTGCCTGCGCACCTGGACGATTATGCTTTTATGGTTTGGGGACTGATCGAGCTTTATGAGGTTACCTTTGCAAGCAACTTTCTGCGGGAAGCACTGGCTCTCAACCAAACTCAGACAGAGCATTTCTTTGATAGCGAAAGCGGCAGCTTCTTCTTAACCGCAGATGACACTGAGCAGGTGTTGTTACGGCAACGGGAATTTTACGACGGGGCTATTCCTTCCGGCAACTCCCTCGCCGCACTGAATAACCTGCGCCTGGCCAGGCTAACCGGCAATATGGTCTTAGAAGAAATAGCCCTGAGAATTATCCGCGCCTGTGGCGATGACCTTTGCCAGCGTCCGGCTGCTTATACGCAAATGTTGTCCGCAGTAAGTTTCGCACTGGGACCTTCCCTGGAAATAGTGGTTGCCGGCGAGCCGGAGGCAGCCGATACCAAGGCCCTGTTAAAGCCGCTGCGGGAGCTTTTTCTTCCTAATATGGTCGTTTTGCAGCGCCCGTCAGGAGAACCGGGTAGCGAACTGGTTAAGCTGGCGCCTTTTACCGAAGACATGCAAGCTGTTGACGGCAAGGCAACTCTTTATGTTTGCCGCAATCACTCCTGTCTTTTGCCCGTTACTGATGTTGGTGAGCTGATTAAGATCTTATCCGGCTAGCTCAGCTTGCCCCGTATTCCGGGGGAATTCAGGGGACACCATACCGAATTATGGGTAAGAAGTTAGAACCCTTTTCTTTTCGGGCTCCGGGTGTGTGTGGCCACAAATCTATCCCAATATCGTTTCAAAGCTCGCAAGGAAACTTTAGTCTTCTAGATAATTTAGTATGGTGTCCCCATAATTCCATCGTACTGCAGGTTACGGTTGTTGCATGTAGCCACAACCTGTTCATAAAGATTTGCGCTGAACCTGGCGGCAACCCCGCAGCTGGAACTCAAAAAGCGGGGCACCGGCAAGAGCTTTACCGGCAACCCGCATTCCTTCATCACCCGCTCGAACACCAGGGCATCATATTCAGAGTGAAAGGTGGCATAGCAATACCCGCTCATCCATTAACCCGCAGAACATACTCGCCGTCCCGCATCTCAACCTGGACTTTAAGACCTTGGCTCCTGAGAAAACGGCTGACATTTTCCCTGGCCCCTTCAGAATCAACAAGCACCGTAAAATCATTATGCCCCTGATCAACTGCCTTTTTGGCCATCACAACCGGTTCCGGGCAGGACCGCCCCCTGGCATCTACCTGAAGACTAGCTGCCAATTCCAATCCGCTCCTTTCTATGCATACCCAGGTTATGGGCTATGACACCCAAACCGATCAAAAAAACTACAACTATGCCAATTAGAACTCCAATCTGAGCGTTGGCCGATACGCCCTGTGCACTGGCAGCCATGCCAAAATTGTGGCTAAAAGCAGCGCCGACCAGCATCCCCAAAACTGTGACCCCGGCATCGATATCTCCCTCCCCTGCAAGAATCGTCTGCCGCAGAGGACACCCGCCCAGCATTACAGCGGCCGTGCCAGCCAGAAACATGCCCAGGAAATTCCATAAGTGCTGACTATGGGCCACTGGCTGGCCGACAAACCCCAACTTAAACTGGCCGAAATTAAACAAAAGGTTCCCCAAAAGGGCGACCAGAAAGACCGCCAGTAAGCCCCATAAGAGATAAAAGTCTTTTAATAAAACAGCATCCCGGATGCCACCGGCTGTGCAGAGCCTGGTCCGCTGTAAGACGGCCCCGATGGCCAAACCGGCAACAAGTGAAAGAGCTACCGGTGCATGCAGGGAGCCGGGGCCTTTTTGGCTGAAGAAAATAAAGGCCGGTTTTGCCATTAATAACATGAGCAGCACTATCGCAAAGGCCGGCATCAAATAACCGCTGACCCTGGTCTGGCTGTAGCTGCGGCCCAGGCTGAAGCCCTGCTTAATAAACTGGATTCCGGCGATGATGCCTGCAGTAAAACCAAACAACCCCACTAAAGCGTTTAAATCGCCGTTGGCCAAGCGTAAAATCATCCTTAAAGGGCAACCAAGAAAGACCAGGGCGCCTGTCATCAGGAAAAAGCCTAATACAAACCTGATTAAGGGTGCAGACCCGCCCCGGGGCCGGAATTCTTTAAAAAATAAAGCAATTACAAATGAACCAAGGATAAAACCGGCTATTTCCGGACGGATGTATTGAACCATCTCTGCCCGGTGCATCCCCAGGGCTCCGGCAATGTCTCTGACAAAACAGGCGACACAAACTCCCATGTTCACAGGATTGCCAAACTTGACCAGCAGTACCCCGAAGAAACCTACCAGTGAACCAGCTAATAGGATTTTCCACCTCTCCACCCGATAACCTCCTCTTGCAATTAGATGTTGCTGGCATAATCATACACCTGATATTTGCCCCGGGTAAAATAAAAAATCCCCGTGAGTTTACCAGGATAGACAAGAATTATTTATGGCTTTTGATAAAAATACAACAGGAAATGGAGGAGGGACTGCGAATTTTTAAGGGTAAAATGCAATAAAGAGGTTAGTATTGTGAAACCGTGGATTTATTTTGACAACGCGGCCACCAGCCGGCATAAGCCGGCTGGTGTTTATGAAGCTATAGAAAAATTTTTCAGGGAGATCAACTGCAATCCCGGCAGGGGAGCCTACAGCCTGGCCTTGGAAGCGGGCCGCCATATATTAGAGGCCCGGAGCCTGCTAGCCAAGTTTTTTAATGTGCCAAAGCCCAATCAGGTTATCTTTACCGCTAATATTACTCAGGCCCTCAACACAGCCATCAAAGGTTTATTGCGGCCAGGGGACCATGTGCTGACTACCGGCATGGAGCATAATGCCGTAGCCCGGCCCTTAACCTGGATGCGGGATAATTGTGGTATCGAATTCGATGCGGTACCCTGTTCAAAGGAAGGCCTGCTCGAGCCCGGTGATGTGATTAAGTTTGCCCGCCGTAATACCAAGTTATTGGTCTCTACCCACGCCTCCAATGTTACTGGGACTATCATACCCATTACAGAATTGGGCTTGATTGCAAAGGAGCGGGAATGGTTTTTTGTGATCGACGCCGCCCAGACTGCCGGTGTGCTCCCGGTTGATTTCCAGGCTGCTAACGCCGATGTGTTGGCCTTCACCGGCCATAAGCACTTATTAGGACCCATGGGTACTGGAGGTTTTTGTATCAGCCTGCGTGCCGCTGAACATGCCTATCCCCTGGTGACCGGGGGGACTGGCAGCATTTCCGACCGCGAATACCAGCCTGATTTCCTGCCGGATAAATTCGAAAGCGGCACTTCGAACGCCCCGGGAATCGCCGGGCTGGCAGCCGGCGTAAACCATTTAATCCAGATCGGACTAGAAAAAATCAGGGCCCATGAGTTGGAGTTAACCGGATACTTCCGCCTTGGCCTGGAACAGATCGGCGCGATTACGGTCTACGGTCCAGGAAAGCCCGAATTAGCTACTGGAACCATCTCTATCAATATAGCCCAGCGGGATAATGCGGACTTGAGCTTTCAGCTGGACGATCAGTTTGGGATTATGACCAGGCCCGGCCTGCACTGCGCCCCCTGGGCCCATCAAACCATTAGCACCTTTCCTGGCGGGACTCTCCGGTTCAGCCTGGGGATTTATAATACCAAGGACGAAATTGATTTCGCCCTGAAAGCTTTAAAGGCCCTAAGGCAGACTTAGAAGACAAATCAAGGGTATGACACAGAGGGACGGTTCTTTTGTGTTGACAAAATAATCCTTTATATGCTACCCTCAAAAGAGGGGTGATGGTATGCCAAGAGCCGCTAGAAAGAAAAGCAGCACAGGTATCTACCATATAGTATTAAGAGGAATTAATAAACAGCAGATATTTGAAGATGATGAGGTGTTTACAATCAAGGAGCTTAAAAGAGACAGTTGTCCATCATGCAGATCGAAAGATTAACCGGAATCAGTTTTGGTATCATCAGAAAATCAACGGTATCCGAATTGCCTGTCTAAAGAATAAGCAAATTGCCTTCAAGAAGACGATAAAAGAAGACAAGGAACACAAAAGAACCGTCCCCTTATGTTACTTAATGCCGTAGCCCGGCCCTTAACCTGGATGCGGGATAATTGTGGTATCGAATTCGATGCGGTACCCTGTTCAAAGGAAGGCCTGCTCGAGCCCGGTGATGTGATTAAGTTTGCCCGCCGTAATACCAAGTTATTGGTCTCTACCCACGCCTCCAATGTTACTGGGACTATCATACCCATTACAGAATTGGGCTTGATTGCAAAGGAGCGGGAATGGTTTTTTGTGATCGACGCCGCCCAGACTGCCGGTGTGCTCCCGGTTGATTTCCAGGCTGCTAACGCCGATGTGTTGGCCTTCACCGGCCATAAGCACTTATTAGGACCCATGGGTACTGGAGGTTTTTGTATCAGCCTGCGTGCCGCTGAACATGCCTATCCCCTGGTGACCGGGGGGACTGGCAGCATTTCCGACCGCGAATACCAGCCTGATTTCCTGCCGGATAAATTCGAAAGCGGCACTTCGAACGCCCCGGGAATCGCCGGGCTGGCAGCCGGCGTAAACCATTTAATCCAGATCGGACTAGAAAAAATCAGGGCCCATGAGTTGGAGTTAACCGGATACTTCCGCCTTGGCCTGGAACAGATCGGCGCGATTACGGTCTACGGTCCAGGAAAGCCCGAATTAGCTACTGGAACCATCTCTATCAATATAGCCCAGCGGGATAATGCGGACTTGAGCTTTCAGCTGGACGATCAGTTTGGGATTATGACCAGGCCCGGCCTGCACTGCGCCCCCTGGGCCCATCAAACCATGGACACCTTTCCTGGCGGGACTCTCCGGTTCAGCCTGGGGATTTATAATACCAAGGACGAAATTGATTTCGCCCTGAAAGCTTTAAAGGCCCTGAGGCAGACTTAGAAGACAAATCAGTGACACAGGGGTGACACAGGGGGAGGGTTCTTTTGTGTTGACAAAATAATCCTTTATATGCTGCCCTCAAAAGGGGTGATGGTATGCCAAGAGCCGCAAGAAAGAAAAGCAGCACAGGTATCTACCATATAGTATTAAGAGGAATTAATAAACAGCAGATATTTGAAGATGATGAGGTGTTAACAATCAAGGAGCTTAAAAAGAGACAGTTGTCCATCATGCAGATCGAAAGATTAACCGGGATCAGTTTTGGTATCATCAGAAAATCAACGGTATCCGAATTGCCTGTCTAAAGAATAAGCAAATTGCCTTCAAGAAGACGATAAAAGAAGACAAGGAACACAAAAGAACCGTCCCCTTATGTTTTGCGGATTATCGAGGTTAAATGCAGTCATAGATAGTTGGATATTAGTGTGCGTCCCCTTTTTGTTTTTTGTCGGCTGGATTGTTTGGGAGACGGTTGCCCTCTCCGTAGAACAGGTGGAGATACCTATCAAGGGGTTGCCGCCAGAGTTTGACGGTTTTCGTATCGCCCAGGTGAGCGACTTGCATGGAAACCGGTTTAACCCGGCGGGATGTGAAGTGCAGGCGATCAAGGGGGCGGGAGTGGACCTCATTGTCGCTACTGGTGACCATGTGCACCGCAACAGCAAAGAGGGAGTAAAAAGGATTCTTCCTTTTATGCAGGCCTTGGTTGAAATTGCCCCGGTTTACGCAGTCAGCGGCAACCACGACCACTGGACGGACTGGCCGTATATCGCCAGGCGGTTTCGGAATGCCGGAGTGACTGTCTTGGAAAATAACCATGTCCGGATAAAACGGGGGGCAGGGGAAATTATTCTGGCGGGCGTAAGTGACCCTTATACGGGACACGATTGTCTCATTCAAGCTCTGCCAGCAAAGGCCGATACGGTGATAGTGCTCTTAGCCCATACCCCTGCTTGGTTCGAGCCTTGGAATGCCGCTGATGCACCGGCAGCGCTTCAGCGCATTTCCCTGACCCTTGTTGGCCACACCCATGGCGGGCAAATCAAACTGCCTTTCCTGGGAGCGGTGACCACCGCCTCAGGACGCCTTTTCCCGCCTAGCCATGTGGAAGGGCTGTCCCGGGAAGGTGATGGCTGGCTATATATCAACCGTGGATTGGGACAAGGCTGGCCAAGTTTTCGCTTTCTATCACGGCGTGAAGTAACCATAATTACACTGCGTCAAGGGGATTAGAAGCGGCAAAAATTAGTGAATAGTTTATTTCTAAAGGCAGGAGATTGTCAATAACAAGGAGAATTAACACATTAGAATTATGGGGACACCATATCGAATTATGGGTTAGAAGTTAGACCCCCTTTCCTTTTCAGGGGCCTTTGGGGCTGGGTTTATGCGGCCACAAATCTTATCCCAATGTCGTTTCAAAACCAGCAAGGAAACTCTCGTCTGCTAGATAATTTAGTATGGTGTCCCCATAATTCCTATTACTCTGCTATCAATTCCGGAACAGCGCCCGGTTCCCGCTTTTCGATGTGCATCTCATAGGTGAAGTGCTCGTATTGCTTTATCTCGGCCTTTCTTGCCTCGGCTTCAGCCTTTGTAAGGTATAAGCCTTCTTCTGCCAGATACCGGCCACTCCTGTCCATAATCAATCTCGCGTTTTCACTGTTAAGCTCAGACGTCAGGATGTTTTCTGCGACACCTACCACTTCGCCGAAGGGGAAGGAGGCAGTTCTCAAAGAGTACATAGGCGCAAGCGGTGCGGCCGCATTGTCTTCCCTTACCTTGATTATTATTCGAGCGGGATTTTTCTGCTCCGACACCTCGACAAGCACAGGCTTTTTAAAGGTGACAACAAAGCGGTGAGCGCTGTCATCCAAGGTTATGAGCCTATAAATATTGTCAAACAGCTTCATTCCGGTAAGGTCGGGAAAAGCGGATGCCGCAGAGAAAGCCCTTACGCCTGCTAAGCCCACTTCAATGCTGTAGGGGTGTGTTTTACGAGTGACTGTGAAATGTCCAGCCGTAACGGCAGCTTCGGTTCCCTGGTAAAGTTCTACGGTCAGAGTTTCATACTCCGGCTTTTGTTCGACTGCCACATCCTTTATGTCCTGTCCATCTGTGATCTTTCCGCCGGCTGCCGTATCGCCGAAAAAGCTCAGCAATCTAACTATTGCTTCTCCGCCTGGCAAAAGTTTTACGGAATTGGCAAAAGCCGGCGAAGCATTCACGGCAACAACAAATAAAAACAGAGCAGCTACAAAAGATCCCACAATTTTAAAATAGCCCGTTTTGCGTTTTTGCTTTCTCATAGTTATTTCTCCTTTTTTTATGGCTTTTTTTACGACAAGATCCAGCTCTTCGGGTATTAAAGTATTGTTGTAAATTGCCTTTAATTCGTCAATGCTGTTTTTCATTAGAACACCTCCTTAAGTTCCAGCCTCAACTTCTTAAGTGCGCCATGCAGATAAGTTTTTACCGTCCCCACGGGACGTTCCATTATTTCCGCAACCTGTGTCAGGGGAAGGTCTTCAAAATATTTTAAAATAATAACCGCCTTCTGTTTCTCCTCCAGCTTGTCTATTGCAGAATAAAGATCGATAGTCTCATCGGTTTCGATCGCTTTCTGGCTAACCGTAACATGTGCCATATCTTCCTTGAGCGCAAACCTCCGGTTCTTGTTTGTAAAATTGATAGACTGATTTATAACGATCCTGATTATCCAGGTATCAAAATAAGCCGGATTCTTCAGTGTTCGTAGATTTACATAAGCCCTGTAAACCGATTCGCTTACCACATCAAGCGCATCGTCCCGGTTTTTTACATAACTGTATGCTATTTTATAAAGCTTCTCCTGACAGGCCTGCATCAGCTCGCTGAAAGCCGCCGCGTCCCCTTTTCGGGCTTTATGCACTAGTTCACTAGTATCCATTGTTCACTCCTTCCTCCCTTTGCTTAATGGGCAATTCTTTTGAATACATCTATTAGACAAACAAAAGGGGCAAAAGGTTTCTTGAATCTTAAAGAATTATGGGGACAGCATACCGAATTATGAGATACAGGTCAGTACTTATTTTTTTTCGGAGGCCTTTGGGGCCGGGTTAAGCGGGCGAAATCTAATCCTAATATCGTTTTAAGATCTGATGTTTTTGGCCTGAAAGGGAACACTCGTCTGGCAGATAATTTAGTATGGTGTCCCCCTAATCGGCCAAGTAGCAATGGTAGGGGACGGCATTAACGATACCCCAGCCATGGCCGCTGCCTCCCTAGGCATTGCCATGGGAGGTTCTGGGGCAGATAAAGCCCTGGAAACAGCGGATATCGTCTTGATGGCTGACGACCTGTCTAAACTGCCCTTCACCATCAAGTTAGGCAAGGCTGCCTTGGGAGTTATCAAGCAGAACATTGTTTTAGCTTTGGGGCTAAAGTTCATGGCAGTAGCTTTTGCCATTTTTGGCTGGTTGACGCTATGGTTGGCCATTATGGCCGACATGGGTGCTTCTGTGCTGGTTACCCTAAACGGTATCCGGCTCTTGGGGATCGGATCAAAACCCGAGCAGGAAACCTGCTGCGGAGGTCATCATCATGCACCGGTGCCGAAATGCGCCCGTACCGGATAAATAGTATCGAGGGGATGGGCTTTGCGACAACACCCTACTGGCCTCTGGATCAGGCCGGAGGGTGTTTCTTATTTCCCAATAAACGTCCTCTCACTTCCGGAACCTATCCCTTCAACCTTTTGTGTCACCTAATCTGTCCCCTTATAACCCTACAGAAATATTTGGCTATTTTTAACTGGTTTAATTTTTGAGAATAATATGGACGATAGGAGGTAATTTGAAGGAGGCCTTAATAATATGAAGGATTTTGTTTTCGCCTGGGAGGCTGCCGGATTTTTCTTCATTGTGATCTTTGGCTGCTTGCTGCATTTTGCGTTTGATTGGCTAAACCGTTTGCCCATCATTGGGATTTTCAGTCCAGTAAATGAAAGTGTTTGGGAGCATCTCAAATTAGGTTTTTGGTCTGTGGTTATCTTTGCTTTCATTGAATATCCTTTTTTGAAAAGCTTTGCAAATAATTTTATTATCGCCAAGGCTGCCGGGATTTTAGTCCTGCAGTTGTTTATAATTGGTTTTTTTTACACTTACACCGCAATCCTCGGAACACACCTGCTTTTTCTCGACATCTTATCTTATGTTATTGGCGCCCTCCTTTGCCAAGTAATCAGTTATCACCTCCTACTTGCTCCGGCGCAGAGCCATTCTCTCAATATGCTTAGTGCAGCTTTCCTGCTTCTTCATGCTCTAATCCTGGTTTTGTTCACCTTTTATCCCCCCAAACTGCCCATCTTTCAAGACGGGAACACCAAGTCTTACGGCATTTCATCGGCAAAGGCAGAAAGCGTCGGCCCCAATTTCCCTCCAGCCTGCTGGCTGGAGAGGACAAAATAAAAGAGCCCGGCAGGAACCAAAGTTTTATTGGCGAAATACAGCCTCATCATGCCACTATCTGATCTATCTTATAGACCGGAGGAACCTCAGGTGCAAGAGGGATCTAGTAATTAATGTTTGCGGAACAGGCCGCTTTCCCCCATCGAGTGCATCGTTACCTATGGCAGGTACTGGGCAAGCTGCCTAAGTAAAGGGCCAATATACCCCTTTTGGGGGAATAGAGGAGAATGGTATAGATAGGGAGGAGCTATGAAGATTGGGTTGGTAAGGCACCTGGAAGTATCTGCGTCAATGAAAAGGGGCTGGTTTATTTTTAAGAGTTTTCCGCTTGGGCAGCCCAATATGAAACAAGCGGTGTAAAAAAGAAAGGCGAAGGAAGGGGTCTGGCGGGATGGCCCAAGTGCATATGCAGCAGTTCGCCCCGAGCAGTGGAAACAGCCGAATTTCTTTATGGGCTTGATGTTGAAAAGATAGGCCCAAGATCTTTAATCGGTAATAGAGGCAACCGACGATTTCGGAGGTGAGATAGGTGAAGGTTTTGGTCTTTGGCGGGACTGGTTTTATAGGGAAAAACTTGACAAGGGAATTGACAACAAATGGATATCGAGTAGGGGTTGTAACTCGGCACACTGATAATGCTAGCAATAATATTAGCAATAACCTGCGAGTAATTAAATGGCAATACTCGTCTCCATTTATGGTATTCACTGAGTTTAGAGATGTTGATGTAGTCGTAAACCTAGCGGGCGAATCGATTGCGAAGAGTCGATGGACTAATTCGGTTAAGCAAGAGATTCTTGCCAGCAGAATTAAGGCTACAAAAGCACTTGTAGCAGCCATAAATGATGGCTATATTCAGCCTAAAGTGCTTATTAATGCTTCTGCTGTCGGTTATTACGGCCCATGCGGAGACGAAGAAAAAACTGAAGAAACAGGCGCAGGGCAGGATTTTCTGGCACAGGTGTGTCAAGAATGGGAGAATGAAGCCTACAAGGTTCAGAATCCCATAACCAGGGTTATTACTGCTCGAATTGGCCTGGTTTTAGGAGCCGAAGGAGCGCTCAACAAGATGGTGCTGCCATTTAAGATCTACCTTGGGGGGTCATTAGGATCCGGCAGCCAATGGCTTTCGTGGATCCATATTAATGACTTGACACGGCTGATAATGTTTATGATGGAATACCGGGAATTGAGTGGGCCAATCAATGCTACGGCACCAGAACCGGTTAGAATGAAAACCTTTTGTAGCGTATTAGGGAAAGTTCTGAACCGGCCATCCTGGTTGCCAGTGCCTGAATTAATGCTAAAAATAGCCTTAGGGGAAATGGCCGAAATGTTGCTTCATGGTCAACGAGTTGTTCCCAAGAAAGCTATTAATGCAGGCTTTGAATTTCGGTATCCAAATCTAAGGTTAGCACTAGAGGATGTTCTGAAGAAATAGGTTGGAATCTGGAATCACTGGAATCCTGGAATCCTGGACTGGAATCATGATGGGAATCATGGGGACACCATACAGAATTATGGCTTAGAAGTAAGACCCCTTTTTCCTTTTCGGGGGCTTTTGGGACTGGGTTTATGCGGCCACAAATCCTATCCCAATGTCGTTTCAAAGCCTGCAAGGAAGCTTCGTCTGCTAAATAATTCAGTATGGCGTCCCCATAATTCCTCCCATAATTCCCCCCCATAATTCCTTTTAGGCTTGGCAGGAGATTGGCAATTATGGGGAGAATATAATGCATAATTAAAAGACATCGTTCCCTGGCGACAGTTGCTTTTTAAAGGCCCGGGACCAGGTGTCTGTTTTTTTAGAAGGAGGCTGGATTGATGCAGTATCAAGGAAAACGGGCCGGGGTCGTTTTGGCGGGGTGTGGTGTTTTAGATGGGTCAGAAATCCATGAAGCGGTCCTGACGTTGCTGGCATTAAACAGGGCTGGAGCGGAGATTATCTGTATTGCTCCCAATAAACCCCAATACCATGTGGTTAATCATCTGGAGGCGCAAGAATCCACTGGGGAAACCAGAAATATCCTGACGGAAGCGGCACGGATTGCCAGAGGTAAGGTTAGGGATATGAGGGAAATCGGCGCTAAAGATCTTGACCTTTTGATTTTCCCCGGCGGTTTCGGTGCAGCCAAAAACCTGTGCGACTTTGCTTTTAAGGGCCAGGATTGCACTGTGGAAGCGGAAACAGAGAGGCTGATCAAAGAAATGCACACTGCCAAAAAGCCCCTCGGATTTATATGCATTGCACCGGTGATTGCCGCCAAGGTTTTGGGTGAGCATCGTCCGCTTTTAACCATTGGTGCCAATCCCCAAACAGCCGCCGCTATTACGGCCATGGGTGGGCAGCATGTGGATAGCAAGGTTTTTGAGGCAGTTGTGGATGAGAAAAACAAGATTGTTACTACGGCGGCTTATATGCTGGCCTCCGGCGTTGCCGAGGTTGCTTTAGGGGTCGAAAAACTGGTTGGGGAAGCTCTGGCTCTCAGCTAGACTAGGGGACGGTTCTCTTGTCTGCCCTGAAAATAGAGGTGGGATGTGAGAAGTTAGATGAACTCGTAGGTACTGGCTACGCCAGTACCAGATTGAAGTCTGTTGCACTGACTTTTTCATCCTCTGATGGTGCCGCCATAGGCGGCGTGGATATCTGCCTGGCTCTTGAATCTTCTAGTCTCTTGTTCTTGCTACTTGTTTCTTGAACGGGCCACACCTGCCAGAAATCTGGAAGCAGGAAGCAGGAGGCAAGAGCCTGATGCTTAAGGACTAAAAGCCGCTTATCCATCCTGTTTCCTGCCTCTTGCCTCTTGCCTCTTGATCGGGAAAGGAATTCCCCCTTTTGGGCGTTAACAACTGCTGATTACCGGTTTCTGCAGCCAGGAATAATTTGGTTTAGGAGAATAGGCCTGTGAAAATCTTAAGCATGATTCCGGTCTTGATCTTGGCTCTTGTTTTGATAGCACCTGCTCCGGCCCAGGCTGACTTGCCAACACCGTCTGTTTTTACCGGCCGGGAGCAGGCGGTTTATATTACCTTTGCCGAGGAAGATACCGGAAATGGAAGGGCTGTACCGGTCAAAGCCAAGCTGCAGCAGGATGTGCATGTTTTGGAGCAGGTGTTTTTAGACTTGCACAAGACAGGCAAACTGGACAGCCGCTATTCAACCCTCTTGGTCAGGATCAGATACCAGCCGGATAGGGACAATACCTCTTCGCCCACAACCTCAGTCCTTTCTTTTACCCCTGCCCTAGCTTTAATTACCGCTTTTCCATCATGGGAACCCCCCGGAGGTATTCATCCAGCTAGAAACCTTGGCCGGGCCTATGTGATTGACACCCCACTAGATTCCTTTAAGGACCTGCTGGCCCTGGTGCTGCTTTTGCCGCGACTTGGGGAACAAAATATGGGGCTGACTGTAAATGATGCAGAAACTCTGGAAGAAGTCAAAAAAAGCCCGGAATATCAGGCCTATAGCAAGATGCGCCTGGAATTTAGCCCTCCTGTAATGAATTGGGGTTCTCCGGAACCGCTGGGCTTGCTCCCCGTCTGGGAAAGTGGCGTGTTTTCATATATTATCTGCGATCAGGCAAATAACAAACTATTTTCGCTAAGGCCCCTGGATTACTATCTGGCCAGGCCGGCTTGGGCCTTGCTCACTCCCAGATTGATTGCCGCAGCTAGCGAAACAGATTTATTTTTTATTGAGGTCAACGCCGGGAAAACCCATCGCCTGGACCTGGCAGCTCTTTTCCCGCAGAAATACCTGCAGATGTCTGCCAACATCACCATGGCCATCAATTTGCAGGCAAAGCAAATATATTTTACCCTGGACCGCAATCTGCCGGAATCCTTCTGGCAGACAGATAGACACACCTACAACTATTCATTGGACACCGGTGAGATCCGGGTTGCCGGAAAAATAGCGCCAAGACCGCCGGACCCAGCCCCGGTACCCCCTCCGGCAGCCGGCCCGGGAGTAATAACGGAGTTTATTGCGCCGTCCCCAGGTGATGTGTCATTTGTTCACCAGCTATTGGTTAATATTCCGGCTGGCTGGCATTTCGGGCAGATCAGCCGGCACGAGGGCTTTCTTAACCACTCCCTGGCAGAATTATTGCCAAAGGACGGCCCCTTTGTTTTTCAGCCTGCCGGATTAATGGCAAAAAGCCGTGTCGTTTTTTACGGTTCCCAGACAGAACTGGTTTTGTTTGACATTATTGAAGAAAGGTATCACAGCTTAAACTTAAAAGAATTGCGCCCTGCCGATTACACAGAAATCAGCGCCATCAGGTTTGCCCAAAACCCTAACCATCTTGAAAACAGAATCTATTTTGCCCTGGAAGGCCCAAACGCTGCCCCGGCGGCTTACGTCTGGGACGTCAATGCCAACAGGGTAATCCGGGTTGAAGAAACTTTAGAGGATAAACAAAAGCTAGGGTGGCAGGAGTTAACCCCTGGGGCAGCAAACCATATGCTCCCTTACGGCAGCATGGTCTCTACGGGAAATGAGGCCAAAGGTGCGATTTCAAAATATTATTTATTGATCCTGGCGGATTCCTTTCTGGCGTTGGCGGCATGGCTCTTGCTGCTCTTTTTTACCTTTGGCGTGCCGTTTGTAGTGGCCCATACCTTTACCTTCCTGGTCGCACTCAAACTTAAGAGTGCCCGGCTTTTGTTTGGTATCGGGCCTGCGTTAACCACTGTGCTGTTTCTTGCCCTTTCTTATCTGAGTTTCAGGCTTACCTTGCCTTTTAGCGATTTAATCAAGGGGCTGGTCTATCCCCTGCCATGGTATTACCATCTTGGCAGCTCTGCCGGCATGATGATTATGATGGGGTTTATTATAGCCGTGACAACAGTCCTGACGCTCCTTGTCTTTAATAATGCGCGTATTCTGCCCCGCTCATTTTTTCAAGACCCAAACATCGCCCCTCGGGAGGGAAAAGACGTTCTTGTTTCAGCCAGCGCTGTCTACGGTCTGGCCGGGGCTGTTTTGCTGTTATTGCTGTTTTTTCTGGCGGCGACAACGCTGCCTTATTACCGATGGCCCGAAGGACTGGATGTTTTGCTCTTCACGGCTTTGGTCTTTATCCTCAGCTTGGCAGCAGCATTTTACCTCCTGCGGGCAAGCCTGGCCGCTGCAGGCTACCTTACAGCTGCCGCCGCCATTTTGGCACTGGGGTATGTCACCCTTGACAGCATAGGGATTATCAGGGTAATCACTGATTACGAACATTCTGTTGCAGAAGTTTTGCGGCAGTTGTTTGTCCTGGAGGGCTGGCTTAGGCATGTGGCTCTTATTTTGCCTTTGACCTTGATTTGTATGGTGTATCTGCTCAGAAGGTTACTCTTGCGCCGTGGGCGGGAAGTGAAGGGACCGGCGGCCCTGGCTTTAGCGGTGGCAATTGCCGTGCCGGCCACTTTCATTATCCTTTATGGGGAACTGTTGCCCTGGTATGTGCCGGGGCTAAAAACTTTAGCCCTTCCGGTGGCCTTTCTTTTGTTTGCCTTGACAGCAATTGCAATTATAGCAGCTTTGGTGCAGGTATTTATTATCCCCAGCCAGCCGCCGCTGCCGGTGAAAGCTGTGCTGCCGGCAGCAATGCCTGTAGTAGCGCCACCGGCCAAAAAGTTTAGGCTTTCTATCGGTCCAGCGGCTTCCGGGGCAACCGCTCTGGTGGTGTTCTTACATTTGGTCTTGGAAAGGACAACTGGAGTTTTCTTTTATGGGTTCCTGGCTTTGCTGGTGCTAGCCGCCGTGTTCTGCCTGGCCCTGTCTTCAGTTTATTATTTAGGCCGCTATTTTACCTTTCGTATAGCCGGTGCGCTGTTTACACCGGAGCGTGTCAGGCAGCTGACCTCCAAATCATAGCCGCTGATCTATCCAAAAATGCCTCTATGCTGCCTTGGCTGCATCAGCACCCTGGCAGTTCATGGCGGGCAAAAAACCGATCCGTCTATTGGTTCCCTGGCTGTCCCTATCTACCAAACCGCTGAAGCACAATAAAAAAAATAACAAAAGATTTAAAAAAAAACTGTTGACAGAAAATTAACACTATGCGATAATGACATTACCAGGTTCCGAGAGACAAGACGTAACCGGCCGCAGACCTGAAATGGTGCGAAGCCAAGTATCACCCCAAGTGAGAAAGGCGAGGTGCATATTCAGGCAAGACGGGAACGTGTACAGGTAGTAGTCAAAGGTTATCCGGAGGTGCTGCGGCGCACGGGAAGGAGCGTTAGATCCGGTCTTGTAAGGATTGCCGGTTAATCATCGGCAACAGTAAGTCCGGGGAGTTCCGCCGGGAAAAGGATGGTCTGTAGGAAACTGGCAGTGCCAAGCTCCGAGAGGCAAGAAGTATCCACAGGTCGGCACCTTAAAGGGTCGTAAAAGGTCTGAAAGGGTGTCGATAAACAGCAAAAGCTAATCCTGCACTAAAGCTATCGCCAAAACGCGAATATGCTAGGGCAGGAAAAGTAAAACTGTGTGGCTATGGGAGGTCTGTTGGGGCTTGGTTTTATTTTTAAGGTTCCTCAACAAGCGCGAAAATTTCCATCAGGTTGCGATATTCCTCGTGGTAATCCAGTCCATAGCCGACAGCATATACATTAGGCAGCTCGAAGCCCTGGTAGTCAACGGGAACGGCTGCAATCCGCCGCGCGGGCACGTTTAACAAAGAGCAGACCCGCAATCCTGCTGGTTCGCGGGATTTTAAGTTGCGCAACAGGTAATTTAGGCTAAGACCAGTGTCAACAATATCTTCAATGATCAGCACTTCCTTGCCAGCGATATTGACATCCAAATCCTTGGTAATGCGCACGATGCCTAGGGGGCCTGATCCCTTAACATAACTGGAAATGCTGATAAAATCGAGGACAAAAGGAATCATCAGCTGGCGGCTTAAGTCAACGGCAAAATAGACGCTGCCGCGCAAGACAGAGATAAGAACCAGTTCTTTACCGGCATAGTCCTGGGAAATTTTACTGCCTAAGCGGACAATCTGTGCCTGAATTTCCTCCTGGCCTAGCAAAGGCTCCAAGCGGTGTTTCATGCTAACCTCCCTTTATTTTTCGTCCATGCCGAACTTTTTCAGCAGGTTTCTATAATCTTTGCCGTAGACTATCTTGGCGTTGATCTCCGGGTAAAGCTCTTTTAAGCGGCGCATCTTTTTGTTTTTTTTCCAGACCAGTTGCTGGCGCTGGGTGGTCAGTTCAACATAGATGTTCTGCTCAGGAAGATAGAAGTCGGGCGTGAAAGCTTCAATAACATGGCCTTCTGTGTCCCATTGCAGCGGAAAGGTCCGTGGTTCATACTGCCAGGGAATATTATAAAAATCCAGAACTTGGGCAAATTCAGCCTCGCTCTCATGCATAAAACCTATGTCCTGCAGAGATTGCTGTTTGTAATGCATAGTAACTGGGTCAGCCTTCACTGGTAAATTTTCTTTGAATTTTGCCAAAGCAAATAGAGCAGTTGCAATAGCCCCCTGAGTCGTAAGTTTTGCCGTATTCAACGTCAGGTCGTATAAGGCCATATCCAGCCAGGAATGGCCGAATACGCGGCGGATGTAACGCTTTTTCCGCTCCTCCTGTTCGCGGACCAGGCGGGCAGCCGCTTTTTCCTCCAGGCTGTAAATCTGCTTAACCCATTCTACCCGCTGCGGAAACGGGGCATAGACAAAAATATGAAAAGCATCCGGCCGGTCACGGAACAATAACTGCCCGCCGCGGCCCAAAAGGACAATTGAGTGACTGGCAGCCAGGTTCATGAGATATTCATGCAAGGCCGTTACATAGAATCGGCGTTTCTTCTCCATGTGCTCCTGTTTTGGCACTCTTTCATCAAAATTGGCTAGTTGCGGCGGCAGTCCCAGTTCTGCCAATCCCTCCGCAATCTGCCTGCGGTCGACAAGTAAAAAGCCTAAATTCTCAGCTATGGTCCGGGCCAGCATTTCTCCCCCGGCGCCAAATTGCCTGGAAACAGTAATAACCGTCAAACTATCTCCTCCGGCTTTCTAGTTATAATGAGCAAGGCCACAAATTAAACATTAATTTACTGTGGCCTTAAAGTGAATTTCATGCCCCTTATTCGGGGACATTCCTTTTATTCGGTAAAAGGCCAAAAAATCCTGTAATCTGGTCATAAATCTTCAACACTCAAAACAAGTTGCCGGCGAATTTTACCAATGCTAGAATATTAGTATTGGTGAATTTGTGGAGATCTAGTAGTGTCGCCGCATTGAAGCGATGGGCGGGGAGCATATTGACTGCAAGGTTGAAGCGGTTTCGGTGAGTGAAAGAAATAAAGTGGTTTCTGCCGCTTAACAAGGGGTGGTTTGATGGCAACCTCTTTTTTGCATCGGTTAACAAAAGAAGAGATCCCTAAAGCTGTGGCATGCCTGAAAGACGCATTTGCCGATGATCCACTCTGGACGGTAATATTCAAAAATGATCCTGACCGGGAAAATGCTTTATCAGCTTTTTTTACCTTTCCTTTGTTATATGGGATGAAGTACGGTCAGGCATGGGCTGCATCCCCGGAAATAGAGGGAGTAGCCGTATGGGTTCCAGGCAAATTTGCTGAAATGACAGTTTGGCGTATGTTGTGCTCTGGGGCTTTGCCATATGGCGCGAAGTTGGGGAAGGAAACCTTGCGTAGGCTGGCAATCGTATCCAAGCAGCTTGGGCCTGTCCGCAAAAGATTAACAAAGGAAAAGCCATTCTTATACCTGGCAATTATCGGCGTATCTGCCGCAGCCCAGGGGAAAGGCCTAGGCAGTAAAATCATGGACGTTATTAAAGATGAAGCCGACAGGAAAAAACTGCATCTTTATGTGGAAACGGAGAAGGAAGAAAATCTCCTGTTTTATCAGAAGCACGGCTTTACTTTGCTGCAAAAAATCGTGTTCGAGGAGATCAATTTGCCGATGTGGTTAATGGAACGCACGCCCACGCCAAACGCCAGGGGGACACCATGCTAAATTATCTGGCAGACGAATGCTTTTTTTCAGGCCTAAAAACGTCAGGTTTTAAATCGATGTTGGGATTGGATTTTCGCACGCTTCACCCGGCCCCAAAGGTTTCTGGAAAAAAAGTGAGTGCTGATCTGTACCCCATAATTACCCCATAATTCCCAAATTCCCTGTCCCTATAATTCCCTATGGAGGCGATAGTATGTTTAAAAATATGAGCAAGAAAGTGAAGATCTCCTGGCCGCCATGCTCTTTACGTTCTGTTCACAGGTACAGTTTCAAAAACAGAGTTTTAATTGCGCAAAGCATGATGTGTGGCTGTTTCTATTGTCTTGCAACTTTTAGTCCAGGAGAAATTGAGGAATGGACGGATGGGCCTCTATACTATAGTGAAGAGTACGGCCAAACAGCATTATGCCCTAAATGTGGTATCGATTCTGTGTTGCCGGAAAACATTCCAGGTGTGCAACTCGACTCTGCTTTTCTTTTAAAGTTGAAGCAATCTTATTTCTGACCTGATATCTAGTTATAGGGGTCAGGTCTATTTTTTTAATATTGGGACCTGGGGTTGGACCCCGACCCGGAAAGCATCATCGGCCCTTTGTTGTCAAAATTACTAGCACGCCGCGATTTGTTCCCACCAGTATCCAGCCATGCTTGGCTTGTGCCCAATTCACCCACCCCATGGGGTCTATTGCTGTCCTTATCCCTTCCCCTTCGATGAGGACGGTAAAAGGGGCGGTTATGCCGTGATCAGGGACTACCCTAATAATTCTCCCTTCTGCTTCTGTTGTATGGGTAGGCAATGGAAACTCAAAAGGTGCTTCATACTCTTTCCCTTTCAATTGCCAGGAAACCTTGCCCGACTTCTGGTTAATCGTGACCTCCATCAACCAACTACCTCCATCGCCGAAGCCATGTTCAATCCGCTTCATTAAATTATAAATATATCTGAAGGAAAGCTTATCGTCACTAACCCGGGTCAGCACGCCCCCAAAAGGGCTCCAAGGGCTTTCTATGGTGGGAAGGACCAGCCCGGGAAAACCGGCTTCTTCAGCCGTTGGCCTCGGAATCTGAGCCAAAAGTCTCTTGCGGCCCGCTGCAAGTTCGATCTGGTAAAGACGACCCTGTCTATTGACGATATAGGCGGCATTTTCTTCTACCAGGGGAAAGCTAAGCTCGCCAATGCCCAGGCTGAGTCGTTGTACGCTGACCGGCTCTTCAGCCAGGTGCCACACCCCGTAATGAAAGGTATAGTAATAAACGGCGCCCGCTAACACAGCCAGATGGAACGCCAAAGCCGCCAGGTAGATTCTTCTCTTTCTGGCCTCGTCCATGGTCCACAGCAGGGTGACAAAAACAGCCAGCACAACACAGGCAATAAAAAATGTAACATTGGCGCGAGTGACCGCAAAAGCCTCGCTAAATGCATGGCCGGCAAGAAGCAAGAGCAAAAAAAGGCCTAGGCCGAGCAAAATTAGATAAGGTATGGCAATCAAAAGCCCTGTAGAGTTTTTTAATGCCAGCCCCAAACTCGCCGGCACTATAAATAAAAGAGGCAACGTCAAATAATGAAACGGGTTGAAGAGAGATGCGTTAATGGCTGGAGGCCAAAAACCCATCGGACCTGTAATCCAAAAAAAGGTCAGGAATGAAAGAAGCACGGCAACTAAGGCGATGCCTTCTTTGGCAAAGGCATGTTCCCTGACGGATATCTTTTTCAATGCAATCCAGGCTTTAGCTTTATTAAACATATCTTCTTTTCTAACTCCCTAGCGTTTTGTTTACATTTGGTTTCAGCTTTGGAATACCGCTACTTACTTATATACGATAGAACGGTAAAAAAGTATACAGCATTTAGGTTATATGCAAACTTTTTTGGAAATTCCATGTATCTAAGCCCATCTATTATGTTCTAACATACCAGACGTATGGCTCATGTGTCCAATCTAATTACGAGGGGGCTAAAGAGCTAGGATACGGTTGTATGCGTTTCCCAAAAAAGAATAAAGTGATCGATCAGAAACGGACGGAAAAACAGGTTCTTTCCGCATGTTTTAACTTATATAACAGCAAGCACTTTTTTGGCGGGTGCACCAACCTTCTTAACAACTTTAATCTTCATTCAGGATAATTGCAAAGTTTTCGTCACCAAGCAGGACAATGGCAATTATAAGGAGAATGAAAAATACCATAACTCCAGTGCATCTCAACAGGCACATCGTTCCCCGTCAGCACTTTATTGTTTTAGGCCCGGGACGTTGTCTGTTTTATTTTCTTAGATTGTATAGGTTTAAAAGAGCCAATAGCTGAGGCCAATTTGCGGCGGGCTTTAATAGTTTCTCACGGAGATACGACGCTCTTTTTTTATGCCAATCAGCGCCCTCTTATTGATTTTAGCTGTAATATAAAATTGGAAAGGCAAATTTCTGTCACACCATAGGACGGCTCTGGTGAAAGCCATTAATTAACGGAAGGTGATTTCAATGGCAAAATACAAGGTTTATATCAGCGATTACGATTATCCGGACCTTGCTGTCGAGAAGGAGATCTTGGAGCCGATCGGCGCGGAGGTAATTGGTCTCCAGTGCAAAACAGGGGAGGGCTTAGCTGAACTGGCAGCAGATGCGGATGTCATTTTGCAGCAGTATGCCAAAATCCCCCGCGAAACCCTGGCGAAATTAAAGAAATGCAAAGGGATTTGCCGCTATGGCATTGGAGTGGACATTGTGGATGTTGAGGCGGCATACGAATACGGGATGCTGGTTACCAATGTGCCTGATTACTGCATTGATGAGGTTGGGGATCATACTCTGGCTATGGGTCTCATGCTGTTAAGAAGAATTCCCATGTACCATCAGGCGGTAAGAGAAGGCCGATGGCACTGGCAGGAAGCAGGTGCCCCGATCTTCCGTTTCCGGACGATTACTTGGGGTGTTATCGGTTATGGGCGCATAGCCCAAAATATTGCCCGCAAGCTCCAGGGCCTCAGTATTTCTGTCATCGCCTGCGATCCCTTTGTCTCTGCAAGCTATATGCATTCTACGGGAGTAAAGAAGGTAGATCTGGACACATTGCTGACTAAATCAGATGTGGTGAACGTGATGACCCCTTATACCAAAGAAACCCATCACCTGATTGGTGAAGAGGCCTTGCGACTGATGAAACCCCACGGAATTCTCTTGAACTGTGCCCGGGGCAAAATAGTAGACAACAAGGCTTTATACCGGGCCTTAACCGAGGGCTGGATAGCTGCGGCGGGCCTTGATGATACAGAGGAAGAACCAGCCAAGCTGCCAGATTGGGACCCCCGCGATAACCCTCTGTTTTCATTGGATAACTGTATTATCACACCCCATGTGGCCTATATTTCCGAGACCTCTGTAAAAGAGGCCCGGGAAACTGCTGCCGAAAACGCCAGGGCGGTGCTTTTGGGCCAGACCCCGCCTAACCAGGTCCTGCCGAAGCGAATATAATGAAAAGACAGCTGCAAGCAAAATGGTTTCTATAACTGCTCTATAATAGATTCATGTGCCCCCAGTCTTTTAGATAACTCTTTGCCGGCCTCGGCAGTTACAGATATCAGCCAGGATTTCCTTTCTTCGGTGACCCGCAGCCGGGGGGCGGTGGTGCTGATGGCAGCAACTGCTTTGCCGGAGTAGTCCCAGATCGGGGTGGCCACACACCAGACACCGGTTTCATGCTCTTCGTTGTCCAGGCTGTAACCAAGTTGGCGGATCTTTTGCAGCTCGTTTTTCAGCAATTGAGCATCTGTAATCGTATTGGGCGTAAAACGGGGCAACCCCTGCTTTTGTACTATAGAAGCCAATTCCTGTTCAGGCAAAAACGCAATCAAGGCCTTGCCGACACCGGTGCAGTGGAGGGGCAATCTTCTGCCAATCCGGGAAAAAAGCCGGAGAGTGCCATTGCCTTCGATTTTTTCAATATACACGGCTGCATCCTTGTCCAATACCACCAGGTGAGCGATTTCATTAGTTTTTGCTACCAGAGCCTGTAGCACGGGGAGAGCTACTTTTCGTAAATCAAGCTTATTAAAAGCTATTCCTCCCAGTTCCAACAATTTAAAGCCAAAGCGGTATTTACCTGTTTCCAGGTTCTGCTGCACGTATCCCCGGTCTGCGAAGGTGAGCATTAGCCTGTGTGCGGTCCCTTTGGGCAAACCGATTTTTTTGCTGATTTCAGTAACCCCTACCTCGTCCTGTTCGGACATTGCTTCCAGGATATCTAAGGCCCTGTGCAAGGATTGAATCCGCGGCGTAGGGTTTTTATCTTTTTGACTGTTTTTGATATGGATCACCCCGGCAAGATAGATATAGCGGAACAGCCTTGTCTTGCTATTTAATACGACGTATCATGCCGATTAATTACGCCGTCAATAAAAAAATTCCTGCGTATTGATGCTTTGTATTCAGTTTTTTTTGCCAACTTCGATAATTTGTTAAGTTTAAAAATTTTCTCTTTTAAGAAGAAAGTGATCAGCAGGAAATAGTATTTTTACACAGAAATTAAATTTCACAGTTCTCAATACATCGTATCGCTATGCGTGACAGAAAGTCTGCCTGTCTCGAATGAAGCGAGCTTTGACAAGATTCAACTGGGTCTTGGCTTCAGAGGGGGATTGCAACCCCCACTGAAGCTTAGAGCCAGTTAATATAGTAGCGTAGCCGCTCTTATCCCGCCGCTCTAATTGGGGACATTCCTGTCCCCAAAGACAGGCCCGAGCTTCAGCAGGTGTGTCCCCTTTCCTTAGCAGCGGGGGTATTAGAGCGGGTAGCTTATCTATGATAAAATGCTGGTGCATAGCGCCATAACCCACCGCAGGAGAGATCATGGGTGGGCAAGGAGGTAGTATTGATTGAAGGCTGGTTTGGAAGTAAGAAGAACCATTAATTTAAAGTCTTTTGAATGGCTATGGGAAACCCAGCTGGGCATTTCTGTTTTATCGCTGGGGCTTTCCGTGTTATTGCTCTTAATCATGTCCCTGATGTTTGGCGCCCAGCCTTTGCATGTGCTGATATCTCTATTTGAAGGGGCTCTTAAGGGTCAGCGGTCGCTGGTATCCACTCTCAGCGAGATGGCGGTGATTACTCTGGCCGGCTTGGCTGTGCTGCTGCCTATTCGGGCAGGTTTCTTTAATATTGGCGGGCAAGGTCAGATTGAAATCGGGGCGCTTGCTGCTGTAGTTGTGGCTACTAATCTGCAGGGATCGCCGGCAGTTGTGATTCTAACAGCCCTATTGACGGCTATAGTAGCCGGGGCCCTGATAGTGGTGGTGCCCCTGGTATTAAAGATTAAGCGGGGTGCCAGCGAAGTTACTACGACCATCATGATGAACTTCGCCTGTATCCAGTTGGTGTTCGCCATGATTACCGGGGCTCTGAAGGATCCTGCTTCATTTTATGGATCTACTCATACTATCCAGGAGAGCTTCAGGCTGCCAGTTTTTCCTCAGGCCCTGGGCACTCATGCAGGCGTCTTGCTGGCAATAGCCATTGCGATCCTGGTGTACTGGTTAATGAGCCGCACGGTTTTTGGGATGCACCTAAAAGCAGTGGGCTCCAATCCGACTGCCGCCAGGGCAGCGGGGATTTCCGTCAACAAAGTGCTGATCTGCTCTGTTTTGCTGGGAGCTGGGCTGGCAGGGCTGGCCGGTGGGATCCAGGCCATGGGGGTTACCTATAAAGTAGCTGAGGGTTGGTCTAAGACTTGGGGCTTTACAGGTATTCCGGTGGCTTTTCTGGGCGGTAATGGCTTGGGTATAATTCCGGTCGCCTTTTTACTGGCGATCATGGAGACAGGCGCCAGATACATGCAGGCCATGACCGGGGTGCCGTCGGCCTTGGTCTATGTATTTAAGGGGATTCCGGTGCTGGTCTTTATCTGCCTTACTGCCAGGCGTGGGTTGTATCACAAAAAGCGGAACAGCGACTAGAATTTTTCAAAAAAGGTGTGAACATATGATGGTGGATAGCTGGTGGGGGGATTTCATACTTGCCGCGGTACGGGCAGCAACACCGCTGGTCTTTTGTGCTCTGGGGATTTTACTGGCGGAAAGAGCCGGTGTGCTGCATATCGGCGTGGAGGGAGTAATGCTGATCGGGGCCCTGGCGGCCATTATGGGAACAGTTTATGGCGGAAGTGCCTGGTCCGGCGTGCTGTTAACCTTGGTTGCCGGGGTAATGGCAGGCGTATTCTTGGCCTATGTATCCGTGCGCCTGCCAACAGACCAGGTAGTAACTGGGATAGCCTTTAACCTGGCCAGCCTTGGTGTGACCAGCTTTATTTTCCGCTTGCTTTCAGAAGATCTGCAGGTGATTGTCCCGGCAGTTCCCCCCTTAGTATTGGGATTTGGACCCTTTGCCCTGGCCAGCCTTGTGTTTACCGCGGCTATGTGGTGGTTTTTATTTCGGACTGGTCCGGGCCTTAAACTTCGTTCCGTAGGAGAAAACACCCATGCGGCCCATGCCTCCGGAATCAATGTGGTCCAGGTGCGGGTCATTGCCCTGGTCATTGCTGCGGTCTTTGCTGCCATAGGGGGGGCAGCCTTGACCATGGGGTGGGTGCGCAGCTTTTCTGACAACGTGACCTTGGGCCGGGGTTTTATTGCCTTGGCCGCTGTCTATTTTGGCCGTTGGAACCCCTTTTTGGCTCTGGGTGCCTGCCTGGTCTTCGGGGCTGGCGAAGCCTTGGCCTTCAGGGCACAGGCGACAGGTGCCGGCCTGAATCCCCATTACTATCTGATGGTTCCTTACGTCCTGACCCTGCTTGTCGTTGGTTTGGCCGGCCAGGCCCGCGGACCCGGTGATGTCGGCAAACCATATTTGAGGAGGTGATGTATAAAAGAAAAACGAGAAAATTTGCATTGGTGCCAGTAAGTTTAAGAATTAGGAGGGTAAGAAATGAGTAAAAGAGTATTGCTGATTACGGCAATGGTTTTGGTGATGGTAATGGTGGCCATGACTATGATTGGTTGTGGGCAAAGACCGCCTGAACCTGCCAAACAGGAGCCGCCAAAACAACAGCAAGAGCCGCCTAAGAAAATCAGGGTAGGGGCAATCTACTCTGTTCCAAATCCGGCCCGGGCAGGCGGATGGGACCGCGCTCAGTTCGCCGGACTGCAAGTACTTCAAGATCAATATGGGTGGGAAGTAGTCATTGCTGAAGCAGTGCCCTTCCCCCAGCTGGCAGAAACTGCCGCCGGTTATGCCGATAAAGGTTTTGATATTGTAATCTTCACCAGCAGTGCTCATCTTGCTGCAATGAAAGAAGTGGCACCCAAGTACCCTAACACCAGGTTCCTGCTCATGTCTGTGGCCACTGAACTGCCTGACCTGCCAAACGTCGGTGCCTTTAGCCCTAACATGTATGTCTATGGTAATCTGGTTGGGATAGTCGGTGCCAAGGCCAGCAAGAGCGGCGTGATCGGGGCCGTAGGCGGTATGCCCATCCCGGTGTTGGAAACCCTGTTCAGCGGCATTATTGAAGGAGCCAGGGCTGTAAGGCCTGAGTCCAAAGTGTTGGTTTCCTGGGCCGGCGATTGGGTAGACCTGGCCAAACACAGGGAAGTGACATTGCTCCAGGCCCAGGAAAAGGCTGATGTCTTTTTCACGGTTACCGGGCCTGGGACCATGGGGGTATTTGAGGCGGCAGAATCTAGAAACGCCCTTGCCATCGGATACGCTGCCGACTGGTATAACGACGCCCCCAAGACCGTGTTGACCAGCGTGCTGGTTGACGTGGAGAAGATGTACAAAGAAATGGCCGAAGCTTTCATGGCCGGCACCCTTACCAACAAGGTTGTCAATCTGGACGCAGCTTACTTTAAACTGGCCGATTTCCGCGGCAAGCTGTCGGCAGATGTGGAAAAAGACATTCGTGACACAGTGGCAAAAGTCCAAAGAGGCGAACTGAAGATCCCCGTCAAGATGCATCCGGATATCATGAAGAAGTAGCAGCCGGGACAAGGACAGCGCAGGGGCTGCCAGTGCGGACGTTTCAGGCAAAACAGGCAGCCCTGCGGCCTTCCGGCAAGTATCAGGCAAATTCAAATTGTGCACAAACAGGAGGTGGGGTGATGACCGGCGGGGCGGCTAACTGTTCTCACGAGGTTTTTTCCCACAGCAAGAAAATAGTGGTTATGGACAATATCCATAAGGTTTTCGGCAATGTCCGGGCCTTGGACGACGTTTCCTTCAGCCTGACTGCCGGGGAAATCAGGGCCCTGGTCGGGGAAAACGGCGCCGGAAAAAGCACATTGATGAATATCCTGTACGGAATGTACCGGCCGGACAAGGGTTACCTGAAATTATGGGCCGAGGATGTAACCGGGAATTGGTCACCGAGATTGGCCATTGCCAAGGGGATCGGGATGATCCACCAGCATTTTTCCCTGATACCCAATCATACGGTATTGGAAAATGTCGTCATGCCCACGCTGAAGTGGGGTGACATTATGCCTCAGTGGAAAGAATTTGAGCAACGGGTAGAACGACTCTGCGGGGAATACAATTTCCGCGTCCGGCTGAAAGATCGAGTGGAGGCCCTTTCAGTAGGGGAAAGGCAGCAGGTTGAAATTCTCAAGGCCTTGTACCAAGGGGCCAAGATCCTGATTTTGGATGAGCCTACAGGGGTTTTAACACCTAAGCAGGCTGAGGCCTTGTTGGAATTCCTGCAACAGCTAAAAGAACGGGGCCAGTCGGTGGTACTGGTAACTCACAAGCTTACGGAAGCAATGGCGATCAGTGACCGGGTCACAGTCCTGAGAGGCGGCAGACATGTGGCCACGGTGGAAAAGAAGGAGACGACTCCCCAGGAAATTGCCAGGATGATGGTGGAGCGGGACTGGATCTCCCCTGTAAATAGAAGTCAAGCGCCGGATAAGCCGCACAGAATTTTGGAAATTGTGGGTCTGACAGTGGAAGATGAGCATCGGAAAGCAGTGGTCAACAATGTTTCTTTAGCTATCGGTGCGGGAGAAATACTGGGTATTGCCGGGGTTGCCGGCAATGGTCAGGTGGAACTGGCCGAGGCAGTGATTGGTCTGCGGAAACCCAAAAATGGAAGAGTTTTAATTGATGGTGTCAATATAAACAAGTGGAGCATTTTTAAGCGCCGCCGGGCAGGCCTGGGGTTTATTTCAGAAGACAGGCATGCTCAGGGGATTGTAACAGATATGAGTGTAGCAGAAAACCTGGTCCTGGACACCCTTGGCTGCAGCCCTTACTCTCATTGGGGGATCATTCAGCCCCGGGCCATAGAACAATGTGCGACAAAGGCAGTCCAGGCCTATGCGATAAAGACACCTGGCAATCATGTGCCTGTTGCCAACTTATCCGGTGGTAATCAGCAAAAAGTGGTGCTGGCAAGGACTCTTTCGGTAAAACCAAAGATTATTATCGCCTGCCAACCTTCCCGGGGCTTAGATTTCAGCGCTACTGAATACGTCCGCAAAAAGCTGGTGGAATGTGCTGAGGCAGGTGTTGGTGTCTGTTTGATTTCCAGCGATCTGGATGAACTGCTGGAGTTGTCCCATCGCATTTTGGTAATGTATGATGGCCAGGTAGTTGACGAATTCAATCCCGAAAGACTGGATCTGGACCGGTTAGGGCTGGCAATGGCCGGGCAAGCCGCTGGTTAATTTCACCAGCTGGGTTCTCATTAGGGGAACAGTGGAGGTTTAAGATAAATTGTTGGCATTGAAAGTGGATGCATCAAAGTGCAACGGATGCGGTCTTTGCCGGATAGTCTGTTCCTTTTACCAGGGGATAGGAGTAGCTGGAAGTCCCTTTGTCCAGGAACAGCTGCCGGAGCCACTTGTTCAAGTTCAAGAAAGTGCAGGACAGAGACAAATCAGCCTCTGCCGCCACTGCGAAAAGCCTGTTTGTGTTGATGGGTGTGTGGCCGGTGCCTTGCTGGCAAATCCGGACCTGGGCACAGTCATCCTGGACCAGCAAAAGTGTGTCGGCTGTTATAGCTGTGTTATGGAGTGTCCCTTTGGCGCTCTGCAGATGAAGTCAGGTCAGGCACTAAAGTGCGATGGCTGCAAGATGATGCCGCTCTGCGCCCGTTATTGCCCTGCCGGGGCTTTACAGGCGGATAGGGATAGCCATATGGCAGCGGCCAGGCGGCGGCGAAAGAGGATGGGCAGCAAATCCGGCAGCCCTTCACGGGCAGCCTTTAGGCGGTGAAAGCCATTAAAATGGCTGATTATGTGATCATTGGCGGCAGTGTGGCAGGTGTGGCGGCTGCTAAGGCAATCCGGGCTCACGACCCGCATGGGGAGCTGGTGGTGATTTCCGCAGAGCTGCATCCGCCCTATTCCAGAGTCTTGCTGACCCATTATATTGCCGGCCATATTGCCTTGGAAGACCTGTACTATGAGGGTCAAACATTCTGGCAGCAGATACATTCAAACTTCAGGCCGGGAGTCCGGGCCTTGGCCGTTGAACCGCTAAAAAAAGAGGTCCGACTGGATAATGGAGAGAGCCTGCCATATTATAACCTGCTGGTGGCAACCGGGGGCAGGCCGTCGTTTTCCAGGCAACTGCCGGCAGGGACAAGAGGCATCACGGGCTTGCGTACCATTGAAGATGCATTGTATATCCGCGAACAAGCCTTGGCGGGAGCCAGGATGGTTGTCCTTGGCGGCGGGCCGGTTGGGGTCAAGGTAGCCTGCGCCTTGCGGGAAGCGGGGGCCAATCCCGTGATGATCGTCAGTTCACCTCATGTGTTGTCCCAGGCGGCAGACGACGAAAGCGCCCTCTTGGTGCAGCGGCAGATGGCAGCCCACGGGGTCAGTATCAGGTGCGGGGTGGATGTGGCGCAAGTGGTGAGCGATGCCGGCGGATGCCGGTCGCTGGTCTTGAGTGATGGCCAGGAACTGCCTTGCCAGGTGTTGATAGTATGCAAAGGTGTTCGCCCTAATGGGGACATCCTGGCCCAAGGATTGCCTGCCTCAGAAGGAATCCGGGTGGACGACAAAATGCAGGCAGGCCTGCCGGGAATTTATGCGGCAGGGGATGTGGCCGCTACTCGTGACATCATCGACGGCGAACACCGTATCAGCGCTATCTGGCCCCATGCCGTGATCCAGGGCCGGGTAGCCGGGCTGAATATGACGGGACAACAGGTGCGATACAAAGGCTCCCTATCCCGTAACGCCATGGAGGTTTTTGGGTTGCCCTTCATATCCATGGGGACGGTCCGGGTTTTGGCCCGGCCGGAATGGGAAACCAAGATTATCAGCTGCGGACAAAACTACCGGAAACTGGTTTACCATCAGGGCAGGCTGATCGGGGCAGTGCTGGTCGGCGGCCAGGTGGAGGAAGCCGGCCGCCTGCAAGCGGCCATCAGGAAGGCTGCTGCAAGATCCTGGCTCCAGGAAGGTATAGGGAACTAATTTGCCATTGGATATAGGAGGGATGGAAATTGAGCCGGAAAGTTGTCAGTGCGCTGCCCCAGCTGTGTATTGGGTGCAAGCAGTGTGAAATGTTCTGCTCGTTTGAGCAAGAGGGGGCATACTCTCCCCGGCTGGCCCGCATCCGGGTGGTGAAGTATGAAGACAAGTGCCTGAGCGTGCCGGTAACCTGCGCCTACTGTGAACAGCCGGTTTGCGAAGAAGCATGCCCGGTTGGCGCCATGCAGCATGAGCCGGGCAGCGGCGCGGCAAAGGTGGTGGAGGAACTGTGTATCGGGTGCAAGGAATGTGTCAACGCCTGTCCCTTGGGGGCAGTAGAACTGCACCCGAAAAAAGGCACAGCCCTCAGGTGTGACCAGTGTCAGGGCGATCCTGCCTGTGTTAAATATTGTCCTGCCGGTGCCTTGAAATACGAACCCCTGCACCACACAGTGCGGGATAAGCGGCGCGCCCGGGTAGCGGCATGGAATCTAGACTAATTGGGCTGGTGGAGGTGTAAAACTATGCGTCAGATTGCCGGTGATATTTTGCATGTGGATTTGACCAGGGGTACCTGGTGGAGACAGCCCATAACCAAGGACATGCTGTTGCAGTACCTGGGCGGGCGGGGAATCAACGCCCGGATGCTCTGGGACCGGGTTAAACCGGGGGTTGACCCCCTGGGGCCGGACAATGTAATTATCCTGGGAACAGGGCTTTTATCCGGCACTGCCGCGCCCAGCTCCGGGCGCAATACTGTGACCTGTTTGAGCCCGGCGACAGGACTGTACCTGAAGACAAGCGGCGGCGGCGGTTGGGGCGGCGAACTAAAATATGCTGGCTACGGCCACGTGGTGGTCTACGGCCGGGCGGAAAAGCCTGTCTACATTTGGATTGATGACGATAAAGTAGAAATCCGGGATGCCGCCAGGGTATGGGGCTTGGATGTCCGGGAGACTGACTTCGCTATCAAAAAGGAACTGGGAGACGAGGATGTGCAAATAGCCGCTATCGGCCAGGCTGGGGAAAATCTGGTGCGGTTTGCCGCCGTGATGTTTTCTGTCTATCATGCGGCCGGCCGCGGCGGGGCCGGTGCTGTGATGGGGTCAAAAAACCTGAAGGCCATTGTTGTGCGCGGCAGCGGTGGTTTGACTCCGGTCAAGCCGGCCAGGTACCATGAGACGGTCGTGGCGGCTAGGGATAGCCTATTGCGAGATTCCGGTGCTGCCGGGCTGGCCAGGTATGGCACTTCTGGCAGTTTAAACGGAGTCAACGAGATGAAAATTTTTCCGGCCAACAACTTTCAGCGGAGCTCGGTAGATGACGTCTATCCTCTGACAGGCCAGTACCTCTTGGAGAAAGGCTTTCTTAAACGGCGGGTGGCCTGCTTCGGGTGCGTAATCGGCTGTCACCGGTTTACTACTGTGGAGCGGGGCCCCTTTGCCGGCACCTTCGCCGGAGGGCCGGAATACGAAACCCTGAGCGCCTTGGGCGGTGGCTGCGGCGTAATGGATACCGCTGCTGTCATCCGGGCCAACGAGCTGTGCAACATTTACGGAATGGACACCATTTCCGCCGGTTCTCTTATTCAATGGGCGATGGAGTGCTTTGAAAAGGGTGTGATCGGACCGGAGGACCTGGGTGGGAAGGAATTGCGCTGGGGCGACGGGGGAGCCGTCGCCGAAATGGTGAAACAGATTGCTTACCGCGAGGGCTTTGGCGATGTGTTGGCCGAGGGGGTTAAGCGGGCGGCAGAGCTGGTCGGCGGGGAGAGCTATAAGTGGGCCGTTCAAGCAAAGGGTCTGGAGCAGTCCCGGGTGGATACCCGTTCCGCCAAGTCCTACGCTCTGGCCTTTGCTGTTAACCCGCGGGGTGCGGACCACCTGCATACGGAAACCTTCGCTGAATTTGGTCTCAGCCCAGAGGCCCGGGCTGTAATTAAAAAAATCACCGGCGACGAAAAATATGCCAATCCTTATATCACTGAGAAGCGGGGGGAAATCGTGCGCTGGCATGAAGACTGTTTCGCAGTGACGGATGCTTTGGGCTTCTGCGCTTTTTCCACCACCGCCCTCTATGGCATCACTCCGAAAATTATGGCCGACCTGTTCTCGGCGGCTACCGGATACGACATTTCGGAAGAGGAAATCATGCACGCCGGCCGGCGCATTGTGACCCTGGAGAAGTGTTTCAATACCAGGCTGGGAGCTGACAGAAAGGACGATACCCTACCCTGGCGGCTGATGCATGAGCCAAGCCCGGACAGAAAGGACCCTACCGCCATCAATTCCCAGGCCGAACTGGACCGGATGCTGGACGAGTACTATACCCTCCATGGCTGGAACCGAGAAACCAGCTGGCCGGCCAGGACCACCCTTGTTAACCTGCAACTGGCTGATGTGGCTGCCGAGCTGGAGGCCGCCGGCAAGCTCGGCCAGGAATAGCAGCACTGAAAAACCGGTTGGCGGAGTGAGGGTCAATATCGAATATCAGGAAACAAGGGCGGGATAACAAATGATCAGAGTTACACTTAGGGTTGGCGGCGGGCTGGGGGGCATCCTCCGCGTCGAATCTTCCGATCACGTCCTGCCCGATGGGACCAGACTGCAGTCGGTGATGGAAATGCTACACCGGAAGCTGGGCGACGAGGTCTTGAGTCCGTCGGTGCTGGCGGCGGTAAACGGCCGGCGGGTAGGGGAAGAGGAGCGGGCGGACTGGATTTTGCTTGACGGTGACGTAGTTTCGGTAATCAAGGCCCTGGCTGGCGGCTAGCCGCCAGAGGAAAAGGAGACCAAAGCCCAACTGAAGCTGCTCTGAAGACGCTAAGCCTGCAGATGATAAAATTAAATATCAAGGAAGGAGGGAGCGACTAGCAAGTTAAGAACCGTCCCCGACTTGCTAAAGAACCGTCCCCGACTTGCTACCACTTGCTAGGAGGTATAAAATGATTAAGGTTTTAGGTATTAATGGCAGTCCCCGGAAGGGAAACAGCCAGTATCTATTGGAAAAAGCCCTGGCGGCTGCCGGTCAGGTGGCGCCGGGGGAGGTGGAGGTAGATCTGTATTCGATCAGGGGCAAGAAATATGGCCCTTGTATTTCTTGCTTCAAATGCGGCGAACTAAGCGGCGAGTGTATCATCAAAGATGATTTTCAGGAGCTCAGGGAGAAATGGGTGCTGGCGGATGTAATTATCTATTCAGTTCCGGTTTACCATATGGGGATCCCGGCCCAGCTCAAGGCCTTCATCGACCGGCTGGGCAACAGTTTATTCGGCCGTTATGCCGAACTTTTTCCGGGTGAAAGCAAGCTGCCTAAAAGTTTAAAGGTTGTCGGCTCCATTGCCCAGGGCGCTCACCTGTTTTCCGGGCAGGAACATGCCATTACAGATTTGATCAACCACGCCATCATCATGGGCTGCATCCCTGTCAGCGGCGATTTATGGGAGGCTTATATCGGGGCCGGGGCCTGGACCTATAACGAGATTGAACGCAATGTGCTGGAACAGCGGGAAGGGGACGGCAGCCTGGATACCCGCGTGGCCCTGCGGGGTGCGGAAAGCATTGGCCGCCGCGCAACGGAGCTGGCCTTTATATTAAAGGCGGGCGGGCAAGCCAATGCCGGCCGGTTAGGAAAAGACCCCATTTACCAGCCATTTCTGCATCGCGTCCAGAGTTAGCCGGATGATGCGAGGAACCAGGGGTAATTTCGTTGAGACAGAAGAACCGTCCCCTTGTCCTTCTTTCGTTGAGACAGAAGAACCGTCCCCTTGTCTTTCCAAGGGCAATTTCGTCAACACAAAAGAACCGTCCCCTATAGGAGGTGTGAGATTTGTTATCTAGAGAGCGGGTATTGATGGCCTTGCAACACAAGGAGCCTGATCGGGTTCCGTTTGACCTGGCAGGGACAGTCACCACCGGTATCCACCACATTGCTTACAAAAACCTGTTAAACTACTTAGGTATCCCTAAAGACAAGATTAAAATTGCCGAGATCCACCAGCAGCTGGCGGAAGTGGAAGAGGACGTTTTGCAGCGCCTGAAGGTGGATTTCCGGCCTGTTTATTCCAAACTACCTTCCGGTTGGCTGCCGAAGTTTGAGGAGGACAGTGACTATACCTGGTTTATCGATCAGTGGGGCATCGGCTGGCGTAAACCCAAGCAGGGCGGACTGTACTATGACCTGGCCAGCCATCCCTTTGCCGGCTTTACCACCCCGGCAGAGGTAATCAATTACCGGGTACCGGATCCCGCCGACCCCGCCCGGCTGGTTGGGGTTCAGGAGGAAGTGGGCCGGTTAACAAAGACCACCGGGGCGGCCCTGTGTCTGGCCGGGGTTTCGGCGGGCTTTGTGGAGATGGCCTGCTGGCTTAGGGGGTACGAAAACTTCTTTATGGACCTGGCGGGTGACCCGGCGATGGCCGAAGCTATTTTGGATAAAACTATGGAAATAAAGATCAAGTTTTGGGAATTGGCCCTGTCCCAGATGGGGGACATGGTGGATGTGGTAGTGGAAGCCGACGACTTTGCCTCCCAGAATGGCATGATTATTTCCCCGGCAACCTTTCGCAGGTTCATTAAGCCCAGGCAAAAAGTATTGTTTGCAGCCATTAAGAAGCACTCGGATGCTAATATCTGTTTCCATTCCTGTGGTGCCATCTATGATATCATCCCGGACCTGATCGATGCGGGGATAGATTCCCTGAACCCAGTCCAGGTTAGCGCAGCCAAAATGGACACCAAAACATTGAAAAAGGAATTCGGCGATGTGCTGACCTTCTGGGGCGGAGGGGTAGACACCCAGCGGGTTTTAAATTTCGGCACCATTCAGGAGGTTAAGGATGAGGTCAAGCGGCGGATCGACGACCTGGCTCCCGGCGGTGGGTTCATTTTCACGCCGGTGCATAACGTCCAGGCGGACGTGCCGCCGGAAAACTATCTGGCTATGTGGGAGACCTGGGAAGAATACGGCAAGTATTAAAAGGGGGATCAACCGATAATAATTATTCAGTGGAGGGATGAAGCATGGCCACATATCGCCTGGTAGCAGAGGATATTGAGGCGCTTCTGGAAGGACTGGCTATTTTGGGAACAGGTGGCGGAGGCAGTCCCCAGTGGGGTAAAGCCATCCTGGAGCAGGACCTGGCCGCGGGGCGGACGATCACCATTATCGACCCGGAGGATATTGCCGACGACGCGTTGATTGTTTGCGGCGGGATCATGGGCTCTGTCAAAACATTGGAAAAAATGAGCATCGAAGAGCTCCTGGAGCGCTGGGAGACAAGATTTGAACTGCTGGAAGCAACCAAAACCATGGCCAAGTATCTCGGCCGTGAGATTAACTATGTGGTGCCTTTTGAGGTGGGGGGCTTGAATACCCCGGTAATTCTATCCCTGGCGGCCAGGATGGGGATCAGCGCGTTAAATGCTGATGCTTTGGGCAGGTCGGCGCCGGAAACCCAGATGACCAGTTTCATCGGCCATGGTGTTTCCTTAACCCCCATGCCCCTGGTGGATAGCGCCGGCAACACCATCATCGTGACAGACCAGGCCAGCACCGTCTTTGCCGATGAGATTGGCCGGTGGATGGTGACCCGGGGCGGCGGGATGGGCGCCAATAACCACTACCCGATGACTGGAAAAAAAGCCAAGGCTGCCGTTATCCCCCACACCATTACCCAGGCCATGGAAATCGGCAAGGCTGTTTTGGCGGCCCGCCGCTCAGGGGCGGATCCGGTGGCCGCCGCTGTTGCCGAACTGAAGGGCTGGGAAATGTTCAGGGGGGTTGTCAGCAAGGTGCAAGGCGAAGACAAGGGCGGCTTCTACATCACCAGTGTTATCATGACCGGCCAGGAAGACTCGTCTGGCCAGGAGGCTAAACTGATCATCAAGAATGAAACCATGGCTCTGTGGTTAAACGGGGAATTAAAGGCTGTTTTCCCGGATCTGGTTTGTATGCTGGACCAAAAAAGCGGGAGCGGCATTATGAGCGTGGATATCGTGCCAGGTAAAGAAATGGTCCTGGTGGGAACCCCATGCCATCCGCGGCTGCGGGCTTGCCTGCAGACCGATGCCGGCGCTTTGGCCTTCAGCTCCGCCCGCTATGGTCACCCGGAAATAGAATATGTCCCCCTGGAAAAATTGCACGGCTGCTAACGAAACATCTGTAAAAAAACATAAACCAGGAGAGATTGATGTATGGCAAGAGTTGTATGTTTTGGTGAGATCATGCTCAGGCTGTCGCCTCCGGGCTACCAGAGGTTTGTTCAGGCAAACTCCTTTGACATTGTTTACGGCGGAGGCGAGGCCAATGTAGCCTTTGCCCTGGCTCAGTCTGGGGTGGAAGCGGCATATGTGACAAAGCTGCCGGCTAACCCCATCGGCGATGCCGCCATAAACGAATTGCGTAAGTTTGGGGTGAATACCCGGCATATCCTGCGCGGCGGAGAGAGAATTGGGATTTATTTTTGCGAAAAAGGAGCGGCCATGAGGCCCTCCAAGGTGGTCTACGACCGGAAGCATTCCGCCATTGCCGGGATCAAACCGGGCGAGATTAATTGGCCCGCAATCTTTGCCGGGGCCGAATGGTTTCATTTTACCGGCATTACCCCGGCTTTGGGGGACAATGTGGCGGAGGTTTGCCTGGAGGCCTGCCAGGAGGCCAAAAAGGCAGGGTTAACAGTCAGTTGCGATTTGAATTTCCGCAAAAACCTGTGGACCTCGGCCAAGGCCAGGGAAGTGATGACAAGGCTGATGCCCTTTGTGGATGTGGCCATTGCCAATGAGGAAGACGCGGAAAAGGTCTTTGGCATCAAGGCTGATGCTACTGATATTGCAGCGGGGCATTTAAACATTGCTGGCTATCAGCAGGTTTGCCGCGAGATGGCGGCCAGATTTAATTTCAAGCAGGTAGCCATCACTTTAAGGGAAAGCCTGTCCGCATCTGACAACGGCTGGTCCGGGCTGTTGTATGATGGTAGCGAGTTTTACCAGGGCCAAAGGTATGTCATCCATATCGTGGACCGGGTTGGCGGCGGGGACTCCTTTGCTGCCGGGCTGATCTATGCCATGCTGCATAACTTCGGCGGGCAAGAGGCCATTGATTTTGCCGTAGCGGCGTCGGCCTTGAAGCATACGATTGAAGGCGATTTCAATATAGTTTCAATAGAAGAAATTGAAACCCTGGCCGGCGGGGATGCCTCCGGCCGGGTCCAGCGCTAGACAAAGCAATAAGAAGGGATGAGAACCGATGCTGATTGATGATATCAGGCGTTTTAAAGAAAAACTGGCAGCGGGGGCTGTCTTTGGCCCTTTTGCCAAAACCAAAGACCCAGCCTTCATTGAAATTGCCGGTTATGCAGGTTTTGACTTTGTAATTTTGGACTTGGAGCACGGTCCCAACAGTATCGAAACTGCCCAGGATTTGATCAGGGCGGCGCGGCTGGCTAAAATACTGCCTATTGTCAGGGTAAAAGAAGAAAACGATTCTGTGATCAAAGAGGCCCTGGATATCGGCGCCGCCGGCATTCAGGTCCCCCAGGTGACGACGGCGGAAGCAGCAAAAAAGATTGTCCGGCTGGCGAAATTTGCCCCGGACGGGATGCGGGGCTTGTGCCGGTTTGTCCGGGCGGCCAATTATTCCAGCTTGGACAGGTATGAATACATTCAAAGCTCCAATGAAACCCTGATTATCGCCCAGTTGGAGGGGCAGGAGGCGATTGCCAACCTGGACGAAATAATGGACGTTAAGGGGATCGATGTCTTGTTCGTCGGCACCTATGACCTGTCCCAGTCTCTTGGTGTCCCTGGCCAGGTCAACCATCCCTTGGTCCTGTCCAAGGTACAGGAGATCATCGAACGCTGCCAGGCCAAGGGGATCCATGTGGGGTCCTTTGCGGACACTCTGGAGAACGCGAAATACTTTAAAGAGGCAGGCGTGAAATATATATCCTATTCCTCCGATATGGGGCTTTTTTATGAGCAATGCCGGCAGACAGCAGGCGCTCTCAGGCAAGGTTAGGGCCAGGGACAGATCCCTTTTCCCGTCTATTTTGGAGGTTGATAATTAGCACAGGTTGAGACTGCAATACAAGGAGTTTTCGTTTTAGTGGGGGACAATAGTCCCCTATTTATGTTTTAGCACCGCTTACCAAGCAAGCTTTATCTTTAGAAGGGAAAGGACCCGTACAGCAGTGAAAGCAGCAACAAAATTACAGGCTGGTGCAACAAATAAATGATCAAGGAATGTTGCCCCAGTATATTCACAAAGCTTTGTCTCAAAGCAGAATTAGCAACGAGGCTTTTTTTGCCATTGTATAATATTTTTCCCAGCGACACCCCGTAGAGGAACAAGCCCAGCCACGGCACAAGAGGATAATAATCAACAGAGAAGAATTCTGGTCCCAGCAGGCCAAAGGGGGCCAGTAAATTATTGGGCATAACGATTTCTCTGAAATAGCTGCCTGCTAAAATTATTGCCGTTCCAAGGATAAGAAGAACGCCAGGACTAAAGCGAATGAAAAAACTATTAAGAAGAATAGCGGCGCCTAAAAAATGAAGAATCCCGAAAATAATGTTAAAAGCTGGGTTTACCAGGTAAGTAACCAAGGTGATCATCAATCCAAAAAGGAATATTTTGGCTCCCCGTCTGATATTGTTTTTGCTCAATGAACAACTAATGCCGGCTACCACAATAAATAAAGATGCCGCGAATCTCCCAAGGTAGTAGACAGGGCCTACTTCGTAAGAAACCGGAACCTGATAAAACTCCTTAAGGTTATACACTGTGTGAAACGCAATCATCGCAATCAGGGCAATCCCGCGTAAAAAATCCAGCTCCCAGATTCTTGACCGGGACGGGTAATCTGTCATCTCTCATTACTCCTAAACATAAATTGTATGCCGGAAAAAAGCCTAGGAAAGGCATGATGATAAACCTTACCCCAGTGAAACTCGAACATGAGCATGAACCTACACTTTATTGTGTGTCTAAGGGGCACTTTTGTCAACTTTGAAATTGCGTGAGAATTAACAGCATGATTGACAGGAAAATAATGGCATGATATCCTTATTATAGAAAAACAAATTCCTATTTTTTAGGGAGGTTTTTTTATGATGAAGAAAATGTTCGTTTTGCTCCTGGTGTTTTTGTTCGTGATCAGCTTCGCTGGTTGCGGCGGCCAAGTCGAGAAATTCCCCACCAAACCGGTTACCCTTATCGTACCCTGGGCTGCAGGGGGCGGCACCGACACCATTGCCAGGGGACTAGCCAAACAAACCGAAAAATTTCTCGGCCAGACCATCACCGTCAATAATGTTACCGGCGGCGGAGGTGCGGCGGGCCACGGCGCTGGCCTGAGCGCTAAGAACGACGGCTATACCGTGACTGTGATAACCTTCGAGCTTCTGTCGCTGCCGCCCCAGAAACTCGTTCCCTTCACCTACAAAGATTTTGATCTTCTGATGCGGCTGAACGCCGACCCTGCTGCCCTTACCGTTAAGGCCGACTCGCCCTTTAAAACAGTCAAGGATTTCGTCGAATACGCCAAAGCTAACCCCGGCAAAATAAATGTCGGCAACGCCGGCCCTGCCTCGGTCTGGCACATTGCCGCCGGCCTGCTGGAAGAGAAAGCCGGCATCAAGCTGAACCATGTTCCTTTTAACGGCGCGGCACCAGCCGTCACCGACCTGGTGGGCGGACACATCCAGGCTGTAACTGTCAGCCCCGCTGAGGTGCGGAGCCAGGTTAATGCCGGCCAGCTCAGGATGCTTGCAGTCATGAGCGACAATCGCAACCCTCACTTTCCCGAAGTGCCCACCTTCAAGGAAGCCGGCTATGATATTATCTTTGGCACCTGGCGCGGTCTGGCCGTACCCAAAGACACCCCGGAAAACGTGAAGAATGTGCTAAAAGAGTCTTTCAAAAAAGGCTTCGATAGCCCCGAATTCCAGGATTTCGCTAAAAATGCCGGCCTCGGCCTGGCTTATGCTCCAGCCGAGCAGTTCAAGACCTTCCTCGAAACGGCATCCACAGATGTCGAGGCTGTAATGATGAGATTGGGCCTGGCAAAATAACGAAAAATTAAAGGCAAATGCCGGACCAACCGGCATTTGCCTTCTCTTCGCCACAGTAATAAATCGCGCCCCTCTGGGAGAGAGGATGGAACACTATTGAAAAAAGCTGATATAACCGCAGGTATCCTGGGTTTAGCGATAGCAGTCTATGTAATCCGCGAGGCCCTCCGCTTCCCCGAGGACAAGGTATTGCTCCTGGGCCCCAGCTTCTTCCCCACAGCCTTGGCGGCCGGCCTCGGCGTCTTCAGCGCAATACTATTAGCTCTGGCGCTCCTGGGTAAATCCCGGCCGGCCAAAGACACTTTCAGCCTAAAGGATCCCGGCGTCCAGCGGGCTTTTTTCTCGCTTCTTGCCGTCATCGTCTATTACTGGTTATTTGATGTGCTGGGCTTCATCATCACCAGTTCATTTTTCCTCTTCGGCCTCATGTATCTGCTAAATAGGCGGGACTACCTTAGAATGGCGGCGATTGCCGTCTTTATCACGCTGTTGATTTACGGGATCTTCAACCGGTTGCTGGAAATCTCCCTGCCCGCAGGTCTACTGGGCTAAAAACGATAAAGGTGGGTTACAATGGAACTGGAACTATTGGTTAAAGGATTCGCGACCATCATGCAGCCCGCCACTTTTGGCCTGATCCTCCTTGGCACGGTGAGCGGAATGCTGATCGGCGCTCTGCCCGGACTTACCGCCACCATGGGCGTCGCCCTCCTCATACCCTTCACCTTCGGTCTGCCGATCGAGCAGGGTATAGGGATGCTTCTTGGCATTTTCTGCGGCGCCATCTGCGGCGGGACGATCTCGGCTATTCTCATCCGTACGCCTGGTACGCCGGCGGCGGCGGCCACTGTCCTCGACGGCTACCCCCTTAACCAACAGGGACAGGCCGGGCGGGCCTTGGCCATGGCCATCTTCGCCTCCTTCGCTGGCGGTTTTTCCGGTGCCATCATCATGACCTTCGCTTCACCGCAGATCTCCAAAATCGCTTTGCAGTTCAGCGCGCCAGAATACTTCGGCTTGGCCGTCTTCGGCCTCAGCATCATCATATCGGTATCTGGCAACTCCATCATTAAAGGTTTGATCGCCGGTTTCTTCGGTATGCTCATCGCTACCATCGGCCTCGATCCCACATCCGGATTCCCGCGCTTTACCTTCGGAATCATAGACCTTTTTGAGGGGCCGGCCTTCATCCCCACCCTTATTGGCCTCTTCGCCCTCTCAGAGGTCTTCAAGGGAGTTGAGGTTCTCTATACCCAGGAAAAGGTCAAAGCAGTAAAACAACAACTGATTCCCTCGCTGGCCGACATCAAGAGAGCCTGGCGGACCATCATCAAATCCACCTTCATTGGCACCTTCGTCGGCGCGGTACCGGGCGCCGGCAGCGATATAGCGGCATTCGTCGCCTACGGTGAAGCCAAGCGGGCCTCAAAAACCCCGGAAAACTTCGGCAGGGGAGAGATAAACGGCGTGGCTGCCCCTGAATCGGCCAATAACGCTTGCACCGGCGGAGCCATGATCCCCATGCTCTCGCTCGGCGTCCCCGGCGACGCCGTCACCGCCGTGCTGCTGGGTGCCCTCGTCATACAAGGGCTGCAGCCGGGACCGCTGCTGTTCAAAGACCATATCGACGTCGTCTACAGCATTTTCGCCGGGATGATGATGGCCAATATATTCATGTTCCTCGTCGGTACATTAGGCATCCGCTTCTTCGTGCGCATCATCTCTGTCGATCGCAGCATCCTCATCCCTGTCATTTTCCTGCTGTCCATCGTCGGCGCCTACTCGATGCGCAATAGTCTCTTCGACGTTGGTCTGGCTGTGGTCTTCGGCATCATTGGCTACTTCATGCAGCGCTATGATTTCCCAGTCTCGCCCATCCTCCTCTCCCTCATCCTGGGCCCGCTGGCCGAAAGCAGCCTGCGCCGGGCGCTGATCGTTTCCCATGGCGACTTCTCTATCCTCTTTACCCGCCCCATAAGCGCTACGTTGATAGTTATCGCCGTGCTGTCCATCATCACTTCGGCTATCCGTCAGGTCAAACTGGAAAAAAAGCTGGCTGCGCAGAACGGGTCGCCACCCTCCTCCGGCTGAAGAAGCCTCCAGGCGATATGCCGCTAACAACATTGAAAGGCCTGAACCTGCTTCCGGGTTCAGGCTTTCATATGGATCACCAGACATTTAGCCGATCGCTTTCGCCGATTGCACCGCTCTGTGGCGCCACAGCCGTAACTGACATATTACTTAAACGATCCCGTCAAACTAGGCAGCGCTTATTGACATATTATTGGCAGTAAATTATAATACAATATACAAAATACAATTTATAAAAGAAAAATGCAATTTATGAAGTAATGTGCAGGAAAGGTGGCCAGCAAAGAATTGATTGACATCTTGCAGGGATTGTTTACAGGTGTGGCCGGGATTACATGGAAGCATATAGTGATGTGGATCTTTGGTCTAGGTTTGATTTACCTCGCCGTAAAGAAACAATACGAGCCGCTGTTGTTAGTGCCAATCGGATTTGGTGCAGTCATGGCCAATATTCCGTTTTCCGGCGCCATTGGGGAGGACGGGCCGCTGACACTTTTGCTTAATGCCGGGGTCCTGACGGAATTATTTCCTATTCTAATTTTTGTTGGCATCGGCGCTATGTGCGATTTTGGTCCGCTGCTGCGCAGGCCGGAAGTAATGTTTATTGGAGCTGCCGCGCAGGTAGGAATATTCTTAACGATTATCGTAGCCGTTCTTCTGGGATACCCCATAGCACAGGCTGCCGCCATCGGCATCCTAGGAACTGCCGATGGTCCCACAACGATTTATGTGGCATCACTTTATGCGCGTGAGATTCTGCCCGCCCTGGCGCTCGCGGCGTACTCTTACATGGCGCTGACACCGATGATCTTGCCGCCTATCATTAAGGCGTTGACGACCGCTGAGGAGCGCCGGATCCGGATGACGTACCAAGAAGGGCCGGAGGTTTCGCGCACAGCCCGCCTGATTTTCCCTATACTGGTGGTTCTGGTCGCAGGAATAATCGCCCCGGTGGCAGTTCCTTTGGTCGGGTTCTTAATGCTTGGCAATTTCTTGCGTGAATGCGCTGTAACTGAACGTCTCAACCAGTCTGCACAGAATGAAATAATCAATGTTGTCACTCTCCTGCTGGGCCTCACTATCGGCGGCTCCATGATCGCAGAGAACTTTCTCAATTTGGCCTCGCTTGGTGTCATGGCCCTGGGGCTCTTGGCGATGATCTTTGCCACCGCAGGGGGGATAATTGTTGCTAAGTTTATGAATTTGTTCCTAAAAGTTAAAATCAACCCCATGATTGGTGCGGCAGGGATTTCGGCTTTCCCCATGGCGGGGAGGGTAGTAGCCAAAATGGCTCAAGCTGAAGATAAACGGAACTATATTCTGATGCAGGCCATGTCCGTTAACATTTCCGGGCAGATGTGCTCAATCGTTGCCGGTGTGGTCGTAATCGCCATCATCGGTGTGATACTGTAACTTAATGAAAAGCGAGGAGAAGAAAAATGACAGAATCACTCAGCCTGGCTTTGCAAATTGCCGCCATTGGGCTTCCTGTTATGATTGCGATTATCTGCGTGTTTATATTGCTGGCTAAGCTTCTCGTGGCTATATTCCCTCACGAGCGTCCGAAACCTGCGGCCGATATGCGGGGCATAAATCCAGGGACGGCTCTAAACCAGGGAACGGTGCGAAGCAACCAAGCTAGTTCAGGATAATATCTTTCCACCTGTATTTAACTGCAGAAAATCCCTGACCGATTCGTTAACCCGCCGCAAGTTACCGGGCTTTAGCCCGAGTAAATAGGCGGGTTTTTGCGTGGCTTTAGCCATTATCCACTACAAACACTTGTTCTGATGGTAAATATATGCTATGACAGGCTCGCGGTATGCGGCATCTTCAAAAGCGACGGCACACAGGTGGCCACCCGGTTTATCCGGGGCGGCGACAGCCAAAACGGCCGCAGGAAGCGTCTTTTGGGGATGGTCGCGGTAAAGCGCAGCCTTACCGGCACCGTGAACAAAGACCTAAAACTTCCTTTTACTTCCTTTTTTCTGTCAAATTCCTTGTTAGAATCGCAGAAACAAGGTATAATATTGTATTAACAAAAGTGCCGGAAAGGAGGTAAAATGGATGAAATATACTCTCATGAATAAGTATACGCCAGTTTTGGAACTGAGCATTGATGAGGAAACTGCCTCTATCATTAAGGTCGGGAAGGTGCTTCATCCGGATTACCTTCCTGTGGGTATCCAGTTCGCCAGAGGAATTCCAGACAGAAAGAGCCTCAATGACTGGTGGCGCGGACGTTCCATTCCCGCCAGCCGTTCCGGCATCCGGGAAGCGCTCACCATCTTGAATGTGTCCTACACGGAGCAGCTGCTCACCAAGTGCTATGGCTTGAGCCTTTCCGATCAATATTGGATCAGCCCAATAGACCACCCTTTGAAATGGGAGGACATCAATTTTTTTGCTAACATCTTCTCGGATGATGTAGGAAATGCCCTCTTTGGCCAGGCGCCGGAAAGCGGTGAATTGGTGTTGCTCTCGCCCTGCAATACTTCCGACGGATGGCTGAAAAAAAAGTGGATGATTCTCAACGGGGAACGTGTCCTCATCAAATCCGGAAGCAATCCGTTCCAGCAGGAGACTTTAAACGAGGTCATCGCCACTTCCCTGCATAAGCGGCTGAACCGTATGGCCTATGTCCCGTACCGTCTGATGTGGGAGAATAACATTCCCTACAGTGTTTGCCCGAATATTGTCACGCCGGATACGGAGTTGGTCAGCGCTTACAGTGTTTTTAAGAGTCGGAAAAAACGAAACCATCATTCTTCCTATGAACATTTTCTGTTATGTTGTGAGCACTTGGGCATACCGGGTATGAAGGAGTTTTTGGATTATCTGCTGGTCTTTGATTTTATCATTGCAAACACAGACCGGCATTTCAATAATTTTGGCTGTATCCGAAACGTAGAAACCTTGCAGTGGCACGGCCCTGCGCCGGTATTTGACAGCGGAACAAGCCTGTGGCACGATCAGGTGAGCAAAGCCATCCAGCCGCAGAGCGATGTGCCCTGCCAGCCGTTTAAGGCTACACACAGTCAGCAAATTGGCCTTGCAGGCAGTCTTGACTGGGTGGATTTTTCTGCCCTCCGGGATCTGGATGAGGAGTTCCGAACATTGCTTTTATCCTCTTCCTACATTGATGAACCTCGAACCGATGCATTATGCGCAGGGCTAAAAGACCGCATCTTTCAGCTTGAAAAGCTCGCCCTCGAACAAAAAATGCAGATTAGCGCATCGGCATTCCCGGAGCCGGATTCTCCCGGCTTTGAACTGAAGCTATAAACCGTGACCGTCCCCAAAATCGGGACGGCCTTTTTCATGTATTTATTCTGTTATTTCACTGTCCTCCCGCTATTTGCTGCCGGGCAGTTGCCCTGCTCCGGAGTTTCCTTCATAACTGCTCCCTTCATCCTTGTCCATCCCCTTTATAAAGAGTAAATAGGTGGCGTTTTTGACAACCCCCCGCCAAAAAAATTGTTAATCCTCTGCATCATTCTTCCTGGAAAAAAACTTGTTAAGTTCGTTTCTTCCCCACATGGTATTAGGTTCGTAGCGGTGGACGGCATGAACTATCCATGCCGTGAGATCAGCAGTGGCTTCATCGTACCCCATCCGGTGCCCGTATTTTTTGACCAATGGAACAAAGCGGTTAACCAGTTCAATGACAGCTTCCTGATCGCCGTTTTTAACCTTGGCAACTAGCTCTTGGAGCCTTTGTTTCCCTTGCATGGCCGTAGCCCTCCATTTTCCTTGTTGTTACTCCCTGGGTTGTCATGCGGCACTTGCCAGTTTCCCATAGCCGAAGAAGCCGATGGTTACGGTCACGGGCGCCACTAAGCAGTGCTTAGCGAAGCTTTGAAAAAAGTATCGTACCATCTTGACCCTCTTAGAAACAAAAAAAACCACCTCAAAAGGGCAGGTTTGAAAGTTCAGTTCAGCGGCAGCCTGGCTATCGTAGTGCCGATAAGCACCTTAGACCCTGTGGCTTTGCGTCCCCACCTTTCAATGGGTTTGCCCTTGACGCCTGGTATGCGGTTATTTGGCGGGTAAGTAAAATCACCACCTTTCTCCTCCTGCCTTTTAAGACGTGCCTAAAAGGAGAAATGTTCCATTATTGCCAGTAATACTGGTAAAAACTTATCTTCTTTTTTCGACAGGATTTGCGTGGGCAAGCAAGGACGGATCGCGCTGCATCTATTTTTTTCTGGCCTTATACCTTTTCGAGAGCTTGTTGCCGGCTTATTTTTAGTTTTAATATTACATAACCGGCTCTATCTGAAGACGGGGAAGGATAATACCTGGACCGAAGGCCGGGTACGATCTCTAAGGCATTACCAGGGTATTCCCGTTTATTCCCCCGAGGAACAGGCTCAAGCTGGATAGCTAAGCATGGCCCAGGCCGCCGAGTACCTAGGGGCCAGCCCCATGTCGGTCCGGCGGTTGCTCGCGGCGGGAGTCATTCAAGGAAAACATATTGTTGTTTATGCACCGTGGATACTGTTATTATATGCTGCGAAGTTTCATGGTTGTTACCGACGAGGATTAGCTGCGATAATAAATTATGCAGTAAAACTTCAGACGGTGGCAGCTTTATCGATTGAAAATTCCAGACGGTAAGAGGGATTTGCAAGCGGTGTGTCTCCGTTCCTTTTAATGTGCCCAACGTGCAGCTTGAAGGGCACGGAGACAGCAAGCGAAGCGGGCTGGCAGAGCATCCCTCTCGAAGTGCTTGTTAGGCATGAAGCGCCTCGATGAACTCGTCTGGCGAAACGCCAGCCTGCTTTAGCAGACCTGTCAGGGTGCCGACTTTCAACTCGCTGTGGTTGGGCACAACACAACCGGACGAGCCACGGCGCATGACGATGTGACTACCGCGCTGACGGGCCACTACGAAACCCAGCCGCTTCAATGCGCGCACCACGTCAGCTCCCGAGACAACGGGCAATTTAGGCATGCGTCGGAACCTGGAATGTCGTCAGCAAGGGGCGCCCGCTGACGGAAATCGGAAATTCTTCCAGATAAAGCTCCGTTGCCTCGCGCAGATTGGTCAGCGCCTCTTCCACGGTTTCGCCTTGCGTTGTCGTGCCTGTCTCCGGATTGAATGCCACATAACCCCCTTCCGGGGCGGGAGTCAAAACTGCTGAAAGTTCCATAAGCATCTCCTTCGACTGATAAATTTTTGGAATGCCTAACAGTGTTTATATCGATCCGCAAGAGTTATGTGTGAGGGCAATCATGTTTTGTATAACCTCTCTTGTTAAGAGATAGCATGAGCAATAGGAATTTGCTTTTCCCTGGAGCAAGTATAAAGTATTCTGTTATGTATGTCAACCACATAATTATCCATATATTACTTTGGGTTACACAATATGGCACTGATTTAGGATCGTGCGCCCGGTTTGGATTTACGGTAAAAATATACCCTTGGAGCATTTTGCCAAAAGGGTTTCAGGATTTTTATCATAGACAGCTACCCGCTCTAATACCCCCGCTGCTAAGGAAAGGGGACACACCTGCTGAAGCTCGGGCCTGTCTTTGGGGACAGGAATGTCCCCAATTAGAGCGGTGGGATAAGAGCGGTTACGCTGCTATATTAACTGGCTCTAAGCTTCAGTGGGGGTTGCAATCCCCCTCTGAAGCCATGACCCAGTTGAATCTCTGCCGATTAGTTTCTAATTTGCAAAAGTAATCATAGTTTTCGCTATTTTCAAGACTAAACCAGGGAACTACTGTGGCGATAAAATCGTCTATAATGCGTAGATTATCAACATGGATCATTTTAGGGCTGCAAGGAGGAGATCAATGATGATATTCAAAGGATTTAGTTTTCAATTATGGTCAAAGCTTAATGTTAAAATTATAAAACTTGTACTTATACTATTGATTGTTTTAGTAATTCAAGGGTGCGCCGGACAAGCAAAAAAGGAGCCCGCGAAAACCGTGACAGTCCCAGAACCAGCTCCGGTTGTGACAGTGATTTCGGAAGAAGTCTTCAGGATTGATGATAGGGTAGTTGAGGTGCCTATCATCTGGTCTAAGGACTGCAGGGACCTGTACTATCTTACCTTTCAACATGACAAAGCCTTGCCTTTGGAAATATGGAGGTTTGACGGGCAAAAGAAAGTTAAGGTTGCGCAACTAGATTACCGGGAGGAATACATGGATTACCATCTTGGAGCAGCTGTTAAGCGCAATTTATGGTTGCCTTCCAATGACAAGCTGCTTTTTATTTTGGAAATTGGATGGGGAAACTTATATCAACTCGTAATCTTAAACGTTAAAACAGGGAAAATTCAATTGATAGACAATATCTACGATTTCGATTGGCATCCCACAGCAGATAAGCTTGTTTTGGTAAAACTATTGGAAAAACTAGCAGAACCCCCGTACCTTAAAACGATAGCCATAGCATATGACATGGCAAAGGACAAATTAACCGAATTGCCTGGGGTGCCAAAAGATATTCTGGCTGTTGCGTTTGACAACAGCGGCAGCCTATACGTGGCAGAAATAGAACCACAACATGTTTTACAGGTTTTTCGGATTGACCCCAAAGGGAACCAGCAATATCTCTGGTCTCTCGGAGGGCGGGCTTACGGATTAGGCACACACCTGTTACCCTCACTGGATAGAACTCAGATAGCATTAATTTCTTCCCACGAAAAAGGAAGAATAGTAATGTTGCATGACGTAACTAAACAAGAAACCAAAGAAGTCTTCCGGGGCGATGTCCGAGAATCCTTCTGGAGCGATGTCAGAGATGTCTCCTGGGGAGAAGGCAATATTTTGCAGTTAGTTATAAGCGAAAAAAGCGAAGATAGGGAGATTTGGGGCGATAAGATCCTCCTGTTGGCAGGGGGAGATTCTATCACAGTGGAAGCGGTATTCCCTTTAGCACCTCCGGCAGATAATAGAAAACACCATATATTCCCTTCAACGCTGGCGCCTGATAACAGGAGGTTATTGGCAGTAAATTATGAGGGTTACAGTGTTGACCTTGTTTCGATTGATTAAGAAAAAAACCTCCGGAGACTAACATTAGTTGTTTTTGTTCGTTGTTTGTTTCCGGAGGTTATGTCCACCTACAGGGCTTTAAGTTTTACTATAGTAGGAACAGGCCTCCTGGTAATGCCGCCATGTCCATAAAGCTCAACGCCATCGCTCCAACTTAATTGAGCAGAACCACCTCCATCGAGAAAAATGGCCTTATGGCATCCTATGCGACTGGCAATGTCTCTGAACTCAAACATAGTAACACCCTGAAAACCAGTTTCGTTAGAAACGCCGAAAAGATAGACATTGTTATTTAAGTCATATCCTATTCCACTACGGCCTCTATCAGAGCTGCCACTAAGAACTTCATCCCACCTCCATTTCCTAGGTTCGGCGGCAAGCTTATCCCGCAGTTTAGTCCAATCAGTTATGGAAGAATCTCTTAAAAATAAATCGCCACCTCCCACCGCCCAAACGATATTGGTGAAATTAGGTATCTCAGTGTAGTAGTGTACAGGGGGATCTGTTACCGTCAGAGTTCCGCCACTGTAACACACTAAAGTTGCCCGTTTCATCTCCACATCAAAATATGGGCCGTTGTGGGATCCATAATCGTTTGCCCAACTTCCAACAGGGGTATTCCCGTTAATAGCTATACCATAAATATTACTCAACGTGTTCCCAAAAAAGTTGGCATTGATCCCGAAGTCTCCGAAGGAATCCCAGATGCTTTTTTGGATCAACTTCATTTGGATATTGCCTGGTGTTGTTCTAATGATATGCACAGTTGCCCCATAATGAGTTTCTGTGCGATAAGTTGTCGCTGACATTTTTACTTCCTCCTTACTTTTTTTCTAGTGAGGGGGCGCACCTCTCACTCTGTAAAAAACAGTGATCATCTGAAGTCACAGCCTGACCAAGGTTTTTTGTTGCCTGCCAACTGTTTAAAATGACCCCCTTGCCTTCGGGTCAGGGTAGCTGCCTGTCCTGGATGAGGCTCTACTTGCCGGTGGGCTCGTCCAAAACAAATCTTTTTTTAACCAGGCAGCGATCACTTGCTCAGGACAATATGCGCTAGGGATAATTCATCATCCTCACCTCCTTTGTCCATCCCCTCTACTATATAAAGAGTAAATAGGTGGCGCTTTTGACAACCCCCCGCCAAAAAAATTGTTAATCCTCTGCATCATTCTTTCTGGAAAAAAACTTGTTAAATTCGTTTCTTCCCCACATGGAATTAGGTTCGTAGCGGTGGAAGGCATGAACTGAGATCAGCAGTGGCTTAGCGGTATATGGCAAATGTAGTTAAAATCGGTTATAATAAAGTTAAAATACTACTAAAGAAGGAGCTTGAACATATGGCTAATGCATACGTTATAGATAGTGATTCTATTAAGCTTCCAAAGGAGATTTCCGAGAAGCTGAAATTGAGGCAAGGGATGGAATTAAAGGTTTTATCGGATGAAGTGGACGGAGTTTTGATATTAAAGGTAGTTGAAGGTAAATGCAAGGACTTTTCCGGCATAAAAGGTATTGGCAAGGAAATATGGAAAGATGTTGACGCACAGGAATACGTCACTCGGGAGAGAAGTGAATGGAATTAAAGAATGGAACAAGGCTTTTTGTAGATACGGCACCGATTATATACTTTATTGAGGAACATCCGTTATACATCGATGAGGTTTCCGATATATTTGGAAGAACAGCTGAAGGAACTTTACAGGTGATTACGTCAGTTATTACCATGATAGAGGTTCTGACAAAACCATACAAACTTGGACAAAACGAGATTGCATGTGCATACAGGGATTTCTTTACTAATTCAAAAGGATTTTCTGTCATGGGCATTAATACCGATATAGCGGAATTAACTGCACGAATAAGGGCTAAACTTGGGTTTAAGTTACCAGATGCTCTTCAATTAGCAATTTTTGAGCATAACAATTGTGATGTTTTTCTCACCAATGATAAGCAGTTAAAAATTTATGATAAAAGCAGGCTTTATATCCTGGGTGAAAATGATTAAGGTAGCAAGTAGGGACGACTGTTTTCCACGAGCACACTTTAAATAAAAAGTATGATGCTGTACAAGAGATGAGGGGAGGCCCCTCAAAGTCGGCTTACAGGGGCAGGCTTTAAACCACCTTAATCTGCTCAGGTAAAGAGCCTGGGTGGTGAGCGTTGCGGAAAAGGCAGGATAGAACCTGTCAGGTAGGGTACAAGGAGACGAGCGTGAGCAAACCGCCAGCTAAGTGTCGAAACCTTGATTGATGGCGTCAAGACCTTTATGCCAAAGCCAAAAAGAAGGTAAAAATAAATAATTTTAGGAGTGTGCAGGGGGGGGTCCCCCTCTACTTTATATAAAGAGAGAAAAGGAGGTGCGCTTGACAACCCCCTAAAACACTTTTCTCGCAATTTTTACTACTCGAATCGCGATGCGCTGTTTTCACAACTTCTACAATGTTCGCTCTTTCACTTGAGGGCCTTATTGACGGAGAGCTAATCAAAAACCAATAACGAGCTGGTGCGACAAATAGCTGAAAAAACAGGCAGCAAGTCCAGGATAATCCACCTGAGTCCGGATTTAACGTTATTCCTTACCGGTATCCTGAACAAAGTAGTCAAGGATGTTGTGCTTACCCGGGACGAGGTCAGGGGCCTGATGGCCAACCTGTTGGTATCAGGGAATCCTCCGTTAGGGAAGACCCTTTTTAGCCGCTGGCTGGAAGAAAACGCCGCCAAGCTGGGTTCAGGCTATAGTTCAGAGTTGGACCGGCATTACCGTTGAGGCTTTAGATTGCAAATGGTGCAGAGGGAAAGGAATTCATTGATATTGTACCCTCGCCGGGTATATAATTTCCTTGCACAAGCAAAGCATGTAAAACAAGGGGTGCTATATGTCATTCATCGTGCAACAAATTGCTAAAGAACTTGACATTTCAGCAAAGCAGGTGGAAAGTGCGGCAGGCTTGCTGGATGCAGGAAACACCATTCCCTTTATTGCCCGCTACCGCAAGGAAGCTACTGGGGAACTGGATGAAAACGCGCTGCGCGGCATCGAAGAAAGGCTGGCCTATTTACGCAGCCTGGCCGAAAAAAAAGAAGAAGTAATCAGACTAATCGCCGAACAAGGCAAGCTGACCCCTGAACTGGAAGCCCAAATCCGGGCTGCCGCCAAACTGGTTCTGGTTGAAGACCTGTACCGGCCCTATAAGCAAAAGCGGCGCACCCGGGCGACCATAGCCAAGGAAAAGGGCCTGGAGCCCCTGGCGGCACTAATCCTGGCTCAGACACCGGCAGAAGCCGATCTACCTGGGGCTGCCGCGTCGTTTATTAACCCGGAACTGGAAGTCCATACGGCGGAGGATGCTATTAATGGCGCGATGGATATCATCGCCGAAGCTATTGCTGATGACGCTACCATTCGCCACCTGGTGCGGGATATCACCAGAAAAGAGGGGCAATTGATCACCAAGGCAACGGCCGAAAAAAGCGATGCCACCTATCAGATGTATTTTGACTTCGCGGAACCGCTGGCTAAAATACCGCCTCACCGGGTTTTGGCCATCAACAGGGGGGAAAAGGAAAAGGCCCTTACGGTCAAAGTATCCGCCCCGGCGGAAAAGATCCTGATTGCCATTGCCAGGGCTAAAATCGTTAACAACCAATCCCAATTTGCTTATTATCTTAATACCGCAATTGAGGACGCTTACAAGCGCCTGGTCGCGCCTTCCATCGAACGGGAACTCCGAAACGAACTTTCCGAAGGGGCGGAAGAACAGGCGATCAAAATCTTTGGGCGAAACCTGACCAACCTTTTGCTGCAACCGCCGGTGAAAGGGCTAACCGTCATAGGCATCGACCCTGGTTACCGTACCGGTTGTAAGCTGGCGGCAGTGGACGATACAGGCAAAGTGCTGAATGTAGGCATTATATACCCCCATGCCCCGCAAAACCAGTGGGAGCAGGCCAAAAAGACGATCCGTGAGATGGTTTTGCATACCGGAGCACAAACGATCGCCATCGGCAACGGCACCGCTTCCCGGGAAACAGAAGAACTGATTGCCGAACTGATCCGGGAACAGGGACTGAAAGTCCAGTACCTGATTGTCAGTGAAGCCGGGGCGTCGGTGTATTCGGCTTCCAAAACGGCAAACGAGGAATTTCCGAATTATGACCTTTCCTTGCGCAGCGCCGTTTCCATCGCCCGCCGACTACAAGATCCGCTGGCTGAGCTGGTCAAAATCGAACCCAAAGCGGTGGGGGTGGGGCAGTACCAGCACGACGTAAGCCCAAAACAGTTGGATGAAACCTTGACTGGAGTGGTGGAAAGCGCAGTAAATACCGTTGGGGTGGACCTGAATACCGCTTCCGCCTCCCTGCTTAAGTATGTGTCAGGCTTAAACGCTGCTGTGGCTAAAAACATTGTGACATACAGAGAACAGTATGGCAAGTTTAAGACCCGGGAGGAAATAAAAAAGGTCTCCCGGTTAGGAAGCCATACCTTTTTGCAGTGTGCCGGTTTTTTAAGAATACATGAAGGCAGTAACCCCTTGGACAATACTTCGGTCCACCCCGAATCCTACCAGGCAACGGAAAAGCTGCTTAAAAATCTGGGGTTTTCCGTAATTGACCTGGCCGGTTCGAAGCTGCCGCGCCTGCGCAAAGCCCTGGAAGCTGTGAATCTGGAGGCAGTTGCCGCCGAACTGGGTCTGGGTATGCCAACGCTAAAAGATATTATCGCCGATCTGCAAAAACCCGGCCGGGATCCGCGGGAAGACCTTCCCAAGCCAATTTTCCGCCGGGATGTCACCAAGCTAGAAGACCTGGCGGAAGGTATGGTCCTTTATGGCACTGTAAGAAATGTAGTGGACTTCGGCGCTTTTGTGGATATCGGCGTAAAACAGGACGGGATGGTCCATATCTCCGAACTGGCGGATAAATTTGTCCGGCACCCCATGGATGTGGTGAATGTAGGCGACCAGGTGAAGGTGCGGGTCATCAGCATTGATCTCAAGCGGGGCCGGGTAGGACTTAGCATGAAGGGACTGTAGCACCGCAGTCCCTCCGGAAAAGCGCGGATGCTTTATAGATTAATGACCATCTGTTTGGTGGCATCGACTGTTTTATGACGACAGAACGAAGAGAATTGTTGACAGCCAAAGTGGAGGCTTATATAATAATGAATGAGGGTTCATTCATTATATTCCGAATAACAGAATATTCTTTTTTGCGTAATTCTTTTCAAGACAGGGGGGATTTATTTGACCAGACAAATCAGAAAAGCTATGGTGCTGGGCTCGGGGGTCATGGGCGGGGCAATTGCCGCTCATCTGGCTAATGTGGGGATTCCTGTTTACCTCTTGGACATCGTCCCCAAAGAGCTGACACCGGAACAAGCAAGGAAGGGTCTTAGCCCGGACAGCCCGGAATTCAGGAATTCTGTGGCTGTGTCAGGAAAAGAACGGGCCATGCAGGCAAGGCCGGCTGCTTTCTACGTGCCGGAAAACGCCCAACTGGTTACGGTGGGGAACTTCGAGGATCACCTGCACCTGGCTAAGGAGGTTGACTGGATCATTGAGGCGGTTGTAGAGCGGCTAGACCTTAAGCGAACTTTACTTGAGCGGCTTTGTGCGCACCGGCGCCCGGGGACGATAGTAACCTCCAATACTTCCGGTATATCCATCGATGCGATGGCAGAAGGCCTTCCCGGGGACTTTCGCAGTTACTTTGCCGGCACCCACTTTTTTAATCCGCCCCGCTACATGCGTTTATTGGAAATTATTCCCGGAAAAGACACCTTGCCGGAAGTTGCAGATTTTCTGGTCGATTTCGGCCAGAAGGTTTTGGGCAAAGGGGTGGTGGTAGCCAGGGATACCCCTAATTTCATTGCTAACAGAATTGGCGTTTATGCCATGCTGGCAGCGATCAAGGCCATGCAGGAAGACGGCTTGACGATTGAACAGGTGGACGCGATCACCGGGCCGGTAATGGGACGTCCCAAGAGCGCCTGCTTCCGGACGGCCGACCTGGTGGGTCTGGACACCCTCCTGCATGTAGCTAAAACGGTTTACGATCAGGTCGACGACCCGGCAGAAAAAGAAGCCTTCCAGCCCCCTGATTTTTTGGTGCAAATGGTCGGTAACCGGTGGCTAGGAGATAAATCAGGCCAGGGTTTCTATCAAAAAGTCAAACAGGGCGGAGAAAGCGAAATCATGGCCCTGGATTACAATAGCATGGATTACCGCCCCCAAATCAAAGCCAGGTTTTCTTCCCTGGAAGCGGCTAAAAACGTGGAAGATCTGGAAAAAAGGCTGCAGGGCCTGGTTTTTGCCCAGGATGCAGCCGGAAAGTACGCCTGGAAACTGCTGAAGCGCACCTTGTTGTATACGGCTGAAAAGGTGCAGGAAATTGCAGAGGATCTCCCTAGTGTCGATCGGGCTTTGCGCTGGGGGTTTAACTGGGAGATGGGTCCTTTTGAGACCTGGGATGTCATTGGTTTGACACCTTCAGTGGAAAGAATGCGGCAAGAGGGGGAGACCATCCCTCCATGGCTCGAAGGGATGTTGGCAGCCGGCAACAAGTCCTTTTATCAAAAAGGTGCTGCTTTTAGTAACTGTTACGACTATAAGACCCAGGCCTACCGGCAGGTGGCAGAGATCCCGGGAGTCATTTTCCTGCCAGGTTTAAAGGCGCAGAATAAAGTGATCCGCCAAAACCCCGGCGCAAGTTTAATTGACCTGGGAGACGGGGTGGCTTGTCTGGAGTTTCATTCCAAGATGAATGCCATCGGTGGGGACATCCTGGAGATGATCTTTGCCGGTGTAAAAGAAGTGGAAAGGAATTTTCAGGCACTGGTGATGGGCAACCAGGGGCAAAACTTTTCAGTTGGAGCCAACCTGGTCCTGGTGTTGTTTGAGGCCCAGGAGGAGAACTGGGATGATTTAGACTACATGGTGCGGCAGTTCCAGGGAGCAACCATGGCCTTAAAATACTGTGCCAAACCGGTAGTGGCAGTGCCTTTTCAAATGGCTTTGGGCGGCGGATGTGAAATGGTCCTGGCCGCACATCGGGTGCAGGCCAGTGCCGAAACCTACCTGGGCCTGGTTGAGGTAGGGGTCGGGCTCTTGCCTGCCGGCGGAGGATGCAAGGAAATGGTACTAAGGGCCATGGAGCGCATCCCCAGCCAGCCTGGTTCCCAGATCCCGCTCAATGTCGATCCGCAGCCATTTATAGCCAGGGCTTTTGAAAACATTGCCATGGCCAAGGTTTCCACCAGCGCCCGGGAGGCCATGCGGTTAGGTTATTTGCGGCCTGCTGACCGGATTACTGTTAACCCGGACAGGCTGCTCTTTGAAGCTAAAAGCACCGCACTGGAACTGGCAGCAAGCGGATTTACCCCTCTTCATCCGGCCCAGGTGCCAGTGCTAGGGACACAGGGCTACGCCGGTCTTAATCTGATCATTTACACCCTGTTAGAGGGAGGATACATCAGCGAGTATGACGCCCATCTGGCCCGGAAGATTGCCAGGGTCTTAACTGGAGGAGAATTATCCAAAGGAACCATGGTGACTGAGCAGTACCTGCTTGATTTAGAACGGGAACACTTCTTGAGCCTGCTGGGAGAAGCAAAGACCCAGGCCCGCATCCAGCACATGCTGGCAACCGGAAAACCATTGCGAAATTAAGGGGGGAAGGTTTAAATGCGTGAGGCAGTAATTGTAGGAGGGGTGCGAACCGCTGTCGGCAAAGCTCCACGGGGGGCATTAAAGGATACCAGGCCGGAAGAAATGGCTGCACTAGTCATTAAAGGTGTTTTGGCAAAAGTACCTGTGTTGAACCCGGCAGAAATAGAAGACGTCATTTTTGGCTGCGCCTTCCCCGAAGGGGAACAGGGGATGAATATCGGCCGGGTGGCTGCGCTCAGAGCCGGTTTACCGGTACAAGTGGCCGGGCAGACAGTTAACCGTTTTTGTGCCTCAGGCCTGCAGGCCGTTGCGATCGGGGCACAAGCAATCATGACCGGCATGGCCGAAGTAGTAGTAGCAGGCGGGGTGGAAAGCATGAGCCTGGTGCCCATGGGAGGCAATAAGCTGACTCCCGATCCCTACCTGGTCGAACACATGCCCCAGGCCTATCTTTCGATGGGTCTGACTGCTGAAAAAGTAGCAAAAAGGTATGGCATCACCAGGGAAGACCAGGACAGGTTTGCCTTGGCCAGCCATCGGAAAGCTGCCCAGGCGATCAATCTTTTCCAAACAGAGATTATTCCGCTTGAGCTAGTGCAAAAAGACTGGCAGGAGGGGAAGGGAGTTATAACGAAAAAACGCACCTTCGATCGGGATGAGGGGGTACGGGGGGATACTTCGCTGGAGGCTTTGGCCGCATTAAAGCCAGCCTTCCATGCAAAAGGCAGCGTGACTGCGGGCAATTCCTCCCAGACTAGCGATGGTGCGGCCGGTTTATTGTTGATGACCGCCCAAAAAGCGGCCAGCCTGGGTGTAACACCCTTGGCCGTCTTCCGCTCTTTTGCAGTGGCGGGGGTTGAACCGGAAGTAATGGGTATCGGGCCGGTAAAGGCTATCCCTAAAGCCTTGTCTTTGGCTGGGGTAACTCAGGACCAGGTTGACCTGTATGAGTTGAACGAGGCCTTTGCGGCTCAGGCCCTGGCAGTAATGAAAGAATTGGAGCTGGACGGAGAGCGGGTTAATGTTAACGGCGGGGCCATCGCCCTGGGGCATCCCCTGGGATGCACCGGCGCCAAGCTTACGGTCTCACTGTTGGGGGAAATGCAAAGGCGGGGCTCCCGCTTTGGGGTGGTAAGCATGTGCATCGGCGGGGGCATGGGCGCGGCAGCTGTTTTTGAACGGACCCAGTAAACAGGCATCCTGAGTAAATGATGCTATCATGAAGGGAGTGGGCTTTTTTGTCCAAAGGCGGAATGTTTTTGCTGGAGAAGACGGAACCGGGGCAGGTATTTACCCCGGAGGATTTTACAGAAGAGCACCGGATGATCGGTTTGCTGGCGGCAGACTTTGTGGCCAACGAGGTATCCGGTAAAATGGCTGTACTGGAAGCTCAGGAACCTGGCTTAATGGTCGAGCTATTAAAAAAGGCGGGAGAACTTGGCCTGTTGTCATCCGATGTGCCAGAGGCCTATGGCGGAATGGAGCTGGATAAGATCAGCTCTTTGTTGATCGGAGAAAGCATGGCAGCCGGGGGCTCCTTCGTCATCAGCCACGGCGCCCACACCGGCATCGGCACCCTGCCCATAGTTTATTTCGGGAATGATCAGCAAAAGGCCAGGTACCTGCCCCAGCTGGCCACAGGGGAGAAACTGGCGGCCTACGCCTTAACCGAACCGGGATCAGGATCAGACGCGCTGGCGGCTAAAACAAAGGCGGTCTTGAGTGATGACAAAACTCACTATATTTTAAACGGCACCAAACAATTCATTACTAACGGCGGATTTGCCGATGTCTTTATTGTTTACGCCAAGGTGGACGGGGATAAATTCTCGGCTTTTATTGTAGAAAAAGATTTCGCAGGAGTATCAACCGGCCCGGAAGAGAAGAAGTTGGGCTTAAAGGGATCATCTACCTGCAGCTTAATTTTGGACCAGGCCAGGGTGCCAGCGGAAAACCTCTTAGGAGAAATAGGGCGGGGCCATGTCGTGGCTTTTAATATCCTGAATATAGGCCGTTTTAAACTGGCGGCGGGGTGTTTAGGGGGGGCAAAACTGGCCATTAACCTGGCTGCCAAGTATGCCCTGGAGCGGGTGCAGTTTGGCTTGCCGATTGCCAAATTTGGCTTAATCCAGGAAAAACTGGCCCGGATGGCTGCCGCTATTTATGCGGTAGAAAGCATGGTTTACCGGACGGGCGGCATGTTGGAACTGGCTTCAAAGGGGGTGGAACCGGCGGCCCAGGCTAAGGCCATTGAGGAGTACGCCGTTGAGTGTTCTATCAACAAGGTCTATTCCTCGGAAGTCTTAGACATGGTGGCGGATGAGGCCCTGCAGATCTTTGGCGGGTACGGTTACAGCCAGGAATATCCTGTTGAGTTGATCTACCGGGACAGCCGCATCAACCGCATCTTCGAAGGGACCAATGAGATTAACAGGCTCTTGATTCCGGGGACGCTACTGCGCAGAGCAGTTAAGGGCCAGCTTCCTTTAATCCAGGCGGCCCAGCAGGTTGCCAGAGAGCTGGTAGGAGTGCAGCCCGGAAGCTCTGGCGGTGAGGGGCCCCTGGCCCGCCAAGAGGAAGCGGTGGAGATGGCCAAAAAGGTGTTTTTAATGACTGCGGGGGCGGCTGCACAGAAATACTTGGCCCAAATGGAGCGGGAACAGGAAATATTAGGCCTTTTAGCCAACATGGTGACGGAAATCTACGCCTTGGAAAGCGCGCTCTTGCGGGCGGAGAAGGAAATCCGGGTGAAGGGGGAAGCAGGAGCCGGCCTGAAAATTCTCCTGGTGCAGAGCCTGGTCAATGACAGCATGCCAAGGCTGGAGAACTGGGCCAAGGAGGTCCTGGCAGCCGTGTCCGCCGGTGATGAACTGAGAACCCAACTGGCAGCGTTACGGAAACTTTTACGCTACCAGCCCATTAACGGCATCCAGGCGCGCCGTTTAACTGCCGAGCGGATTCTGGCGGCAGAAGGGTATACTTGTTAAAGGAAGTTTTTTGGCTAAAAACAACAGGCTACAGCACGCCGGGCCCAAATTAATTGCTGCCCAAGTAAGGGATAATGGTTCTGATTATTTTTGTGATTAATTCCAGTTCCTTAGCCGTACATTTTTCAAGCAAACTTATTATTTCCGCAGTTTTTGCGGATTTAACCGAATAAGAGGGGCTGGCGGTTTCTTGTACAGTGTCAGCATGATCGCGAGCATTGCCGTACAAAAGATAATCCGCGGATACATGCAAGCAACTGCAAATTCTAATAAGAGCAGAGAGGCTCATTTGCCTCTCTGCTCTTTCTAATTGGCCCACATAATAGTCAGACAGGCCGATGATTTCGGCAAAGGCCTCCCGGGAAAGATCCAGTTTTTCCCTTTCTTGCCGGATTCTATAGCCGATGAATTTGTTATTTATTTTTAAAGAACAATCCAATTTATCTACACCTCACTCAAATCTGCCTGGCACTACTTTATCCAACATCTAGCTACATCTGAATATGCAAAGAGCATATAAATATTATTTGCAATTAGCAGGCATATGATGTATTATTTGTATTATTATTGAAAAAAGAGGTTTTAGAGTGAACACAAATAAAAAGATAGAAATTTTGCGGTTGTGGCTTGTTAACGCCGCTAATTTGAATTTGAATAAAATGATCCTGCAGAAAATTAATGGGAAATTGGATCAATATATTGTGGAGTATTACCGGAAAGAAAACGTTAGAAAGGGTGGGCAGCCGTGAGGAAGAACATCTACGTGTATCTTTGTGCCATGTTATCCGTAGGAGGAATAATATTAACCCTTAATGCGCTTTTCTTGGCAAGAAGCGGCCATATCAATCAATTTATACTATGGATACTTCTGATATGCCAAGTTGTGGCCGCCATTGTTTATGGACTTTTAATTAATAGACTGCACCAGCAGGTACATACAGATCTGCTTACCGGACTGTGCAACAGAAGGTCCTTTTATGAAAAGCTGTCGGCTGGCACGGCTTCCTTTCCAGTCTCCCTGGTTTTTTTGGATATTGATAATTTTAAACTTATCAATGACGTCTACGGCCACTTGACAGGAGATCAGGTTTTGCAGCAATTTGCCGCTATTTTGCAGCAGAATACACGAAAAAACGATATTATCGCCCGCTGGGGCGGGGAAGAATTTGCCTTAATTCTGCCCAGCACCAGCGCCAAGGAAGCCTTATTAATTGCCGAACGCATCAGAAGTAGAGTGGAAAGCCAGGTATTTACAAATAATGGGATCATGTGTAAAATCACGGTCAGTGCCGGCATAGCTTCTACAGCTCAAAGCGCGGAGGGTGCTAATGAACAATTGATCCGGATTGCTGATAATGCCCTGCTAAAGGCCAAGAAGCAAAAAAATACTATTGTTGCGGATTGTTTTTAAAAAGTCCAGGAACGAAGATTATTTTAGTAAAGTAAAGGAAAGGGCAATTTATGAGTAGAATTCTTCAGCCCAAGCCATATACTAAAGATAAGGCTGGCGTTGGAGGTGGAATGGTTTGGCAGAAGGTAAAATCCGGGTAGCGGTGCTGTTTGGCGGTCGCTCAGGGGAACACGAAGTGTCGATTAATTCTGCTGCTTCGGTCATTGCTGCTCTGGATAAGGAAAAGTATGAAGTGCTGCCGGTGGCCATTACCAAAGAAGGGGAATGGCTCGTTAATGCAGACTTGGTTGAGGCAGGGCTAAAAGGGAGTTTTGGCAACAAAAGTATTACGGGGACCCTCCTGGCAGACCCGAAGAAAAAAGGGTTCGCACTGTTCAACAAGAAAGAAGGGATTTTGTCTGTCAAAGAGGAGCAGGTAGAGGTGATTATTCCAATCCTGCACGGCACTTATGGGGAAGACGGTACGGTGCAGGGCCTGCTGGAATTGTCCAATCTTCCCTATGTAGGCGCGGGAGTGCTGGCCTCTGCCCTGGGGATGGATAAAGTAGTGATGAAGTCCGTGTTTGCCCAGCATGGACTGCCCCAAACTGATTTTATCATGGTTTTGCGGCGGGACGTGGAAGAGAATCTGCAAAGGGTGGTGACAGAGACAGAAGAGGCCCTGGGTTATCCCTGTTTTGTCAAGCCGGCCAACCTGGGTTCCAGTGTCGGAATTTCCAAAGCCAAGAACAGGGACCAGTTGGCCGTTGCCCTGCGGGAGGCTGCCCGGTATGACCGCAAGTTGATCATCGAAAAAGGGATCGACGCCCGGGAAATTGAGGTCAGCGTCCTGGGGAATGATGCGCCGGAGGCCTCTTTACCGGGAGAGATTATTCCCTCCAACGAATTTTATGACTATGAAGCAAAATATGTGGACGGCAAATCTCAATTGATCATTCCCGCCGACCTGCCGCCGGAAACGGTGCAGGAAGTACGCCGGCTGGCGGTGGCAGCTTTCAAGGCCATCGACTGCAGCGGCATGGCCCGGGTTGATTTTTTCCTGACCCGGGATACCGGTGAGGTTTTGGTAAATGAAATCAACACCATCCCTGGCTTTACCCGTTTCAGCATGTATCCCAAGCTGTGGGAGGCCAGCGGGCTGCCTTACAGCCGCTTGCTGGACCGGCTGATTGAACTTGCCATCGAAAGACACGCGGATAAAAACAAATCTGAAACAACCTATACCATGAAGAAATAATACCATGGCAAAACATGGATAATTACCGGGACCCGAACATCACAATAGTTGCAGGATAGGGACCAAGAGAAAAAGAAATAGGCCAGTATGGTTTGGCTAACCCTTGCATAAGGATTATTAAAGATTTTTAGGCAAGGGGGGTTGGCATGATATGGAGCCGGAGATTCAAGGTATCGGGATTATCAGCCTGATCATGGGATTAACAGAACTGGCCAAGCAAATGGGGGTTCCCAACAGGTTTTTGCCGGTGCTGAACCTGGTTTTGGGATTAATCGGCGGTTTTATTATCCAAAGGGAAACTATTCCTGCTATAATCATGGGTTTAATGATGGGAACCAGCGCTGCCGGCATCTACCGTTCGGCCAAGGTGACGATGATGGGCAGGTAGTAAGCGGCGGTTATTGGCCCCGGCAGGTATCCGCCTTCTCTCAGCGAATACTATTGATCGGACAAATGTAGCGCAAGCGAGGACAAAGGTATGACGAGAAACAGTTTAGGCTGGGCAAAACGGGCCGCCTGGCTATTGCTATTAGCCCTGATAGTTGCCGGGTGCGGTAATGGGCAGGGCTATTTTACTGTGACGCGGGTGATCGATGGTGATACCTTTGCAATAAAAATACAGGACAAGGAAGAGCGGGTCCGTTTAATCGGGGTGGATACCCCGGAAACTAAGGGTCCTGGCAAGGAACTGGAACCTTACGGTGTGGAAGCAAAAGATTTTACCCGGCGGCTGCTCCAGGGCAAGCGAGTCAGGCTTGAACTGGATGTGCGAGAAAAAGACAGGCACGGCAGGATCCTGGCCTATGCCTATCTGTCTGACGGTACCTTTGTCAATGCCAAACTGGTTCAGGAAGGGTATGCCCGGGTGATGACTGTCCCGCCTAATGTGAGGTTTGCAGATCTGTTCTTGCAACTGGAGCGGGAGGCCCGGGTGGACCGCCGGGGGCTATGGGGGCTGCAGCCTTAACTTCAAAGCAAGCACAACGATAAGACTCTCTGCCAAGAGTACAGCAAAATTTATTAACCCGAAAAGGATTTATGCTTTTTTCGTGGAATAAATTCGTGCAATAAAAATGTGATATTAACATAAGTCTAGGTGGTGCAGTAATCAACAATCTTTTCATAACTGAGGCCGTCAGGAGCATCAGATAAGTCTTCCAAATCAAATGAAGGAAGATTTTGTTCAATCTGGGGGAGGCTTTTTTTTATGCAAGAACAGCTATTAATGATTCCCGGCCCATGCGCATTGGATCCGGAGGTGCTGAAGGAAATGAGCAGGCCTCTGATCCCCCATTACGGTGAGGATTGGGCCAAGGTGTACAACAGCGTGAGGGACGATTTAAAGCCCTTGCTGGGTACGAAACAGGATGTGTTCATGAATGTTGGCTCGGGCCACAGCGCAGTGGAAACGGCCATTAACGGCCTGGCTGGAGCAGGCGAAAAAATATTGGTTGTGGAGAACGGGATCTTCGGCTATAAGATTGCCTGGATTGCCAGGAACCTGGGCATTGAGCCGGTGGTTGTGCAGGAGGATTGGGGCAAATCAGCGGATCCAGCCAGGATTGAGGCTACCCTCCAAGAGCACAGGGAAGTGGTGGCTGTGGCTATGGTCCATGGAGAAACCTCTACCGGCATTGTTAACCCAGTGGCAGAAGTTGGCCAAATTGCCCAAAAGCATGGACTGCCCTTTTTTGTCGATGCAGTTTGTTCGGTAGGGGCCATGGAGTTCGAAATGGACAAATGGGGCGTTGATGTGGTTGTTACCGCTTCTCAAAAGGGACTATCAGCCCCGCCGGGGTTGGCTATCCTGTGTTTGAGCGAAAAGGGATGGGCCAGGGTCCGCCGGGAGACCCACCGCCCGGTGGGATGGTACCTGAACTTGAACATCTGGCGGGAATACAGCGACAGCCAAAGGGATTACCAGCCTTATGGCATTACCATGACCGTGAATAATGTCAGAGCTCTCAAGGTAAGTTTGCAGCAGATTTACCAGGAGGGCATGGAAAAAAGATTTGCCCGGCATCGGGAGGTAATGGCATATCTAAAAGACGGCCTTGAATCCCTGGGTTTGGAACCCTGGGCCACCGGCGAACCTCTTCCTTTGGTAACTGCTGTCAAGTGTCCCGCCGGTATTGCCACGAAACAGATCGTCGACAGCCTGATCAAAGACTACGGCATCTGGATTGGTTCCGGTTTAGGGGAATATAAGCAAACAGTTTTTCGGATTGGCCACATGGGAGCTTCTGCCAAGAAGGAGGCTATCGACAGGCTCATATTGGCTTTGCAGGGGACATTGAAAAAATTGAGGTAAGATTGGGGAGGGGATGGGCAATAGCTCATCCCTTTGATCTAATCCGAAGCAATAATACAATGGTGCTGGGCGTTGTGGGAGGCTAAATTCCAGGGAATGATATTCCCGTTGTTAGGTGAAAGAATATAGTAACGGCAAAATGCTAAACTTGAGATTAGGAGGCAAAATGATGGCTGTTCTTGCTGCGGCTAGGGCCGCCTTAACGTCTTGCTTGGGGATTTGTTCGGGAGAACAGGTAGTGGTATTGAGCGACGGGTGGGAGCCGGGAGTGGTGGAAGCCTTTAAACAGGCAGCTCTTGCGGCTGGAGGGGAAACCCTGGTAGTTTCATTTTCGCCCAGAAGCCGGAATGGGGAAGAACCCCCTTCAGCGGTGGCGGCAGCCATGGCAGCGGCAGACATTGTGCTGATGCCGACCGGCAAGTCTCTTTCCCACACCAAGGCCAGGCGGCAGGCTGGCGAGGCGGGAGCAAGGGTGGCCAGCATGCCTGGCATTACGGCGGAAATGATGGCCAGAGCACTGATGGTTGATTACGAGGAAATGGGGCGATTGACACGCAGGTGGGCAGAGGCCTTGACCGGGGCAACTCTGGCCCGCTTAACCTCTCCGGCCGGCACGGATTTAGTCATTGGCCTTGAGGGAAGAAAAGGTTTTTCAGATACGGGGCAGCTAACGGACAAAGGCTCTGCCGGCAACCTGCCGGCAGGCGAGGCATTTATTGCTCCGCTAGAAGGCACGTCGCAGGGTACCTTGGTATTTGATGGCTCCTTGGCAGGCTGGGGTAAATTGGCTTACCCGGTTAGGATGCATATTGCCAGGGGTAAGGTTATTTCTATTGCAGGGGGTCAGGAGGCGGATTGGCTTACAAGGGCTCTGACGGCTTGCGGCGAACCTGGATTCAATCTGGCCGAGTTAGGTATCGGCACAAACCCTAAGGCGAAATTAACCGGGGCAGTCTTGGAGGATGAAAAAGTCCTCGGTACTGTCCATTTGGCCCTTGGCGATAATAAAGGTTTTGGCGGGCAAATAGAAGCCGGGATCCATCTTGATGGGTTGGTCCTTAAACCAACCCTTTGGCTGGATGGACGGTTGGTGATTGACGGTGGAAAATATTTATTATCTGGGTATTGCAGGAAATAATCTTGTTTTGCAGAAAAAACAGCATTGATACTATGATTCTTTTTAACAATAAGGTGCAGGAGGTTTTTTATGCGAAAGCTGTCTAAAAAACAGGCTGTGGACTTTATCGTGCAGGAGAAGATTATTGCTATTTGCCGTCATGTTGGAGAAGAAAAACTCTTAAAAACCATAGCAGTTTTCCTGCAGGCAGGTATAAAAATCGCCGAGGTAACCATGAATACCAGCGGCGCTCTGGAAATGCTGAAAAGACTTGATCAGGAATTTGGAGATAGAATGCTTTTAGGAGCCGGGACCGTCACCAGTCCGCAGGCGGTAGAGGAGGCGGTTTTGGCCGGTGCCCGGATCATTGTCTGCCCCAATACTGTGCCCCAGGTGATCTCTGCCTGCCGCGACCTGGGTGTTGTCTGCATCCCGGGGGCATTAACCCCAACGGAAATCTCCTGGGCCTATGATTTAGGAGCCGATTTAGTCAAGGTCTTTCCTGTCAGCACCTTTGGTCCGGGTTACATCAAAGAAGTCAGGGGACCCCTCAACCATATTCCCCTGGCGGCGGTCGGCGGAATCAATTTGGAAAACGGGCGATCTTTTTTGCAGGCTGGCGCTGTTGCCTTGGGCATCGGGTCTTCCCTTGTTTCGCAGCAGTTAATTGAAAACGGCAACTGGGAAGAACTGGGGGCTTTAGCAGCCCGGTTTAAAGCCATGGCAGCCGGTTAGGAGAGGCAGGTAGAAAAGTGGAACTGGTTTTATCAGGACAAAACCGTTTTAAGTTATTAAAAAATGGCAATATGCAGGTGGAACCTGTTATCTTTTTAAGCCCTGCTGCCGCAAAAGAAATGGCCGAGCCCGAGGCTTTAGGCCAGCTGGCGGATGCCGCCTCGCTTCCCGGGGTGATCGGGGTTTTGGGGATGCCAGACCTGCATGCCGGCTTCGGGTTACCCATCGGCGGGGTAATGGTAAATAGTTTGGATGGCGGAGTTGTATCAGCGGGTGCAGTTGGCATGGACATCAACTGCGGAGTAAGGCTCTTATCCACCAACATCCCAAAGGATGATGTGAGTAAGCAACTTTTACGCAGCCTGATGCAGGCCATCGAGGAGAGAGTCCCGACAGGGGTGGGCAAAAAGAGCAGGCATCAGGAGTTGCGCCGGGCCAACCTTGCGGATGTGGCAGCCCGGGGTGCAGCCTTGATGATTGATCTGGGTTTTGGCCGGCCCGAAGACCTGGCCGTAATTGAGGAAAACGGAGCCTATCCGGGGGCAGACTTGGCCAAGGTGAGCCGGGAGGCTGTCCGCCGGGCCGACCAGTTGTCAACTATCGGCGGAGGTAACCACTTTATTGAGTTGGGCTATGTGGCAGAGGTTTACGATACCAAGGCAGCAGAAGCTTTTGCTTTGCAAAAAGATAACTTGACGGCGCTTATTCACACCGGCAGCCGGGGTTTTGGCCACCAGATCTGTACTGACTACAGCAAAAGCATGCTGACTGCAGCCGGGAAATACAAAATAGCCTTGCCCAACAAAGGCCTGGCCTGTGCTCCCATTACCTCCAAGGAGGGGCAGGATTACCTGGCGGCTATGGCCGCTGCAGTTAACTTTGCCTTTGCCAACCGGCAAGTGATCACCCATGATGTTAGGGACTCTTTCGGGCATGTTTTCCGGATGGATCCGGCCCGGCTGGGATTGCAGGTTGTCTATGATGTTGCCCATAATATTGCCAAAAAAGAAAACTATCATGGCCGCCAGGTTTTGGTTCACCGGAAGGGGGCAACCCGTGCCCTTCCGCCGGGGCATCCGGATAATCCGGCCAAGTACCTGCACTTGGGGCATCCTGCCCTGGTCCCCGGCAGTATGGGCACTGCTTCCTATGTCCTGGTAGGGACGCCTCTGGCGGAGGAGAGTTATTTTTCAGTGAACCACGGGGCAGGGAGGGTAATGTCCAGGTCAGCCGCCAGGCGAAAAATAACCTCAGAGGAGTTCCAGCGGTCCATGGGAGATATCCTTTATAACTCCAGGGACCCCAAAAAGCTGCTGGATGAAGCCCCCGGCGCCTATAAGGATATTCATTCTGTAGTAGATACTCTGGCTCAAATTGGCTTCACCCGCAAAGTAGCCAAACTGGTTCCGCTGGGAGTAATTAAAGGAGAAGGAGACGACTGATGCTGAGTCTCGGCGGTTATTGACGGGCATCAGGCAGTGAACAGGTTTAATTTATCAGTTGACAGGGGCAAAATATTCAGATTATAATTTACATTATCAATCTTAAACCAATCTAAAAATTCTATCATAATCATTAAAATTCATTAAACAATAAACAATTAAACGATAATTAATAAATAAATATCCAATGCAGGCAGCATTATGCATATAGGCCTTAGACCTGATTGTTGGTTAGCGTCATTATTATTTTATGAGGGGGGGATAGGTCAGAAAGGAAGCGGCGGGTACAGTTTTCGAAGGTATAAAAAGGTATAAAAGGGAAAGGAAAGAAAGAGGGGCGATGTTTTTGAAGAAAAAGTTATTTATTATTGTCTGCGTTATTAGTTTGCTGGTAACAATTTTTGCCATCAGCGGTTGCGGCACCCAGCAAAAGGCCGCGGCCCCGACCCCGGCACCTGCCGGCCCCACTAAACATACTGTAGTTGGGCTGCTCCCTCTGACTGGCGCTCTGAGCACCTTTGGCGAGAACAGCTCAAAGGTAGCCGCGTTAGCAGCGGCGGACGTAAATGCCTGGCTGGAGAAAAACAACAAAAACTGGCGGCTTGAGTTGGTAATTGACGATTGCGCCACAGATCCCCCTACCGGGCTGCGTAAGGCTACAAGCTGGTATGGTAAAGGTGTAAGATTCTTTGTCGGTCCCCAGTCCAGCGGGGTTGCCAGAGAGGTTTTAGCCTTTGCTAATGCCAACAAGATCATATTTTCCTCTCCCTCTTCCACTGCACCAGGTTTGGCCATCCCGGGAGACTGGCTGTTCCGCTTCTGCCCCAGCGATGCCATTCAGGGACCGGCTCTTGCCAGACTGATCCAAGACGCTGGTATAGAGCACTTAATTTTTATCTGGCGTGGAGATACCTGGGGTGACGGGCTGAAGAAAGCAACAGAGGATGCCCTTAAAAACACTGCTGTCAAGATCTATCCGCAACAACTCAGATATGACCCCACTCTGGAAGCATTTACCGTCCAGGCTGCCTTGCTGAATGATTATGTGAAAGACCTGGTAGCCAAGAAGGTTCCCCTAAACAAAATCGGTGTCGCTATCGTTGCCTTCGAGGAAATTGCTCCTTTCTTTACAGCTGCCAATGCTCATCCCCAGCTAAGGAAAATTGGCTGGTTCGGTACTGATGGAACGGCGATGTCCGCAGCACTGCTTAAAGATGCTACCGCCGGCAAGTTTGCGATCGACACCAAGTTTGCCAGCACAAAGACCCGTCCAGAGGCGAAGGTAGCGCAGTCCAACTATGACCGTGTAAGACAGCATGTGCAACAAGTGCTGAACCGGGATACCGATGCCTATTCCTATAATACTTATGACATAGTTTGGTCCTATGCCATGGCGATTGATGAAGTAGGATACGATGCCGAAAAAGTCAAAGCCATTCTGCCTCGCGTAGCTGACGAGCGGAGCAAGACTTACGGCGCCAGCGGCCATGTGGTCTTAAACGAAGCCGGCGACCGGGCATTTGCCGACTACAACGTCTGGGTTATCAACGACAAGCGTGAATGGGAGAACGTAGGACACTTTGACAGCCGCGCCAATGAGATCAAGTGGGTGCGCAAATTATACTAAGAGCTGAACTGGTTCGATTTTGTAACAGGGGCCGAGAGTTCTCGGCCCCTATTTTAAGGCAGGTGGACAAGTGAACAATTTACTAACAATAAGAAATATTACCAAGACCTTCGGCGGACTGGTGGCAGTGAATAACGTCAGCATTGAGGTGAAAGAGCAAACCTTTACTATGCTGATCGGGCCTAACGGTTGTGGCAAAACTACGCTGATTAATTGTTGTACTGGCATATTGGAACCGACAGCAGGGAATGTGTTCCTTGGTGATAAAGATATCACGGGTTGGCCAACCCATAAGATTACTGAGGTTGGATTTGTCAGGAGTTTTCAGATCCCTCTGCCTTTCCTCGGCCTCACCGTATTAGATAATGTCATTGGCGCAATGCGGAATTCTGGTGAAGCGCCATTAAGGTCAACCTTTAAGCGGCTGTGGGTGGAGGAGGAGGAAGAAAACGTAGAGAGGGCAATGGCAATACTGCGCCGGGTTTATTTAGAAAAGCACTGGAATAAGCCCAGCCACGCGCTGGGGGCCGCTCAGCTGAAGATGCTGGAAGTGGCTAAGGGACTTGCGTCCGGAGCCAAGCTGATTGCCCTGGATGAGCCGATCGGGGGAGTAGATCCGGCTTCAGCAGATGAAATTCTCTCCCATGTGTCAGAACTCAAGCGAGAAGGACTGACCTTTTTGGTCGTGGAACACAGGATAGATATTGCTGCCCCTTATGCGGATTATATCTTTGCTATGGAACTCGGACGGCTGATATCTCAAGGTACTCCTCAGCAGGTTTTAAATGATCCTAAAGTTATTGAGGTTTACCTCGGCAAGGGGGCGGAAGCATGCTGAAAATTAATAATCTTAACTCCGGCTATGGCAAGCTTCAGGTCCTCTATGACCTTTCGATCGAAATACCCGAGAAGGAAATAACTGTAGTGGTAGGGCCAAATGGTGCCGGAAAAACAACTTTGTTATGCAGTATTATGGGGATTACCAATGTGTTTTCTGGAGAAGTCTTGTTCAATGGGGATTCGTTAAAGAATTTGCCAACGTATTTGCTTGCCAGGAAGGGTATATCCTATGTTCCCCAAATGGGCAATGTTTTTGCGGACCTTAGTGTCAGGGACAACCTGCAGATGGCAGGATATCTGCTGCCCGTGGCTGAAGCGAGAAAGAAAGCGCAAGAGATGACGGAGATATTTCCGGTTCTGAAAAGATTTATTGACCGGAAGGCGGCGACTTTAAGCGGCGGCGAGAGAAGGATGCTGGCTATAGCTATGGGCTTGATGAAGAATCCGAAACTGATGCTGTTAGATGAGCTAAGTACCGACCTTGCGCCGATCATCGCAGAAAAAGTAATCTTAGAAGTAGCCAGACTAAGGGACGAGCTGGGCATAACAATTCTTATGGTTGAACAATTAGCCAAACGGGCACTAGAGATCGGTGACAAGGCTTACTTGCTTGTCAGTGGTGGAGTGAAGTTTGCCGGCGAAGCACGGGATTTGCTTAGCGAACCGGAATTGTGCAGCTTATATCTGGGAATCAAAAAGCCGGCGGCGGCTCAAATTGTACCATTAACTGAAGGGAGTAGGTAAGCCATGGAGCCTTGGTTAGCAACAGGATTAATTTATGCCAGCGCGCTGGCCCTGGCGGCTGGTGGCCTCACACTGCTTTATATAGCCACCCGTACTTTTAATTTTGCCCATGCCAGCATGGCAACAGTAGGTTTTTACGTGGTTTATAGTGGTTGCGTGCTGATTGGCGGAAATCCTTATATTTACTTTCCGCTGGCTTTCCTGGTTGGCGGTTTGCTTGGCGTGATTTGCTACTATGGCCTTAACAGGCCGCTTCTTAGGCGTGGGGCGGCGGAAATAACGCTGATGATGTCGACCTTGGGTTATGACCTGATCCTGCTATCCCTGATCCAAATGTACGCTGACTACCTGACTTTTAGTATGCAGCTATTTCCCCGCCGGGTGAACATGAACGTTTATGATTTTAAACTGTTGGGAGAAAACGCAGCGACCATAATCCTGCCCATTTTGGCCATTGTCTTCCTGACTGGTCTCCACTTGTTTCTGGTTAAGACCAGGTTTGGTGTGGCCATGCGGGCGACAATTGAAAAACCGGTACTTGCCGGGGCCTCAGGTATCAACTCCGATCGGGTGTATTTGGTAGCCTGGCTGATCGGCGGCGGGATGGCGGCACTGGGAGGTGCAGCCATGTCGATGGCGGTTACTGGAACTCCGGTTTTAGGGATGAATTCGATTTCTTTTATGTTTGCTGGTGCAATTCTAGGTGGTTTGCACAGTCTTTACGGTGGCATCCTAGGAGGCTTTGTCGTTGGATTGGCCGAGTACGCCGGTGTTTTCTATTTATCACAACTATTTGGCACATGGGTTCTCGGCTATCGGATGGCGATACCTCTTCTATTAATGGCAGTTACATTGCTGATCTTCCCGCGGGGACTGGCCGGTATTCCTTGGACTGCTTTGTATAACGGCTTAGTCGGGAAGAAAGGCGGTGCTAAAGCGTGAAAACCCAAAACACCATAATTGAAAAAATGCTTAAAAGCCGGCTATTTAATAATAGTGAAATTCTGGTCACGATTGCCATCCTGATCTTTTTAACCTTTTTCCTGATCAGCCACGGTGTACCCATGATCTTGACAATTCTTATAGACTTTGCGGTCTTCGCTATCGTGACCATGAGTCTAAACCTGGAAACTGGCTTAACCGGCATTCCCCAGTTCGGGCGGGTGTTGGCGGTCATTGCCGGCGCTTTTGCTGTAGGCGCTATTCCTGGCCGGATAATGGCTGCTTTTATGGGGCTTCCTTTTGGAGCAGATTACACTCAAGACATTATTCAATTCCAGATCGCGCCAGAGATAACTGCGACCCTTTCCGCAAGCTGGGTCCTGTCTCTTTTATTCTTCCTTTTATGCTTGGTGGTAGCTGCGGTTTCCGGTGCGGTGATCGGCTGGCTTACTTCCAGGCCTGCTATCAGGTTAAAAGAGGCCTATCTGGGCATATCCCTGTTGGCCTTCGGTGATTTTTTCATGTGGGTCGGACACAACTGGGCACCCTTGGTAGGCGGCAGCACATCGGTATTTGTGCCTGATCCGTTTCGCATCTTTGGTGAAGCCAGGTTTGAGGCCGTGGTAATCGTGATATTTTTGGCGGCCATGTTGGTTTACGTTTATCTGAACAGGCTTGCCAGCTCACCTTTTGGCCGGACGTTAAAGATGGTGCGGGACAATGAGATTTCCGCATCGGCGGCTGGTAAAGATGTTACAAAAATACGGACCCAGAGTCTGGTTATCGGGTCTATCTTGGCGGCTATTGCCGGCGGGCTTTATGTGATTTATACCGGTACAGTTACTGCTACTGGGTATTCCAGGCTGGTCTGGACCTTTTGGCCGTGGGCCTTTATGATGCTTGGCGGTATTGGCAGTACAACCGGTGTGCTTTTGGGTGTGATGGTCTTGACCATTATGAGGACAATAATTACCGTTTACCGCTTCGAGATATTCGGTTTCCTGATGGAGTGGGGTATCAATCCGCTCTGGTTGGAGTTCACCCTCATGGGCGCAGTAATTGTTGGTGTGATCCTGTTCTTGCCCCATGGCCTGGTTCCCGAAAAGGTGCAATCAATATTACCGGCAAAAAGGTTGGAGAGGGTACTTGCAAAAAATAACGACCTGTACAATAGAAATACAGTACAATAGGAATATTGACTAGGTAGAATTAAAAAGAGGTTATTAATGGCCAGCTGCAACAGATGCGCTGGCTTTTGTTCTTCCGTTTGATAAGTTCATCAACTGAAAGGGAACTTTATCAAACTGCCTGTCGTCTAAGTAGCAAGTAGTAAGTAATCTATAGCGGGAGGTAGATAAAGTTGCATAAGTATCTAATGCAGCACAGGCGGTTGTTCCTTGCGGTGCTAGGTTTATTGATTTTAGTTGCGCTAGGGATTAATACTTTGTTCAGACCGGACGGCAAGGCAGAAATTGGGTTTATGCAAAACGAGTCAATATCGCAGTCGGCGAGGGCCCCGGCACCGGTTCCGGCATCGGCCCCGGCGCCACGACAAGTGGCAAGCGATTTAAAAGTGTCACGACCGGAGCCAGTACCGCCGCCGATGCCGCCGCTGCCACCTCCACCCGGGACTGGTAGCGCGATAGCAGCGGAAACAGGTGTACAGAGATTAATTAAAAACGCAGATCTAATCCTGGAAGTGAAGGATTTAAGCGGAATAATCAGTACCATTGAACAGCGGGTAGAGGCCTTAGGCGGGATTATCGCCAGCACTTCCCTTTCCAGGCCGGACGGCGGCAAGGCTTATGCCAGCATGACTTTACGGATACCTGCAGGCAGGTTTGTTTCGACTATGGGCGAAATAGAAAAGCTGGGGACTGTCAAACACCGGCACACTTATACCAATGACGTTACTCAGGAATACATGGATCTGGAAGCGCGCATCGCTAACCTCAGCAGGCAAGAAGAGCGCTTGAGAGAAATTTTAAAACAGGCAAAAAACGTGGAAGAAGTCCTGAAGGTAGAAAGCGAGCTGTGGCGGATCCGCGGGGATATCGAAGTATCAACCCCAGGCTGAACTTTCTAAAAGACCGGGTCAGTTTTTCAACTATCAACCTTTCCTTAGAAGCTGTTGATCCCCGGATGTTGGAGATCAGCACCGAAGAACCAAATGTGATTGAGCGCAGTGCCCGCGCTTTTATCAACAGCATCAACATGTTAATCAAGGCTGGTGGCGATACAATCGTCTTTATTACTGGCTTTTCGCCTCTCCTGGTCCTAATCATTCCTTTGGGGTTATTGGGCCGGAAATTTTACCGCCAGTGGGCCGCTAGCCGTCGCCAAACCTGATCAAGCAAAATAACCAATCGCATGGATCAGCAACCGGGGACATTACTGTCTGAAAGGATTAGCCAAGCTTCGACAGTCGTGTCCCTTTTCCATTGCGTACAAGCTATTGCCCTAGCAAGTCAAGAACCGCCCCCGACTTGCGCTGTCCCCAACTTGCGCCTTGAACTTTTTTTCACATTTCTGTTGCCTATCCTGATCCAATTGTGTTAAAATAATGATGTAAAAAAATATTGCTGGATGACGCCGTTGGAAGAGTCCTGTTTTGCAGGCGCCGAAGGAGCAACCGTCAGGTTTGGTCGACTTGCGGGAAACTCTCAGGTACAAGAACCATTGGCGGACAGATCTCTGGAGAGCTCCTTTCAATAAGGACACCAAAGGGGAACCGGCAATCAGCCGGAGCAATCTCTCAGGTTTCAGGACAGAGGAAAGACGCCAAGCCTTTCCTCTGTTTTTATTTTGCGCAAAAAAATTCCGGCAGGATCTCTTCCGGCTGGCAGGGGGCAGAATATGAGGCCTAAACACATCATCATCAGCAATAACCCTGCTTTGGAATTAGCCGCTACAGATATTTACTTGAAAGAGTTTGGCGTGTTGGCCGTGCTGGAACGGGTCCGCGATCTGGTGCATCTGGGACATCAACTGTTAACACACCCTTTTGCTGGCAGCGTTAAGCCTTGCGAAAACCCCTATCGTTCGATAGCTATCAGTTTTGAGCAAAAAAACCTCGATTACCAGTCTGAAACGATAATTGCATCCTGTTTGGAATCCGCCAGGGTAATGCTTAAGGAAAGCCCTTATCGCCTGTTTAGTGAAGAGGTTCTGGCGGACCTGGCCTTGATTGACAAGTCCTTGCTCGCAGCGGGACTAGAATCCCTCCGGAAGCAAACATAAGTAGCAGATAAAAAACAAAAACTAACAACAAGTCCCAGGCAAAACATCTTTTCATGCCGATAGATTACCTGGGCTAGAAATCCTTGCTGCTGACAACATCTATTTGCTTTGTGAAATATATCACACAGCAAGCTGCCCGCGGAGGTATTTAAGCCGGTGGCGTATCCCCGGCTAAGATTTATAGGAGGTGTTCTAATGACAAATCTTTACGACATGATCATTGTTGGCGGGGGGCCAGGCGGGTTGGCTGCCGCTATCTATGGCGCCCGGGCCAAACTGAAGACACTGCTCATAGAAAAGGGCAAACCGGGCGGCCAGGCAGCCACCACCGAGGATATGGAAAACTATCCTGGTTTTGCTGCCGGCACTACAGGTCCCGGCTTAATGAAGGCTTTTCTTGACCATGCCGTTCATTTCGGTGCAGAAGTAATCCGGAACGAAATCGTCAGATTAGATGCCGCCAAAAAACTGGTAGTCGGAAAAAACGGGACTGAATACCTGGGACGGGCGATCATCCTGGCGCCTGGAGCTGTTCCGCGAACCCTTGGCGTTCCCGGGGAGCATGCCTTAAGAGGGAAGGGGGTTTCTTATTGTGCCACCTGTGATGCCGACTTCTTTACCGACCTGAATATCCTGGTCGTCGGCAACGGCGATGCGGCTATTGAGGAAGCCAACCATTTGTCCAAGTTTGCCAATTCAGTGACAATAATCGTTATTCACGATGAAGGGATTTTAGACGCTGCTCCCATGTTGCAGGAACGTGCTTTCAATAATGCTAAAATCAAGTTTATCTGGAACTCTACCGTTCAAGAAATCAAAGGCGAAGATTTAGTGACTTCGGTAGTATTGAAGAACATTAAAACCAACCAGTTGACAGAGATGGAAACTGACGGCTTGTTTATCTATGTGGGGACAGTGCCGCAGACAAATTTCCTGAAAGGCCAGGTTGATCTGGATGCTTCCGGATATATTGTTACCGATGAGCGGATGGAGACTTCTGCCGACGGTATCTTCGCGGCAGGTGACGCCAGACAGAAGTATTTACGCCAGGTTGTTACCGCTGCGGCTGATGGCGCAATTGCCGCAGTTGCTGCGGAAAAGTATATTTTTGAGGAAGAGGGCTTTCGCGCCAGTGTCCTGCAAGAAAACCGCCCTGTGGCGGTAGTGTTTTGGACACCGATGAGCCAAAAGTGTCTGGAACTGATGCCGGTGATTGAAAAGACTGTGGCCGGTTACGGCAACGCAATCAAGTTATGGAAGCTGGACACCTACCGCCACCAGCTGGTAGCCAAGCGCTACGGCATCACTTATAATCCGACGGTGTTGTTCTTTAATCACGGTGTGGCTGCAAGTCGCTTAATAGATGCGGAAATTACCACCGCAACCCTGGACACAATAATTAAAGGGCTGCTCTAAGCGGTGTTGATGTCCGGTGATAGATCCCGGCAATTAAAAGATCAGGGGAGGTGAGGCAAATGTTGGAAGTCCATAAGGATAACTTTAACGAGGAGGTATTATCTGGCTCTGGTTTGGTTGTCGTTGATTTCTGGGGACCTAAGTGTGAAAAGTGTCTGGCAATTATGCCCGATATGGAGGTGTTAGCGGCAAAGTACAGCGGGCAAGCTAAGTTTTGCAAGCTGGATGTGACAGGCAACCGCCGCCTGGCTATTGCGGAAAAGGTACTTGGTCTCCCCACAGTCTCTTTTTATAAGGATGGCAAAAAGGTGGCAGAGTTAACCAAAGACGATGTGGAACTGGCTGCGATCGAGGCCAAAATACAGGAATTACTTTAATAGCAGAAATTATTTTAATTAAGGAGGTGGCCGCTACATGGGTTTGCAACTAGGGTACATTGCCACTAAGGATGTCCAGTTTGGCCATGCTACAGAAATTTGCGAGGGCATTCTTTTTATCAACAAGGAAGAAATGCTGCAAATATTGCAGGACGACCGGTTTGCCAGCCTCAACATTGAGCTGGCGAAGCCGGGAGAAGAAACCCGGATTATTCCCGTGAAGGATGTAATCGAACCGCGGGTAAAGGTTGAAGGGCCGGGGGGGATGTTCCCTGGTTTTATCAGCAAGGTGGAAATGGTAGGCACCGGAGTCACCCATGTGCTAAAAGGAATTGCTGTTGTAACCGCCGGTAAAATTGTTGGCTTCCAGGAAGGGATTATTGACATGTCAGGTCCCGGAGCGGAGTACACACCTTTTTCCCAGACCTTAAACATTGTGGTTGTTGCTGATCCCGTGCCGGATTTGCATCAGCATGAACACGAAGCGGCCCTCAGGATTTTAGGCTTGAAAGCAGCGGCCTATGTTGGCGAAGCAGGCCGCAATAGAACACCGGACGAGATAGTTGCCTATGACTGCCTGCCGCTGCCCCAGGCGATAGCCAAATACCCGGACCTGCCCAGGGTGGCCTATGTCTATATGCTGCAAAGCCAAGGCTTGCTGCATGACACCTATGTTTACGGTATTGATGCCAAGCGCATTCTGCCTACAATTATATACCCCACAGAAGTTTTTGACGGCGCTATTATCTCAGGTAACTGCGTTTCTGCCTGCGATAAAAACACCACTTACCATCACCAGAATAACCCCATCATCATCGATTTGCTGGCGCGTCATGGGCAGGATTTAAATTTTGTCGGCGTAGTGATTACCAACGAAAACGTAACCCTTGCCGACAAGGAGCGCTCTTCCTATTTTACCGCTAAGCTTGTGGAATGGCTGGGAGCGGAAGCCGCTATTATTTCTGAAGAGGGTTTCGGCAACCCTGATGCGGATCTGATGATGAACTGCACGAAGCTGGAAAAGAAGGGCATCAAAACAGTGCTGGTCACCGACGAGTACGCCGGACAGGATGGCCGGTCCCAGTCGCTGGCGGACGCCGACCCCCTGGCAGACGCGGTTGTTACAGCCGGCAACGCCAACGAAGTTATTACCCTGCCGCCAATGAAGAAGGTTATCGGCCCGATCGGCGCTGCCGATGTCATTGCCGGCGGCTGGAAAGGCAGCCTGGCTGAAGACGGCTCCATTACTACAGAAATTCAGGTGATCATCGGCGCTACCAACGAACTTGGTTTTTCTAAACTAACAACCAGGGAGGTTTAGCCGTAAGGCTGATGTTATTATAACGAAAGCTTTTTGCTGTCATGAGAACGCGCGAAAATTTTCGCAGCTATCCCATTTAAATTAAGGAGGCTTGCCATGCTGGAGAATAAGAAGGTAATTATCCTGGGAGATCGGGACGGCATTCCCGGGCCGGCAATTGCAGAGTGCATAATAACCACCGGTGCCGAAATTGTTTTCTCGGTCACAGAATGCTTTGTCTGAACGGCTGCCGGAGCAATGGACCTGGAAAATCAACGCAGGGTGAAGGAAATTGCTGAGAAGCTCGGTACTGAGAACTTAGTGGTTGTTCTCGGCGGTGCTGAAGCGGAAGCGTCAGGACTTGCCGCTGAAACAGTAATTTCAGGCGACCCTGCCTATGCAGGTCCTTTGACCGGAGTCCAGTTGGGACTCGAAGTTTACCATATTTTTGAACTCAAATCCAGTGTTGATGCAAAGGTATACGAAGAACAAGTGAGCATGATGGAATTGGTTTTAGATGTGGATGCTATCATAGCTGAGTTAAACAAAATCCGCAGCTCAGCCGCTGCGGCAATCACGGGCTAACCGGCTTGATGATCGAGAGGAGGAAAAAAATGAGCAGCACAAAACTCCGGATTGTGCATTACTTAAACCAGTTTTACGGCGGTATTGGCGGCGAAGACAAGGCTGGTTACCTGCCCGAGATGCGCACCGGCAAGGTTGGTCCCGGCGCAGCCCTGCAAGCAGCCCTGGGCAATGAAGCAGAAATAGTTGCCACAGTTATTTGCGGCGACGGCTATTTTAATGAAAACCTGGAACAAGCCCTGGCAGCAGTAATGGGCATGATCAAGAGCCTAAACCCGGACCTCGTGATCACGGGGCCTGCGTTTAATGCCGGCCGTTATGGTGTCGCCTGCGGCGCGGTAGCCAAAGCTGTCAGCACAGAGCTGAACATCCCTGTAGTCAGCGGTATGTATATTGAAAACCCTGGGGCCGAGATGTATAAAAGTTATGCTTATATTATCAAAACCGGCAACAGCGCTGCCGATATGAGGTCGGCGGCACCGGCGATGGCAAAGCTGGCCCTGGCCTTAGGCAAGGGGAAAGAAGTAAGCCCTGCCGATTACGGCTACCTGCCCCGCGGTCTGCGCAAAAACTATTTCCATGCCGAACGCGGCTCCATGCGGGCTGTGGATCTGCTGGTTGCCAAAATTAACGGCCAACCCTTCACCACAGAGTATCCCATGCCGCTGTTCGACCGGGTAGCTCCCAACCCGCCGGTAGCCAGCGCAGCCAAAGTGAAGATTGCCCTGGTTACTTCCGGCGGGATTGTGCCGAAGGGCAATCCGGACCACATCGAATCTTCATCGGCCAGCAGGTATGGCAAGTATGACATCACCGGCGTAAAAGACCTGACGCCGGAAACCTTTGGCACGGCCCATGGCGGTTATGACCCGGTATATGCCAATCTGGATGCGGACCGTGTCCTCCCGGTGGATGTCTTGCGGGAAATGGAGGCAGCCGGCGAAATTGGCAAGCTCCATCACTATTATTATGCCACCGTTGGCAACGGCACTTCCGTAGCCAATTCTGCCGCCTTTGCTAAAAAGATTGCCCAGGAGCTGGTGCAAGACGGGGTGCAGGCCGTGATCCTGACCAGCACCTGAGGGACTTGCACTCGTTGCGGTGCAACGATGGTAAAAGAAATTGAGCGCGCCGGCATTCCGGTCACCCATATGTGTACGGTAGTGCCGATCTCCCTTACCGTAGGCGCAAACAGGATCGTCCCGACGGTAGCCATCCCCCATCCCTTAGGCAATCCTGCTTTGTCTCCGGCCGAGGAAAAAGAGCTGCGGCGCCGGCTGGTGCGCAAGGCTCTAAGGGCTTTGGAAACAGAAGTCCACGGCCAAGTGGTTTTTGATCAGTAATGCTGCTATGGCGGCGCCATCGGGGCAAAAAAAGCAGCTGCTTTTGAATGTAGGCGGGCGGGCTCTCCGCCCGCATTCTACAAATACCGGCAATGGCCATGCAAATTCGCCAGCGCATCTGAAGATGTTTTTGCCTTTGACCAGGTTAAAAAAAACTAAGTGGAGGTGAAATAATGTTTCCTGTAATTAAGGGTGCCGCTTACGCCCTCTTTCATGGACCAAATATCCTTCTAGACCACGGGTCAACCCAGATCATGGAAAATATCAATAATCCGGCAGGCGAGTATTTAAAAAAACTGCCCCAGCAACTGCGCAGCTTTGCCGATTGCGTGGCCTATCCGCCTAACCAGGCCTATATCGGCGCCATAACCCCTGAAGATTTATTGCAGATCAACAAGCCATGGTATCAAAACGGCCTCAAAGATGCCAGCCGTTTTTGCCAAACGGGTGAAATTATGCCGGAAGACGAATTTTATGGCGTAATGAAGTTTGTCGATGCCTTTGATTTGGTCCTCCTGACAGAAGAGTTTGCTGCAGAAGTCAAGGTCAAGCTCGCCAGCCACCCTGCTTTTACCGGCGCAGACAAGCTGGTGGGCACTAGCCAGGCGGAAATTACTAAGCTAATAGACGCTCATGTAGCCGAGCCAATGAAACTAGGAAACCGGCTTGTCGGTTGTGTGCGCCGGGCCCACGACAGCGATCCTTCACAAACTGCTAAAATAATCTTTGAAAACATCGTTGCCAAGGCATCCGGCGTGGCCACCCTGCTCAACTTGTTCCGCCAGCCCGGGCTAGACCCGCAGGCGGTAGAGTATATAATCGAGTGTTCGGAAGAAGCTTGCGGAGACATGAACCAGCGCGGCGGCGGCAACTTTGCCAAGGCTATTGGTGAAATGTGCGGTTGCATTAATGCGTCAGGCATCGACATGCGCGGTTTCTGCGCAGCTCCGGTGCATGCCCTGGTAAGCGCAGCTGCTTTGGTTAAGGCAGGAATTTATAAAAACGTGGTTGTGGTTGCCGGTGGTTCCGCTGCTAAGCTTGGCATGAACGGCCGTGACCATGTGAAAAAGAATTTACCCGTGCTGGAAGATGTGCTTGGCGGTTTTGCCGTATGGATAGCTGAAAACGACGGTGTTAATCCGATTGTTCGCACTGACGTGGTAGGCCGGCACACCATCGGCAGCGGCGCCAGCCCGCAAGCTGTGATGCAGGCCCTGGTTACTGAGCCCCTTGACAGAGCCGGGATTAAAATAGCCGAGGTCGAAAGATATGGTGTGGAAATGCAAAACCCGGAGATCACAGTGCCGGCTGGGGCTGGGGATGTGCCTCTCGCCAACTATAAAATGATTGCAGCCCTTGCCGTGATGCGGGGCGAATTAGAGCGGGCGGAGCTGAATAACTTTGTTGCCAGGCACGGCATGTCCGGATTTGCTCCGACCCAGGGACATATCCCCTCCGGTGTGCCGGTGATTGGCCTGATCCGCTCCCAAATGCTGGCCGGTGCAGTCAAGCGGGCCATGATCATTGGCAAGGGGAGCCTGTTTTTGGGCCGCATGACAAATTTGTTTGACGGCGTATCCTTTGTGATGGAAGCCAATTCAGGCCTGGTATCTGCAACTAAGACAGATGAAGCAGAAATTCGCCGGCTTGTGGCCAAGGCCATGCGGTCTGTAGCCGAGACCCTGACTGGCGATGATTAGGCGGGAGGCGAAAACATGGCAGTAAAAGAGCTTGTAGCCAAAGTATTTAATGAAGCGGCCGAGATTTTGGAAACCGGCACATTAAGCAAACCAGTGCGCATAGGCCTTACCCTGCTGGGCAGCGAACATGGGATGGGGGAAATCCTCTCCGGCGCAGAACAGGCGCAAAAGTCCTACCCCGGCCTCAAGGTTGTGCTCTTTGGCCCAGAGGTGGCAACCGGTTTGGAGCGGATTCATGCCGATGACGAAAAAAAGCAGCATGAACAGATGGAAATAGCCTTGATCTCTGGGAGGATTGCGGCGGCAGTCACCATGCACTACAACTTTCCCATCGGTGTCGCCACGGTAGGCAAGGTGATCACACCAGGCCGGGGACGGGAGATGTTTATTGCCTCTACCACAGGCACATCGGCTACAAACCGTGTCGAGGCCATGATTAAAAACGCAATTTTTGGTATTGCTGCAGCCAAGGCTTCAGGAATAGCCAATCCCAGTTTGGGCATTCTCAACCTGGATGGGGCTCGCGCGGTTGAGCGCGGCCTTCAGCGGCTGGCCGCAGCAGGATACCCCATCAAATTCGCGGAGTCGATTCGTAAAGACGGCGGTTTTATCATGCGCGGCAATGACCTTTTGGCCGGTGTCCCGGATATTATGGTAACAGATACCCTGACCGGCAATGTGCTGATGAAGGTCTTTTCTGCCTTCACCAGTGGCGGTGACTACGAGAGCCTGGGCAGCGGCTACGGCCCGGGCCTGGGCGAGGGCTATGACAGGATTATCCTCATCCTCTCCCGCGCTTCCGGCGCGCCAGTGGTGGCAAAGGCCATCAAGTATGCGGCGGAAATGGCGCAAGGGAAGGTGATGCAAGTAGTGGCCCAGGAGTTTGCCGCTGCCAAAAAGGCAGGGCTGGAAAGTCTCTTTGCATGCGAGGAAAGGCCAGCGGCGCCAGGGCCGGAGGCCTTAATTTCACCCCCATCGGCCAAATTGGTGACCGAGGAGATCGCCGGCATCGACATTCTCGACCTGGAGCAAGCTGTGAGCAAAGTGTGGAAGGCTGGGATTTTTGCCACTACCGGTATGGGTTGCACCGGACCGATTATCCTTGTGGCCAAAGAGGACCGCGATCAGGCCCTAAACCTGCTAGTTCAGAGTGGGTATATTAAATCATGACCTATACACTTGCCCAGATTATATTTTCCTGCCGTTTATAACAGCAAATAACTGATTCCATCTTTAGCACTATAGGGCCAGGAAAAGATTTTTTGGGAATTGGAATGGCAGGAGGAATCAAACAGAAAAGGTCAAAATAAGGGTCAAAGGCAATAACCGGGAAAGGGGGATCGGTTGATGTGGATAATGGAAAGTTTCAAGAAATAGTCTTGCAACAGCTCAAAGCATTAGGTGAAGGCCAGCAGGGGCTGCGGCAGGACGTGCAGGCACTGCAGCAAGGCCAGCAAGGGCTACGACAGGACGTACAGGCACTACAAGAAGGCCAACAGGGGCTGCGGCAGGACGTACAGGCACTGCAACAGGATGTGCAGTCATTGCAGCAAGGCCAGCAGGGGCTCCGGCAGGATGTGCAGGCACTGCAGGTAGGCCAGCAGGGGCTGCGGCAGGACGTACAGGCACTGCAAGAAGGCCAGCGAAGAATCGAAACACGTATGGAAAACGAGGTTATAGAAAAACTCAGTGCCTTATTCGACGGCTTTAACTTAAGAGGTAACCAGATCGAAAATCTTAAAAAACATCTTGATGATCGTTTTGATGACATTGTGCAAGACTTAAACTATTTGGTACGTAAATCCGCCCGTCAGGATACAGCTATCCAGGAGTTAAGACAGGCTAAGTAAGAGCGGTACTGACCGGATGAGGTATTCGCTAAAAAGAAGAAAATAGATCATAAAAATGGGGGGCTGGTAAACCCTCTGCCAGGCCATGGAAAATAGTAGATGAAGCGCGGCAGGATGGCTTATGGCATCGAAATTTCTGTCAAAGACATCTTCCTAAGCTTTTTGTTGCCAATTAGCGGTCCTGCTCATGCTACCCCAGTGCCCTTTGCGACTAAGAGCCCATCTCATCAAACCTGTCAACCTCCAACAAGCAATCACTTGACGGTAACCAAGGTTCTCAAACAGTACCGCCATAAAAAGTAATAACAGGTGTTTGGGTTTGGAATAAAGATGAAATGTAATTTCTTCCAACATCAAGGCCGTCACAGAAATCATCAGGCTAAAGCCAACGGCCAGCAACAAACGGGCCAAGGAAACGGGCCAAGGGACGGGCCAAGGGCGCGGGCCAAGGGGACGGGGTTCTTGAGCGCGGGCCAAGGGGACGGGGTTCTTGACACAGGGAATGTCCAGCGTGGCCAAGAGGACGTGAGAATAAAAATAACCTCAATCTGGTGGATGTGGGTTTAGCCCTTAAGGTTTATCATAGACAGCTACCCGCTCTAATGCCCCCGCTTCTTCGAAGCGGCGCCTAAGAGCGGGTACGCACTGTATTAACTGGCTCTAAACTTGAGTGGGGGTAGCAATCCCCCTCTGAAGCCTAGAGCCAGTTGAAGATGAAGATAAAATCAAGGCTGTACATTATTTTAAAGAACATCATAATAAAGAAATAATAGATGCCTGCCTGGATATGGATGAAAGATTTTGTATCTCCGACCAGGAGGGCGGAATAATCATTCAGGCCCTTTGTAAGATCAAAAGCGGGCCTGACTTACAAAAATTGGAGAAGACGCAAAGGAATATTTATCTTAAAAAGCTCAAGGATGAATACAGCCGTTCAATCAGGCAAATTGCTAGAATAACAGGGATTAACCGGGTCATTGTCTGCCGGGCATAAATATGGCTGGCGGAAAATGTGTCAAGAACCCCGTCCCCTAGTCACTTTCCAGGCGCTTGAACGCTTTTTGGCGCTTGCGCTTACCGTCCTTGAATTTACCGATCTTGTTCTTGGATCAAATCGCGCACCTGTTAACCCCAAGATCCCTAATATGCCCAAATATTTCACAAATAAAATCACGTAGCTTTTTCCAGCGCCTCTTCCAGGAAGTTCATCAGCAGGGCCTGCTCGGATTGGTTGAGATCGGCCAGGTTGTCCTGGAACCTGTCCAGGTGGCTGACGATCTGGGATAGCGGCGGGAGCTGGGCAGCTGTTTTCAGCATGCTGCCCATGGCCACGCCGGCAAACGTGGCCAGCCCCGTTTCCGCCTTCGCCGCGCCGAGCACCACGTTCTTGACCAGCCCGAGGCTTTTTGCGCTCAGGGTTTGCAGTTGCGCGATCAAAAGGGTGATCATGTACGCGCTGAAGATCAGGGGACGTTCCAGGCCGGGCAGTTCGGCCATCAGTTGTTCGATCAATTCCCTGAGATTGTTTTTTTTCAGCCCTTCGCACAGGGACAAAAGCCGTTGCCGGACTTGCCGCCATTCCTTGAGAGGGGCCTTTTCCTCCAAAGTGCTGCCGGATAACACCGCCTCAGCCAGGCGGGTAGGCGCGAACAGCACCATCGCCCGGCCGGGAAACTTTTCTCCTTGGTTCACTTCGTACTGGCTGGCCAGCAAGCCTTCCTTTTCCAGCGTCTTCAGCATCTCGTAAGCGCTCCACTTGCTGACTCCCAGCAGTTCAGCCACCCGCGCGTAGTGTACCGGCAGTTTGGTGGCCTCGTAAAGCTGTTTGATTTTTTGCAGGAAGTCCATTCGCCGCCGGGTGATGCGCATCACTTTCCCTCCAAGTCAATCGTATTATCAATAATATTATCACCCCCCTGTACGTGTTTAGTCAAGGGCTGTAACACTCAGGAGAAACGCGATTTTTTTCGGGTTAGCAGACAGTCCTTATGGTTTGCCGGGACCGCACTTCCGCGGCCGCCTCCGCCCAGGCCGCCGCCCGCCGGTTCAGCATTTCGGCCACTTCCCCTGTCAGCACGTCGCCGGCGCCGTGGTGGGTGGGCTTGGCCTCGCTTTCCGCCACGATGTCCCGCAGGGCGGAGGGCACGTCGATAATGGGGCAGGGCCGCAGGTGGTCGCCGCAGAAAGGCTGCCTTTTTTGGAAGGCGGCAAACATCGGTGAGCGCAAGACCTCTTCCAGGCTGTGATCCTTGATGTTGTGGGTGGAGAAGTGGACAAAGGCGCACGGCTGCACCGCGCCGCTGGCGGTCACGTGGAAGTAGTGCCGCCCGCCGGCGATGCACCCCTGGGCGAATTCTCCATCGTTCCAAAAATCGGCCAGAATGATAGGTTTATTCTTGCGGATGGCGGGCACGCGCGCGGCCATGTAGTCCCGCTGCTCCGGTGTCAGCATCAGGTCCGGGTTGGGGTTGCGGCCGATGGGGATGTAGTGAAAGACCCAGCCGTACCGGGCTCCTTTCTCCGCCAGGAAGTCCACGAAGCCGTCGGCGGTAATCTCCTCCATGTTCTCCCGGGTGGCGGTGAGGGAGACACCGAAGACAGCTCCCCGCTCCCGCAGCCGGTCCATGGCGGCGGTTACTTTTTCAAATACTCCCGGAGCGCGCCGGCGGTCGGTCCTTTCCTCCCATCCTTCGAGGCTGAAAGCCGGGGACAGGTTGCCTGCCTCCACGATTTGGTCCGCTACCCGGTCATCGATCCTGGTGCCGTTGGTATACAGCATGAAAGCCATATCGCTGTGCTTGGCGGCCAGGTCGAACAGGCGCGGATACATGAAGGGCTCCCCGCCGGACATCACCATCCAGTAGATCCCTAGTTCCTTGGCCTCGGCACAAAGGCGGTCAAGGCGCTCAAAGGAAAGCTCGTCATGCTGGGCGTAGGCGCCGGCCCAGCACCCCTCGCACCGCAGGTTGCAGGCGCTGGTGGGGTCCACCAAGATAGTGTGGGGTACGTTGAACCCTAGGGTCTCCGACAGTTGCCTCTGCCGGGGGATACCCAGCAGGACGGAATTGACGAACCAGTTGTAGAGCAGCCGGTGCAGCACGTTGGGGTGGGTTTCTTTCAATACCCCTTCCGCCAGTTGGCGCACGGCCGGGTTGGAGGCAATGGCTTTTTCCAATTCGGCCATGTTTCGCTTATGTTCTTCCCCCCGCGCTAACAGCTTACCCAAGCCCAGCAACCGCTCCATGTGAGTAACCGGGTCTTTGCTCAGGTAGCTTAACAACTCCCGCAGCATCTTTTCACCCACATACCTCTTAGCAAATTCTATGTTGAACTCCCACCTCATCATGGTGATCCCCATCCTTTCATGTTCACTTAAGAGAATTGTTCACCTAACCCGGCGTAGCCGGAACCAAACTTTACCGAATTATTTTTCTTTCCAGTTTGCGAAGATGTTCGGAGTTAAGGGTCTAAACTCCGCCGCCGGGCCGGTAAGTGGCGAGGCAGGTGCCCCAGGTCAAGCCGGCGCCGAACCCCACCATCGCCACCACAGAGCCGGGCGCCAGGCAGCCGCTCTTGTGGCCGGGCGCAGTACCACCGCGCCGGCCCCATCCCCGAAGAGGATGGCGGTCGATCGGTCACGCCAGTTAACGATGCGGGAAAAGATTTCCGCCCCTACTACCAGTACTGTCCGGTAGACACCGTTTCTGATAAACTGAGCGCCGATGGCCAGGCCGTAGGGGAAACCGGCGCATGCCGCCGACAGGTCAAGGGCCGCCGTCCGGCTGATACCCAGGGCCTGTTGCACCAAGCCGGCGGTAGGTACCGTCAACTGGTCTGGCGTAGAGGTGGCTACCAGGATGAGATCGACCTCCTTCGGGTCTACCCGGGCATCCCGCAACGCCCTCCCAGCAGCAGCTGCTGCCAAGTGGTAGGTGGCCGTCCCGTCCCCGGCGATGCGCCGTTCCCGGATGCCGGTCCGCTGGACGATCCACTGGTCGGTGGTGTCCAGCATCTTTTCCAGTTCGCGATTTGTCAGCACCCGCTCAGGTACGGCGGCGCCGGTGCCGGTGATGGTCACAGAATTACTGCTACAGGCCCTCATTGCTCTCCTCCCATGCTCTCTTTCCCGGCCAGTTTCATGATCAATTCCTACATACATGCCAATTCCCACAATACCTACTGGAAGCGGATAACTAGTCATTTCGTTGCTACCCCCTGATCGATTTCGCCGCCAAGCTGGTCCACAAACCTACTTGATAAACACTGAACGGCCATTTGCACCGCATTGGTAATGGCTTTAGCCCTGGAACTGCCGTGACAGACAATGCTGATCCCCTGAACACCAAAAAGGGGAGCGCCGCCATATTCTTCATAATCTAGTTTCTTTTTGATAGATTTAAAACCAGGCAGCATCAGGGCAGCCCCAAGGCGGGTGCGCACGGACCCTGCCATTTCCGCCTGCAGCATGCTAAACAATGACATGATCAAGCCTTCGCCAAATTTCAGGAGGCTGTTGCCTACAAATCCGTCACAAACAATTACATCTGCCTCTCCGCTGGGGATATCTCTAGCCTCATAATTGCCGATAAAATTAATGGGTGCTGCTGCCAGCAGTTCGTAAGCGGCTTGGGTTAATTCATTCCCTTTGTTAATTTCCGTGCCGATATTTAATAAACCGATTTTCGGGTCACTTATTCCCATTACCCGGTTAGCATAGATGCTGCCCATTAAAGCAAACTGCAGAAGGTTTTGAGGTTTGCAGTCAGTATTGGCGCCTACATCAAGCATCAGTTTGCCTCCGCGCAAAGTAGGAAGAACCGTGGCTATAGCCGGCCGTTGGATGCCAGGGATCCTGCCCAGACCAAGCAGGGCGACGGACACCTGGGCTCCGGTGCTGCCAGCAGATACGAGCCCGCCGGCCTCCCCATCTTTAACCAAACGGGTGGCTATCGTAATAGACGCGTCCTTTTTCTTTCTTAATGCAGCAGCCGGAGGCTCATCCATCCCGATTACCTCGCTGGCATGAACGATTGACAAATTATGTAGTTTGGGGTACTTGGCTAGTTCCGCTTCAACCTGTAATTCATTGCCTACCAGCAAGATATCTGCAATGCCCGAGCGGGCAGCTTCTACCGCGCCTTTAACGATTTCACCAGGAGCATTATCACCGCCCATGGCGTCCACAGCAATTCTCATTAATCAATCATGCCCCCTTAATTGCGCTTAGCTAAATCCGAAACAATAAACTGGCCCTCAATTTCTATGCCTGCCTTTCTGCATGAATCCCGGACAGCATTCCAGTTATCACTGCAGACGCATGTTTAGCAGCAAAGGGTTTTTTTATCTCCCGTGCCGAGCATCGCATTTTTTGCATCTCTAAAGGATTTTTTAACAAATGAAAAATAACCTGAGGAATATGAGAAATGTCTTCACAAAGGACAGCTGCTCCACGGTTTTGTAGGTATCGGGCATTAGATGTTTCTTGCCCTGGGAAAGGTGGAATAATTACCATCGGCAGTTCACTTGCTATCGCCTCGCTGACGGTTAAGCCCCCAGATTTGCTCACAACAATTTCTGCCATTGCCATCCAGTCTGCCATATCTTTAACATACCCATATACATAAAAAGGATGGTTAGCTCCGTGGGCAATAGGTGCCAGGCGCCGTTGCAACCGAGAGTTCCTACCGGAAATGACAACACTTTGCAGGGGGGCCTTGTAAGAAGCAACTTCTCTGCACAACTCCTCAATACCCCTGTTAACACCAAATGCTCCACAGCAGATTAGCAAAAGAGGGAGGCTCTGATCTAAACCATTGTTTTTCAAAAGTTCATTTCTATTCTTTTCCTGAGCAAAATCTAGGGAAATAGGAATACCGGTCACCTTGATTTTATCACCGGGTACTCCGCAGGCAGTCAACTCATTTTTTACTTTGATAGCTGCAACCAAGTACAGGTCTGTCAGCGGATGGATCCATTGCTTATTCACAATATAATCAGTTATTACCGTCACCAATTGGCCATTAAACTGCCCCTTACCCTTGAGATCTCCTACAACCTGGGAAGGTGTCGGATAAAAAGAAACTACCACCTGAGGCTTAATCTCCCTTAAAAATGTTATCGCCTTGCTCAAACCGATCAGGTTTAATCCTTTTTGCAGAGAGGAATCATGGGGCAGCCTGTTTGCATAGTTGTAAAAAGACCCGTATAATTCCGGTCTGAACCTTATGGTAGCAAGGTATAAGGAGTTTGCAGACTCTGCCAGCCAAGGACTTATTTCCTTAAAAAAATCAAATGACGCTACTTTTACCTCAGGAAAAAAACGCTTAAAGGCATGTTCCACCGCCATGCAAGCATGAATGTGCCCCCCTCCAAATGTGGCTGTCAGCAGTAAAACATCTGCCAAAGGCATAATAAACCCTCTCCCCCCTCGTATAAGTAAGCAAATCCACAATTTCACTATATTCCCCGTTTATACTAATATAATTCTGATGCCGGCCAATGTTAAACAGGTTCTTGCTTAGGGATATACTCCCCTTTGACCTAAATATTGATATTTTTTTATTGACTGGAGTTATTGCATAATCCTAACCAAAATTAGGGTAAAGATTTTAAAGTCTATCTCGATGTCATAATTCTTCCAGCATCTGTTGCATTTGGCTGTTCAGTTTCGTATTCAAATCTGCTAGGGTTTCCTGCCTCGGTCGCCGGACCTTTTCTTCCATCGCCCACGGGGCAGCGATTTGTACATAGATTTTACTGCGGCGCGGGAAGCCTGCACCTACCGGTAGTGCTGTGCTGGTACCTTTGATCGCCACCGGCAGTACCGGCGCCCCTGCCTTCAGGGCGAGATACACCCATCCTGTTTGGAATGGGACAATCTTGTCCGTTTGGCTAACTCGGCGGCCTTCAGGGAAAAGGCCAATTGTACCTCCTTTCTGCAATACCCGCAAGGCTGCTCTTATTCCTGCCAGCTCACTACCTTCAGTTCGCACCGGGATGGCGCCCATCGCGCGCAAAAACGCTCCCACTACCGGCAACCTGAACAAGTAGGCTGCCGACAGGAAGGTAATTTGCCGCGGCCATAAAGCCGCCAAGAGGAAGCCGTCCAGTAGGCTGGTGTGGTTGGCCACCACAATTGCCGGGCCTGTAAGGGGGACGTTTTCTAGCCCCGTAATTACCGGTTTCCCCAATAACCACAAAAACCACTTGGAAATTAACTTGACCAGGGTGTAGATCATGAAGTCATTTCCCACCTTTAAGCCAGGTTAGCGGGAGACTAGGCTGCTCAGAGGTTGGCAACCGGCCATAAGAATAACCACAATATCCCCAAATTCCCCGTTTCCATAATCATAATCCGGATGCCGGATGATGTCAAGATGGTTAACAGGTGGGGGCAGGACTTCGTCAAAGTCGTATATAAGAAAAGCTAAGGGCACCTGCTTGACCGCACGAGCCAAGCAACAGGCAATCAGGTCGGCATGATTATTGGCCACAGCGGATGCAGTGCAAGACAGAGTAACCAGATTTTGAGCAAACTCAAACAAATGCCCGCTGGTTGGTCGTTTTACACAATTTATTTTAACGTGATGAACTTACAGCCCTAGATATTGGAGCGCCCTTTCCGGATTTCGACCGAACGTACGGAGCGCCTGAGCAATATTATTTATTTTTTGTAACCGAAACAAGCTAATCGCCAAGTTGCGAAGCGTTGCCATTGTCCGCGGTCCTTGCCCTGTGCGAATTTGAGATCTGTCTTCATCGAAAGTAACGTCCCGCACCCAATGCAACCGGTTTTCGATAGTCCAATGCCCGCGGTTTAAAGCAAGCAACCTTTTCGCATCCGCCTTCTCTGGCGGTAGACTGGTAATGCCGTAGGCCACTTCTTGACGGAGCAGTTCTCCATTTAATTTGCAGGTAATACGTTCTATCCGGCAGACTTGTTCAACATAAGGAAATGTCACATAGTCATTCAGTGCGGTGCTCGTCCTTATTTTCCGTACCTCAATCCGTCCATGACCTTTTTCTTTACTGACATATTCAGGGGGAAAAATCCTCCTTCTCCAGGTCTTCAATGGACTTAAGTAATGTCCCCTGATTTCCTTTGACAGTGAAGAAGTAGTCCGCTTCTTTTTCTTCTTTCAGATAGCTCGCATGCTCCACTTGCGTATGCAGCGCATCTGCTGTGACAACCTTGCCTTTAAGATCGATGGGATCTAGCAGCGGTTGGAACAACGGAATTTCGTTCGTTTTCCTGTCAACCTGTTTTTGGGCGAT